>WNFM01323837.1_pt1 | contig 22193 bp, 23 predicted proteins | sample 5400271 | NCBI WGS metagenome assembly WNFM01 (sample SAMN13153352, study PRJNA577476) | soil metagenome | isolation source: 60 cm saprolite on Douglas fir-dominated hillslope | place: USA:California | collected 2013-09-17
TCATAAGCCGAGATCAATCCAGCGCGGCGCGTTCTGAGTAGACGACCTGGACGTTACGTAAATACGCCTCAGTCAGCTGCCGCTTGCGATGATGGATCGTTGGCGTTTGCCGCCTGGGGAATCCGTCCGGACACACGGTCGGCTGTCGCTCGCACGGGAGCGGGAGCAAGATGAGGGAGGCCATAATCAGCGAGAATTACGAAGCAGACGTTTCCGAGGTGGTCTATGCGGGACCGCACTGTGTCGAGCGCGGCATCTACGAGATCGCGGTGAAGGTCAAGCCAGTGCCCAGTGCGTCATCGGAGTTCGTCACTCTCCGGTTCAGGCCGCCTGAGGCTGCGTTCCTCGCACACATGCTGCAATCAAATCCACCTCAGGTTCCTGCCCACGACGGACTGCTCGCCCTGGTCGCTGCTCACGATACGTAGCCGCGCAAAGAGGCTTGCTGTCCTCGGATTGTCGATCCTAGTGGACGGAATCAAACGGATGCAACCCACACAGCAGGCGATCCAGCCCGGCTTTGGGCCGATTGGCGCAGACTCTTCTGTCTGATTTTCACCACTAGCATCAACCTACGTGCGCCCTCCAAGAGACGCCAATGCGCGATCATCGGCAAGGAGAAGACCATGCCCTTCGACGGCACTAGGTATGAAGGCCGCATCCCAGCCCTGGACAAGATGGACAAGGTGATTGACCTGCTCAGCGCCGTTTCCTGCGCTGCGGTGTTCTTCCGTGTTGATCGCACGTAGCAGGAGACACGCATGCAACGATCAATTATCAGTGCTACCGCCGCAGTTCTATGCACGGGCTGGATGATCTTCTCAGCTCAGCCCGCCGCAGCGCAAGGACAGCCTCCGACACCGAACATCTCAGGCCAGAAGCTCGACCAAACGGCTGCCGCGATCCAGAAGGTGCAAAAGATTCGTGCCAGCTACGTTCAGAAATTGTCCGCTGCTTCACCTGAGGAGAAGAACAAGATCGCGAGCGAGGAAGACGCTGCGGCCCAGAAGGCGGTGACTGACCAGGGGCTTTCAGTGGATGAGTACAACTCCATCGTCCAACTCGCACAGAACGACCCGAACGTGCACGCTCAGATCATGAAGCGACTTGATAGCGCAGCGAAGTAGCGACGGCAAAATGCTCCGCCGCATCACTCTGCATCTCGCGTGAATGGCAGATACGGCGCGCCATCGCCATGCGGTGCGGCAGAGGATAGGGGCCCGCGTTGGGCCGCCTGAAATAGCCGCTCCGTCGCGGTTGGTGCGTCGGCAGCCGGCGCGTCGTCGGTAGAGGTCGCGGGCGGAAGATTTCCGCCGACGTGCTCAGCGCCAGCGGTCGTCGATGCAAGGCTTGGGCGCCTCGCCGCGCTCCTGCGCCAACGTCGGGTAATCGGTGTAGCCTTTGGCCCCGCCGCCGTAATAGGTGGTCGGGTCGTCGGCATTGAGCGGAGCACGCAAGCGAAACCGCTCCGGCAGGTCCGGATTGGCGAGGAACTTGCGGCCGAAGGCGATCAGGTCCGCCCGGCCGTGCTGGAGCCAGGCCTCGGTGGTATCGCGATTGAAGCCGCCGGCGATGATCAGCGTGCCGCGATAGGCTTTGCGCATCGGCTCGAGCATGCGCAGCGCCGGCGCGTCGGGCTCGCGCCCTTTCTCGAGCGCCGCCGTGGCCGGATTGACGAGATGCAGATAGGCGAGCCCGTAGCGGCTGAGCGCCTCGGCGATGTAGGGGAAGGTGGTTTCCGGATCGTCGTCGCCGATGTCGTTGAAGGTGCCGAGCGGCGAGAGCCGCACGCCGACGCGGTCGGCGCCCCAGATGCCGATGGCGGCATCGACCACTTCCAGCAGCAGCCGCACCCGGTTGGCGACCGGGCCGCCATACGCGTCGCTGCGCTGGTTGGTGCGCGAGTTGATGAACTGGTCGAGCAGGTAGCCGTTGGCGGCGTGAATCTCGACGCCGTCCATGCCGGCGTCCTGCGCATTGGTGGCGCCGCGCACATATTGGTCGACGATGTACGGCATCTCCTCGATCTGCAGCGCGCGCGGCGTCACGAAAGGAACGAGCTGGCCCTGGCCGTCCGCGCCCTCGATGAAGGCTTGGCCGCTCGGCCGGATGGCGGAGGGCGCGACCGGCAGCATGTTGTCGGGCTGGAGCGCGGGATGCGAGATGCGCCCGACATGCCAGAGCTGCATGAACATCAAGCCGCCGAGCTCGTGCACGGCGTCGCTGACGAGCCGCCAGCCCTCGATCTGCTCGGCGCTGTGAATCCCCGGCGTCCAGGCGTAGCCCTGTCCCTGCTGCGATACCTGCGTGGCCTCGGAGACGATGAGCGCGGCCGAGATGCGCTGCGCGTAGTAGCAGGCATTGAGGGCGGTCGGGATATTGCCGGGCTGGCGCGCACGCGACCGCGTCAGCGGCGCCATCACCATGCGGTGCGGCAGAGGATAGGGCCCGAGCTCCGCCGGCTGAAACAGTCGCTCCGTCGCGGTCGGTGCGGCGCCGGCCGGCGGCGCGCTGGATGGGGTCGTGTTCGCCATCACGCTGGGGCCTAAAAGCATCGGCAGCTGCCGTGGGCGCAGGCCGCAAAGGGAAGGCCTCGTCGATGCGCGTGTCGCTCACGGCATCCGCACACTACGCCGATCGTGGCCCGCCCGCCTTGACCGCCGTCAATTTGGCCGGCCGCGCCGCGCCGACCTTTCTCGCGGCTAGTCCAGCCGCTCCTTGGCCGGTGTCGCGCTGCCTCGCCGAATGCCGGCAGGTGCTGGGCCCCGACCGGCGCTGCTACGGCCAGCTCGAGACTCCCGCCCAGCATGAGGTCGTTGAGGCCGCACACCCATGACCACAATCTTCTCAGTGCGCGGACTCGTGGCTGAGCGCCCAGGCATAGGCCGCCGCCGCCGCGACTTGGGACGATGAGAGCTCCGCGCCGCCCTTGGGCGGCATACCGTTCGCGTGGTTCTTCGGGTTCGGCACGCCGTCGTTGATGGTGCGGGTGATCGCGGCGAGACTGCCGTCGCCCCAGAGCCACTTCCCGCTGGTGAGATCGGAGCCGAGCGGCGTGCCCTTGGCGTTCGACCCGTGGCAGCCTTCGCAGGTGCCGCCGGCCTCGCCGTGGAAGACGCGATCGCCGAGCGCGACTTCCGCCGCCGTTGCACCCAGGGGAACCGGCAGACTGGCCGTCTCCTCGGCGCCGGCATTCGGATGGATCCCCTCCGGCGGCTCGGCGTCGCCGGCGCGAGCCTTGGCAGCCGCCGTTTCGGTTGGGGCGGGCGCGGACTCGATGCCGGTTATCGCGGTGTCGCCGCGGAAGGTGACGCGCCAGATGCGTCCATGCGCATCGTCAGAGATGTAGAGCGCGCCGTCGGGTCCGACCGCCAGTCCCGAAGGGCGGTGCGCTGCCTGGCCCGGTTCCTTGACCGCTCCGGCGAAGCCGTCGGCGAAGACCACGAACTTCCCGGAGGGCTTGCCGTCGGCGAGCGGCTGGAACACCACGTTGTAGCCGCCCTGCGGGAAGGGCGCGCGGTTCCACGACCCGTGAAACGCGATGAACGCGCCGCCTCGGTACGCCGCCGGGAACTCGTTCCCGGAATAAAGCGCGAGGTCGTTGGGCGCCCAGTGAGCTGGGAAGGCTGCGATCGGCGGCTGCTTCTGCGCGCACACGCCGACCGTCTTGCCGCCGTCGCCGCCATATTCCGGCGCCAGCACCAGCTTCTGCTGGCTATAGTCGAAATAGCACTCGGGCCAGCCATAATCGGCCCCGCGCGTGAGCTGCACCAGCTCCTCCGCCGGCTCGTCGGCGCCCGCTTCCGGCTGATAGAGGCTGGGCCAGTTCTCCCGGAGCTGGTCGCGGCCGTGCTGGGTCGCGTAGATCCTGCCCGCGGCGTCGAAGGCGAAGCCTTCGCCGTTGCGCAGTCCCGTGACGAAGCGCTCGGCGCGCGAGAAGTGTTGTCCCGTGCGATTGGCGTCATAAAGCCAGGTGCCGGCGCGCGTCTCGAGCTCCGTGCAGGGCTGGTGTCCCGGCGAGTTGGGCAGGCGGTTCGCGCTCTGGCAGGCGTTGGTGGCGGAGCCGAGGTCGACATAGAGATTGCCCCGCGCGTCGATCACGAAGGGATGCATGGGATGGTCGCCGGTCAGCGGCAGGCCCGAAACGACGACCTCGGGGGTATCGGCCGGCACAATCGCACCCGCCGGCAAGGCGTAGCGCACGATGCGGTCATTGGTCTCCGCGAAGAGCGCGCCGTTGTAGAGCGCGATGCCCGTCCCTCCGGCATTGCCGCTCTCGACGCCGGGACCGAAGCGCATGACGACATCGGCCTTGCCCGTGCCCTTCGTGTCTTGCAGCGCGACCAGGAATCCACCGCCGGGTGGCTTGTCATTGCCGTAATAGCGCCCGCTCCAGGTGTTGACGTACACAACTCCGTTTGGCGCGACCACGAGGTGCCGAGCGTGCCCGATATCGTCCGCGAACACGGTTGCGCAGAACCCCGGGGGCAGCGTGATTCCGCCAGTAGTGTCAGCGGCACAGTTTTGCGGCGACGTCACCGCCGTTCTGTGCTCATCTTGCGCAACCGATGACGATGGGCTCGCCAGCAGCGTGCCGCTGACGCAGGCTAACGCGGCGAACCAAGGGGCGCGACCACGGCTGACAAGATAACTTGTCATAACGTCTTCCTCGCTCACGGCCGAAATGAAATTTCATTATTTACCTTCTTCAAGGCGCCCATCGCATGCGGCATTGAGAGCGGCAGACTTGTGCGCGCATCAGCGGCCTAGCGCCTCAACCTCGGCCGCCACCATGGCCCCCGCCACCGTGGAAGCCGCCGCCGTGGAAGCCGCCACCGTGGAAGCCATCGTGGAAGGCGTGATGGAAGTCGTGATCGCGGAAACCGTGATCGTGGAAGTCGTGATCGTGGAATTCGTGATCGTGAAATCTATGATGGAAGTCGTGATCGTGAAATCTGCGATCGAAATCTCCGCCAATAAAGCCGTCGAAGCCGATGCCACCGTAATAGGGCCAACCATAGTCCCAGTATGGATCGTAGCCGGCGGCATAGTCGTAATTAGGTACGGCCGCGACACAGCTTGTTGGTGCGGTTGGCTGGGGAGTGCCGGCAGCGTCCGGAGCAACAGGGGTGTTTGAAGCGCTCGCGGGCGGCGCGGATGGCGGCGCGGTCGTGTTCGGGGGACTTTCTTCGGGAGAGGCGGCGCTAGGCGCCGGCGGGGCGCCGACAGCGGCCGTCGGTGGGCAAGGCACAAGATAGTAGCTGTATGTTGGGGCAGGTTGATCCGCGCAACCGGCAAGCTGAGCCGCGGCAATCACCGCAACGATCGCGGCTAGAGTATGACGGCCAGTCATGGACAACCTCGTATGCGATGCGAGCAATCTCGCGCACTACTTCATCTGGAGCGCCCCGGTGGGTGTCCCAAGTCACGCCTGCATTGCGAAAACGTCAGGCAGAGCCGCCCATCGTCATCGCCCATGACACGACGCGATCGCCGCGCGTGGCTGATTCCGCAGGTTTCCCCTACTCCTCTAGGCGTGTCGGCAGTTGAGTTGGCTGTCGACCAACATATTTTGGAGGGCACCGGCACCGGTAGCGCGTGCTTCAATTCGTCGTGATAACAGCGCTGCGCACACGCGGGGTGTCGCTTGCTGAAGCCAGCCGGGCCCCCTCGCGGGCGGCCACCGCGTTGCAGGCGTCGAGCACGATCTTGCCCTTGAGGGCGCCGCCGTAATCCTGGCCGCGCTGCGGCAGAGCGGCGTAGGGCACGGCAATAAGGAGCGCGTCGCCGAACGCGATCGCCTCAGCCACTGAGCGGCGCGGGCATGCGGTAGCCAGCGGAACAACGTCTCGTTCAGCAGCTCGTCGCGGAGTCTGCCGTTGAAGCTCTCGATGAAGGCGTTCCGGCTCGGCTTGCCCGGCGCAATGTAGTGCCAACGGACGCGGCGCTCATCAGCCCACCGCAGCATCGCGTTCGAGGTCAACTTGGTGCCGTTGTCTGAGATGGCTTGCCGCGGCCCACAGCGATCCGGTCGAAGCTCGCGCGCGACCCTGAGCCCCGGATCGCCGGCGTCGGCGAGGCAGCGGCACGCGAGCGAACCCGCTGCTCCTGGCCGAGCGCAGCCGAGTCCTAACACCGGCTGGATGAGCGTTCAAAAGCGGGGAAGCGCAACCAGCGTTACTTGCACGCACTTCGAGCGAGAATTCCCAACCTCCGTGGCTAGATCATTCCCTCATCCTCGACGGAAAGAGACTAAGCGGCTCTGCGAGTCTCGCGCCTTCCCGCACTGACACCGAAATCCAGCTGATATTACTGTCGGCGTGCGCCCCTAGCAGCACCCATGGCGCGGGGCGCGCAGCAGTGACGGCAGGAGTCACGGGCGCACGCCGGTCTCGTCGTCGTCTCCTACTCGGACACCGGTACCGGGACGCTGAAGCATCGGGTGGAAGGCGGGCCACGGAATTCGACCATCGTTACGACGGTCGAAGCGCTCGAGGTGAGCCATCTTGATTTGGTGTTAAGCCGCTAAACGCAGCGCTTTGTTCACGTCGTTGTGATTACAGCATCGCCGAACGGTCTCTTCAGCCGTCCGCTCATTATCAAATGCCTGCGCCCGGCGTAGCTTGACGTCCGAGGTGACGCGGAGGCGAGGTAAGTCATTATGGAACATGCCAAGACAGTTCGGGAGACTGGAGCGGCCCTGCTCGACGAGCAACAGCTGCTTGACAGGGCGGACGCTTACCGCGAGATGGCGAAAAGGGCGCGCACCCTAACATTACGCGATGAGTTCAACGAGCGGGCCGAACGATACGAGACCGTCGCTTCCATAGTGAAGCGGCAGCCGATGCAGCCCAAACCTTTGGATCGTTGATGCAGCGCGCGATAAGCGCGAGCACAGCGTATCCTTCACACGGCGATGCGTCGGTGTCGATGAATGTCCCTCATCTCCAAATTGAAATCTTAGCAATTGTGAGGCGCCGGTTCCGTCCGCATTTCTCGATCTCGAACTCGAGGCAAGGCCACCGAAACCGTCGGCGGGCAACACGCAGTTCACTTCTGAACCCGGAGCAATCAAGCATGCCGAAACACGACAGTGACCACCTTGGCAACCTTCGCACGGCACTGATGCACCATCCCCTTTACACCGACGTCGTTTCCGTCGCCGATCTCAGGCAATTCATGGAAGATCACGTCTTTGCCGTCTGGGATTTCATGTCGCTCCTGAAGCGGCTTCAGCAGGACATGACGTGCACCAGAGTGCCGTGGTTTCCGGCAGACGATGCTCGGGCCGCGCGGTTGATCAACGATATCGTCATCGGCGAGGAGACGGATGTCGGCCCGGACGGCTCCTACGTCAGCCACCTCGATCTCTATCTCCAGGCAATGGGGAACGTCGGCGCCAGCACCCTCCATTTCGACACGTTCCGCTCGCTGGCACTCGCCGGCATTCCGGTGGAAGTAGCCCTCGCGCGGATCGGCGCAGCGCCCCATGTGCAAGCTTTCGTTGCGCATACGATGGCGCTAGCCAATTCGGGTACCACGGAAGAAGTCATGGCGGCGTTTTTCTACGGCCGCGAAGACATCATCCCGGAGATGTTCCGCAGGCTCCTGAAGACGATCTATGGCGCGAAGCACAACAGCGATCGCTTGCGCCACTTCATCTACTACATCGATCGGCACATCGAACTTGATGGCGACAATCATGGCCCCAAGGGACGCGAGTTGCTCGAAGGCCTGGTTGCGAAGTCGCCGCATAGGGACGAGCGGGCTCTGCAGGCCGCGTGCAGCAGCATCAAAGCCCGCATCGGGCTTTGGAACGGCACATTGGGCAAGCTCCGCAACAGCCGCTGCGCGGAGGCCTCAAACGAAGCGTAATTCGTGAGACGGACAAAGCGGACTCCGTCAGCGCCTTCGGCGAGTTGGTAGTGCTGTCGCCCGGGCGGCTGACGAATCGAAAATTTCGGCAACGACAGGACGACCGGAGAAAATCCATGCAAGAGGAAATCTAACGGCGGAGCTTCGTACGCGGCGCAGGGATGCTTGCCGCGCGGCGGTTGCGGCATCGCTCACTCGGGAGAATGCGCTTGCCCAACCCACTACCACGGGACCCGAGCCCTTGATCTACGACATCAAGCTGCTGCCCTTCGACCGCTGGCGCGCGGAATTCGCCGCCAGCGGCAAGGCCCAGGGCGACGGCGCCGGCTGGACGGTTCTCGCCTATTCGTCGCGCGACAAGCACCTCATCAACCACTGGGCCGCCGACCATACGACGACGCTCGCCGGCGGCCGGCCGATCGTCGTGCTCGATATGTTCGCGCACGATGATCACATGGACTATGGCGCCAAGGCAGCGGCTTATGTCGACGCCTACATGGAGGGAATCCGTTGGGTGAATGCGGCAAAGACCTATGAGCGCGTGCGCCGCGAGAGCTGTTTCTCGATTCTGATCCGCGGAGAAACTCGTGTACCGGCACGGGCGCCGCTGGTGCCGCGATGTTCGCCTGTCCATCATCGCACTCCAGCGCCGCCCCTCGCGGCAGGCTGTGCTTTTGCGATCACTGGGGTGTTTTGTTCACGTCGTTGTGATGGATTACGCGGCACCGCCTAACGGTCTCTTCAGCGTCTGGTCGATTATCAAATGCCCGCGCCAGGCTGATAGTAAGAGCGCGAGGTAAGTCATTATGGAACACGCCAGGACAATTCGTGAACTCGCACTGCACTTTCGAATCCGTGCGCTAACGGCGACAGACCCTTTCCTCTGCTGCGAACTTCTTGAGCTGGCGAATATCTGCGAGGTGAAGGCCAGCCGCATCGATCACCACTTCGAAATATCTGATTCGCATCCGCGCCACGTCGCGGTGACGAGCGGTCATCTCGATTGCGTGCATAGCTGCCGCGCCAGAAGCGGGGCAGCGGCTGAGGCCTTTAAGGTGCAGAGTGGAACGCGGTCGCCTTTGCGAGCTTAAGGAGGTTGTGGTCGGTGCAGATCATCGCCCGGCGGCAGCCGGATCAATGTCGAAATACGGTGATAGGCGGAGCCGAGGTGGCCTGAAGCAGCTCCTCGTCGCGACGCGCGCGGCCGGCGGACACACGCTGGGCCGAAATCCAGCGAGTGTCGCCGACAGCGCATCATCCGGTGCGCCGTTCGAGCAAAGGCTTAACGGGTGGCGGATGCCCGGCGTCAATCGATGCGTCTAGGCCGCACCCGGCGGCCGATGGAGGCAGGCATGCGTTCTGACAGGGCGGAACCGACCTCGCCGCGCTGACCGCGCTCAACGACGACTACATACGGCCGGTGCAGCACGGCGATGTCCGGCGCTTCGACGAGATCCTCGCCGCGGATTTTCTCTGCTCGAACCCCGACGGCTCGCTCGTCGACAAGCGGCAATTTCTGGCGCAGACCGCCCGTCCGGTGTCGATCGCTGGCCTCGCCGCTCACGACGTCCGCATGCGCCTCCTCGGCGACCTCGCCATCATCCATGCCCGCACGAGCTATGCGACGGCGACGGGCAACGGGCGCTACACCGATGTCTGGGCGCGCCGCGGCGGCCGCTGGCTCGCCGTGTCGGCGCATGTGAGGCGGTAGCCGGCGCCTCATTTCCCCTCCTGCACCAGCTGCTCGTAGGCCGGCAGCGTCAGGAACTCGACGAAATGCTCGGCCTCGATCATGTCGCGGAAGAGCCGGGCCGCGTCGTCGTAGCGGTTGCCGGCGGGCGCCGAGCCTTTGAGCTTCGCGAGCTCCTCGTCGAGGACCTTCGCGGCGAGCGCCCGGTCGACAGTGCGGCCGTCGGCGAGCTTGGCTGAGTGGCGAATCCACTGCCACACCTGGCTGCGGCTGATCTCGGCGGTGGCGGCGTCCTCCATGAGGTTGTAGAGCGGCACGCAGCCCAAGCCGCGCAGCCAGGATTCGACATAGCCCAGCCCGACATTGATGTTCGAGCGCAAGCCCGCCTCGGTGACCTCCCCGGTCGGCACCTTGAGCAGGTCGGCGGCGCCGACATGCACGTCCTGGCGCTTGCGCGCGATCTGGTTCGCCTCGGGCATGCCCTTGTCGAACACCTCCTTGGCGAGCGCAACGAGGCCGGGATGCGCCACCCAGGTGCCGTCATGGCCCTCGGCGACCTCGCGCTCCTTGTCGGCGCGCACCTTGGCCATGGCGGCGTCGTTGGCGACCGGGTCGTTCTTGATCGGAATCTGTGCGGCCATGCCGCCCATGGCGTGGATGTTGCGGCGGTGGCAGGTCTTGATGAGGAGACGCACATAGCTCTGCAGGAAAGGCGTGGTCATCGTGACCTGCGCACGGTCCGGCATGACCGACTTCGGGTCCTCGGCGAACTTCTTGATGTAGCTGTAGATGTAGTCCCAGCGACCGCAATTGAGCCCACCCATGTGGTCGCGCAACTCGTAGATGATCTCGTCCATCGCGAAAGCGGCCATGATCGTCTCGATGAGGACGGTGGCGCGTATGGTTCCCTGTGGTACGCCGAGCGCCGCCTGGGCGTGGACGAAGACGTCGTTCCAGAGCCGCGCCTCCAAGTGGCTCTCGAGCTTCGGCAGGTAGAAATAGGGGCCGCTGCCGCGCTGCCGCAGTGCCTTGGCGTTGTGGAAGAAATAGAGGCCGAAATCGAACAGCGCGCCCGACATCGGCTGGCCGTCGACCAGCAGATGCGCCTCCGGCAGGTGCCAGCCGCGCGGCCGCACCAGCAGGGTCGCGGTCTTCGGGTTGAGCGCGTAATGCTTGCGGCTCGCGGGATCGTCGAAGGTGATCGAGCGGCGCACCGCATCGATCAGGTTCATTTGCCCTTCGATCAAATTGTCCCAGGTCGGCGTGCTCGCATCCTCGAAATCGGCCATGTAGACATTGGCGCCGCAATTGAGTGCGTTGATGACCATCTTGCGGTCGACCGGCCCGGTGATCTCGACGCGGCGGTCGAGGAGATCCTTCGGGATCGGCGCCACCGTCCAATCGCTCTCGCGCACCTCGCGCGTCTCAGGCAGGAAACCAGGCCGCCAGCCGGCATCGAGCTTCTGCTGCAGCTCGGCGCGCCGCGCCAGAAGCCGCCGCCGCTCCGGCCCGAATTTGCGCTCGAGCCCGGCGATGAAGCCCAGCGCCTCCGGCGACAGGATATTGTCGTAGCCCGGGCGCATCTCGCCCCTGATTTCCCCGCCCTTGGGCAGGGTTCTCTTGTCTGCTGCCATCACCCTTTCCTCTCAACGCGCTGCCGCCCAGCGCCCACCCCTCTTCTTGAGGGCAGGAGCGAGGCGGGGCCGACATTCGCGCGCTCATAGCATGAACGCCGGCGCGCGTCAGCGGCGAGCCCTATCAAACGCTTCGCCGCAAAAATCGATCAACCGGACTTGGCGGCGAAAGCCTAAGGCCGCTGCTGCCGCCCGCCTCATTGCGACGTGCCGAAACGGTCGGGTCACGGAACGGAAGGCCACATAGGGCTTGAATTGTATTTTTACAGGGGATATCAGTTAGCTCTCATTGCACGTACCCTATTTCTCATGCCTTAAACATGATCTCTCCGGCGCAGCTGCGTGCTGCGCGCGCTCTTCTCGGCATTGATCAGCGCAAGCTGGCAGAGCTGTCGCGCCTTTCCGTGCCGACGATCCAACGGATGGAAGCGAGCGAGGGCGTGATTCGCGGCAACGTGGAGTCGCTGATGAAGCTGGTGGGCGCTCTCGACGCGGCCGGCATCGAGCTCATCGGCGAGGGAGCGATCAGCCAAGCCGGCGGGCGCGGCGTGCGCTTCAAGGCGGTGACGGCGAAAGGCGACGGGTGACGCATTCGACTTTCATGATGGGCCGGCGCATAGCAGGGCAAAGGTAGACCTGGATGCCGGTCATCATCGCGCTTTGGTGCGTCGCGGCGCTGCTCGCTCTCGCCTGCCTCGGCGTCGTCACGGCGCGGCGGCGGGCTGGGACGGCGCTCGTCTATGGCGGCTGCCTCGCTACGTCCACCCTGGCCTTTTGCGTCGCGCTCGGCCATCTCATCGCCGGCGGCGCGACGTCGGCCCTGGTCCTCCCGCTCGGTCTTCCCTGGGTCGGCTCGCATTTCCGTGTCGACTTGCTCGCAGCGTTCTTTCTCGCCGTCGTCAACCTCGGCGCCGGCTCGGCAAGCTGCTATGCGCTGGGATATGGGCGCCATGAAGCGGCGCCGCAGCGCGTCCTGCCATTCTATCCCGCGTTCCTCGCCGGCATGAACCTCGTCGTCCTTGCCGATGACGCCTTCACCTTCCTGCTGTCCTGGGAGTTCATGTCGCTGTCCTCGTGGGCGCTGGTGATGGCGCATCATCGCGAGGCCGACAATGCGCGCGCCGGCTACATCTACCTGGTGATGGCGAGCTTCGGGACGCTCGCCCTGCTGCTTGCCTTCGGCCTGCTCGCCGGACCCGAGGGCGGCTACGCCTTCGCCGCCATGCGCGCGGATCACCATTCCGCGGCGACCGCTGCCTTGGTTCTCGCGCTCGTGCTGCTGGGGGCCGGATCGAAAGCCGGGCTCGTGCCGCTGCATGTCTGGCTGCCCTTGGCCCATCCGGCGGCGCCGAGCCATGTCTCGGCGCTGATGAGCGGCGTCATGACCAAGGTCGCCGTCTACGGCTTCGTCCGCATCGTCTTCGACCTGCTTGACGAGCCAAGCTGGTGGTCGAGCATGGTCGTCTTGGCGCTCGCGGCCGCCACGGCGTTGCTGGGCGTGCTCTACGCTCTGATGCAGCACGATTTGAAGCGGCTTCTGGCCTATCACACGGTCGAGAACATCGGCATCATCTTCATTGGCCTGGGCTTGGCGCTGGCCTTTCGCGCGAACGGCCTGGGCGGCGCCGCGGCGCTCGCGTTCACGGCGGCCCTGTTCCACGTCTTCAATCATTCCGTCTTCAAGAGCCTGCTGTTCTTCGGCGCCGGCGCGGTGCTGACCGGCACGGGCGAGCGCGACATGGAGCGCCTGGGCGGTCTCATTCATCGCATGCCGCTTGCGAGCTTCGCCTTCCTGGTCGGGTGCGTCGCCATCTCGGCTCTGCCACCCCTCAACGGCTTCGTCTCCGAATGGCTGACCTTCCAGGCCATCCTCCTGAGCCCGGCACTACCGCAATGGGGCCTGAAGATTCTAATCCCCTCCGTAGGCGCCGTGCTGGCGTTGTCGGCGGCGCTCGCCGCCGCCTGTTTCGTCAAAGCCTTCGGCGTCACCTTCCTCGGCCGACCACGGTCGCCGGTCGTGGCGAAGGCCGGGGAAGCGGACCACTTCTCGCTGGCGGCCATGCTCTTCCTCGCTGCCCTCTGCCTTCTCGCGGGCATCCTGCCGGGGTTTGTGATCGATGCGCTGGCGCCGCTGACGCAGAGCCTCGTCGGCGGCCGCATGCCGGTGCAGGCGGTCGTCCCCTGGCTTGCGATGGTGCCAGTGAGCGAGAGCCGCAGCTCTTATGACGGGCTCCTCGTCTTTGTCTTCATCACGTTCTCGGCGCTGCTCTCGGCCTATGCCATCCATCGCCTGGCCTCGCATCGCCTGCGACGCGCCCCGGCCTGGGATTGCGGCTATCCCGATCCGAGCCCGCTGACGCAGTACAGCGCCGCCAGCTTTGCACAGCCGATCCGCCGCGTCTTCGGCACCGTCGTATTCCGGGCCCGCGAGCGCGTCGAGATGCCGCCGCCCGGCGACGCCAGCCCGGCGGTGCTCCGGGTCGACTTGCACGATCTGATCTGGGAGTGGCTCTACGTGCCGATCTCGCATGCGGTGAACACCGCGGCGGAACGGCTCAACCATCTGCAGTTCTTGACGATCCGGCAGTATCTCAGCCTCGTCTTCCTGGCGCTGGTCGCACTCCTGCTGGTCTCGGCCCTATGGCTCTGATCAACGCTCTTGCCGTCCAAGGCATGCAGATGCTGCTGGTTCTGCTCCTGGCGCCGGCGCTGGTCGGGCTCGTGCGCAAGGTCAAGGCCCGTCTCCTGCGCCGCCGCGGCGCGCCGGTGTTCCAGCCCTATCGCGACCTGCTGCGCCTCCTGCGCAAGGAGGTCGTGCTCGCCGAGAATGCGAGCTGGCTCTTCCGCGTCACGCCGTATCTGGTCTTTGCCGCTTGCTGGGTTGCTGCCGCTCTCGTGCCGACCTTCGCCACGGGCCTCATCTTCAGCTGGTCCGCGGATCTCATCGCCATCATTGCGCTCCTGGCCAGCGGTCGCTTCTTTCTTGCGCTCGCCGGCATGGATGTCGGCACCAGCTTCGGCGGGATCGGGTCGAGCAGAGAAGTCATGATCGCGTCGCTCGCCGAGCCGGCCATGATCATGATCGTGTTCACGCTCGCGCTGATCGCCGGCTCGACCGAGCTGTCGACCATGGCCGCCTTCATGGACTCGCCGGCGGTCGGATTGCGCGTATCGCTGGCCCTCGCACTGATCGCCTTGGTCATCGTCGCGCTCGCCGAGAATGGGCGCATCCCCGTCGACAACCCCGCCACGCACCTCGAGCTCACCATGGTGCACGAGGCGATGGTGCTCGAATATTCGGGGCGTCATCTGGCGCTGATCGAGCTCGCCGCGGCGCTCAAGCTGCTGCTTTACGTCTCGCTGATCGCCTGCCTGTTCGTGCCCTGGGGTTTGGCTCGGCCGGCCCAAGGCACGGTGCCGGAGCTTGTCGGTGCAGCCGCGTACCTCGCCAAGCTCGCCGCCGGCGGCGTCCTTCTCGCGGCATTCGAGACTGCGATCGCCAAGATGCGGGTCTTCCGCGTGCCCGAGTTCCTCGGCGCCGCTTTGATGCTTGGCCTACTCGCCGTGCTCCTGCGATTCATCTCCGGCAGCTTATAGATGGACCACCTCGACTTCGACATTTCCCACCTGCTGGCTGGCAGTCTCGTCCTGCTCAGCTTTGTTCTTCTCTACCAGGACCGCCTTTATGCACTCCTCAACGTCTACGCCCTCCATGCGCTCGCCTTGGCGCTCTCGGTCGGCTGGCAAGCCTACATTCAGGACGCCCCCCACCTCTATGTGACGGCGGCGATCGCGCTCGGCTTCAAGGCCATCGCCATTCCCATGGTGCTGCGGCGGATTGTCGAGCGGCTTGGCATCCACCGCGAGATCGAGACGGCGGTCGGCATCGGCTTGACCATGCTGGCCGGCATAGCTCTCGTCGCGCTGTCCATGGTGGTCATGCTGCGCGTGACCGGCAAGGCGAACCCGATCGCGCGCGAGGATCTCGCCCTGGCGCTCGCCGTCGTCCTGCTCGGTCTCCTGATCATGGTGACGCGGCGCAACGCCGTGGGCCAAGTGGTGGGCTTCATGTCGCTCGAGAACGGATTGGTGCTGGCGGCGACCGGTGCCAAGGGCATGCCGCTCGTCGTCGAGATCAGCGTGGCCTTCTCCATCCTGATCGCCTTCATCGTCATCGGCATCTTTCTCTTTCGCATCCGCGAGCGCTTCGACACCGTGGATGTGCAGGCGCTCGACCAGTTCCGAGGAGAGCGCCGATGATCGGGGCTTCGTTCGGCGCCACGGAGGCGGTCCTGCTTATTCCGCTCTGCGCCGCTTCCGTGCTCGCGTTTCTGCCGGGCTATCGGCCCGCCGCGCGCCTCAATGTCGCGGCGGCCTTTCTGACGCTGCTCGCCGCGCTGTCCCTGCTTCTCGGCGCGCATCCGGCGCCCGGCCATTACCTGATCGTCGACGACCTCAACGTCGTCTTCATCGCGCTCAATACACTGGTCGGCTTCACCACCAGCATCTTCAGCGCCAGCTATGTCGGTCACGAGCTTGAAACCGGCCGGCTGACGCCGGCCTATCTGCGATTTTATCATGCCATGTATCAGATCCTGATGTTCGCCATGAATCTGGCGCTGGTGGCGAACAACATCGGGCTCATGTGGGTCGCCATCGAGATCGCCACCATGACCACCGTGATGATGGTCGGGATCTACCGCACCCATGAGGCGCTCGAAGCGGCGTGGAAATACTTCATCCTGGGCAGCGTCGGGATCGCCTTGGCGCTCTTCGGCACCATCCTCGTCTATGTCGCGGCACAGCCGGTGATCGGCGAGGGCCTCGACGCGATGGTATGGACCGAGCTGGTCGGCCACGCCGCTTCTTTCGATCCCGCCTTGTTGAACGTCGCGTTTGTCTTCCTGCTGCTCGGCTATGGCACGAAGGTCGGCCTCGCACCGCTTCACGCCTGGCTGCCCGATGCCCATGCCGAAGGCCCTACGCCGATCTCGGCGGTGCTCTCGGGGCTTCTCCTCAACGTCGCGCTCTACGCCGTGCTGCGCTTCAAGGTACTGATGACCGCCAATGCCGTGGCCGTCGCGCCTGGTCCGCTCATGGTGACGCTGGGTCTCGTCTCGCTCGTCTTCGCTGCATTCATGCTCTACCGGCGCCGCGACATAAAGCGGATGTTCGCCTACTCGTCGATCGAGCACATGGGGATCATCGTGTTCGCCTTCGGCATGGGCGGTCCGTTGGCGAATTTTGCCGGGCTGCTGCACATGACCATGCACAGCCTCACCAAATCGGGCATCTTCTTCGCCGTCGGCCATATTGCGCAGGTCAAGGGCACGCAGCGGATCAGCGAGATCGGCGGCCTCACCGAGACGCACCCGTTGCTCGGTTGGAGTCTCGTCCTCGGCGTCGTCGCGATCGCCGGGCTGCCGCCAATGGGTATTTTCATGAGCGAGTTTCTCGTGGTGAGCTCGACGTTTGCGCGCTCGCCGCTTCTCGCTGTTCCCCTCGTCTTCGGCCTGCTGATCGCTTTCGGCGCCCTGTTGCTGCGGCTGAATGGTCTGGCATTCGGCGAGCCGCGCGGCGGCACGGCGTCCGTCAAGGCCTCCTATGTACCGCTCTTCGCGCATCTGGCCCTCGTCTTCGCCGCCGGCATCTACCTGCCGCCGCAGCTGGTGGTGTGGTTCCAGCATGTATCGAGCCTCCTCGGGTAGGGGCCGGGCGCCATGGCAGCACTGGGCGAGCTGATGGGAATGGCGAGGCGGGTCGACGCGCATCGGCCTAATCCGCGCGCCGTCGTCGACGCGGCGGGATGGCGGCTTGCCGCCGATGCGCTTCGCGACGGGCGTGTGACCCTGCTCGGCCTCTGGGGCGACCGGGCCGCCGTGCATATGGCGCTGCTCGACGAATCGGCCGGCAATTTTGGCGTATTGAGCCTTGACTGCCCGGCAGGGCGGTTTCCCTCGATCGGCGCCGTGCATCCTCCCGCGATCCGACTGGAGCGCGCAATCCGCGATCTGTTCGGCCTCGAGCCCGAAGGCGCGCCGGACGCGCGCCCTTGGCTCGACCACGGCCGGTGGGACTTGGCCCACCCGCTCGACCGCTCGCCGCGGCCGCGGCACCGCGAAGCCGCGCCTTACGTTTTCCTCCCCGCCGAGGGCGAAAGCCTGCACCAGATCCCGGTCGGCCCGGTTCATGCCGGCATCATCGAGCCCGGACATTTCCGCTTCACCGCCGGGGGCGAGACGGTCGTCCGGCTCGAGGAGCGCCTGGGCTATGTCCACAAGGGCATCGAAAAGCTGATGGAAGGCGCCGACCTCGACCGCGCGGCAAAGCTCGCCGGGCGGACCTCCGGGGATAGCACGGTGGCCTACGCCATCGCCTTCGTGCGTGCCGCGGAAGCGGCGCTCGGCGTGGAGGCGCCCGCGCGCGGCCAATGGTTGCGCGCGCTGATGGCCGAGCTCGAGCGACTCGCCAACCATTTCGGCGACATCGGTGCGATCTGCAATGATGCGTCTTTCGCGCTGATGCACGCTCACTGCGCCGTGCTGCGCGAGCGCGTGTTGCGCGCCGCCGATGCGGGTTTCGGCCATCGCCTGATGCGGGACTGCGTCGTGCCGGGCGGGGCGGCCGTCGATCTCGCGCCGGCCGGCGTGGCCGCCATTCGCGCGCTTCTCGATGAAGCGCAGCGGCGCTTCCCGCCATTGGTCGCGCTCTACGACAACACCGCGTCGCTGCAGGACCGCACCGTCGGCACCGGGGTGCTGCGGCCGGAGCTCGCGCGGCGCTTTGGCGCAGGAGGCTATGTCGGCCGGGCTTCCGGCCGGGCCTTCGACGCGCGCCGCAGCCCCGGCTATGCGCCTTATGACCGACTGAAATTCGCAGTGCCGGTGCGCGAGGAGGGAGATGTGGATGCGCGCGTGTGGATTCGCATCCGCGAGGTCGAGCAGAGCCTGGACTTGATCGGGCAGATACTCGAGCGCCTGCCCACGGGTGCGATCCGCGCCCCATTGCCGAGCATCGGCCAATCCGCCGAAGGCGTCGCCCTGGTCGAAGGGTTCCGCGGCGACGTTTTGATATGGTTGCGGCTCGGCGGCGACGGCAAGGTCGAACGCTGCCATCTGCGCGACCCGTCCTGGTTTCAATGGCCGCTGCTCGAAGCGGCCGTCGAGGGCAACATCGTCGCCGATTTCCCGCTGTGCAATAAATCGTTCAATTGCTCGTATTCCGGCCACGACCTTTGAGGACGCGTCGCTATGCGCAAGCATCTGTTCGAAGGATTGATCCGATCGCCGCTGACCGAGCCCGCGCCTATGCCCGACGATGCAGCGTTGGCCGAGCTGGCGGCTGCGCTCGATCGTGTGGCGCGGCGCCGGCTCGGCCGCAGCCTTGCCATCCGTGAGGTCGATGCGGGCTCGTGCAACGGCTGCGAGCTCGAGATCCAAGCGCTCAGCAATGCCTTTTACGATCTCGAGCGCTTTGGCCTGCGCTTCGTCGCCTCGCCCCGTCATGCCGACGTGCTGCTCGTCACCGGCCCCGTGACGAAGAACATGCGCGAGGCTCTGGAGCGCACCTACCGCGCGACTCCCGATCCCAAATGGGTGGTGGCCGTCGGCGACTGCGCCCGGGACGGCGGCTTGTTCGCCGGCAGCTACGCCTGCCTCGGTGGCGTCGCTTCCGTGATCCCCGTCGACCTGCACATCGCCGGCTGCCCGCCGCCGCCTGTGCAGCTTCTCAAGGGACTACTAGCGCTGCTGTCGGATGAAGTCGCGCGAAAGTAACGGCTTCCTTCCGTAGCCGCATCGGGCGCGCGAGAATGCAGAGGCTTTGTCCTTCCGGCTTGGCGCCGAGACGCGCTATCCTCGGGCGCTCTTTCATTCGACATCGCTAACGAGGAGTTGCCCATGTTTCTGAACCACGCCTGTTTCGCGCGCCATACCGTCGCCGCGCTTGGCGTCATCGCCAGCGTTGCGCTGACCGATATGGGCGGTGCCCGCGCGCAGAGCGGCACCTTCGGCACCGATCAGCGTTATTGCGACAACAGCGCGCTCGGGCAGGTGCTGAGCACGTCGAAGGGCAATCTCATCGGCAGCGCCGCGGGCGGTGCCGCCGGCGGCCTGCTCGGCAACCAGTTCGGCAAGAGCAGCGGCAAGGGCGTAATGACCGTGCTCGGCGTCATCGGCGGCGCGCTGGCCGGCGGCTATGTCGGGCGCTCGATGGATCAGACCGACCAGGGCTGCGTCAGCCAGTCGCTCCAGAACGCCCCGGCCAATCAGCCCGTCGCCTGGCAGAATCCGAGCAGCGGCTCGAGCTATTGGGTGACGCCGACGCGCGACCGCCAAGGGCCGGACGGCCAGAAATGCCGCAACTTCGTCACCGACGCGGTGGTCGACGGCCGCCCGACCAAGACCGAGAGCACGGCCTGCCGCCAGCCCGACGGCAGCTGGATACCGGTGTCGAAGACGACCTTGGAGCCGATCCGTCCGCGCCCGCCTCAGGGCAATGCCGCGCTCTCCGAGGACACCGTGTTCAAGGTGCAGCAGCGGTTGCACGAGCTGGGTTTCTATGTGCGCGACAACATCGACGGGCAATGGGGGCCGAGCACTGCGTCGGCGGTGAAGAACTTCCAGCGCAGCAAGGGCATGAACCCGACCGGCCAGCTCGACCTGCAGACGTTGACCGCGCTCGATCTGCCAGCTGACCAAGGCCAACCGTCGCGCAACTGAGCTTTGGCCTCGGCGTGGTCTGTGCCGATACGGCTGTGCTAGCATTCGGCCGCGCGGGCTTGGCCGCGCGGCGGCATGAGGAGACCGGAATGCTTTCCCGCCAGCAGATCGAGCAATACTGCGAGACCGGCTGGCTGGTGGTCGAGAACATGCTCGACACAGGTCTGCTGGCGCAGGCGAGGGGCGTCATCGCCGACTTCGTCGCCAAGGCCGCAAGGGTGAGCGCCCATGACGATGTCTACGATCTCGAGCCGGGCCACCGGCCGGAAGCGCCGCGCGTGCGGCGCATCAAGACGCCGCACAAGAACCACCCGCTGTTCTGGCAGATCGCCCGGCTGCCGAAGCTCGTGGGCATCCTCGGGCAGCTGCTCGGGCCGTCCGGCGTCCGGCTGCACGGCTCGAAGATCAACCTGAAGGAGCCGCATTACGGCTCGCCCGTCGAATGGCATCAGGACTGGGCGTTCTATCCGCACACCAATGACGACATCCTCGCCGTCGGGGTCATGCTCGACGACATGCTGACGGAGAACGGGCCGCTGCTGGTGCTGCCGGGCAGTCATAGGGGACCGGTCCACGACCATCACCTCGACGGCTGTTTCGTCGGCGCGATGGATCCGACGCGCGTCGCGCTCGATTTCTCGCGGGCCGTCGCGCTCACCGCGCCGGCGGGCTCGATGAGCTTCCATCACGTCAGGCTCGTGCACGGCTCGGCGCAGAACATGTCGCAGCGGCCGCGGCAGCTGCTGCTCTACGAGTATTCCGCCGCCGACGCTTGGCCGCTGATGGGCATCAAGAGCGTCGACGACTTCAACGCGCGCCTCGTCGCGGGCGAGCCGACGATCGCGCCGCGGCTGACCCAAGTTCCCGTGCGCATGCCGCTGCCGCCCGCGCTGCGCCAGGGCTCCATCTACGAGAGCCAGACCTCGGCGAAGAACCGTTATTTCGCGATCGGCGAGGACGCGCGGGTGTAGGTCAAATCCGTTTCCGCGAGGAAGTCACCCAGAGGGCGCGCCGTCTTACGGGAGTTGCACTGCAAGCACGCCGTCTTGAGGTTCTCCGCGCTGTTGTCGCCACCTGCGCTAACCGGCGTGATATGGTCCAGCGTTGCGGTGAAGCGGGTGAGTTGCTTGTTGCAGTAGGTACAATGGTAGTTGTCGCGTTCGTATATCTTCAGCCGGTTTTCACGAATGTTGTAGAAATCCGCCTCGTCCACGGTCGCCGGGGCCGTCGAGCGCTTGGATTGCTCGGCGCGACGGCGCTGACAGACCTCAATTTCCTCGGGAAGTAGCACCCGATAAAGCGTACCCTCTCTGTTTGCCTCGCCTTCTTGTCGGATGGCGCCCACGGATTCCAAGGCCGTCATCCCGTCCCGCACAGCTGCGAAACTCGTTTCACCGCTGCCTGAAGCGTAGGCTGATCTCATTACACCAGATTGCATTCCTCGTCGGCTCACCCGGACATAAGGCGTTCCATTTGCGACGATCGAGTGTCTCAGGAGGTAAATGTAGAACGACACCTCATACGGCCTCAGTTCTGGCATCAGTAGGTCGACTACGTCGCAGATTATATCCGGGAGTTCCAAACCGGATAGTGCGCGGAACTCAATTGCCTTGTTGGCTTGAGCCGCCGTACTTTCAAGCTGCCCCAGCAGCGCCCGAATTTGTTCAATCGTCTCTATCATGAAAACAGGTTAGCAGACGTGTGAACTGCGCGCACCTATTGAGCGGCCTCGATATCGGCGGACACGGCCCCGCTCTTCGGGTCGGCGGCCACCGACGGCGGTGCTCATGTTCTCTGGGAAGGCGAGCACTTCGGCCTGCACAGCCAGCCACCACACTCAGCACTCGGCGGCCTCCCGCCTCACGTCAGGCTGAACAACGTGCTTGGCTTCGACACCTAGCGCAAGCCGGCCCGCGAGATCTGCGACTAGCGGAGCGGCGTCACCAAATGTTCCGCGCCGGCGTTGGCCACGGTGCGCCGCGCGGCGGCGTGGTCGTTGGCCCGGCGTTCGGGCATCAGGACGGTGCGGCAGGCGAGTAGTAGTTTACGCGCCTCGTGCGCCCATTTCGAATCCGCATCGAGGCGGATGTAGCGCTCCAGCACGGGAACGGCGTCGCGGATGCGGTCCGTCCGGATGTAGAGCGCGGCGAGATTGTAGAGCGGGTCGGCATAATCCGGCTCGGCGAGCACGGCGCGTTCGAGATGGGCGATCGCCTCTTTGTTGTGGCCGCCGCTCATGGCGAGATGGCCGAGGTTGAAATGCGCTTCGGCAAA
>WNFM01029575.1_pt1 | contig 22192 bp, 22 predicted proteins | sample 5400271 | NCBI WGS metagenome assembly WNFM01 (sample SAMN13153352, study PRJNA577476) | soil metagenome | isolation source: 60 cm saprolite on Douglas fir-dominated hillslope | place: USA:California | collected 2013-09-17
AGACGGTGAACGCATGAACGAGAACGTGGTTCTGACCCCGGAGCGCATTCTTGAGGCTACCGAGGACGTTCTGCGCCGCTTCGGGTTGGCGAAGGCTACTGTCGTCGATGTCGCCCGCGCGCTCGATGTCAGCCATGGCAGCGTCTACCGTCACTTCCCGAGCAAGGCGTCGCTGCGTGAAGCCGTGGCAAAACGCTGGCTCGACCGTGTCGACGTCCCGCTTCGGGAGATTGCGGAAAGTACCGGGCCTGCGCCCGCCCGGCTGGAGCGCTGGCTGCGCGCGTTGTTTGCCGCCAAATATAAAAGGGTTTGCGAAGATCCCGAGATGTTCGCAACCTATTTGACGCTGGCGCGCGATGCGTGTGCCGCCGTGAAGGCGCATAAGGACGGTCTGGTCGATCAGATCGCGCATATGTTGTCCGACGGTGTCGAGCAGGGCACGTTCGATGTCGCCGACGTCAGAGCTACCGCGCGTGCGGTGTTCGACGCTACCATCCGGTTTCATCACCCCGCCCATTCCGAGGAATGGTGCGATCCGGCGACGCCGGCGCGGATCGATGCCGTGCTGACGCTGTTGCTGAGAGGTCTGGAAGCGCCGCAGAAGCACTAAACACCTCTCCGCACGCCCCAGCTATTTTGATATCCATCAAATCAGGCCCAAGCCCGGCCGATATCGTTGGCTGCGGAGGAAACCGTGCTGCTGGCCGTGTTTACGGATATCCATGCCAACCGGCAGGCATTTGGCGCGTGCCTCGATTTCGCGCGGGCGCGCGGCGCCGAACGGATAATCTGCCTCGGCGATGTCGTCGGATACGGCGCCGATCCGGAATGGACGGTGGAGAAGGTGATGGACCTGGTCGAGCACGGCGCCATCGCGGTGCGCGGCAACCACGACAGCGCCATTGGGACTGCGACCGTATCGATGAACGCCGAAGCCCAGGCCGCGATCGAGTGGACGCGCGGCAGGCTCAGCGCAGCGCAGCGGCGCTTTCTGGCGGAGCTGCCGCTGGCAGTGGAGGAAGATGACCGCCTCTACGTTCATTCCGAAGCAAGTCACCCTGCGAAATGGCGCTATGTCCAGACTACGTCGGATGCCGCGCGCAGTATCGCGGCGACAACCGCCCGCATCACGTTCTGCGGCCATATCCACGTGCCGGCGCTCTATTCCATGTCGGCGGTTGCCAAGATGACGAGCTTTGTGCCGACCTCAGGCGTCCCGGTGCAGTTGCTTTCCGGGCGCCACTGGCTCGCCGTCCTCGGCTCGGTCGGGCAACCGCGGGATGGCGATCCGGCGGCCTCGTTTGCGGTGTTCGATACGCTTTCCAGAGAAATCACCTATTGCCGCGCGGCTTACGATGTCGAGGCGGCTGCAAAACGGATTCGAGTCGAGGCGGCTGCAAAACGGATTCGCGACAACGGCCTGCCGCTGTGGCTCGCCGATCGGCTGTCGACCGGCAGGTGAGCGATGGCCAGATCTCAGGTTCGACCGGGCGCCATCATCGACGGTTTTACGATCGGCGAGTGCGTCCATAGCGGCGGCATGGCGACGCTGTGGAGCGTGACCCGCCCCGATATCGCCGCGCCACTGTTGATGAAGATACCGCTTGTGTCCGAGGGCGAGGACCCTGCGGCCATTGTCAGTTTCGAGATGGAGCAGATGATCCTGCCGCGGCTGTCGGGGCCGCACGTGCCCGCCTGCTTTGCGACCGGCGATTTCGCGCGCCAGGCTTTTGCCGTGATCGAGCGCATCGCCGGCAAGACGCTCTACTCCAGGCCTTCCGAGCTGCCGATGGGTTACGAAGAGGCGAGGCTGATCGCTGGAAAAATCGCAACCGCACTCGCCGATTTGCACCGACAGAACGTCATCCATCACGATATCAAGCCGAGCAGCATCATGTTCCGCCCCTCCGGCGAAGCCGTGCTGATCGATTTTGGATTGTCGCATCACAATCAATTGCCCCCTTAAAGCTCGACCAGAACCGGTTGACGGTCCACGTGCTGGAGGCCGTCGATCCCGCGGCCGCGATCCTGGAATTCGCAAAAGCCAATCATGTCGATCACATCATCATCGGCGCGGGGCAGAGCACGATGTTGCGCTCGCTGCTCGGCAGCGTCTCCGCCAGGGTCGCGGCGGAGGCCGCGTGCACCGTCACCGTGGTCCGGCCGCCGCGGCTGGCGGCGCTGGCTCGGGAGGACGCCAACGAGCCATCGGCAACGCGCGTGGCGAGCGTCACCAATCCATCGTCGTCGCGACCAGTTTGACGAGTTCCGGATCGTCAAAGCTGCTTGCCGTCGTTAGAGCGCCGGCGGCGAGCATGTCAGCGTGGCTAAGGCTCGTCCGTATTCCGATCGTCGCGATACCTGCGGCGGAAGCGGATTGAATGCCGGAGCGGGAATCCTCGAATGCGAGGGACTGATCGGGCGCAGCGTTTACCGCGCGCAGACCCTCCAGATAAGGCATCGGATGCGGCTTGCCGTGCGGAAGCTCGTCGCCGATCACGAGGGCCTTGAACCGATGCACGATCCCAAGTCCGGAAAGCAGCATTTCAGCATTTGGACGAGGTGCGTTCGTAACCGCTACCATTGGGATATTTGCGCGATCGGCGAGGGCGAGCAGTGCCATTAAGCCTGGCAACGGCCGAATTTGCCCGGACGCGAGCTTACGGAAGGCCGCTTCCTTGTCTCCAATGATGGCCGCTCGACGCTCGGGCGGTTCATCCGCCAGAAACCGCTCGCTGATCGAAGCGTTGGAAAAGCCCTGAAGCTCTCGGGAAAAGCGGGCGTGATCGAAGCTATGGCCGCGAGGGCCGAGGACTTGATTGAACGCTTCCAGATGCAGCGCATCGGTGTCGGCCAGCGTGCCGTCAATGTCGAACAGCAGTGCCTTTCCCGATTCCGGCGGCATCTAGATCGCTTCCCCGCGCGCCAGCGTCGCTGCATTTCGGATCGCGGAAATGTTGGCTTTGTAGGATTCCATGGTACCGCCCTTGAACACGGCGGAGCCTGCCACAAACGCATTGGCGCCGGCGGCGGCAAGCTGGCCGGAATTATCCGGGCCCACGCCGCCATCGACCTCGATGTCGATCGGGCGTCCCGCCGTCATCGCGCGCAAATCCTGGATCTTGCCAAGTGCGGAGGGAATAAAGGCCTGGCCGCCGAAGCCGGGATTGACCGACATCACCAGCACCAGATCGATCATGTCGATGACATATTCGATCGCAGTAATCGGCGTGCCCGGATTGAGCGAGACGCCGGCCTTCTTGCCGAGTGCGCGGATCGCCTGCAGCGAGCGATGCAGATGCGGGCCGGCCTCGGCGTGCACCGTGATGTGATCGCAGCCGGCTTTCGCAAAGGCCTCGAGATAGAGATCGGCCGGCGAGATCATCAGATGTGCGTCGAATATCTTCTTGGTGTGCGGGCGGATCGCCTTGATCACGTCGGGGCCGTAGGAAATGTTCGGAACAAAATGCCCGTCCATCACATCGAGATGGATCCAGTCGGCGCCCGCCGCATCGACGGCGCGGACCTCTTCGCCCAGTTTGGCGAAGTCGGAAGCCAGGATCGACGGCGCGATGACGAGGGGGCGTGACGCAAATTGGGTGGACATGTGGGCTTTCCCGAAAGCACTTCGAAGCGTTGAGGAACGGCTTTCGCGTAACATGCGCAAGCCGTTCGGGCAATGCGGGCGAGCCGCACCCAGGAGGCGGAAAATTCTGCCGTTGGCGGCAGCTATTGCCGGGGCTGGCGGGCCGCGGAACTCCGAAAACCGTACATTTTATTGGGCTTTTCACGATGGCATGGCGTTTGCTGATCATTGAGCCGTAAACGTTAGGGCCGCCTCCCGCGCGGCATTTGTCGGAGTTTTGGTTATGTTGCTTGCCCTTAGTGCCGCATCGTCCGCACTGGATGCCCTGCAATTGCTGACCTCGTCGAAATCCTCCTCTCCGCCTGCCACCGGCTTCAGCCAGGGCTCGGCGAGCCCGTTCGATCTTTCCGGCAGCACCACGGCTTCGGGAACCTCGACTGCCCCGGCTTCCGGCGGAAGCGGGCTGTCGCAGCTATCGCCGACCACGCTCAGCGCGCTGCTGGCGGCGCAGAGCCAGTCATCGAGCGGCGCGACAACCACCTCGGCGCCGACCGACGCATCCAGCGCACTGAAGGATCTGTTCTCGCAGCTCGACACCAATGGCGACGGCCAGATCAGCAAATCGGAATTCGAAAACGCGCTCGGCGCCGGTGGAACCAATATCGCGCAGGCCGACGCCGTCTTCAACAAGCTCGATACCAACGGCGACGGCTCGGTCAGCCTCAATGAGCTGAAGTCGGCGCTGCAGGGCGCCGGCGGCAAGGGTGGTCACCATCACCATCATGCCGCGGGTTCCGACGGCTCCAGCGGCTCCACCGGATCGAGTTCTGCGACCGGTAACGGTGGATCGAGCTCCGATCCCCTGCTGCAGGCGTTGGCAGGCGCATCGTCCACCTCGGTCACCAACAGCGACGGCTCGACCACGACCTCGGTGACCTATGCCGACGGCACCAAGGTGACGATGACCTCGCCCGCGGCATCGACATCATCTTCTCGCGCGACATCCTCCAGCGCGACGTCGTCCTACAATGTCATCGAGCAGATGATTCAGCGCGAGGCCCAGGCGATTTCATCCGGCGCGACCGCATCGCTCTCGGTCAGCGTCTAAAGTCAGCTTTAGTTACGTAGCGAACCGATCCTTCCACGCCGGCAGCGCGCCCGGAAAGGGCAGGGCGGTCGCGGCGTACACGCCGCGCGCGATGGCGCGGGCGACGACATTGGCGGCGACCATGCCAAGCTCGGTGAGGCCCACCAGCGGATCGACCGCTTTCTCACCGGTGGCCGCGGCGAACAGCACATCGCCATCCATCGGCGCATGCACCGGATAGATCGCGCGGGCAAAGCCGGTCTGCGCGATCATCGCGAGCCGTTTTGTCTGGGGTTTTGTCAGTTCGGCGTCGGTCACGACCACCGCCAATGTGGTGTTTTCCACCGATGTCGCGGCGGGCCCGCCCTTGATGCGCATCGCCAGCATCTCCGGCGTGAACGAGCGCGGTAGTCCGCGCCCGCCATACTCGCCGCCGATCTCGAACGGCGCCGCCCAGAACCACGGCCCGTCGCCGACCGTGACGGTGCCGACCGCATTCACCACCGCAAGCGCCGCGACCCGGACGCCTGCTGGCGTCGCGGCCGATGCCGAGCCGAGCCCGCCCTTGTAATTCGCGGTGGTGGCGCCGAGGCCTGCGCCGACGCTGCCGAGCGCGAAATCGGTGCCCGCGGCGACCGCGGCGGCGTAACCGAGGTCGCGATAGGGCGCAAAGCGCCCCCAGTTCTTGTCGCCGCCGTTCAGCAGATCAAAACAGATCGCGCCGGGCACGATCGGTATCACCGCGTCGCGCACCGCAAAGCCGCGGCCCTGTTCGGCAAGCCAGGCCTGGATTCCGCCGCCGGCCTCGAGCCCGAAAGCCGAGCCGCCCGAGAGCGCGATGGCGTCGACCGCCTCAACCGTGTTGGCGACGTCGAGCAGGGCACCTTCGCGGGTGCCGGGTCCGCCGCCGCGCACGTCGATCGCCGCGACCGCGGGCTTATCGAAAATCACCGCGGTGACGCCGGACGCCAGTTTTGCGTCGCCGGCGTGGCCAACGCGCACGCCGGCAATATCGGTGAGGAGATTTTTCAAAATGCGAGTCCTCTCAGGTGACGATGGACAATCTCGAACAATGGTTCAACCGTCCAGCGCCATTCGCATCATCTTTGCGAGATCGGACTTGCGATACGGCTTTGCAAGCAGCAGCACGCCGGAATCGAGACGTCCATGATGAACGATGGCGTTCTCGGTATATCCCGACGTGTACAATGTTTTAAGCGACGGACGCCGCTTCAGCGCCGCCTCAACCAGCTGGCGGCCGTTCAAAGGCCCGGGCATGATCACGTCGGTGAACAAGAGATCGATGGGATCACCGTTGTCAATCACATTCAACGCTTCTGTCGCGTTGCTCGCTTCCATTGTGGTGTAGCCGAGGCTCTCGATCTGGGTGATCACGTATCGGCGCACCAATGCATCATCCTCGACCACCAGCACGATCTCGTTGCCGCCCTCGACCCGGGTTGCCCGCGGTAGATAGATCTTGACGGTGGTGCCGTGACCTTCCTCGCTATAGATCTTGATATGGCCGTTGGACTGCTTGACGAAACCAAACACCATGCTCAAGCCTAGCCCGGTGCCCTTGCCGACTTCCTTGGTAGTGAAGAAGGGATCGAACACCCTCTCTAGGTTAGCGGCGGGAATCCCGGTGCCGGTGTCGCTGACGGCAATCAACACATAATTTCCGACCGTGACCTCGCTGTGCATGCTCGCATAGCCCTCGTCGAGATAGATGTTGTTGGTCTCCAGCGTGAGCTTGCCGCCGGCCGGCATGGCGTCGCGGGCATTGAGCGAAAGATTGAGGATGGCGGTGGTGAGTTGGTTCGGATCGACCAATGCCGTCGAGGCGTCCGCGGCAAGCAGCGGACGGATCTCGATTTGCTCGCCCAGCGTCGGGTGCAGCAACTTCGCGGTTTCCAGGATGAGCCCGTTGACGTCGACCTCGCGCGGCTGTAGCGGCTGCTTGCGGGCGAATGCGAGCAGGTGCTTGGTCAGGCTGGCGCCGCGCTCCGCAGCCTCATCGATCATCTTGGCGATGGCTGAGAGTTGCGGGCTGTCGGCGACCGCTTCGCTCAGGATTCCGATGGTCCCGGTGATGACGGTCAGAATATTGTTGAAGTCATGCGCGACGCCGCCGGTGAGCTGGCCCACGGCGTCCATTTTCTGGGCCTGGCGGATTTGCGCTTCTGCGGCGTGCTTCTCGGTCAGATCGCGCCCGACAAAGAAATGCCGCCGCACCGGTTCCGACCAGGCGCCCATCCAGGTCAGCGTCACGGCCTGGCCGTCCTTATGGACATAGCGCGTCTCGAAGTTGCGCATATGCTGCCCGCGCCGCGCCGACCGCATCTCGTGGCGCGTGGATTCGAGGTCGTCGGGATGGATGAACTCGACCGCACTATGGCCGATCATTTCGTCGGGCCGATAGCCCAGGATAGTCATGGAGCTCGGTGAGACCTGAACGAAAGTACCCTTGGTATCGGTGACCAGGATCAGGTCCTGCGAGGTCTCGAAGATACGCCGCCGCTCCTCGACCTCCTGACTAAGCGCCCGCTCGGTCCTCTTGCTCTCGGTGATGTCGCGGGTGGTTTTGGATGCGCCGACTATCTCTCCCGTCGCTGATTTGATCGGCGAGATACCCAGCGCAACATTGAGCTCACTGCCATCCTTGTGCAGCCGTAACGTTTCGTAATGTTCGATGGCTTCGCCCTTGCTTACCCGAAGAAGATTTTTAGACACCTCAGGGTGCTTGTCGGGCGGAACGATGATATCGATGCGATTGCCGACGGCTTCGGCCGCGGTAAATCCGAATAGTCGCTCGGCGGCCCGGTTCCAGCCGGTGATGGCGCCGCCAAGCGATGTGGTGATGATGGCATCGTTGGATGATTCCACGACCGCGCTGAACAAACTCTCGCGCTCGCGGTGATGATCCCTGTCGAAAGACATTTTGGCCTGCAGGCCGACATTGTCGATCAGCAACACCGCCAGCACGAAACTCGCGGCGCAGAGGCCGTAGAGTCGGCCGGCATAAAAGCCCAGATCGTACCGGGCCCCGTTCAAAATCCCCGATAACGCGATGTCGAACAGCCAGGCACACATCACGGCCATGAGCCAGATGTCGAGCACCGAATGCGGCCGCCGAAACCACAACACCACGAGCGCCGCGAGGCTGAGAAACCACACCGTCCAGATGGCGCCGACTTGCACGGACGTAAAGTGCCCGCCGCTCATCAGCGTCGGCAGAATGTCGTGTCTGGCGGTGACGATCCAGGCTGAGACCGATATCGCAACACCGACCGCAATGACGCTCCCCACGATTGCTCCGCCGACCGATCCCTTTAGTTTAGTGCCGCCATCGCTGTCTTTCAGCACTGCATAGCCGAGCACGAAAACAGGGAATCCGCCGTGCCAGACCTGATAAAGCCAGGCTGTTGTCTGCGGCCCGGCGCCCAATAGCCCAGCCGGCGCGAACAGGCCCGGAAAGGTTAGCGCGTGAACGATCGCCGCGGCTGCGGTGAACAGGTATCCGCTTCCAAGCAGCAGGAGAGCCCGTGATCGCAACACGGCGAATTGCGAAAACAGCAGGACGGCGGTGATGAGATCGTTGACGGCAAGCGCGGATTGATAGCTCGCAACGAACGCCGGCACCGGGGTAAGCGGCACGGTGGCAAAATACGCCGCAAAGGCGAACAGAACGGCCGAGACTCCGACAACGGCGAGAGCGGTTTTGCGATCGCGGTCTGTTGCCGGCAACGTAGAGAGAAAAATGCTTCGGTCGTCACCTGCCTGCACGATCGTCTCCGGCAAACCGCATGAAACGCGCCACTCTAACGCATCCACCGAACCGGAATATCTATCCGATATGTCAACATACGCCCGAGGAATATCTTCTTGAGCCTGGACAGCCTCAACCCAAGGTTACACGTTTCTTAACCGGACGGGGAGCCGCAGGTTCATCGAGACGGGTAACCCCATCTTTACTCACCTCCGGAAAAACGCCAACGGGTTGTTCGTGGGTCCGCGTCCAAATCCGGGGTTCCGTTGTAGGCTTTTGGACCCGATCCGGCAGCCTCCCATGCCCCGCATTCTTGTCATCGACGACCAGCCGGATGAGCGCAGGATGATCTCCATCGTGCTCCGGGTCAACCGTTTCGAGATCGTTGAAGCCGCGAGCGGCCCGGCCGGACTGAAGGAGTTCGAAAACTCGGAAATCGATCTGGCGATCGTCGATGTATTCTTGCAGGGAACCAGCGGTTTCGACGTCATCAGCATCATGCGCGAACGCGTTCCGGATTTGCCTGTGGTTGCGATATCGGGGATGATGACGCTCGACTTTGTCTCTACATCGCCCGGTCTCTACAACGTCGTGTGTCTGCAGAAGCCGTTTCGCCCGAATCAGCTGGTCGATGCGATCGAAACGGCGCAGAGATTGTCCCGGCCGTCGGCTGCCGGCGACTTCAATGGTACCGAGGTGGTTATTCCCTGACCTGGCTTATGCCTGCAAAAAAAACGCCCCGGCGAACCGGGGCGTTGGTTGTTGCGAAGAAAATCTATCGGCCTCAGGAACCCTTCGGGTTGATCTCGATGTAGTTGCCCTTGTCGTCCCATTTGTAGACGACATAGTCGATCTGCTTGAGATCGCCCTTGGCGTCGAGCGAGATCTTGCCGATCACCGTGTCCCAGGTACCGGCCTTGATCGTATCCATGACTTTCTTGGGATCGATGGTGCCGGCTTTCTTCGCCGCCTGCGACCAGACCTGAATCGCAGCATAGGTATAAAGCGTGTAGCCTTCGGGATCGATATTCTTGGCCTTGAACTTCTCGACGATGGCCTTCGCGGTCGGCTTGTTGCGCGGATCGGGGCCGAAGGTGAACAGCGTGCCTGCGCCGGCCGGCCCGGTGATCGAGGCGAACTCCTTGTCGGCCAAGGCATCGCCGGCCATCAAGACAGTCTGCAGACCCTGATCGCGCATCTGGCGCACGATCAGACCGGATTCCTGATGATAGCCGCCGACATAGACGAGATCGATCTTCTCGAGCTTCAGGCGCGACACGATGGCGTTAAAATCCTTGTCGCCCTTGTTGTAGGACTCGAACATCTTCTCGGTGAAGCCGGCCTTGTTGAGCGCCTTCTTGGTCTCGTCCGCGAGGCCTTTGCCGTAGGTGGTCTTGTCGTTGAGGATGGCGACGTTCTTGCCCTTGAAGTTCTTCGCGATGTAAGCGGCGGCGATCAGGCCCTGCTGATCGTCACGGCCGCAGACCCGCGCCACGTTCCAGAGCTTGCGCTCGGTGAACAGCGGGTTGGTGGAGGCCGGCGTGATCTGCAAAACGTTGCCGTCGGCATAGGCTTCCGAAGCCGGGATCGAGGATGACGAGCAATAGTGACCGGCGACGAACGGGATTTTCGCGCCTGCGACCTTTTCCGCCACCGAACGGGCCTGCTTGGGATCGCAGGCATCGTCCTCGACGTCGAGCGCCAGTTTTTTACCGAGCACGCCGCCGGCGGCGTTGAGATCTGCCACCGCCATATCGGCGCCGTTCTTCATTTGCCGGCCGAATGCGGACTCGCCGCCCGTCATCGGGCCCGCCACTGCGATGGTTAAGTCCTGCGCAAACGCTGCCGTCGACAGCGCAAACGACGCGCCCAATGCCAGACCGATAAGTTTCAGTGATTTCATGAGGTGTCCTCGCGGGTAGATCGCTACGGGAAGTACCGGGCAAGCCGGGTTCGAAAACCGACGCCATTGTGTGCTGATTTTGCCGCGAAGTCATCGGCAATTTTCAGGCAATCGACGTTCTATTGGCATCATCCCGTCGCGCCGGAACGACTCGGGGGGCTGCCTCTCAGGCCCGCCTTCCGCCTTCCAGATAGGCAGCGCGGATTTCCGGACGCTGCAGCAGCTCACTGCCGGTTCCTTCAAGGGTAATCAGGCCGTTGACCATGACATAGCCGCGATGGGCGAGCCGCAGCGCGTGATTGGCGTTCTGCTCGACGATCAGCACGGTGAGCCCGTCCTGGCGGTTGAGGGTCCGGATTGCGTCGAAGATCTGGCGGGCGATCAGCGGGGCCAGCCCAAGCGAGGGCTCGTCCAGCATCAACAGGCGAGGGCGGCTCATCAATGCGCGGCCGATCGCCAGCATCTGTTGCTCGCCGCCGGACAGCGTGCCGCCGCGCTGGGTCATGCGTTCCTTGAGCCGCGGAAACAGCGACAACACCCGTTCGAGCCCGGCGGTGCGGTCGGCTTCGCTGGTGTCGGTGGCATCGGCGCCCATCTGCAGGTTTTCCGCCACGCTCATGCGCGGGAAGATCCGGCGGCCTTCGGGCGATTGGGCGATGCGCAGCCGGGCGATCTCGTGGGTCGGCACCTCGGTGATGTCGCGGCCGTCGAACTGGATCTGGCCGGAGCGGGCGCGGGGCCGGCCGAACACCGTCATCATCAGCGTCGACTTGCCGGCGCCATTGGCGCCGATCAGGGCCACGATCTCGCCCGGGCGGATGTCGAGATCGACGCCCTTCAAGGCCTCGATCTTGCCGTAGGTGGCGCGCAAGGACCGGATCGCGAGCAGGGGGGCGGCGGACGGCGCGGTCACGTTCCGCTCTCCATCACCGCGATGGCTTCCTCTTCGTCGGCGCCGAGATAGGCCGCGATCACCTTGGGGTTGTCGCGAACCTCATGCGGCGTGCCTTCGGCGATCTTCACGCCGTAGTCCATCACCACGACGTGGTCGGATATTTCCATCACCACCGACATGTCGTGCTCGATCAAAAGGATCGAGACGCCCTGTCCGTCGCGGATCGACAGCAGCAATTCGCTCAAGGCCGCGCTTTCGCGCGCGTTCAGTCCGGCGGCGGGCTCGTCGAGGCAGAGCAGCGCCGGTTCGGTGCACATCGCGCGCGCGATCTCGAGGCGGCGCTGATCGCCGTAAGGCAGATTGCCGGCCGCGTCGTCGGCGCGATCGAGTAGCCCGACACGGTCGAGCCAGAACGTTGCCAGATCGATCGCGCGCTTTTCCGCCGTGCGCCAGGACGGTGCGCCGATCAGCCCGAGAAAGGTCAGCCCGGAGGCCAGCATCAGCGCGTTGTGCTGCGCCACCATCAGGTTTTCCAGGGCCGTCATGCCGGGAAACAGCCGGATATTCTGGAAGGTGCGCGCGACTTTTGCCTGTTTTGAGATTCGGAAATCGTTCAGGCGTTCGAGCTGGATATTGCGGCCGTCGTCATGCGTCAGCCGCATGCTGCCACCGGACGGCTTGTAGAAGCCGGTGATGCAATTGAACACGGTGGTCTTACCGGCGCCGTTCGGCCCGATCAAAGCCGTGATCTTGCGCCGCCTGGCGTCAAACGACAGGTCATTGACGGCGACGATGCCGCCGAAGCGCATCGCCAGACAATCGACGGTGAGAATGGTTTCACCGCTCATCCGTGACCCTCTTTGACAAGGTCCGACGAGATCGCTTGGCTATGCTGCAGGAACACGGTCGGCGCGCGGTGGCCGATCAGCCCGCGCGGCCGCCAGATCATCAACAGCACCATCGCGAGGCCGAACACCAGCATGCGATACTGCTCAAAACCCCGAAACAGCTCAAAACCGCCGATCATGGCCAGCGCCGCCAGCGCGACGCCGAGCTGCGAGCCCATGCCGCCGAGCACGACGATGGCGAGCACCAGCGCCGATTCCTGGAAGGTGAAGGATTCCGGACTGATAAAGCCTTGTCTTGTAGCGAAGAAGGCGCCGGCGAAGCCGCCGAACATGGCGCCGGTCGCAAATGCTGTCAATTTTGTCGTCGTGATGTTGATGCCGAGCGCGCGGCAGGCGACTTCATCCTCGCGCAATGCCTCCCAGGCGCGACCGATCGGCAGCCGCCGCAGCCGGATCGTTACCCAGTTGGTGAGCAGCGCCAGCGCCAGAATGAGATAAAACAGAAACACGATGCGGTGGGTCGGGGAGAATTCGATGCCGAGTTTTGCCGCCAGTCCGTCATCGCCGGGGGTGAGGGGAATGCCGAACAGGGTGGGCCGCGGGATGCCGGAGACGCCGTTCGGGCCTCCGGTCAGGCTCTGCCAGTTGATGATGACGAGACGGATGATCTCGCCGAAAGCAAGCGTGACGATGGCGAGATAGTCGCCGCGCAGCCGCAATACCGGAAAGCCCAGCATCACGCCCCAAAGGGCTGCGAGGATGCCGGCGAGCGGCAGGCAGATCCAGAACGAAAGTCCAAAGTTGGTCGCCAGCAGCGCGTAGGAATAGGCGCCGACCGCGTAAAACGCGACATAGCCGAGATCGAGCAGGCCGGCGAGGCCGACCACCACGTTCAATCCCCATCCCAGCATCACATAGGTCAGGACCAGAATGCCGAGATCGAGGATGTAGCGTTGGTCGTAGAAGATCACCGGCACTAGGAAAGTGAAGATCAACAGCACCGGCGCGATCGCGCGCCGCGCGACCGCAAGCGAGCGCTGCACGGATGACGGCACCACCCGGATGGTGCCGACCGGTCCCCACCATTGCCGCAGCAATTCAACGACGATGCTGCCGCCGAACACGGCGGCGACGATGATGGCGAGATCGTCGAATCGCGTCCAGTAGATCAATTGCCCGGTGGGGCCGGCTTCGGTGCGGACGCCGATCATCAGCGAAAACAACACCAGCGCGACCAGGGCACTGATCAGGGCTTTTTTCAAGATAAAGGCGACGCCGGGAGCGTGCGATATCGCGGTGGCCTTGGGAGTTGCCTCGGATGTTGCCTCAGATGTTGCCTTGGGCACGGCTGCTGTCACGCGCGCGCCCGTCATACTTTTTCGACTTCGGGTCGGCCCAAAAGGCCGGTTGGAAGGAAGATCAGGACAATGATCAGGATCGAGAACGCCGCGACGTCCTTGTATTCGACCGAGAAATACGCCGACCACAGCGTCTCGATCAGGCCGATCGCGAGCCCGCCCAGCATTGCGCCCGGCAGCGAACCGATGCCGCCGAGCACGGCGGCGGTAAACGCCTTGATGCCGGCGACGAAACCCATAAAGAAATCGACCAGGCCGTAATACAATAGGTACATCATGCCGGCGACCGCGGCGAGTGCTGCGCCAATGACAAACGTCATCGAGATGGTACGGTCGACGTCGACGCCGAGCAGTGCTGCCATGGTCTGGTCCTGTTCGCAGGCGCGCATGTCGCGGCCGAGCCGGGTCTTGGCGACCAGCCAGGTGAAGATCGCAAGCAGCACGATGGTGGTGATGACGACAATGATCTGCGCATTCGAAAGTCGCACCACGAAGCCATTTTGGTCGGCCAGCGTGTAGCCGCCGGTGATGATCGGCGGCACCGGTTTGACGCGCGCGCCTTGGGCCACCTGCGAATAGTTCGTGAGCACGAATGACATGCCGATCGCGGACAGCATTGGCGCCAGGCGGAACGAGTGCCGCAGCGGCCGGTAGGCGATGCGCTCGACCGTCCAGCCATAGAGCGCGGTGATCGCCATCGAGACCAGTAGCACGATCAGGAGGATCACGGGAACGACCGTCAGCCCGATCGAGACCAGGATCAAAAACGAGATCAGCGCGATAAAGCCGCCGATCATGAAGATGTCGCCATGGGCGAAATTGATCATGCCGACGATGCCATAGACCATGGTGTAGCCAATGGCGATCAGGCCGTAGATCGAGCCGAGCACGATGCCGTTGATGAGTTGCTGGGCGAAATAATCCATGCGCTGCCGTGCCAAAGAGAATGAGAGACGCGGCGACGGCCCCGGCAGCCGGAACGTCGCGTCTTGAGGTTTTTCTAGCTTCGGTTTTTGTAACAGTGGGAACCCGGTGCGGCAACAGCGCCGGCTGCGGCGTAAAGACTTGTACAGGTAGATTTTAGCTCCGCGGTTCCCTCCACCAAAGTCGGGACAAGCGGCCGCAGCGGAATAATCGTGCAAAAACCGAGGTTCCCGTGAAACCAATTCGACCGGCTTTGGGTTGTGTCCCACCAGGTTCAACCAGGGAGATCCCGATGTCCAACCCCAAAGAGAAGCCGGGCCAGCAGAACCAGAACCCCAATCAGAAGCCCGGTCAGCAACAGGGCGGCGGTCAGAAGCCCGGACAGCAACAGCAAGACCCCAATCGTCAGGGCCAGAAACCTGACCATGAGGGCAAGGGCGACCGCTAATTCGGATCGAGGACCCAAGTGAGAGCAGGAAAGTCCCGCCGCAAGGCGGGACTTTTTCCTTTTGTCCATACGTCGTCCCGGCGAACCGCCGGGACCCATCAGAAAGCCGTCTGGCCGCAGTTCTAGCTAAATTGAGAGGCCGCGGCCTATGGGTCCCGCCTCAAGGCCGGGACGACGAAGGTATGGGGGTCCGCCATCCCGGCGATTAAGGTAAACAAACGGTTTAAATTGCCCCTCGCAGTTTAAGCGCGTTAGCTGCCGGCAGCCGCCGCTCCCAGTCGAGCCAGCGGAAAAAACGGGAAGCGACATGTCCAGAAACTGGCGGATCAGTGCATTTAGCGGCGCATTGCTGGCGGCCTATTTTATTCCGGCCTGGACCATCGTCGCCTTCAGGATCGTGGTTTCGCCGATCCAAGGCCTTTATGAGCGGCCGAACGTCGCGGTGGCGCTGTTCATCAGCGATCACCTGCAATGGGCTGCGATGACCACCATCCGCTTCGCCTGGCTGTTGGCCTTGGGCAGGCTCACCGTCGTCGCCTTCTTCGCGATCTCGGTGGTTTTCATCGCCCGCGCGGCGATCCGCAGGAGCGGCGGTTACGAAGAAGCACTCGCGATCGCGCTTTCGATCGGCAGCGTACTCAGTTTTGCGGGCATGGTGCTGGCCTCGAAGGTTGGCGAGGCCGAGGCGCTGCGGCTGCATGCGACCGAACTCTTGATGCTTTTGGGAACCGCGATCGTGTTGCTGGTCGAACCTCCCGCAGAGCGAGAGACCGAGCGCAGCGCGGTGGGAGAGGCTCTACCCCTTGAGCAGCCCGAGCTCGCTCACAATCGTTGAGGCTTCCTTCACGGCGTGGTTGGCAGCGGGAACGCCGCAATAGATCGCCTGCTGCAGCAGGATTTCCTTGATGTCGTCGGGGGTGAATCCGCCTTCGGTCAGCGCCGCGCGCACGTGCAGGCGGAATTCATCCCATTGGCCGAGCGCGACCATGGTGCCGATCACCAGCACACGCCGGGTGCGGTGATCGAAATGCGGCCGGGTCCAGATCTCGCCCCAGGCATGGCGCGTGATCAGGTCGAGGATCTCGGCGTTGAACGAATTCTTGTTGGCGATCGATTTGTCGACCCAGGCATCGCCCAGCACCTTGCGGCGCTGGATCATGCCGTCGTCACGGCGTTGTTGATCGTCCATGGTTGGCCTCCGCCTAGCGTTGCGTTAAAAAGCCGATCACCGCGTCGGTAAAAGCGTGCGGCTGTTCGACGTTGGAAATATGGGCGGCGTCGAGGATCGTTAGGGCGGCGCCCGGTATATGGCTGCGGATCAATTCGCCGGCCGCGATCGGGGTCGCCATGTCGTGGCGTCCGGCGATCACCAGCGTCGGGCTCTTGATCTTCGGCAATAGCGCGCGCTGATCGAGCGTCGAGAGCGCCTCGCAGCAGGCGAGATAGCCTTGTACCGGCGACGCCGTCAGCATCGCCTTCATATTCGCCGTGATCTGCGGCTCGCGCTCGCGGAAATCCGCCGTCAGCCAGCCTGATATCACGGCGTCGGCGACCGCTGCGATGCCGCCTTCCTTCACCGCCTTGATGCGGTTGTGCCAGTTGGTCGGATCGGGATAGTAACAGGCGGTGTTGGAGAGAATGATTTTGCCAAATCGCTCCGGCGCATTGGCGCCCAACCATTGCCCGACCATGCCGCCCATCGACAACCCGCACCAATGCGTCTTCTCGATGTTGAGATCGTCGAGGATCGCCAGCACGTCGCGCCCAAAGCGCTCCATCGAATAGGGACCCGGCGGCACGCCGGATTTGCCGTGGCCGCGCCGGTCGTAGCGGATCACGCGAAACAGCTGCGTCAGCGCCTTCATCTGCGGCTGCCACATCTGCAAGGTGCAGCCGAGCGAATTCGACAGCATCAGCGTCGGTCCGCCGTCGCGGCCTTCGACCGATACGTTGAGCAGGCAACCGTCGGCATCGATCATCGGCATCGGGACTTCTCCGGGCGTCGCTATTTGTCGTCGAGCGAGGCAAGCAGCCGGTCGATCAGGGTTTGCGAGGCGCCCTGATAGGCCATCGGCTCGAACAGTTTTGTCATTTTATTCGCACTCAAATGTGCGGTGACCTTTGTATCTTTTGCGAGCACGTCGCGCAGTTGTTTTTTCTCGGCGACGGCCTTCTTGCTGGCGGCCTCCACCAGATGATGGGCCTCGCTCTTGCCGATCGTCTCGGCGAGCGCCATTGTCACCGCTTCCGCCATGATCAGCCCGCCGGTCGTATCGAGATTGGCGCGCATGCGCGCGGCATCGACCTCCAGCCCTTCGGCGATGTCGACGATCGCGGCAAGCGCGCCGGACGTGACCAGCAGCAAATTCGGCAAGGTCGGCCATTCCGCGTGCCAGGGTCCGGCGCTGCGCTCGTGATCCCCGACCTGGGCCGCAAAAATCGTTGCGGCGAGGTTAGGCGCCATGATGGCGGCGGCCAGCGCGGTCGCGGCGGCGACGGGGTTGCGCTTGTGCGGCATGGTGGACGAGCCGCCGCGGCCTTCGCCCGACGGTTCGAAGGCCTCGGCGACCTCGGTCTGCATCATCAGCGATACGTCGCGGGCGATCTTGCCGCAGCTGCCTGCGGCAATCGCAACTACGGACGCCGCCTCGGCGACGCGGTCGCGATGGCCGTGCCATGGTGCATCCGGCAGCGGCAGTTTTAGTTGCTGCGACAGTCTTTCAGCGACCAGCAATCCCTTGTCGCCGAGGGCTGCCAGGGTGCCTGCGGCGCCGCCGAACTGCAGCGCCAGTCCATCACCGCGCAACCGCAGAAATCGCCCGCGCGAGCGATGCAGGGCCGCGGCATATTCCGCAAGTTTTAGGCCGAACGGCATCGGCAGGGCATGCTGCAGCCAGGTCCGCGCCACCATCGGCGTGTCGCGATGTTTTCGCGCGAGGTTTGCGAAGCCGGCGATGGCGCGATCGAGATCCGCAAGCAGCGCCTCGATTGCGGCGCGCAACGTCATCATCGTCGCGGTATCGATCACGTCCTGGCTGGTCGCGCCCCAATGCACATAGCGGGCGGCGTCGGCATCCGCCTTGGCGACGGCTGTGGTGAGGGCCTTGACCAGGGGTATTGCGAGATTGCCGGAACGGGTGGCGGCCTCGGCCAGGACGGCCAGGTCGAATTTCTCGGCCCTGCAGGCTTTCTCGATCGGGGCAACCGCGCTCGCCGGAATGACGCCGGTCGCGGCTTCCGCGCGTGCCAGCGCCGCTTCAAAATCGAGCATGTGCTGCAGGTAGGCGAGGTCGTCACATACGGCGCGCATGGCGGCGCTCGACAACATAGGCGCCAGCAAAGGGGATAGGGAACTAGTCATGACAGGCGCGACCTAACCATCCCCGCCAGCCTCTGCCAATCCCAAAGCGCAGACTCCAACCGACCGGCAAGACCGGTCGCGTTTGCGAATATGCATCGCTCATCCCTGATCCGTCCCCTTTCTTTTGCGCCGCGCCTGCTTTACTTGGGGGCATCAGGCGAAGCTACCCAGGAGGCACACCATGGCCATGACGATGAACGGCGAAGTCCAGCTTGCGGCGCCGCGCGAGGCCGTGTGGGCCAAATTGAACGATCCGGAAGTGCTCAAGGTCTGTATCCCCGGATGCGAGGAACTGGAAAGAACCGAGGACAACGGTTTTCGCGCGGTCGCCAAAATGAAGGTCGGGCCGGTGTCGGCGCGCTTCAAGGGGCGCGTGACGCTGAGCGATCTCGATCCGCCCAACGGCTACAAGATTTCCGGCGAAGGCGAGGGTGGCGTGGCGGGCTTCGCCAAGGGTGGCGCCACGGTGGCGCTGGCCGAAAAGGATGGCGGCACGCTGTTGAGTTACGATGTCGAAGCGCAGATCGGCGGCAAGCTCGCCCAGCTCGGGCAGCGGCTGATCAACGGTACCGCCAAGAAACTGGCCGATGAATTCTTTGCGAATTTCGCCAAGGCGGTGCAGGGTTAGCCTTTTACCGAAAGTCCCGGTAGGTCGTATCAAGCCATGCTCCAGGTGAGGTTGCTCATTGCCGGGATGGCCCATATTATGGCCTTGGAATGATTTAATTGTCTGTGCTGCTGTGCAACTGTGCAACGCAGCGGTGCGGCTGAAGAGAGTGCTGAATGGCCAAGATTTCGTTGATCGTGAACGGCAATCCCGTCAATGCCAATGTCGACCCAAGGACGCTACTGGTGCAGTTTCTGCGTGAGAATCTGCGGCTGACCGGCACCCATGTCGGTTGCGATACCTCGCAATGCGGCGCCTGCGTGGTGCATCTCGACGGCAAGGCGGTCAAATCCTGCACCACGCTCGCGGTGATGGCCGATGGCCATGAGGTCAAGACCATCGAGGGCCTTGCGCCCGACGGCGCGCCGCTGCATCCGATGCAGGAAGCCTTCCGCGAGCATCACGGCCTGCAATGCGGCTTCTGCACGCCCGGCATGATCATGACCGCGGTCGATATCGTCCACCGCAAGGGCCACGACCTCAGTGACCACACCATCCGCGAAGAGCTCGAGGGCAATCTGTGCCGCTGCACCGGCTACCAGAACATCGTTGCGTCGATCGCGGCGGGCGCCAAGGCGATGGCGAACTCCGATCTCGCGTAAGAACGTCAGCGACCAAGGAATATTCATGTACGAATTTAAATATCATCGTCCGGCGACCGTGCGGCAGGCCGCTAACCTGCTGGTCAAGAATGAAGACGCCAAGGTGATCGCCGGCGGCCATACCCTGTTGCCGGTGATGAAGCAGCGGCTCGCCAGCCCGCCGCATCTGGTCGACCTCTCCCACATCGAGGGGCTCGACGGCATCGAAATGAAGGGCCGCGCGCTGGTCATCGGCGCCACGGCAAGACATGCCGATGTGGCTAATTCGGCCACCGTCGGCGAGGCCATCCCGGCGCTGGCCGAACTCGCCGGCTTGATCGGCGATCCCGCGGTGCGCCACAAGGGCACCATCGGCGGCTCGCTTGCCAACAACGATCCCACCGCCGATTATCCCGCAGCCTGCCTTGCGCTCGGCGCGACCATCGTTACCAACAAGCGCCGCCTGAAGCCGGAAGAGTTCTTCCAGGGGCTGTTCACGACGTCGCTCGAGAGCGACGAGATCATTACCAAGGTGATGTTTCCGGTGCCGAAGAAGGCGGCCTATGTCAAATTCCGTAACCAGGCCTCGCGTTACGCGCTGGTCGGGGTGTTCGTCGCCAAGCGTCCGTCGGACGTGCGCGTTGCCGTCACCGGCGCCGGCTCCGAAGGCGTGTTCCGTGTCGCCGCGTTCGAGGAAGCGTTGAAGAAGCGCTTCTCGCCAAAGGCGCTCGACGGTCTGTCGGTGCCTGCCGAGGGGCTGAACAGCGACCTGCACGGCAGTGCCGAATATCGGGCGCATCTGATCGGGGTGCTGGCGCGGCGCGCCGTCGAAGCCGCGACCGGCAAAGCCTGACATTGCCAATTCCGCTGACATCAAGACGGGCTTTCCCATGACTGCATCGGCGTTGCCCACCTCCGTCGATGCGATGCTCGAACTCTTGACCTCGCGCGGCTACCTTGCCGAACGCTCGCTGGCGACGGTGACCTATCTGTCGCTGCGCATGGGCCGGCCGCTGTTTCTCGAAGGCGAGGCCGGCGTCGGCAAGACCGAGATCGCCAAGGTATTGTCGGCTGCATTGGGGCGAAAGCTGATCCGCCTGCAGTGCTACGAAGGCTTGGACGTCGCCTCCGCGGTCTACGAGTGGAACAGTGCCGCGCAAATGATCGCGATCCGGCTCGCCGAGGCGGCCGGCGATACCGATCGCGACCAGCTCTCCTCCGACATTTTCGCCGAACGCTATCTGATCAAGCGGCCGCTGCTGCAGGCGCTGGAGCCGGATGTGGCCGGCGCCCCGGTGCTTTTGATCGACGAGCTCGACCGCGCCGACGAGGCGTTCGAGGCTTATCTGCTGGAAATCCTCTCTGACTTCCAGGTGACGATCCCCGAACTCGGCACCGTGAAGGCGCCGCATCCGCCGATCGTCATCGTCACCTCGAACCGCACCCGCGAAATCCACGACGCCCTGAAGCGCCGCTGCCTCTATCACTGGGTGGATTATCCCTCTGCCGAGCGTGAGCTCGCGATCGTCAAATCGCGCGTGCCGGGGATCTCCGCAAAATTGTCGCAGCAGGTCGTCCACTTCGTGCAGGCGCTGCGCGAGCAGGATTTTTATAAATCGCCGGGGGTCGCCGAGACCATCGACTGGGCCACCGCGCTGACCGAACTCGACGCCCGTTCGCTGACGCCGCAGGTCGTCGGCGATACGCTCGGCGCGCTGTTGAAATACCAGGATGACATCGCACGGATGCAGGGCGACACGCTGCAGAAGGTTTTGAAGGAAGCGACGAGCGAGAACTAGTTCGCGCATCGTAACAAGTGCCGTCATTCCGGGATGGTCCGAAGGACCAGACCCGGAATCTCGAGATTCCGGGTTCGCGCTTCGCGCGCCCCGGAATGACGGGAGTAGGTCGTAAACCGGATTGTCCGATGGCTATCAATCATCTCTCGCCCCCAACCGGCCTGATCGCCGACAACGTCGTCGGTTTTGCCCGCGCGCTGCGCGCCGCCGGGATTCCGGTCGGGCCGGGTGCGGTGATCGACGCGCTGAACGCGCTGCAGGTGATCGAGATCGGCAACCGCGCCGACGTGTTCACCACGCTGGAAGCCATCTTCGTCAAGCGCCACGAGCATGCGCTGATTTTTGCACAGGCGTTCGATCTGTTCTTCCGCGCCGCCGAGGACTGGAAGCACATGCTGGATTCGGTGCCGCTGCCGGATCACGCCAGGAAAAAGCCGCCGCCGGCGTCGCGCCGGGTCCAGGAGGCGCTGTCGCAGCCTTCGATGAGCGAAACCCCGCAGGCCCAGGAGCAGGAGCTCCGGCTGTCGGTGTCCGACAAGGAAGTGCTGCAGAAGAAGGATTTCGCGCAGATGAGTGCGGCCGAGATCGCACAGGTCACCCGCGCGATCGCCCAGATGAAACTGCCGCAGGCCGAATTGCGCACCCGCCGCTATCAGCCGGACGTGCGCGGCTTGCGGCTCGACATGCGCCGTACCCTGCGCGGGTCCTTGCGCACCGGCGGCGAGATCATCGACATCCATCGCCTCGGGCGGATCGACAAGCCGGCGCCGATCGTGGCGCTGCTCGATATATCGGGATCGATGAGCGAATATACCCGGCTGTTCCTGCATTTCCTGCATGCCATCACCGATGCGCGCAAGCGGGTTTCGGTGTTTCTGTTCGGCACGCGGCTCACCAATGTGACGCGCAGCTTGCGGGCGCGGGATCCCGACGAGGCGCTGGCGAGCTGTTCGTCGACGGTGGAGG
>WNFM01308310.1_pt2 | contig 22188 bp, 41 predicted proteins | sample 5400271 | NCBI WGS metagenome assembly WNFM01 (sample SAMN13153352, study PRJNA577476) | soil metagenome | isolation source: 60 cm saprolite on Douglas fir-dominated hillslope | place: USA:California | collected 2013-09-17
GTATAGGCTTTTACTATGGCTATGCTTCTCAAGTCGTTAGTCATGAAATGGTAACATGGTTACCAGAACACCCAAAGAAAGAGGAGTTAGAAAAAATGGCTAAAATTTCCCAGGCAGTAACAAAAGCACAAAAAGCTTTCCCCCAGGCTCCATTTTGCAAGATGTCTACTCTTGCAGATTTAGGCAGTGTGTTCTGTATTAAGCGTATACGCAAAGTAGAAGGTAACTTTGGACCTCAGTGGTATGTACTTCTTATGTTAGATGATTATACCTCTCAACATGTAGAGACTACTGAGGATAACATAGTAGCTGTGAGTATCCCTTGCTCTAAAGACGGTCAGTCCCAAAGGGATATGGTACTTACTCAGCTACAGGAGGATTTACCTGCTCACTGTGGGACTTTTGAGGCTATACCTACAGAGAAGGGCAATCCATACATTAATTTGACAGAGGCAGCAAATGAGGTATGTGTTTGTGGGGTAGCGGTAGTAGAAGAGTCTGAGCAAGAAATAGCTGATGTTTTTCTTGATGAGGAGGGGGAAGAGCAGGAAGTCCCTTTAGAGCAAGCTGGCAAGATGGCAGGTCAAGCAGCTATGGCGCAAAATGGCAAGACTACTGGGGAGAATTATAAGGATACGAGAAGTAAAACAAGAGTTACCCAGGCAGTAGATCATCCTAAAAGAGTCCCTGTACAATCTACTCAAAAGGGAGTAGACTTTTCCCCCAGGAAGAAGTAACCCTTTATACAACAAAAGACTCTTGAGAAATTAGTCGTTTTCTCAAGAGTCTAGTGTTATCTATATAAAGGGTACCCCTACCTCTGTATATAGTATAACACAAAATACTATATATATGGGAAAAAATGCAGTTATGGCAGTAAAGTCAAGTCTGCATTATGAGGACTTCAGACCACTAAAAAAAGGTGAAGCGGGTTATAGTAAAACAAAAAGAGAATATGTATCACCTTCTACTGGGGAGAGGCTCTCATTAAGGCAGTTTCAAACTAAAGCACATGGCGGGGTACCGTTAGGTACTCGCAAGAAAATAATTGAACAATATAAAAAATTAACAGGTAAAGAGCCTACTAAGCAATATATAAAAAATGAAGCTCGCATAAGTCAAAAAAGCATTGAAATAAAAAAGATAGGAATAGCTAGAAAAAGAGCAGAAAACAAAGGTAGAAGGGATAGAATACTAGATGCTTTTACGGATAAAGTGGTCAATGCTGATAAATCTTTACCTCCCGTCTCAAGAGACTTTGTAAAGAATACAAAAGAGTTTCAAGATTTATTAAAAGATTTACGAACAAAGAGCAATAAACCAGGAGGAAGGAAAGCCCGTGCATTAGAAAAATTGGGCTGGAGAAAGAAAGGAGCGTCTTACGACGTAGGGAATACTCCTTGAGGATAGAAATATGAGACAGAATAGACCTTTACATTATCATAAAAAGTTTGATTTTAGAAGTTTAAATACTAACTGGAGAATTGCTGCTGATTGCAAAAGATTAACTATAGAGAAAATTTATGATGTTTGTATAAGATTAGATAATAATTGTATAATATATCCTACTAAAGCTCATTATCCTTGTATACATAATGGAGATAAGATAATAAATATCACTGAGTTTCTGTTAAATGATTTAGGGGTAGATGTTCCATCTGGTATGAATATGTGTCATACTTGTGATAATCCTAAATGTATTAATTTAGATCATATCTACCTTGGCACTCATTTTAATAATATGAGCGATAAAAGAGATAGAAACAAAGTTAGTCTAAAACCATGGATAGAGGCGGGGGAAGCTACAAGATTTAAGAAAGGACATCATAATGAAACAAGATGGTAACCGTGTTACCAGAAAACAAAGGGGAAAGAGAGATACAAAAGAGGCATACATGGAAGGATTTTCAGACGGGGTAAATTTCATGTATATGTTAGAACATCCCCAGGAATTTATAGAGCAAACAGAAAAAATAAAGTCATATCTAAATGATATGCTTTCTACTTTGCGAGGAAAGGAAGTTAATCATGAAAAGGATAAAGACTTATGACTAGTCATGATGGGTCTAATAGACCGTCTTATTATAGAACCGCATACGATCATACTACCTATGTGGTTAAAAAGCGTCACCAGGAAAAGATAGACAAACTTGCTTCTAATGGAGTAGATTTACCTACTGGAAAGTATGCGACAATTGTTATTGATCCTCCATGGAAATTAAATCCTATTTCTAGACGTGTAAGAAGAAATGATAAAGACGTTATAGGACTCATTGACTACCCTACTATGACAGAGCAGGAAATTAAACGTTTTCCTATTGATACATTCGCTTCTTCAGATTGCCACCTGTATATGTGGGTAACTCAGTCTACTCTTACTCAGGGATTAAGGATAATAGACTACTGGGGATTTAGCTACAGATGTTTGCTTACCTGGGTAAAGAATGTAGGCTATACTCCTTTCTCTTTCATGTTCAGTACAGAACATATTATTTTTGCAGTAAAGGGTACATTGCCTTTATTGAAACTGGGAAAGAGATTAGATTTTTATGAGCAGAGAAGAGAGCATAGTAGAAAACCAGAAAAATTTTACAATCTGGTCAAAGAAGTATCTCCAGGTCCTAGGATAGATATTTTTAGCAGACAAAAGAGAGAAGGTTTTGACCAGTATGGAAATGATGTTGAATTGTTTAATGGTAACCATGTTACCAGGGAAGAAAATGGAGAGGTAAAGAATAATGGAAATTGCTAAATACTTTCAAGAAGTAGGTCCCAGGTCAAGAGAACATAAGGAATATCATAGTAAAAGCTATGTGGAAGATAGGTTTAAAACTGAACATTTCATAGTAGACATTAATCACTATAGAGAAACTATCCAGATAACAGACGGGTCATCTATGTGGATAGAGATGAGCCTTGAGAGTTTAGAAGGATTAGTACAATTTGGCATAGAGACAAATGTGTTACATGTTTCATTTAATGCTAAGAAAGAAGATGAAAATGAAAATAACGATAAGATATGAAACATGGGGACCTATACTCCATGATGAAAAAATTAGTCAAGGTTATGTAGGTTCTTTTGACGTTACTATAAATCACTACAGAAAACAGATTGTTCTAACAGATGGTATGGAACAATGGATACAATTGAGTTATGAGGATTTAAGAAATTTACTTGATATGTTTAATCAGGTAAATGAAGTTAAGTTAATAGGGGAATAATATGCCACAGCCAAAGAATAGTAAGATTAGAACCGTAGAGCAGTTAAACTTAGAAAATGCTGCTCGTGCTAAAAAACATTATGACAAATATAAAGACGATGAAACATATCAGAAGAATAAAAGAAAGCGATACCATGCTCATCTTAGACCTTTTATCGCCTTTGATGGGGAAGGAGTGGGAGAAGGGAAAGAGCATAGATATGTTATGGCTATGACAAATTTGGATGAGCCTATTTTTAATCAGGAAGGTATTTCAACGATACAAGCTCTTGATTATATTTGTGAAAGTCACAGGAAACATCCTAACGGTATTTTTGTATGCTATGGAGCTTCATATGACGTAAATATGATACTTAGAGACGTACCATATGAGAGCCTTAAAAAGCTACAGGCAGGAAAGAAGATAGGGTATAAAAATTTTACTCTTGAGTATCGACAACGTAAATGTTTTATCATAGCAAAATATGTACCTTTTACTAGACATTATATACCTAGTGGTAAATTTAATAAAAAAACTGGCAAAGAAATAAATAAATCTTTACATCAGGAAAGAGTTATAATTTGGGATGTTATTGGATTTTTTCAAGGCTCTTTTGTAAAGAACCTTAAGGAATTTTTTCCTGATGAGGCAGAGCAGATATTTTTACAATTAGAGAAGATAGAAGAAGGAAAAAAGGAAAGAGGTACCTTTACGTTGGATATGTTAGGCTTCATGGAAGAGTATACCCGATGTGAAGTAGATGCTTTAGTAGCTTTAATGAATAGACTTCGTGACTACTGTTTAGAGGCAGATATAGTATTGAAACGTTATGATGGTGCTGGCGCTATAGCTGCATCTCTGCTTGCAAAATATGGCATTAGAAAATATTATGGGGTAGTAGAGAAGAAACAAGAGCTATTAAATCAGGCAGGAAATAGCTACAAAGTACCCAGGTATGTAAATATTATCTTAGATCATTATGATAAAGGCGTCATACCATGGCAAGTACAGGAAGCATCACAATACGCATATGGAGGGGGTAGAGTAGAGTGTTTTAAATATGGACATTGCTCTTCTGGCATTATCTGGAATTATGATGAAAGGTCTAGCTACCCTGATAAGATGAGGTATCTACCAAATTTAGCAGGAGGTACCTGGGAGAATAGTAAAACTGGTAACATGGTTACCAATAGCCTTTACAAAATCTACTGGGAATATCCTCAGGATTTACCCATTTATCCTTTTTTCTATCGTGATATTTTCGGTTCTATTAAATATCCATTTAAAGGCTATTCCTGGGTATGGTACCCTGAATTAGAGAAAGCTTTTAAATTTCTGGATAGAATGAATGGAAGTATAGAAATATTAGACTCCTGGGTATTTCATCCTGGAGATGATATTAAACCATATGCTTTTGTAGAAGAGCTTTATAAAAAGCGTATGGAATGGAAGAGAGAAGGGAATGGAGCGCAAATAACTTTAAAGCTAGGTCCTAACTCTTTCTATGGAAAAACTGTACAGAGGTTAGGATATACTAAAGAAACTGATAGACTACCTCCATTTTTTCAATTGCAATATGGAGGTTTAATAACCTCAGGTACAAGAGCCTCTATGTTTGACACAGCTATGGCATGTCCAGATAGTATTATTGCTATAGCTACAGACGGTATATGGTCTGAGCTACCACTACTTCATTTAGAACTAGGGGAAGGGTTAGGACAGTGGGAAGTAAAGAAACTTAAATCTTTTACTTCTATTCAGGCAGGAGTATACTTTGGTAAAACAGAGGAAGGAGAAGAAATACATCACTATAGAGGATTTAATGAGAAAACTTTTAATGAAGAAATGGTACTGCAAGCTTGGCTAGACGGGAAAGAAACATTAGAAGTACCTACAAAAAGATTTATAACTTTGGGTACTGGTATTTCTTCAGAAGAAAGATATAATAACAAATGGAGAACCTGGGAAGAGATGAACAGAAATTTATCTTTAAAACCAGATGAAAGCGGTAAGAGATATGATAATTTGCCATGGACACATAATTTTAACCCTGGATATATGTTACTGGATACTCAAGCTACAGAAGCGCATAAAATGATGTTTTATGATATTTCAAATTTAGATAATTCTGCTCTTTCTCAAAAACATCCTTTACCCTGGGAAGATAAAGAGGTAGATATGGAAATGGAAGAGGATGAGGCAGAGCAGTTAGAAATACAAGAAGGCGAAGAATGATAATGTGGATAATAAAAGAAACTACAGAATGGATAGTAACCTTACATTTTGCCTGGAAGAATAGAGTTAGGATATGGAATTTAGTAACTACAAAAAGGAAACAACGCGAAAAAGAACATAATGAAAGAATAAGAAGAATGAAGATAGCAATGGATGAGGTACTAGATGAAATGGAACAAGCTTTAGAAAGGGGAAAATAAATGCAAGATATATTAGTGGCTATCTCTTACTTCATTTGTGGCAGTTTGTTAACGGGCGCTATTTATTCGGCAGCTATAGCCTGGGATGAAATAATTTCAAGCTATAGAGAGAGAAATGCTGCACAACCTTATGAGGCAGAAAAGGAAGAATAAAATGTGTGTATGTGGTCATAGTAGCATAGCCCATGATTTAATAACAGGTTGCAAATGGTGTAAATGTAAACGTTTTAGACCAGTAAAACGCTTTTTAGAACATATTTACTTGTATGGTAACCTGTTACCACTTCCTTTAAGGAAGTGGTTAATTTTGCTTCTACAGAGCCTTTTTGACGTGTTATTTAGCTACCCATACAATCTATGCACTGCTCTTCTGCATAGGGGTACTACTAGCATGGCTCTACAGGCTGGTTGACAGCCACTTTTTGACAGCCCCCCACTAGGGGGTATCCTTAACTTGTCAGTACAAGCATACAACTATTAAGATGGTTCTTTCTTTTGAAATGTTGGCAGGGTTAAGGTAAAGATAAAGTTACCTGTACCTACACTCACAATAGCAGTTATGAGAGTAACAAAAGCGATATCTAGCTCAGGTCCTCTTAAAATACTCATAAGATAATTCCATACAAAATGTACAATAATTGCTACTATAAGTACAACAATAACAGTTACAAAAATTCTAAAAATCCATAGTAAAAATCCCATTTTTATATCTCCTGGTAACGGGTTACCACTTCATTGTGATAACCCGAAAAACAATACTACTAGTTTGTAGCTTGCATAAACTGTACTCAGTTTGCAAGAGGTCCACATTGATACCATAGTTGAGCTACACTATCCCAGTAGAGAAGATGAGCAGCTAGTCCTGCCAGGGAAACTGCTGCTCCTCCTGCCACAAAGGAAGTACCCACTGCAGCAAACGTTACGGTATTAGCTGCAGCAGTAGTGACAACAATAACAAGAAACATATTTCTTGTGGCTGGTCCTAGTGGCATAATAATACCTGTCACTGCTGCTGCTGGTGCTAATCTTACTACTCCACTATTTGGAAGTAGTGCTACTGTATTGCCTGTAGCAATAGCAACAGCAGCAGCCGTAGACTGAGCTACCGACCACGTACCACATTGAAAATTGCCAGCACCATCTGAGAAAATGTTACCCGCATCTGCAAAAAATCCCCCATCTGGAGTAGCAAATGGAGCTAATTGTAGATCATTGACTACCTTCGGTGCGTTAGAATTTGCCATGTTTTAATTAACCTTTCATAATTAACTTTCAAAAACAACATTTTTATTGCTATCATATACTCTGCATTTACCATCTTTTTTATTAAACTCAATATGATAGTTACTACTAAAAGGTTGATACATAACTGGGTTATTATTCCAGTCTACTGTAGCTATCTCTTCAGATAGAGGTATCCCCAGGAAGAACCGTTTTCTAATATCTATCCATATTTGATGGATGAAAGTATTAGACCTGATAGCAGTAGGCCAAATATCTTTCATTTCCTGTAGAGAAAAATCTACAGGAGGAGGTAGTACAATATCAGAGGAAGGATTTACCCTATCTACTACACTCTCCAGGTATGCATTATCTACAGACTTATATTCCCATATTGAAACGGTAGTATTAGTAAAATCTGATAAGTTTACTCCCTTCTGATAGGTCGGTTCTACACTTCCCTTTACTTTGGGAAATTGATTTCTAAACATTTGAACAAGGTTAGGAAAGTAGATCATGGGTAGCCATACATCAACAAATGGGTCTAGTTTTTGAATATTTTGTACCCATAAATGATCTACTGGATTAGCCCAGGTACTAATCCATAAATCTCCATCATGGCTATCTAAAGACTTAACAAGAGCATCTATGTCTGAAGGCTTAGCGCCATCCCAACTGCTCTCCATGTCAAGCATGAGTAAGTCATAGAAGGATAGAAACTTAAGAATAGCAGTATTTTCTAGACCTAAATCCCTATCATAGAAAAAGCCATAAGGGATAAATTTTATTCCCTGAGAAGCAATAAAATGAGCTACCATTTTACTGCCTCCTAAATGACCATACCATTCTCCAGTACCTACTTCATAGATTTTAACTATCATGCCAGTAACACCAGTAGATTTACATAAATCTATGACTTTTTGAAAGTTTGATAATTGCCAGTTAAATGTTTCAATCCCTGTAAAGAGATACACCTGATTGTTCATACTGATAATTTAACCTCCGGCTTAACTGAACTAGCGCCATTAGTAGATTGTATCTGAGCTACATTAACGGCTGTATCTGAAACTTTTGTTTTGATAGCTAATTGTGCTTGTGTCCATTGTGACACAGCATTATTTATCATAGGAACAATCAGAGTTAATAGAATAGTCCAGTTAACTTCCTTCCCTGTTATAAAAGAAAAAGTATACAATGCCATAAAAAACAAAATTAGTATAAGTGATAACACTTTGTTAAAAGTATCCTGAGTGATAGTCAATTTCCTTTCTCCTTACTAACTGGTAACCATGTTACCACTTTTAAAATTTGATAGCCAAACAATGAAATGTACCGTTAACAGTAGCTACTAAAGCTGCGTTAGTAACATCAGAGTTAGCTTTAGACCATTTTAAAGGGTTAGCAGTGGAATTAGTACCATCATTAATTCCTAGAACTATATCAGGCAATACTCCTAGACCATGTGCAAAGTTACTAGAGACTGTAGTAACGGAAGCATCAAAAAAGCTAACTCTTGTAAGAGAACCGCTAGTCAGTAGCAATTTTAAAACTGTTAACGCTCCTGCTCCATCACTGGTTATTTTACCTAAATCTAATGTTACTCCATTATTATCAATAATGATTAGTTCAGCTCCACCTAACTGTTTAACGTTAAATTGTCCAGCTGCTTTCCCTGTATGTAAAATTAAATTATCAGAAGTGTCAAGAGCTATTATATCTCTTGATGTCCCTGTAGTATCTTTCATTCTATAAGCTGTATTGTTAGGCTCTACTACATGACCACTTACTAATATATCAGCTAAGGCACGAAACAAACCTGATATTGTTAATTGTCCGTCATTAGTGAGTAAAACATCTGAAGAGCTAGAGCCTAAAGCTTGAGACTCTATAATAACTGTCCCTGGGACATTTCCATCATTTTGTAATTTTGTAGCTATTGCTTGTATCAAGGCTCCGACCGCTACAAAAGCCGGAGCCTGTGACGTTATAGACCTTTCAGACCATTTAAAAGTTAAATCGTATAAATTCCCTAAGCCTCCACTTAGAAACTCTATTAATAAATTGTTCCCTGGAGCTAATGTAGTAACATCTGGAAATGTTAAAAAATCTATAGGGATACCTATAGGTATGTTATATCCATCTAATTCAGGAAGCACTCCCCCTGTAGCAATTCCATCATTAGCTGTAACATGTGATGATGATATTCTAGGATTAGAATTACCATCATGAGAAGCTGCCCGTATAGGAATAGGCAGATTATTATCAGCACCTGTTATGAGAAAAAGTCTGCAAATAGGATTAGTATTATCTTTATTATTAAGTACCTTAGCACTATGAATAGTGTATGTAAATCCACTATTAGCAGGATTAAATATATTTAATCCCTGGTAAGTCCCTACATTGCTAAAAACTCTAAAAGTAGAAGTAAATAAAGGGTCTCCACTTGCAGTGCTGGTTACTGCTGGAGAGCGTGACATTGACGTGTTAACACGCGCTACATGTTCCGTAGGCTCATAAAGAGTACCGTATATTTGCGTTATAGGGTAGTTTGTTCCCTGTATTTGATCAACTATTTCCCATTTCACTTTTCCCATAGGAATACTAGTAACTATCCAGTCTTTAGCCCACGACGGAGGTATAATGTCAACATTAGTATCTGGAAATGTTAACTTGATACTGAAAACAGTATCATTATAAATAACTAATTGCTCATCTTTATTAACTCCTTTAGTATCTATAGTACCTGAAGCATTAGCATTAGAAGGTGTAAAATTTGGAAATGGTCTCATTTATGCTACTGCCTTTACTATATTCTCTTGTAAAGAAGAACCTGTGGTTACTTGACTTACAGTTTGCAGAGCATTAAGCAGTAACCCTATTAAAATGACAAGTCCTAAAATAATGACAAAAGAACGAAAAACAAAAGCTATAGTATTATCCATAATAAACTGTAGTACGCTTTGAATAATAGAGCTAGGGTCTGAGCCAAGAGAGTTAAAACTAGGATTTACATTTTTTAATCTGCAATTTACCCAGGAGGCATAATCAGGTCCTTTATTACCAAATGAGGTATTAGAGTTTGTATACAAGCAATCACAGTCAGTATCTAAGCAAAAGGTTATAGGTCCTTTATCAGATACCAGCTTATCAAAAGCAGCTTTAGAAGTATCCACACTAGTATTTGCCTGATAAGGTACAAACTGTTCTACCTTGTCTATAGCCTCAATGATACCAATAAAGCCTGGAGTATTGTTAAGTATTTCATGTGCCTGATTAGCTACATTTATAATCTTGTTGCCCGTCTCTGTAGTAGTACCCTGAGTACCTCCGAGTCCAGTAGTCTTAGTGTTCTTTCCATAATTATTTGCGAGTTTTCTTAAATAAGGTTCAGGGTCTATATGAGGACCTGGAGAATTAGTACCCCATATACCTCCCCAGGAGTTACCTACATTTACCCCCATTTCAATGTTTCCATGTGGATTAGCATGACCTATGATCTGACCTTTTTTGACTAACTGTTTTCTACTGCCTTTATTAGTTAGTTTTATTCCTGAGGATATCAAGATATGCTGATAGTAGATATCTGTTTTAGTACCATCACTGTTAACGGTTCTAATAGTGACTACCCCATAACCTCCTCCCTGGGAATTATCAATACAATTATCTGGACTGCTTAAAAACCATTGTTTTCTAGCAGAGCAAAAATAGCCCGCACCCACTATCTCTCCGTCTGTAAGTGAGATAATGTTATTATTAGCTCCAGCAATCCAGTCTATCCCCCCTTCATTATCATGCCAATATTTAGGATAACGTCTATCTATAGAGCCTGGAGCGCTATTCATTAAACCATCCATAAAAGCGGGATAACTAGGCATTTTTTACTTCTTTACTAAATGGATACTGATAAAAGAGCCTTTTTTACCTTCTGTACTTTTTTTAAATTGTTTCTTTGCTTCTATTGAGGAAGTAGCTTCTTCAGTAGTATGTTTATCATGTCCATATACAGTATAAAGTATACTATACTTTTTCTTTACTACTGTCATTTTTAACCGATTTTCTAACTACTTTAGTGGTAACCATGTTACCACATTTACAATGAATTTTACACTTATAACACTTCTTGCAGTAAGTAGTTATGAGAGTACATTGACAGGTAAAACCTCTTACACATCCTGAGGTTCTAAATTCAGAACCGCAGCAAGGACAATAGGGATTATTAGCTTTTAACATATACTATCCTACAGGTTGCTGTCTAAAGTTTCTTCGGGTTACTACATCGTTAGTGTTTGCATTAGCTACCCCGTTCGTGTACTGATTAATAGGGAGAGGAGGTTTAGTATCCTTAATGGCAGTAAAGTTTTTTGAGTAGTCATTATACAGCCATATAGCTACAAAAATCACAATAGCTAAAACAATGAGCATTTTGTTAGACATTTACCATACTCCTTTACATTCTGGCATTAATGACCAGCAATAATGATGAGCTTCATGTTTTGATTTTTTATGTTGAGGATGGTCAGTATTGTACTGAGCAATGCAAGCATTAAGTTTTTCTTTATCGCAATGTACAGGGCTAGGAGGTTTTACAGGAATAGGAATAGGCGGTTTAACTGGTAAAATGGGTGTAGGTTGTGGAGGGGGTACTGTAGGTATAGTTATCCCAGTAGGCAATGCTCCAGGAGGAAAATTGTAGAATGTTTCTGACTGAGGACCTTTATAACCTGTACCTGTATCTACTGTACTGGTAGAATTGTTTTTCTTTTTGAGGACATTATATCCTACAAAAACAATAAGGAAGAAAGCAATAGCTACTACAACAGGATGAGTTTCTAAATCCATTAAAAGCTTTTTAATATCCATTTAATACCTCTCTACCCATGTTATATGAATAGGAAATACGTTACTTTCTAAAATACATATATGGAGTACATGTTTTTTAAAAATAAAATCATGTCCCCAGTGAGGATACCATGGCTTTTTTATCATGTTAATATCCTTCATTGATACTAGGCGCTCTAAGGTTTAACGCTATAGGAGGTGTAATCTGAGGTTGTGCATATGTACTAGCTTTAATGGCTTGACTAAAAGGAGTATGCGTTACTGGTACATCTGGACTCTCAAAACGACTAATAATATGCACGTCATTATTATCAAAAACTTGCATATGATATCCCACGTTGTAGCTACTATCTGGAAGAATACCTACATCTGAGTTTGTGATAACATTTGCTCTCTGAGTATGCCTAGATGTAGGTACCTGATCTACTACTGCATTAAGATAATCAGTTAATGCAGTAGTTTTATTATCATACTGAGGATTATATTCTCCATTTTCTGTGGGTATCCCTGGGGAAGTGTTCAATTTATCGGTACCTCTTTCTTTAACATCTTAAGCATACTTTCACCTTTTTCTCTTACTGCTCTCACAATATCTCTATTCTCATAACAGACATCACAATAAATCTGTACACCTGTAAGTGAATTAGAATTTTTAGAAGTTAACTGAGCAGTTACTTTAGTAGCTTTCTCTCCGCAAGAGCAGAGCATAAAACCGTCTAGAATAAGAGTTACTATCTGAATAACTTGTAAGTTATTTTTCTTTCTCATTTCTTCTTCCTCATTGCTCTGAGACGTGCCATCTTTTTATCCATAGAAGTAGCTACTTCGTTGCGTGTTCTACGTTCTGTCTTATGTGCTTTCTTTTTCTTTTCTGTATGTTCTACTGCTATTCTTCTTCCTCCTCTTCCATGCCTTTCTACTTCTTTTTGTGCATTGCGCCTTCCTTGAGTAGTGCCAGCTCCACCTATACCGTATGCATGACGTCTCACTTTTGTAACCATTGTTCTTTCTCCTCCCTGGTAACATGGTTACCACTCAAGAGCCTTTAGGTATTCCTTGAAATACTCCCGATGTGGTTCTACCAGTAACAACGTTAAGAGCATTATCTAGAACCGTTCCAAAGGCTAAAGCGTCTGTCTTTACCCCTACATAATACACGGCAGCAATGAGCAGAGCAGCTAATACAAAAAAGTACCATTCTATTTTTTCCATATTATTTAATATCCTTTATGCAGTAGTGGGAATAGGTTTATCCCCCAGGGTATTTCTTGTTATTGGTGATAATGAGCTAGCAATAAATCTACTCTCTACTACTAAGACAAGAAAAAGCGATAACAAGAGTAAATAGTATACGAGTCTATATCCTATCTTACTTTTTAAAAGCAGTATGAAAACTGCTATAGCTATACCATATGCCAGTACATATTTATAACCAGTATCCATTTAATCCTCAAAAAGATTAATAAGAGAAAAATCTACATCCCTGTAGATACTTAAATCTACTTGAGGAGGTTCTTCCTGAGCCTTACCAGATGCTTGACCTGGGGGAGGTATAACTTCTTTCTTGCTATCTGTAGTAGTCGTTGTATCTGTATATGCTAGATGCGTATTTCCTCTTATACTAAGCCACAAGAGCTTAAGTCTAGTATTACCTTGACTATCTACAGGTATAACAGCAAAAAGAAAGAAGAGTAAGATAACTATGATAGTAGCAATTCCCCCAGGAGTAGGTAGGCTCTCAAGCCATTTTCTAGGCTCTTGAGTAGTAGATTTAGCTAATTCTAAAGCTCTATCTGCTTGCAGTTTAGATTTTTCAAGAAGAGTAGCTTTTTCCTCTTCCTGCTTTTTTCTTGCTGTTTCATCTTTAGCTTCTTTATCCCTTACTGCTTTAGTTCTAGCAGCTTCTTGTGCTATAAGCTCTTCTTTGCTCTGACCAGGAGGAGGAGGAGGCTTAGGAATAGAATTATCAAGAGCCTTCTTTGCATTTTTATCTGCTTGAGATTTATTAAAATCTGCTATCTTCTGAGATTTTGTTGCATCTATGCTAGTTGCCATATTCCTCCACTACTGCCTTTTCAAGAGAGCTATAATACCAGAAAACAATGATAAGCAGACTAACAAAAAGAGCATAGTATATGATAAGTTTTCTAGTAAAAAGAGTCCTCTTTTTATCTGGTTTACTTTGTGTAGGTACATTATGCACAAAGAATACAAAAGACTCATCTTGTTCTTCCTCTTCTAATTTTTTCTCTTCTTCCTTTATTTCTTGTCTAGCTTTATCCATTCCTTCAGAGAAAGCTTTATTTTCTCTAAAAGCCATATTTTGCTCATTTGTTACTTCAGGCATTATTCTACTCCTTGATTTACGGTTACTTCACTAGGGGTAAAGATACAAGCCAGTATCTTGCCTACAGAGCCTTGAAAACCTGAGACAATAAGTATAATAGAAAGAAGAAACATTATCCCCCATGATACGCGTTGTTTCATTTTACTCTCTTCTTTCTATGCAGTAACCCTTTTTTGTTCAGTATTTTGAACACTTCTTCTTTTATCCTAGCTTCAGAATAGTTAGGATGAGCCTTTTTAACAGACCTATATATTTCTTTCTCTAATTTTATCGGCATAGTGGTAACCCGTTACCAGTATCAAACTGGTACTAATCCTACTGGATTAATATAAAAAACGTGAGGCTCAATACGAGGACCTGCTGGAGATACTGCACCTGTAGCTGCTACCTGGATACCATATCTCCAGTCTGCCCATCCTGAACGTGTATTATCAAGAAAAGCCTTTCCTTCTCTCCCCCTGGTATCACTTTCTCCTTCAGGATCGACAGGTGCTGTTATCATAGGAATAACGCCAGCGTCTAAATCTTGACCTCCTCCGAAGCGTTGCTGATAAAGGTACTCATTGTAAGACAAATTTGTCTGTATGCCATATTTCCAGAATGTATTGCCTCCTATGCCATCTTTAGAAGACTCAATGTATTGAATATTGTTTTGAGTAGCATAGAGGTTACTTTGTATGTTATCCACTACTAAAAGGATAACATAATAATGTTTCCCCATGATATTTAACTTAGTTCTCTGTACTGTACCTGCCACAAGCGGAGACAATACTTGATCTATCTGCATTTGAAACGTACCTTCTAAGAGCGATAGATCAAATGGAAGTTTATTAGTAGCGGTATAAGTATCTCCGTCTCTGAACACTGCATTAACCTGTACAGTAGAATTAGCATTAACGGCTACAGAGTTACCCGCTCCACCTGTAGCAAAAATGCTATTGAGAATAGGATCAGGTCCTAGTAACGCCAAAGGCGTATTAACTATAACCTGTAACCCAGTATCCCCTGCCATAAGCGGGAGGAGTCCTCTTTCATCCCCAGGGTTAATAAGATTAAAGGGAATGAAAAACTCTAAAGTAGTAGAGTTAGCACCTACTGACATAGGGAAAGGTGCATTAAGGTAAGCTTGCAGTGTAGTATCTTGTTGCCCGATTAGCACGCCTTCGGGTACCATAAATTCATCAAGCGCACCCATAAGAGCAAGCTGGCGTAGGACCTGAGGTCTTATTTTGACCTGGGACTTATTGTATCTGACTTCTACAGTGTCAATAATACCCAGTTTACCCGCTGCCGTAGGAGCAAAAACTCCAGTACCCGCAATCTGATAGTTAAGCAATACACGTACAATGATACCTTCACAGTAGCCATTGAGTGAAGTACTAAGATTAAATGTGATAGGGCTATTTAATGTGTATACCTGAGTGGCAGAGCCATTAGTTAAAGCTGGACCTACTTTCCTTTGAGTATCACGCATATACTTTTTGTTTGCCGCTTTTCTTGCTGCAAGAGCCATAGCAGCAGCAAGCGGAGCTTGCTTATCTTGAGGAAGAGATTGCAAGATTGCTTGCATTAGTTGCATCTGGTCTGAGTTACTGCTATTCATCGTAACAATGCCAGGAGAGCCACTGGGAGGATAGTTCATTGCCATATGTTATTTTTCCTTTTTTATATACTTAATATTGCCTAACTGCTTGTATTATGTACTCATAATGGTAACCATGTTACCACTATTTTCAGCCAGCAAATTGATAATCTTGACCAGTAGCTAAGGCTCCGACCTTGCCAGCTACATTGCCTACTGCATTGCCTCCAAAGCGGGTATGCAGGAAGTTAAGCGTATAAAACAAAACCACAAGAGCTACCATAAGAGCTACAATAGAGATTGCATACTTTTTTAGAAAGTCCATAAAATCATTAAAACTTCTCATATTCTCTCCCTTTAGATTATTGTAGATAACCACTCTTCATATGAATGGAAGAGTAAAGGGTTATCATCTATATCTGGTCTAAGATGCCAGAAATTAAACTTTTTAACACGATATGCAGTTTCTTTAGGTATTCTTAAATACTTTTTCATAATTTGCATATCATACTGATTTATCACATTAAAACCTATTATTGTACTAGCTTGACTTAACAATTGCCTGGGACTCCTTGCCACTTCCTGAGTACCTGCTATCACCCATATTCCAGGAAGTCTACCCTGGGCTACTAAAATTGATAATCCCCTAGGAGGCTCTCCATTAAAATTCATATTGATAGCCTCATCAATATTTACTATAGCAGGTAAACCAGCATTGAGGATTGATAGAAAAAACTTTGTATAACTGTCTTTATCATCTACAAGTGGCTGCCATACCATACGATTACCACCTGTAGTAAAAGCCTGTGGAGGCTCTTCTGACAAAATCATGGTACCATCTGAGCTATCAAAATCTCCTCTCTTCTTTGTATCCACATGATAGACATTAAATAATGGTTGTAAAGATAACTTTTTCCTTATCCATTCCTTAATGAGCTTAGTTTTACCCATGCCACTTTTACCTACTACAAAAGTATGTTGACCTTCTTGTATCCTTACTCTATTCTTCTTTTCCCGTATTCTTTCCTGGGGGATTAAGCTGCTGCTGCTTAATGGTAGATAGAGCCTTGATACTTCTATCATTGCTTTCATTAACCGGAACGGAAATAGCATATAAATTAACATCCTTCTCAATGAGAGAAATAAAGTCTAATAAGCAAAAAGCAATGTAGTCTATTAAGTCACTATGTTTTTTATGCTCAGGTAGATCATAGCCTCTAGATTTATAGAGATGTTTAAGCATAGGAATTGCAAATGGTACAAGAGCAGTTTTTAACCCTAGTCTTAACAGGCTCTTTTTACCCATATCAATAGTTCTACCGTCAGCTAGCTCCATAACAGACATTTTCTCATTGTTAGCTATGTACCAGCTTTTTATATGCATCATGACTTTTCCTAAGTCTACATGATACATTTGATAATCTATCTGTACTTTCATCGAATAGATATTCCTCTCTCCAGATAGATTTTAAATGTACGATAGACTCTTGGAATAGTTATCAGGCCTAGTTTTATCTTATCCTGTAGACTGATAAGCTCTCTCACTACTTGCGCGGTTCTAGCGTCTATCTTGCCCCTTGCAATCATAAAATCAGCTATAATTTCACACTCTGCTCTATCTAAATCCCCCCATATCTCTACTTCTTGATGTCCCTTTGTTGTCGCTCTAATAAATTCATCTAAGTGTTCTGAAAACCATAATAGGCTCTCTACAAGTGGCTTAGACATTTTTAACACTTCAGTATCAGATAGACGCTTATATTGTTCTTTTTTCCCAGGTACTCTCTTTTTCTGAGAGGAAGGTTTTAATGCTTCTTGAATAGGTTTAAAAACATCTTTTACTCTGTCTCCCCAGGAGTTTCCTCTTCCTCTAGCTCTTGTGTCAGATTGATAAGTGCTACTGTAGCTTCCTGTAGCTGATTTATTGATGTCTGCAAACTGGTCAATAAATCTACTATCGCTTCTCGTGCTACCTTGAAAGCTTCCATTTCCTCCGTTACTGCCTGATGTCTCTCTAATTCTTTCTCTTTCATCTCTTGTATCTGAGCCTGTAGGAGTTTGAATGTCTCTCCGTACATCTTGGCTAGGCTCTGTACTTCTGTCATTAGCTCTAATTCTGGCATATTCTAATAATGCCTCCTTGCTTTTATATTGTTCTTCTACTGGCATATTATAAATTCTCTCCATGTAGTTCAGCTACACATGTCACACCAGTAAAAGGATATACATGTTCTAAATCAGAACAAATATACACTGCATCTTTTAAAAATACATACCATTTCTCATGATTATCGTGCGCATTTTTTGCTGCATATGCTACAGCTTCAGAGTACTCATTTGATTGCATATATTGAAATTGTGAGATATCAGAAATGTCCATTTTACTCCTCTATACCAATAGTGATAACCCTTATTTCTCCGGCTGTTAAAGCTGCCGATAAATTTCCATTAAGAATATTGTTACTGGCAATAGACAAAATACCATTGCCTAAATCAATCCAAGGTGTGGACACTTCAGCGCCTAATGTCGTACCGGCAGCACCAGGTAGAAATGTAGAAAAACCTAGAGGCATATTTGTAGTATTATCCTGAAAAATAAATTCAAGGACACCCGCTACTGCCAAAGCAGCATTGTCGGTTATTTGAACAAAATATTTCATAAGACGGAATTTCTTACCTGCTGAAGGCGTCCATACAGCAGTATTCCCTACTGCTGTAAGCAATGCAGTAAAAACTTTATTAGGTCCTCTTTTTCTCTCCATATTTGAGCCATTGTAAAGTGTAGAATTTACAGCTAGTACGCTTGTCTGTTAAGTGCATCGCCAAAGGCAGAGCGTACTATATTTAACAAAGAAGTACCATCATAAACAGCTATACCGCTTTCAGGTACATTCGCAAGAGCCACAGCAGAAGAAGAACTCATCTGAGTAGCCACTCCGCCAATTTGTGAAATATTAAAAGAAATAGGAGTAGGTATAGGTATCCCAAATTGATCTACTAATTGTACTTGATTAGACATTGCTCTCCTGGTAACATGTTACCATTTTTTATTCAGGGGGGATATTTGTATAACGTACATACATATTAATTTGATTTTGTGTAGCTGTAGCATCAAGTATAAATACAGTACCATCTGGAAAATCAAAAGGTATCCACAATGGATCAGGTGTGATATTCAGGAAAGTTAAAAGAAACGGAGGACCTAACAGGCTAGATGAAACATTAAAAACTGTAGCATAAGGTTGTAGAATACGCATATATAAATGATCTTTTAAACGTGGTAACCATGGTGAGCCTAAACCTACTTTATACAAGGTTACAGCTTCATATACATCTGAAGATAAATCTGGGTGAGTCTGTGAACGTAGAAAAGAATGTAAATCTCGTAGCGTCTCACATAAATCGACAAGAGCCTGGGTATGTATTTCTGCTTTGTCCTCTGAAGTTAATTTTGCTAAATGATGTGTAGCTAAGCCAGAGACAATACCTTCAGATATAGCTCCATAGTCCATAACCATAATGTAAGTACCTCTTTTTATATCAATATAAGATGTATCTACATAACAGAAAAGGCTCTAAAATTATAAATGTAGATACATCTATATATAGTATAACATATTTTAGGGCAAAAGTGGGGATTTTGTTCTATGGCAGAAAAACTCGTTGAGAGCCTGTTTTTAAAGGGGAGGTATAATCACTGGCCTGAATATGATAAGAGCCTGTAAAACTTCTTACAGGCTCTAAAATTGCAGTCTCTTTAGTAAAAGGTTCTATTCCTCATCGGCTTCCTCTTCCTCTTTCTCATCCTCTTCCTCTTCCTCTTCTTCTTCTGCAATCTACAGCTACATTTGTGTCTACAAAATCTGCAAAGTATTTAGCAAGCATATCAGGATCATCTAACTCTTTACAGATTGCCTTGATTGCTGCAAAAAGCTTTTTAGTATTGACTTGCAGAGTATCTACCTTTTTCTTTTCTGTTTCTGCAATCAATACTTCGGTAGTATCCTGGTCGGTATCCCCCCAAGTATCAACCATCTTGTTTGCCTTGTCTGCATCTCTCTTTCGCATTCTAATAACTGCCACATGCGATACTCCGGCTATTAAAGATGCTTGCCTCAAAGAGAGCTTATCGCCATTTTCTCTTGCATCTTCTAAAAGCCATATAGCATACCTGGAACGGCTATTCTCTGAGGCTGGAAGTCCATTCCGCAAGTTTGCCTCAAAGGCATACTGTACAGTAGCACGTTCAGTCATGCCATTGAGTGGGGATACATAGAGTACACTTTGTTCCCGTCTTACTTTGAGAGCAGCCGATTTTTCTGGAGTGAGGTCCTCTTTCGTGCGTATGCCTACACTGTTCTCTACAATGCTCTCCATAGCTGCCCATCTATGATTTCCATCGACTACAATGTAGCCCATGGTAGAAGGTACTACCGTGATAGCCGGCATATCATCCCCACGTTCATAACCGATTTTCAGAGCGGCTTTATGCTGTTGATTAATTTCACGCATAGCATACTTTGCGTTTTTTATCGGTGTACTGTCTAAATTGACTAGACTGGAAAGAGCTACTTTGATAGTACCTTCTTCAGAGACATCAGTGGCAGGAAGAAGAGAAAAATCAGGAGAAAGGTGAGAGTCCCTAAACTTTTTTTCCTGCTCTGCTTGTGCTGCAGCTACAGCTACTACTGTAGCTTCTTCCTCAGTTTTAGCAAGATTTACAGGCACTAGAGTAACTTGCTCCTGCTTGACCAGGGTATTGTCTATTGCTTTCTTAGTAGACTTTTTTGTATTAACTGCCATTGTTCCATTCTCCTTATGAGCATATGTAACGGCAACAAGCTCATTTGCTTGCCACCACTTTTTTTCGCGCCATAGGGAAGTGCGTACAGAGTATTCGTTGCCAGCCTTGTCTTCTATAGTGCCTGGGTACTCTATCCCGTTAAATGTCCCTATGACTTCTTGACCTAGTGAAAAACTTGTAACCTTTTTTGCCATTGCCTTTTCTCCTTGTTTTTTAACTTGTCTCTCAATTTGAGAGAGAACTATTATCCCCATTTCTGAGAATAACAGATGCTCTATCATTGAAAGTCTCTCATTGTTTGTACAGGCTCTATATCATAGGTATCTCCATCCTCATCAATTCCCTGTACTTCACAATAATAATCAGGCTCATCACCCTTTGGAAAAATTGCAATTTCATTCATTGCAAGAGCTATAGTCCTCTGTACCTCTGATAATTCAAAAGCTGCCAGGGAGTATTGTTCAAGAGCCTGGAAGTTTGAAAAATCAAAAGTGTGATTTTCTATTGTCTTTAGAGAGGCAATAGCACCATTGAGAGATTTAATCATGTCCTCAAATGACATCATCTCAAGAGTGTTATTTATTCTCTTCTCAAGCATTGTCTGCTCTTGCTTTGTGATATTCCTTTTTGTCATTGCCTTTTTCTCCTTGTCGCTACTAAATTCTAACTGTCACTACTAGTATAACGCATGGTAACAAGAAATGGTAACATGGTTACCACTTTTCAAGGTAAAACTAGTTTCTGAGTGGTATTTGCCTTTACGTAAAAATACTCATGATAAGCTTGTATAACCTCACGCATGGTATGTACAAACTTCTCTTGTTCCCCTTCCTTAATTGACCACGACTCTACTCTATACCCTAGTACAGAGTCGTTTTTGCAACAAACTATGATACGTAGTCTGTACTTCTCTGCAAGTACATACTCACAATAGTTTCCTACTCCAGTAAAGAGAGCATCTCCAAACATTTTACTTTCTCTTTCTTACCAACAAAGAAGCTACTAAACCAGATAGAAAACCTACAATAAATGACACTACAAGTAAAACCTGGAAAAATTCAAATGAAGTTTGTACTTCCACTCTTCCTCCTAAAAGAAAAATTCATGAGAGCTACTATTTATTTCTACCTGTATGTAGAAGCAAACATAGTAACTTGTCTCACCTACATAGATAGTGCTATGTAGATCATACTGTCCCAGTCTTATATGAAAAGGTGCTGTCCTGAGCATTATCATATTGATAAGCTCTTGCAGTAGATAGTTCATCTATTCAAACCTCTGAAAACACTTATCACACAAATGGTACATACTATGCCCATCTGGTAAAATACAATGGCCTTTTTTACTACAGTTATGGGCTACCCCACATTTAGCATACAGCCATTGAAAAAGTTTGTTAATCAACAACAACCTCCTATCATTCCATTTATCGTACCATAAATGATAGCTAAACAGACTAAAATAACGACTACAATAACAAAGATTTTTACTAGAAATAGATATCCTTCTAATAAAAATCCTAAGCCTACAAATAATAGCAAAAACTCAATAAGCTTTCTTTGTCGCATAACTTACCTCCTCTATTAAGTATACATTATTCTATAGATAAAATGGTAACTAGTTACCGATATCAAAATATTGCTTTTAGCTATATCTTTCTAGTGGTAACGGGGTTACCGCTTTCGTATAGCCTGGGTGCCTCAGCTGATATAGCAAATTGCAATTGAGGGAATGATGGAAAAAGATTGTCGATAATTT
>WNFM01102979.1_pt3 | contig 22176 bp, 20 predicted proteins | sample 5400271 | NCBI WGS metagenome assembly WNFM01 (sample SAMN13153352, study PRJNA577476) | soil metagenome | isolation source: 60 cm saprolite on Douglas fir-dominated hillslope | place: USA:California | collected 2013-09-17
CGGATGCGCGCCCACACCGCGTCGCCGCCGTCGCCGCGCCGGGCGAAGAACCCGTCGCGCTCGCGCAGCGCCGTCCAGGATTCGAGGGACCCGAACAGACGCGGCTTCTCGATGTACGGGCCGCCGTCCTCCGGGCAGAAGACGTCGCAATTGCCGCACTCGTTGCAGAAGTCCTGGAAGTTTGCGATCTGATGCGCCTTGCCGGCCACGAACTGTCCGCCGGGCATCCCCGCCACCGACCCATCGCGGACCACGAAATGCTCGTAGTGCACGCTCAGGGGAGCGGTCTCGTAGACGAAGTTCGCGTCGTTGGGGCAGACGGGGATGCACTTGTCGCAGTTGATGCAGTCGAAGAGGACGAGATGCGAGCCGATCTTGCGGGGAGCCACTCGGTTCTTCTCCGCACGATGGCGCGGATCGGCGGCCGCGCGCGCCGCTCCCAGGGGCGTGTTCAAGACGGCCGCGCGCCGGACGACGCGGTCGTAGAGGCCCGAGCCGCCCCCGGCGGCCGCCGGGAGCAGGTCTCCTCCCGTCGTCAGCGCCCCCAGCAATGCGTCGCGCGCGGGGCCCTCCGGGACCTCCGCGCGCACGGCCTCCTCGCCCTGGCCGAACGCGCGCACGACGAAATCGCCGATCCTCGGCGCGCCCAGGGCGCGCATGCGCTCCGCGAGAAGGGCGTCGTAGCGCGGAAGCCGGCCGTAGCCGCCCGGCCGCAGCAGGTCGGTGCAGGTCGTGACCGGAGTGAAGCCGAGGGCGACGCAGTCCGCGTAGTTCTGGGCGTCCACCCCGGCCGAGAACGAGATCGGCACCTCCGGCCGCGCGCGCCGGTACCTGTCGACCAGCGCCATCGTGACCACGTGCAGTGGGCCGCCGGAGAGGTACATGACCTGCTCCGCGGCGGGAAAGAACGGACGGTGGTTGCGCACCACGAGCGTGTTCGAGAACTTCACCTGGAACGTGCGGCCGCGAGAGCGTGCCACCTCGGACAGCCGGTCCGTGATCTCGAGCGCCTGGTCCCACTGCAGGTCCTTGTCGAAGTCCTCCGCGCGCGTCCTCACCTCGTCGTACCCGAGGACGTCGTGCAGGAGGCCGTCCACCGTCTCCCGGCCGAGCAGGGTCGGGTTGAGCTTGACCGTCACGTGCACGTCCATCTCCGTGAGCAGGAAACGGACGATGCCTTCGATCTCCCCCGCGGGGCAGCCGTGAAAGGTCGACAAGGTGATCTGGTCGGAGAGCTGGGTGGTGAAGTCGAGGTCGCGCCAGCGCCGCAGGTCGTCGGGGATCTGGCCCCGCAGGGCCTCGACCTCGGTGCGGGCGTCCTTCATCGAGTCGATCCAGGCCCGCACCTGGGGCGAGCGGATGCCGGCCAGGTCGTAGCCCACGCTCATGTCGAGGATGGTGTCCTGCTTGAGCCGGTCGGAGGGCAGCCCGAGCAGGTTGTCCGCCTTGAGCACGTCGAGGAGCATCGAGCCCGCCACGTACTCGCGCAGACTGTCGGCCAGCCGCAGCTCCTGGCTCCATTCGACGTTGTAGCCGACCGTGGTGGCGTCGATGCACGGCCGGGGCAGGACCAGGCGGTCGTTGATCTGGACGGTCTTGAGCTCGAGGATGCGGCTCCCGGCCAGCCAGGACAGCACGACGTTCTGCGCCATCTGGTCCTGGGGGCCGGCCGCGGGTCCGACCGGGCTCGACGCGCGCCGTCCGTGGAAGAGCACGGAGGTGTCGAGGTCCGCCGCGCCGTGCCAGAACTTGCGCGCGGGCAGGTCGAAGACCTTCCCCTCACGCTCGTGCTCGCGGGTCATCCGGCGCAGGAGGGCGCCGAAGGGCGCGCCGATCAGCTCCGCCATCAGTGGACCGGCGCGGAATGGTAGAGCCGCGCCGAGCGGACGATCGCTTCCACCTCTCCGGACTCGCGGCCGAGCTCCGCGAGAGAACACGCGTACGACATGAGGAGCGCGGTCTCGTCGTCGGTCACGGACCAGAAGGTCCAGTGCGCGCTCTCGGTCTGGCGCGCGTATGTGTAGATCCGGCAGCCCAGGCCGGGCGTCAGCTCGATCTCAGACTCCTCGACCTCGAGGCCGAGGCTGCGGAGGAACCGCGAGAGGAAGTCCGCCCCGCCGAAGCTGTCCTGCCGTCCGCGGGCGTGGCGGGCGGCGGAGATGTACAGGAGGCCGATCCCGCGCGGGCTGCGCAACGTCGTCACGCAGTCCTCGGTGTGGCGGTTCCAGCCGTCCGGAACCTCGACCGTGAACCAGCCCATCGGATCGGTGAGCACCGGCAAGCCCAGTCTCCCTCAGGACACCACGATGCCGGCCCGCCGGCCGGTCACTTCCCCATTCCGTACGACATCCTCGCCGCCCACGAACACGTCGCGCACGCCCACCGGGAACTGGATCGGATCCTCGAAGGTGGCCCGGTCGGCGACGCGCGCCGCATCGAAGACGACCAGGTTGGCGCGCAGGCCTTCCGCGACCAGGCCGTGATCCGCGAAGCCGAAGGCTTCGGCCGCCTGGGACGTCATCTTCCGGATCGCCTCTTCGAGCGAAAGCGTGGCCCGCTCCCGGACGTAGCGGGCGAGCACGCGCGGGTAGGTGCCGTAGGCGCGCGGGTGGGGACGGCCTCCGAGGAGCCCGTCCGTGCACAGGTTCACGAAGGGCAGCCGCAGGAACTGCTCGACCACCCCTTCGTCCTGGGAGAACGAGACCATGGCCACGCCCATGCCCTCCTCGCGCAGCAGGTCGAAGGCCGCTTCGAAGGGGTCCTGTCCGCGAAGGCGGGCGACCTCGGCCAGGTTCCGGCCCAGCCACTCCGGATGCCGTCCGGACGCGATGTCGGCGACCAGGATCCCCTCGGGCCCGCTCCACTTCCAGAAGTTGTCCCAATCCGCGGGAGCGGGATCGGCCATCATCGCCTTCAGGCGCCGCCGTGCTTCCGGGTCCGCGAGCCGCGTGAGCGTGGCCTCCGTTCCTCCGTCGTGCGCCCACGGCGGAAGGATGGCGCCCAGCAGCGTGCTGCCCGCGGCGTAGGGGTACTGGTCCGCGGTGAGGCGAAGGCCCGCGCGGCGGGCCTCCTCGAGGCGCCGCGTCACCTCGCCCGCGCGCGGCCAGTTCTCGCGCCCCGCGACCTTCAGATGCGAGATGTGCACCGGACATCCCGACTCGCGCGCCACCCGGATCATCTCGTCGAGCGCCTCCAGGATGCGGTCGCTCTCGCTGCGCATGTGGACGACGAGCGGGCGGCTCACCTCGGCCAGCACGCGGCCGAGCGCGATCAGCTCCTCCGTGTCCGCATAGCAGCACGGCGGATAGATGAGGCCGGTCGAGAGGCCGCAGGCGCCCTGGCCGAGGCTCGCGCGCAACAGGTCCTGCATGGCGGACAGGGCGCCCGCATCCGCGCGACGGTCGCCTCCGCCGAGCACGCACTGACGGATCGCGCCGTGGGGGACGAGGTAGGCCACGTCCGGGCCCGGCTCCCCCCGCGCGACCCGCGCGAGGTATTCGCCGACGGACGACCAGTCCCACTCCACGCCGAAATCGCCGAGCAGACCCGAGAGCTTCTGCTTCCAGGCCGCACGCTCTTCGGGGCGCACGGGCGCCACCGAGATGCCGTCCTGGCCGAAGACCTCCAGCGTGATGCCCTGCCGCACCTTCATGGGCAGCCGCGGATCGGCCAGGACCTTCACGTCCGAGTGGCTGTGGGTGTCGATGAAGCCCGGGCAGACGACGTGGCCCGCGCAGTCGATGACGTCGGGGGCGCTCAGCGCGGAGCCGACGGCCGCGATCCGGGCCCCGCGAAGGCCCACGTCGGCGACGCGGGCGGGCGCGCCCGTCCCGTCCAGGAGGCGGCCGCCCTTCAACACACGATCGAGCGCCATGGGGTCCCGGCGCAGTGTAGCGTGCTTTCGCGCGCCGGAGACGGATGCCGCGAGCAAGGACGGGCGCCGCGCCGCGATCCGCGCGGCGCCCGCTCAGTTCAGCGCGCTGCGAAGTCCTTGTCGTTCATGTCGACGGTGATCATGAAGCCGTTCGTGCCCTTGTATTCGAAGGCGTTCGGGCCCGTGCGGTAGGCTTCGACCTCGTTCGGCATCAGCACGAAGCCGTCGTGACGCTTGGCGCCCCAGTAGGGCAGGTTCCGGATCACGATGGGCTCGTCGCTCATGCCGGGGAAGCGCTTGAGACGGACCTCCGCCGTCTTCCCCCCGTCCATGGTCGCGACCGCCCCGTCCTTGTCGTAGCGCCAGGTGTCGATGTCGGCCTCGGCTTCCTTCATGCTGTTCCATTGCACCGGGAAGAGGTGCCCGACGACATCGCGAAGGGCGGCGCGCTGGGCCGGGCTGGTGGCCTTGTCGTAGGTCACGACGACCCAGTCCATCTTGCCCATGGAGAAATCGGCGCCGAGGTCGTTGGCGAGCCAGAACTTCGCCCCGTCGAGGTTGACGTCGCCGTATTGGCCCTTGTTGACGCGATAGGCCAGGTTGGCGCGGCAGTAGTGCTTGGCCTCGCCGCCATGATCATGGTGGGCAGCCGGCTTCGAATTGAAATAGCACTGACAGAACATCGGGCAACTGCAGGCCTCGATGGCGGTGGCGTTGACCGACCACGAGGGTGAGGTTGCGGCGGCCGCCTTCTCGGCGGCGATGACGGGGGCACCGGGGGAGCCGAGCCGCCACGCGGCCACGGCCACGAGCAGCGCCACCAGGACCTTCAAGCGCATCTATTCCTCCGCGGAATGGGTGTAGCGGATGACACCTCTCCCCCACCAGGGTCGGGGGCGGTGAAGTGATCCGAGGGCTGCGACGCTACGCCCGCGGGGGCGGACTGTCAAAGGGAGCGAGTGGGCGGGCGAGCCGGCCTTCAGAGCACGTCGCGCGCGATGTCCTGATAGCTCTCTGGCCGCCGGTCCCGATAGAACTGCCAGTGGGCGCGCACCTTGTCGATGAGGTCGAGGTCGAGGTCGGCGACCACCAGCTCGTCCTTGTCCCGGCTTCCGATGGCCAGGATCTCGCCGTAGGGGTTGCAGAAGTAGGAGCTGCCGTAGAACTCGCCGAAGTTCCAGGGCGCCTCGCGCCCCACCCGATTGTTCGTTCCGACGAAATACCCGTTCGCGATGGCCATCGAGGTCTGCTCGATCTTCCACAGGTTGTCGGAATGGCCGGACGTGGTCGCCGAGGGCACGAAGACGATCTCCGCGCCGTGCAGGCCGAGCACGCGTCCGCCCTCCGGGAAGTGCCGGTCGTAGCAGATGTAGACGCCGATGGTCGCGTAGCGCGTCTTGAAGACGGGATAGCCCAGGTTGCCCGGCTTGAAGTAGAACTTCTCCCAGAACGCGGGCAGGCAATGCGGGATGTGGTTCTTGCGGTACTTGCCCACGTAGGTGCCGTCGGCATCGAGGACGGCGGCCGTGTTGTAGTAGACGCCCTTGGCCTCTTCCTCGTAGACCGGCACCACCATCGCCATGGCGTGCTTCTTCGCGATCTCCTGCATGAGACGGATGGTCGGCCCGTCGGGCACCCGCTCCGTGAATTGGTACCAGCGCGGATCCTGCTCGGCCGCGAAATAGGGACCGTAGAACAGCTCCTGCAGGCAGAGGATCTGGACGCCGCGAGAAGCGGCCTGGTCGATGAGGGGGAGATGCTTGGCGATCATCGCCTCGCGCACGTCGGCCAGGCTGGCCTTGTCGGGAGCGAGGACGTTGCTGGCCTGGATGAGACCGCAGCGGACGAGGCGTGGCATGCGGGCGATTAGATCATGCCGCCGGGGGCCGCGGCCAGGGTCCGCGGGTCAGACCGTGTGCAGCATGGCCCGGGCCGCGGCGGCCTCCACGGGCGGCGCGAACAGGTAGCCCTGGCCGTGGTCGCACCCCATCTCGCGCAGCTCGGCGAGCTGGCTGGGCGTCTCGACTCCCTCCGCGATCACCTCGAGGTCGAGGCTGTGCCCGAGACCCACGATGGTGCGCACGATCTCCGTCTTGTGCGGATGCCCCCCGTGGGTGCGCAGGAAGGAGCGGTCGATCTTCAGGGTATCGACGGGCAGGCGATCCAGATGGCTGAGCGACGAGTGCCCGGTCCCGAAATCGTCGATGCTGACGCCGAGGTCGAGCGCGCGCAGGCCGGCCAGGCATCCGCGTGTCGATTCCGTGTCCGCCATGATCACGTTCTCGGTCACTTCGAGGTCGAGCTCGTGACCCTCCAGCCCTTCCGCCTCCAGCATGCGGCCGACGTCGCTCACGAGGTCGCATTCGGTGAGCTGGCGGCCGGAGAGGTTCAGGCTCATGGTGGGGAGCGGCGCGTGCCCGTTCCCTTCCCGCCATTCGCGCATCTGCCGGCAGCCTTCCTGGAGCGCCCATTGGCCGATGGGAAGGATGAGCCCGGTTTCCTCGGCCAGCGGTATGAAGTCGTCGGGCATGACCAGTCCGCGGTCGGGATGCTCCCAGCGCAGCAGTCCCTCGAACGCGGCCAGGCGGCCGGTGGCCAGCGAGATGATGGGCTGATAGTGGAGGCGGAACTCCGCGCGCTCGATGGCGCGGCGCAGCTCGGTCTCCAGGCGCAGGCGGGCCAGGGCACGCGCGTGCATGCCGTCGTCGAAGACCTGGAAGGCGGCGGGGCCCTGCAGCTTCGCGCGGTGCATGGCGGCATGCGCGTCGCGCAGCAGCGCCTCCGCTTGCGTGTAGGCCGGGGAGGCGGGGGCGATCCCGATGGTGGCGGAGGTGAAGACCTCCTGCCCGCGCACGGTCACCGGGCGGGAGAGGGCGGCCCGGAAGCGGTCGGCCACGCGGACGAGGTCGTCCGGCTCGCCGAGGTCGTCCACGAGCACGCTGAACTGATCGGCGCCGAGGTGGGCAAGCGTGTCCTGGGGCCGCACGCACGGCGCGAGGCGCCCGGCGACGGCGGCGAGGAAGTCGTCCCCGGCGAGGTGTCCGAGGCTGTCGTTGACGCCCTTGAACCGGTCCAGGTCGAGGACGAGGATCCCGAAGGAGTGGTCGCAGTGGCGTCGCGCGCGCGCCATGGCCTGCCGGACGCGGTCGAGGAACAGGGTGCGGTTGGGCAGGCCGGTGATGGGGTCGTGCAGCACGGCGTGACGCAGTTTCTCCTCCGCCCGTCGGCGGTCGGTGACGTCGAGGACCACCGCGCGCGCGCCCGTGCGGCCACCGCGGCCCGGCCAGGGATCGGCGAATCCGTTGAAGAGACGGCCGCGCCAGAGGAGCTCGAACTCGGTCGGCTCGCCGGCCCGCGCACGGTGATGCGCGTCCATCGCGGTGATGTAACCGAGACCCAGCATTTCGTGCAGGGGACGGCCGACGAAGGATCCGCCGTCCACGTAGATCTTCGGGAGCGCGCCGCCTCGGAACGAGGTGAGCCGCAAGTCGTGGTCGGTGGACCAGGCGGCCGCGGGAAGGCGATCGAGGGCCGCGGTCAGGAACGAATCGGCCTCGCGGCCGGCGAGCGGGTTGCGCAGGCCGATGGTGCTGGGGCTCAGCACGCGCAGGATGTTGGCCCAGCCCAGTTCCATGATCCCTCCGGTGCTGGAGGCGCCCGCGACGCCGCCAGCGTGGCTCCTGGCGGCCCGGCTGACCCCGTGCGGAGTGTGGACTGGGGCCCCGCGGCTCTGCGTCCCCGGGTTGCCCCGGGTTTGCTCTGGGCAGGAGGGCAGACCGGCCCGTCCGGTCTCACCGACAAAAGTAGTACACAAGGGTGGGCAAAGCGCGTGACCGACGTCACACGCTGAACGATTTACGGGAGATCGGCCATGCGCCGCCAGAGGACGGGAGCGGCGTCACGCGCCCGCGCGAAGGCTGCGCGCGCGTCGACACCCACGATCCGGCGGTCACTCACCACCCAGCGGCCGGCGACCAGGACCGAGCGCACGTGGCTGCGGTCCACGCCGAACAGGACGTGGCCGGCCAGGTTGTCCGCGGTCAGCGGCGTCGGGGGACGATAGTCGAGCACGACGAGGTCCGCGGGGCCGCCCACGTCGAGCTTGCCGAACGGGATCCCGAAGAGGGCGGCGGCCAGACGATGTCCTCCGGCCAACATCTCGAGGGCGGCGCCGTAGGCGTCTTCGCGGCCGGCCTCGCGCATCTTCAGGAACGCCGCGCGGGCCTCCGCCATCAGGTCCTCGTCCATGCCGTCCGTGCCCAGGGCGGCCCGGCGCATGGCCCCCACCGGCGCGTGGCCCACGGTGTTGTTCATGTTCGATCGCGGGTTGTGCGCGATCCACGCGCCCTTGGTGTGCGCGTCCTGGACCTCGTCGGGACCCAGATGGACGCAGTGCGCGAGGAGCGCGCGGGCCGCGATGAGCCCGTGGCGGTCGAAGCGGTCGGAGACCGAGCAGCCGTAACGGTCGCGCGCGTCCGTCACGTCCGCCCGGTCCTCGGCCACGTGCACGTGGAGGCTGCTGCCCGTGTCGCGCACGGCCTGGGCGAGCCGGCCCAGGCTCTCGTCGGAGAGGGTGAAGCTGGCATGGCCGCCGACCATCCCGCGCGTGAGCGCCGTCTGGTGGTGGTGCTGGAAGGCGACGTTCTCCTCCACCCCGGCGTCGCGCCCCGCGGATCCGTTGCGGTCCGTGACCTCGTAGCACAGCACCGAGCGCAGGCCGACGGACTCGATCGCGCGCTTGAGGCAGGCCAGGGATCCGCGGATGAACGACGGCGAGGAGTGATGGTCGATGAGGACGGTCGTGCCGGAAAGGGCGGCCTCGATGGCTCCGACCAGGCCAGAAAGGGCGACCGTCTCCTCGTCCAGGGCGCGATCCAGCCGCCACCACACGCGCTGGAGGATCTCGCGGAAGTTGCGGGGATGGACGGCCGGCCCGGGAAGGCCGCGCGCCAGCGCGCTGTAGAGATGCGTGTGCGCGTTGACGAACCCGGGCATCACCAGCGCGCCGTCCAGGTCGAGGACTTCCTCGGACGGCTGCGGCGCCAGCCCCGGCGCGCGCTCGACGATGCGGTCGCCGCCCACCCGGAGGTCGGCCGCCGCGACCGCCGGCGGGTCCAGCGTGGCCAGGGTCGCGTTTGCAAGGAGCATGGGGACGGTTCGATTCTAATCGCGGGCCCAGTTCTCCGGGTCGCCTTGCTAGACGGGGCGGTCGCGCAGATGCGCGTCCAGCTGCGCGTCGTCCGGAGGAAGGTCGAACGGCGCTCCCGCCACGCGGATGGCCGTGCGGACGTCCTTGAGCCCGCTCCCCGTCACCACCGCGAGGGCGGTCTGGCGGCGGCCCACGATGCCGTCGCGCACGGCCTGCCGGAGACCGGCGAGGCCGGCCACGCCCGCCGGCTCCCCGAACACGCCCGCGCGCCGGCCCGTCTCGCGCATGGCCTCGAGGATGGCGTCGTCGGGGACGGCCACCAGCGCGCCGCCCGACGCGCGCACCGCCCGCAGGGCCTTCCGCCAGTTGCGGGGATGGCCCACGCAGATGCTGTCGGCGATCGTCTTCGCGGCGCCGGGAACGAGATCACCACCGGCCTCGAAGGCGTCGACGAGGGGACGCGCGCCCTGGGCCTGCACCCCGAGCATCCGCGGCACGCGCGGAATGAACCCCAGCGCGTGCATTTCCTGCAGTCCCTTCCAGGTCCCGGCCAGCGTGCAGCCGTCTCCCACCGACACNNNCTCGAGGCCGCACGTCTTCTTGCCCTCGACCAGGGACGGGTTCACGGCCGCGTTGCGGTTGTACCAGCCGTAGCGCTCGCACGCGCGCTGGCACAGCTCCCAGGTCTCGTCGTAGGTGCCGCGCACGCGGATGACGCGCGCGCCGAAGACGAGGAGCTGCGCCACCTTGGGCTCCGGCGCGAACTCGGGCACGAAGATCACCGCCCGCAGCCCGAGGCCGGCCGCCGCCCCCGCCAGCGACGACGCCGCGTTGCCGGTGGACGCGCAGGCGACGACGCGTGCGCGGCGGGCCACGGCCCGCGCGACCCCGACCGCGCTCGCGCGGTCCTTGAAGGAGGCGGTCGGGTTGCGGCCCTCGTCCTTGACGAGCAGCGTGTGCAGACCGGCCCAGTCGGCCAGACGCGGGGCGAGCGTGATGGGCGTCCAGCCCACCGGCGCCGGGGGCCGCCGTGAGTGCTCCGGGACGGGCAGCAGCTCACGGTAGCGCCATATGTCCTGCGGGCGCGACACGAGCGCGCGGCGCGTGAGCGTTCGGCGCACCTGTTTGAGATCGAACTCGACGTCGAGCACGCCTTCCGGACCGCAGCGCGGGCAGGGGCCGTCCAGCCGGCCGTCCAGCCCGCGGCGCCACCGACGCCCACAGCGCATGCACACGAGGCCCGACACCATGGATGAGGTCATGCCGGTCCCGCCCATGTTACGGCAGCCGGGCGCCTTGCCACGCGCGGACCGGCCGTGGATACTGCTCCGCTCCACACTTCGATCCGGAGGCTCCATGACATCCCGGCGCACGATGGCCGCTCTCGTCGCATCCGGTCTGCTCGCGCTCTCCCCCCGGCCCGCGGCGCCCGCGGACGCGGCGCGCGTGGTCGCACTGCGCTGCGGGCGCCTCCTCGATGGCCGGCACGCTGCCGCGGAGGACGTGACGGTCCTGGTCGAGGGCGATCGCATCCGCCAGGTCGGCCGCGGCCTCGGGACTCCGGCGGGGGCGACGGTCATCGACCTCGGCCGCTCGACGTGCCTGCCCGGTCTCATCGACAACCACACCCACATCCTGCTGCAAGGCGACATCACGAACGCGGAGTACGAGGACCAGCTCCTGAAGGAGTCGATCCCCTATCGCACCATCCGCGCCACCATGGCCGCGCGCACTGCCCTCGAGCACGGCTTCACCACGATGCGCGACCTGGAGACGGAGGGCGCGATGTACGCGGACGTGGACGTGAGGAACGCGATCAACCGCGGCGTCATCCCCGGCCCCCGCCTGTTCGTGGCCACGCGCGCCCTGGCCCCCACCGGCACCTACCCGCTCCTCGGTTTCTCCTGGGAGCTCCGCGTTCCGGAGGGCGTGCAGATCGCGGACGGAGTGGACGGCGTCCGCCACGCCGTGCGCGAGCAGGTCAAGTTCGGCGCGGACTGGATCAAGTACTATTCGGACCGACGCTACTTCCTCAAGGACGGCGCCCTGCACTCGTGGGTGAACTTCACCGACGAGGAGGCGCAGGCCATCGTCGCGGAAGCGCACCGCCTCGGGCGCAAGGTCGCCGCCCACGCGATGGGCCGCGAAGGGATCCTGTCCGCGCTCAACGCGGGCGTCGACACCATCGAGCACGGCGACGGCCTCGACGACGAGACGATCGACCTGATGGTCCGGCGCGGCGTGTTCTGGTGTCCGACCATCTTCGTGGGCGCCTACGTGGCCGAGGGCCGCGCCAAGGCGGGCGCGCCCATCTGGGTGACGATGGTCGATCTCGAGAAGCAGGCCTTCGCCAAGGCCCTGCGCAAGGGCGTGAAGATCGCCTACGGCACCGATGCCGGCGGCTACGCCTGGACGGAGCCGCAGGCACGCGAGTTCACTTACATGGTGCGCTACGGGATGACGCCGCTGCAGGCCATCGAGTCCGCCACTCGCGTGGGCGCGGAGCTGCTCGGCCGCGAGGCGGAGCTGGGCACGGTGGAGGCCGGCCGCTTCGCGGACGTGATCGCCGTGGCCGGCGATCCGCTTCAGGACATCACGGAGCTCGAACGCGTCCGCTTCGTCATGAAGGGCGGTCAGACCGTCTTCGACCGCGCGTCCAGCCAGGGCACCGGCTCGACCCAGTAGCTCTCCCGGGTGAAGAAGATCGCGTAGGCGCGCGCCAGCGCTTCGGCGGTCTCGCGCGGCAGCGGACACGACGTCGAGTGCACGCCGTCACGGCCACGCCAGCAGACGACGCCCAGCGGACTCGAGGGTGGTGGCTTCGGGATGATTCCATCGCTCATGGCGGCGCGGATCTTAGTCCACGTGCGGGAGCCGGAAGCAAGAGAAAAGTTTGGTAGCGGCGCGGGGTAATAGCGGACGCTGCTACGCGCGACGCTCGACGATGCGGCGGTCGATCACGGACGCGCGCTCCTGGTGCGAGATCCAGAAGGCGGGGTCCTCCTGCGCGCGGAGGTCGTCCACCGTCTTGCCCTGCTGCTCCACCCAGGTGAAGTACTTCTGGTTGTGCCAGCGCCGGCGCACCTCGCGCGTGCCTTCCAGGATCCAGTCCGGCTTCTGCCCGCGGAAGATCGAGACGCGGCGCCGCGCCTCGTCGCGGTTCATCGGGCCCTGCTCCCGGCTCAGCTTCTGGAGCACCGACGGATAGCGGTCGAAGCCGTCCGTGGCGACGGTGACCACCGCGTCCTTCGGGCCGAGGCCGTAGAACCTCGCGGCCTTGATCGCGCCGAGCACGTTGCACACGCCGCTGATGCCGAACATGTCCGTCCAGCTCGCCGCCACCTGGGCATCCACGCCCTCCCCGGCCAGCACCTCCGAGCCCTGGTGCAGGAGCTGCAGCCCCTCGAGGCACTCCTGGTCGTCGACGCACACGAGCAGGTCCGTCGCCCAGACGTTGTGGATCCAGGTGACGTGCTTGTCTCCGATACCTTCGATGCGGTGGGCGCCGAACCCGACGTTGTAGAGGGTCGGGCATTGCACGGGCTCCACGGCCACGACGGCGCAGCCGGGATGGTCGCGCTTGATGGCCTCGCCGGCCGCGATCGTGCCCGCGGAGCCCATCGCGGAGACGAAGGCGCCGAAGCCGAGGCCCAGGTCCCGCACGACCTCGAGGGCGGCGGTGGCCGTGCAGTGGAAATGGAACCGGTAGTTCCCGAACTCCTCGAACTGGTTCAGGACGCGATTGCCGGAGGTCCTGCGCAGCTCGCCGACCTTGTCGTAGATCTCCTTGACGTTCGACTCGGAGCCGGGCGTGGCCATGACCTCGCCCCCGTAGTCCCGGATCTTGGCGAAGCGCTCGGCGCTCATGTCCTCGGGGAGCACCACCAGCGAGCGGTAGCCCATGCGCGGCCCCACCCACGCCCCTCCGATGCCGAAGTTGCCGGTGGAGGGGAACACGAGGGTGTGCTCGCCGGGCGCGCACTGACCCTCCACCTGCTTCTCGGCCAGGATCGAGTAGGCGGGGCCGACCTTGTGCGAGCCGGTCGGGAAATGGCGCGCGGAGAGGACCACGATCGGTGCCCAGACCCCGGTGAGCGCTTCGGGCAGGACGGTGTAGGGCACGGGACCGTCCGCCTTCCAGGAGAGGTTGTAGAGGTTCAGCGGATCGAGAGGCCGGGCCCGTGCCGCGCGCGCCTTCTCCCGGAGGTCGGGCCGGATGCGCGACGGATCGCGCATCTCCGCGAACGTCGGGCCGAAGATCATGGCCGGCTCTCCGTGGCCCCGGCGCCGGGGCAGCCGGCGGCCGGCTCCGCGAGTAGCGCCTCGATGCGCGCCTCGACGCGGCGGCCGCTGTCCTCGCCGGAATGCACCTCGCCGACGTGGCGGTCGCGCAGGCGCCCGCAGCGATCCACGAGATACACCGTCGGCCAGTACTCGTTGCCGAGCGCCTTCCAGTAGGCGGAGTCGTTGTCCAGGAGGTGCGGATAGTCCAGCCCCTGCCGACGCACCTCCGCCTCCACCTTCGGGCGCTCCCTCTCGAACGTCATCTCCGGGGTGTGGACGCCGACGAGGGACAGGCCCCGCGACGCATACCTCTGCCGGACCTCCTTCAGCCAGGGCATGGTGGCCCGGCAGTTGCTGCAGGCGAAGGTCCACACGTCGAGAAGCACGACGCGGCCGCGCAGGCTCTCCCAGGAGGCGGGCGCGCCGATCCAGTCCGCGGCGCGCGCGGATGGGAAGGGCGGGGCGGGCGGCCCCGCCCGCTGCGCGGCGATCAGGGGGGCGGACACGACGGCGACAACGACGGCGGCCAGGACGAGCGGGGGTCGGAGGGGGGACATCGGGACTCCTCGGTTGCGAGCAGCATAGCAATTCTCTCCGATAATGGAGTGAGCCTCCGCATGGCCGACCCGCGCCTCCGTCATCCCGCGAGCGTCCCCGGGCCCTGGTTCGTGGACACCACCTGCATCGACTGCGATGCCTGCCGGCAGCTTGCTCCGGCCGTGTTCGCGGAAAGCGACGGCCACGGACAGTCGACGGTGTGGCGACAGCCGGCATCCGCCGAGGACGAGCGCGCGGCGTCGCGTGCCCTCGTCGCGTGTCCGACGGCGTCCATCGGCGCGCAAGGCCGGTCCATCGACGTGTCCGGCCTCTTTCCCCAGGAGATCGCCGACGGCGTGTTCTATTGCGGGTTCAACTCGGAGGACTCCTTCGGCGCGAACGCGTTCTTCGCCGTCCGTCCGGAAGGCAACCTGCTCGTGGACTCGCCGCGCTTCACGACTCCCCTCGTGCGCGAGATCGAGGACCGCGGCGGCCTCACCCACGTCCTGCTCACCCACCGCGACGACGTGGCCGACGCCCAGCGCTTTGCGCGCCACTTCGGGGCCCAGGTGTGGATCCACGAAGCGGACGCGGGGGCGGCTCCGTTCGCCACGCACCTCATCCGCGGCCTCGACCCCGCCCTCGTCCGACCGGACCTCGTCGCCATCCCGCTTCCCGGCCACACGCGCGGCAGCGCCGCCTTCCTGCTCGAGTCGCGGTTCCTCTTCAGCGGCGACTCGCTCTACTGGAGTCGCCGGCGGCAGGACCTGGGCGCCTTCCGTGACGCCTGCTGGTACTCCTGGGAGGCCCAGGCGGACTCGCTGGCGCGCCTGGCCGCGCACCCCTTCGAATGGGTGCTCGCCGGACACGGGGACCGTCACCAGGCGCCCGCGGCCGAGATGGAGCGGCGCCTGCGCGCGCTGGTCGAGCGCATGCGCGAGGCGGGCGGGAACGTCGACTGGTGAGCACGGTCCCGGAGGCGATGACGGCGGTCGAGATCGCGCACCCCGGGGGGCCGGAGGTGCTGCGGCCGGTGTCGCGGCCGACGCCGGCGCCCGCTCCGCGCGAGGTCTTGATCGCGGTGGCGGCGGCCGGCGTCAATCGTCCGGACATCCTCCAGCGTCAAGGCCAGTACGCGCCCCCGCCCGGGGCCTCCGACATTCCGGGACTCGAGGTCGCGGGACGCGTGGTGGGCCGCGGCAAGGACGTCGGGGAATGGAGCGACGGCGACACCGTCTGCGCGCTGGTGGCCGGCGGCGGCTATGCGGAGTACTGCTCGGCGCCCGCCGTGCAGTGCCTGCCCGTGCCCAAAGGCCTCGACCTCGTGCAGGCCGCGGCCCTGCCGGAGGCGGTGTTCACGGTCTGGACGAACGTGTTCGAGAGGGGCCGGCTCTCCGCGGGCGAGACCCTGCTCGTCCATGGCGGGGCGAGCGGGATCGGCACCACCGCCATCCAGATGGCGCGCGCGAGCGGCGTGCGCGTGCTCGCCACCGCGGGCACACCCGACAAGTGCGCGGCCTGCGAGCGGCTGGGCGCGGAGCGCGCGATCGACTACCGGCGAGAGGACTTCGCCGCGGTCGTGCGCGAGATGACGGCGGGGCGCGGGGTGGACGTCATCCTGGACATGGTCGGCGGCGATTACCTGCCGCGCAACGTCGCGTCACTGGCGGCGGACGGCCGGCTGGTCCAGATCGCCTTCCTCAGGGGGTCGCGGGCGGAGATCGACCTCGCGCCCGTCCTGCACCGCCGCCTCACCCTGACCGGCTCCACCCTGCGCGCGCGCTCCATCGAGGAGAAGGGGCGGCTCGCCCGCGCCGTTCACGCAAACGTCTGGCCTCTGATCGAGAAGGGCCAGGTGCGGCCGGTCATCCAGGCCACGTTCCCGCTCGCCGACGCCGCGGAGGCCCATCGCGTCCTGGAAGCGGGTGCGCACGTCGGCAAGATCGTGCTCACGGTCGGCGCCGGGAGCTGACGATCAGGCCTTCGCCTCCGGCGCCGCCGCGCAGGCCTGCACGGCGTGCTCGCCCGTCTTGAACTCGTCGTGGAAAGCGAGCCGGATGCGCTGGTCGCGGCCGATCAGGTAGGTCACGCGCTTGGAGCGACCGATGATGGGCCAGCTCACCTTGTAGCCGTCGCAGATCGTCCCCTCAGGGTCCCCTACGAGCGGGTAGGGCAGGCCGAGAGACTCGCGGAAGCGGTCATTGGTGGCCTGGTCGTCGCGCGAGACGCCGACGACTTCGCATCCTGAGCCCTTCAGGTTCTCGTATTCCCGGCGGAACTCGCCGGCCTCGTGCGTTCAGCCGGGCGTGAAGGCCTTCGGGAAGAAGAAGACGACGACGGCGTGGTCGGCGAGCAGATCGTAGAGCGACCGATCGCCGACCCTGAAGTCCGGCGCGACCTCTTTCCGCTGCAGCATCTCAGGCCTCCGCTACACGGCGCACGGCGCGCTCGAGGAGCACCGCGGCCATTTCCCGACGATATTCCGCGGTCGAGCGCAGGTCGTCGATCGGCCGCACCTCCGCGCGTACCGCGTCCTTCGCCCGCTGCAGGGCGTCCCATCCACCGGCCATGAGGGCCTTCTCCGTCTCGCGGGCGCGCACGACCGTCGGCGCCACCGCGCCCAGGGCCACCCGCACCCAGTCCGGCCGCCCGTCGTGGAAGATGATGGCCAGCGCCACCGACACCTTCGAGATGGCCTGGGCCTGCCGCTGGCCCAGGCGCAGGAAGGCGCCGCGCACGCCGGCGCGCTTGGGCACGCGCACGCCGAGGATCAGCTCGTCGCGCGCGAGCACGCTCTGGCGCGGCCCGGGGAAGAACTCCGTGATGTGGACGTCGCGCCGCCCGGACACCGAGGCCACCTCGACGATCGCATCCGCCACGAAGAGGGGCGGGACGGTGTCGGCGGCGGGCGAGGCGTTGGCCAGGTTGCCGCCGAGGGTGCCGCGATTGCGGATCTGCGGCCCGCCGATGACCGCGCAGGCCGCGGGCAGGGCCGGCGCGGCGGAGGCGACGAGGGGCGAGCGCATCATCTCGGTGTGCGTGGCCGCGGCCCCGATCCAGACCTGGCCGTCCTGCTCCTGGATGCCGCGGATCTCGGGCACGGCCGTGATGTCGAAGAGGGCGGCCCGGCTCTCCGTGCCGTCCTTGGCCTTGACCAGGATGTCGGTGCCTCCGGCCAGGGGACGCACCTCCTCCGCGCGGGCGGCGAGGATCTCCAGGGCCTCCTCGAGCGAGCGCGGGCGGAAGTAGCGCGGAGCGGCGGGCGCGACCAGGAAGCGGCGCGGCTTGGTCAGGCGCGGGGACGTCGCCGCCTGCGCGACGGCGCTGAAGATCTTGGTGTACCCCGTGCAGCGGCAGAGGTTGCCGGCCAGGCCTTCGCGCACCCGGTCCGCGGTGGCTCCCGGATGCTCGTCCACGATGGCCTTGGCGGCCAGGATCATCCCGGGAATGCAGATGCCGCACTGCACGCCGCCCATCTCGATGAAGGACTCCTGCAACGGGTGCAGCGCGCCGTCGGCGAGCCCTTCGATGGTCTCGACGGAGGCTCCGTCGGCCTGGTAGGCCATCATCAGGCAGGCGTCCACGGCCTGGCCGTCCACGAGTACCGTGCACGCGCCGCACTCCCCCTTGCCGCACCCCTCCTTGGCGCCGGTGAGCCGCAGGTCCTCGCGGAGCACGTCGAGCAGGCGCTGGTCGGTGCGCACCTTGCGCCGGAACGCCTTGCGGTTGACGGAGAGGGCGACGTCGACGAGCTCAGCCATCCTGGCCGCTCCCGGCGCGCAGCGCCGCCCACACCCGCTCGGGCGTGGCCGGGATCCGGAAAAGGCGCACTCCGGCCGCGTGGTGGATGGCGGCGGTCACCGCGGGCGCGACCGCGATGATCGGGGTCTCCCCGAGACCCTTGGCGCCGTAGGGGCCCCACGGGAACTCGTGCTCGACGAGGATGGCCTTGATCTCGGGCGTGTCCAGTGTGGTGGGGATGATGTAGGTCGAGAACTGGTCGTTCAGGATCCGGCCCTCGCGGAGCGCATGCTCCTCGACGAGGGCGTAGCCCAGGCCCTGGAGGACGCCGCCCTCCACCTGTCCCTCGCCCGTGGTCGGGTTGACCACGCGTCCGGCGTCGTGGGCGGACCAGACCTTCACGACGCGCGTCTCCCCCGTCTCCATGTCGACCTCGACCTCGGCCACGTTCGCGGACCACGAGTAGCAGATGTAGGCCTCACCCTGGCCCGTCTCGAGATCGAACGTGGTGGTGGGCGGCACCGCCCAGCCGTGGGCGGCCAGACCGACCTGCCTGGTCACGCAGAGCGAGACGGCGTCGCGCCAGCTGAGGCCGCTGTCCGCGATGATCGGCTCCATGGCCGCGCGGATCTTCGCGGCCGCGTCGCGGATCGCGTTCCCGCTCATCACGGTGGTGCGGCTGGCCACGGTGGGCCCGCTGTCGGGGACGCGCGAGGTGTCGGGATCCATCACCTTCACCATCTCGACCGGGCAGCCCAGCGCCTCCGCCGTGATCTGGCTGAGCACCGTGATCATGCCCTGCCCGATCTCGGTGGTGCCCACGGCCACGGTCACGCTCCCGTCCGCGGCGACCACGACGCTGGCCCCTGCCGGGTTGAGGTGCTTGCCCATGGCCCCGAGCCCGACGCCGTAATAGCAGGCGGCCAGGCCGATGCCGCGGCGCACGAGCCCGCTGTGCCGACGGAAGGACTCGCGCTTCTTCTCCCAATCCGAGGCCTCGGCCACCTTGTCGAGCACCTCGGCGAAGCCGACGCTCGTCGTGAGCTTGTGCCCGGTGATCGTCTCGTCTCCCGCACGCAGGGCGTTGATCCGGCGCAGGGCCAGGGGGTCCATCTCCAGGCGCTCCGCCAGCCGGTCCATCTGGCTCTCGGCGGCGAAGACGACCTGCGGCTCGCCGAATCCGCGGAAGGCGCCGGAGGGAACGGTGTTCGTGCGCACCGCGCGCGCGTCCACCTTCACGTTGGGCACGCGATACGGGCCGCAGGCGTGCACGGTGCCGCGGAAGAGGACGACGGGCGAGAGGGTCGCGTAGGCGCCTCCGTCGAGGAGGTAGTCGACCTCGCAGGCGACCAGTTGTCCGTCCCGGGTCGCACCCGTGCGCATGCGGATGCGGCCCGGATGCCGCTTGGACATGACGGCCATGTCCTCTTCGCGCGTGAAGATGAGGCGCACGGGGCGGCCGGTGGCGCGCGCGAGGAGCGCCGCCTGCGCGCCGGGGGCGGAAGGCGCGTCCTCCTTGCCGCCGAAGCCCCCGCCCGTCACCGCCTGCACGATGCGCGCGTGGCTGAGGTCGCAGCCGAGAGCGGAGGCCACCGCCTTCTGCACGTAGAACGGGCACTGCATCGAGCCGTGCACGACCACGCCCGGACCCTCGGGCCAGGCGACCATCCCGTTGGGCTCGATGTACGCGTGCTCCTGGTAGGGAGTGTGGTAGGTGCCCTCCACCACCACGACGTCGGAGCGGCTGAGCGCGACTTCGACCTCGCCGCGCCGGACCTTCCACTGGGCGAGGATCTCGCCGGCGGCAAGGGCCTCCTCCATGTCGAGCCGGGCCGGCCGCTTCTCGTATTCGACGACGATCGCGGCCAGGGCGGCGGCGAGGGCCTCGCGATCCTCCGCCGCCACGAGGGCGACGGCCTCCCCGACATGTCGGACCACGCCCTCGGCAAGGACGGGCCAGTCGTTCTGGATCATCGGGATGAGGTTCTTGCCCGGGATGTCGGCGGCGGTGAGCACGGCGTGCACGCCGGGCAGATTGCGCGCCGCGAACACGTCGAGGCGTGCAATGCGGGCGTGGGCGTGCGGCGAGCGCAGCACGCCGGCCAGGAGCGCTCCCCCCATGGCCACGTCCTCGACGTACAGAGCGCTGCCCTTGACCTTGTCGAGAGCGTCGGGCCGGCGGATGCGCTGGCCGACGATCATCGCCGCGGCTGGGGCCTCATGGGGAGGAGAGCATGAACGAGCCTTCCGGGGGATTCAAGCCCCGCCGCCCCGCGCCTCTCCTGGCCAGACGCGCGGCGTTACACTCGATCCATGAAACCCGTTCTCCTTCTCCTGGGCGCGGTGCTCGCCTCGGCCCCGGCCGCACGCGCGGCCTCGCCGGATTACGTCCACGAGATCGAGGGCTGGCGCGCCAAGCGCGAAGAGGGCCTGCGCGCTCCCGACGGATGGCTCTCCGTCGTGGCCCTGCACTGGCTCCGCGAAGGTACGAGCACGATCGGCAGCGCGGAGGGCAGCGACATCCGGCTGCCCCTGTCCGCGCCCCCGCGCGTCGGCACCCTCGAGTTCTCCAAGGGACGCGCGGTCATCCGGGTGGCGCCCGGGATCACCGTGAAGTCGAAGGACGAGCCGATCACCGAGCTCGAGCTGCATTCCGATCACGCGGGCAAGCCGGACCTGCTCGCCGTCGGCCCCGTCACCCTGTACGTGATCGAGCGCGGCGGCCGTCAGGCGCTGCGCGTCAAGGACACGGGAAGCCCGCGGCGGCGCCGCTTCCGGGGCCTCGAGTGGTATCCGGTGCGCGAGAGCTACCGCATCCAGGCGCGGTTCACCCCCTACGACCCGCCGAAGAAGATTCCCATCGCGAACGTGCTCAACGCGGTCGAGCCGATGCCGAGCCCCGGCTACGTCACCTTCCAGCTCGGCGGCCGTGAGCTCCGCCTCGATCCCGTCCTCGAGGAGCCCGACGCCAAGGAGCTGTTTTTCATCTTCAAGGACCTGACGGCGGGAAAGGACACCTACCCCGCCGGCCGCTTCCTCTATGCCGAGATGCCGAAGGACGGCCAGGTCGTGCTCGATTTCAACAAGGCGTACTCGCCGCCGTGCGCGTTCACCTCGTTCGCGACCTGCCCCCTGCCGCCCCGGCAGAATCGTCTCGATCTCCGCATCGAGGCGGGCGAGAAGAGGCCGGCAGAGGATTGAGCGGCACTGGCACCGGGCTTGCAATCACGTGCCTCGAGGAGGTGCGGATGCCCCGCGTCATCATGATTGCCGCTACGGCCACGCTCGCCGCCTGCATGGGCGGTCGTTCGGAGCCGGCGGCCACCAGCACGACCACTTCGTTCACCACGACCACGACCACCACGCTCTCCGCGATGGCGCCGCCGGAGACAGTCCCGTCCGGGCCGCCCAGCGAAGGCTCACCGGACTCCGGCGCGACCGCGTCGGCGCCGCCGTCGGCGACGGCGAGCCCGGTCGGCGCCGTCGCCTCGCCTTCCCCGGCGATGCCCGGCGCACCGGCTTCACCTGCCACGGACACGGCCGCCCTGGCGCCCGCCGACCGCGTGCTCCGCCAGCAGGTGCTCCTCGACCGCGCGCACTTCTCGCCCGGCGAGATCGACGGCCGCGATGGCGCGAACACGCGACTGGCCCTGGCCGCGTTCGCCAAGGCGCGGGCCGGGGCGGGGGCAGCCGCTCTCGACCAGGACGCCGCGCCGGCCCTCATGACCTACACGATCGCACCCGCCGACGTGGCCGGTCCGTTCGTGCGCGTGCCCGTCGACATGGAAGAGAAGGCCAAGCTCCCCGCGCTCGGTTACGCGTCCGCCCTCGAGGCGCTGGGTGAGAAGTTCCATTCCAAGCCGGAACTGCTCAAGCGTCTCAACCCGGGGGCCACTTTCCGCGCGGGAGAGCCGATCCAGGTGCCCAACGTCACGCGGACGGCGCCGGGGAAGGCCGCGAAGGTCGTGGTGGACAAGTCCGACATGTCCGTGACCGCGCTCGACGCTCAGGGCCGGGTGCTCGGACGCTATCCGGCCACGATGGGCTCCGAGCACGATCCCCTGCCGCTCGGCACCTGGAAGATCACCGGCGTGCAGCGCAACCCCACGTTCTTCTACAACCCGGACCTGTTCTGGGACGCGAAGGGCGAGCACGCGAAGGTGAAGATCGCCCCGGGGCCGAACAACCCGGTCGGCGTCGTATGGATGGACCTGTCGAAGGAGCATTACGGAATCCACGGCACACCCGAACCCTCCGCCATCGGCAAGACGGAGTCCCACGGCTGCATCCGCGTGACGAACTGGGACGCCCTCGAGCTCGCCGACATGGTAGGGCCCGGAACCCCGGCGATCCTCCAGGAGTGAATCGCGGTTGAGGACGACGGGGGCTTTCCTGGCCGGGCTGGTGCTGGGGGCGGCCGGCGCCTGGATGGTGACGACGCGTGGCCGTGTTCCCCTCGCGGTGCCGCCCGCGGCCGGCGCGTCCACCTTGCCGGCGTCCGCCCGGGCGGCGGCGCCCACACCCGTGTTCGCGGCTCCACCTTCGCCGGAAGGGGCGGAGCTCGGAACCACGGGCCGTCCGGAACCGGACG
>WNFM01010312.1_pt6 | contig 22172 bp, 17 predicted proteins | sample 5400271 | NCBI WGS metagenome assembly WNFM01 (sample SAMN13153352, study PRJNA577476) | soil metagenome | isolation source: 60 cm saprolite on Douglas fir-dominated hillslope | place: USA:California | collected 2013-09-17
CGCCCCCGGCCGCGAGGCGGCCGGCGCCCTCGAGCTCGCCAACGCGATCATCTACTCCGCTCGCACGAGCTCCGAGGTCTCTCTCCCGCTCGATCGGGCCGCCTACTCGGCGCTTCTTGAATCCCTTCGCTCGGCCGCCGGGTCGCCGGCCTGATGGCTGCCGCCGAGCTCGAGGAACTGGCCGATCGGCTGGTCGCGCGCGCCGGCGACCTAGTCCTCTTCGAGTACGTGTTCAGGCCCCGGCTGCCGCCCGAGCTCTCGCCGCGGCCCTACTTCCACCCGGTTCGCACCCTGGGCGGGATCGTCGTCACCGACCACCAGCCCGCTGACCATCGCTGGCACCTCGGCATCTCCTATGCCTGGCCCGTCGTCAATCCGGGAACGGCCGTCTTCCCCGGCGGGCTCAACTTCTGGGGCGGACCAACCTTCGTTCGCGGCAAGGGCTACCAGCAGCTCGACAACAACGGCCAGACCCGCCACCTCGACTGGAACGGCCGCGAGGAGCGGCTGGAATGGCTCGACCCCAAAGGTGCCCGGGTTGCCGTCGAGCGGCGCCGGCTGGGCGTGCCCGAGGTCGCCCCGGACCGAGCCAGCTGGTCCTTTGACCTCGAGACGGAGATCGAGAACAGCCGGCCCGAGGTGCTCCGCTTTGGCTCGCCAACGACCGAAGGACGGCCGCTGGCAGGCTATGCGGGCCTCTCCTGGCGCGGTCCGGAATCGCTCCGCTGGGCGGCCGTGCTGCTCGAGGGTAAGCCAACGCCAGTCGGGCTCCCGCAGCCGGTGCCCGTCCCGGAAGATCGGTGGGACGCCGCCGCTCAAGAGGAGATGGGCTCTCGCGCGCGCTGGCTGGCGCTCGCCGGCGGCGGAGCCACCGTGGGGCTGGCGGAGCACCCGGGCAACCCGGGGGTGCCCAACCGCTGGTTCGTCAGGACCGACGTCTACCCGCTGGTGGCGAGCAGCCCGGTCTTCGACCGCTACCTGGAGGTGGAGCCGGGCGGGACGCTCCGCCTTCGCCACCGGCTGCTGGTTGCGGATGGGGAGTGGAGCGGGGAGCGCCTCGCCGGCGAGCTGCAGCCCCGGCTGGAGCCGGCGCCATGATGGCTCCCTTACGTCTGAGACCTCGGCGACCGGGATAAGGCGCACTCGCCCTCGAATGCGTGCTCGCTGTTCCGGGATCAGGCGCACTCGCCCTCGAATGCGTGCTTCTCCAAGTGCGCAGCAACATCAATTAGTGTCTGGATCGAGGCTGAGGCAAGCCTCGAGTGAATTTGCCGACCGATTCTGAGGAGTCAGCTGCATGAAGCTCGGAGTCCTGACCGCTCTCTACGCGGATCGCCCGTTGAAGGCCGTCCTCGACCTCGCCCAGGAGGCCGGTCTCGACTGCCTCGAGATCGGGACCGGCAACTACCCCGGCAATGCCCACATCGACGTCGATGCCCTCTTGGCGTCGGAGTCCGCGCGCAAGACTTATCTCGAAGGCTTCTCCGGCCGGGGCCTGGAGATAAGCGCGCTCTCCTGCCACGGCAACCCGCTCCATCCCCAGGCCGAGGTGGCGCTGGCCAACCACGACGTCTATCGCCGCACCGTCGAGCTGGCGGGCAAGCTCGGCGTGCCCTGCGTGAACCTCTTCAGCGGCTGTCCCGGCGACTCCGACCAGGCCCGCTACCCGAACTGGGTGACCTGCGCCTGGCCGACCGACTTCCAGGCGGTCCTCGACTGGCAGTGGAACGAGAAGGTGATCCCCTACTGGAAGGAACAGGCCGCGTTTGCGGAGGGCAACGGGGTCAAGCTCGGCTTCGAGATGCACCCCGGCTTCGTCGTTTACAACAACGCCACGCTGCTCCGGCTGCGAGAGGCCTGCGGTGAGGCGGTGGGCGCCAATTTCGACCCGAGCCACCTCTTCTGGCAGGGCGTCGACATCGAGGTCGCGATCGCCGAGCTTGGTCGCGCCGGGGCGATCCACCACGTCCACATGAAGGACACCGGCTTCAACCGCGCCAACACGGCCCGCAACGGCGTCCTCGACACTGTTCCGATGGACCAGGTCGGCAACCGCTCCTGGATCTTCCGGACGGTCGGCTTCGGGCACGGCGAGGAAGAGTGGAAGCGAATCGTTACCGCCCTCCGGCTGGCCGGCTATGAAGGGGCGCTTTCGATCGAACACGAGGACGCGCTCTTCTCGGTCGACGAGGGCTTCAACAAGTGCGTCGCCTTCCTCCGCACCGTGATGCCGTCCGAGCCGCCGTTGTCGAACGCCTGGTGGACGCACTGAAAGAGATCGGCGTCGGCATGCTCGGCTACGCCTTCATGGGCAAGGCGCATGTCAACGCCTACCGAACGCTTCCCTACATGATCGACCCGCCGCCGGCGCTGCCCCGGCTGTCCGCCATCGCCGGCCGGGATGAGGCCGCCGTCAGCGCCGCTGCCTCCCGCTACGGGTTCGCAAGGCACTACACCGACTGGCGGCGGCTGGTCGCCGACCCCGCCGTCGAGCTGCTCGACAACGGCGGCTCCAACGACGTCCACGCCGCTCCCTGCATCGCCGCCGCCGAGGCGGGCAAGCACCTGCTCTGCGAGAAGCCGATGGCCCGCGACGCGACCGAGGCGAAGCACATGGTGGCCTTCAACTACCGCTTCGTCCCCGCTGTACGCCTCGCCTACGACCTGATCCGGGAGGGCCGGCTCGGCGAGATCCGCCATTTCCGCGCCGCATACCTGCAGGACTGGTTGGCCGACCCCGGTTCACCCCGGACCTGGCGGATGGAGAAGGCGAAGGCCGGGAGCGGGGCGCTCGGCGACCTCGGCTCCCACATCATCGACCTCGCTCGCTTCCTGGTCGGCGAGCCCCGCGCGGTCATGGCGCGGACGAGGACCTTCACCGAGCAGCGGCCGCTGCCCGGCGGGGGAGGTAGCGGCCGGGTGGACGTCGACGACGCATTTGCCGCGGTGATCGAGCTGGAGGGCGGCTGCCTCGGCACCCTGGAGGCGACCCGCTCCGCGCTCGGCCGGAAGAACCACCAGGTCTTCGAGGTCAACGGCAGCGAGGGATCGCTGAGCTTCAACCTCGAGCGGCTGAACGAGCTGAACGTCCACTGGGCCGCCGGCGGGCCGGGCGGAACCGGCGGCTGGACCGAGGTCCTGGTGACCGAGCCGACCCATCCCTTCATCGCCAACTGGTGGCCGCCGGGCCACGTCCTCGGCTGGGAGCACACCTTCGTCCACGAGATCGCCCACCTCCTCGACGCGATCGCCAACGATCGCCCGGTCGCCCCCCTGGGCGCGACGTTCGAGGACGGCTACCGCAACGCCCTCATCTGCGACGCAATCCTCGAGTCAGCCGCCGAGGGCCGCCTGGTGGAGATCGCCTAACAACTACCAAGTCCCGAGTGTCGGAAAAAGAGGCATTCGAGAGCCGCTAAAACCCTCCTTCTTCGACACTCGCGGGATCTTTACCAGGATCGTTGGCACCAGCGCAGCTCGACTGCACGATCTGCCAACATGCCGCGAACTCCCTTCATCCCGCCTGACCTCAAATGCCGCCCGTTCAGCCTGTCGGAAGCGCGCCGCTATGGACTTACCAAGGATCACCTCGAAGGGGCGAGTTGGCGAAGGCTTGGGGCCGGGATGTACGCATGGCGCGACATCGCCGACCGGCCGGAAGTGGTGCTTGACGCGATAAGGCGCCGGCTGCCATTGGTGGCGGCATTCTCGGGGCGGACCGCCGCCTGGCTCCACGGTCTTGACATACCACCCTGCGAGCCGGTTGAGGTCACATTGCCCAAGGCATGTGGAATCGCTGTGCTGGCCCGTGCTGTTGTCCGACGCGCCGACTTGAGCGAAGGAGAGGTGGAGATGCGAAACGGTCTTCCGACGACATCGGCGTTGCGCACACTCGCCGACCTCGGCCGGCGGCCGCCTCTGGTTGAAGCGGTGACCCATCTCGACATGGCGCTACACAAGAACCTGGTGGACCTGGACAGCTTGCTCGGTTGGGTCGACGAGCATGCCGGCCATCGCGGAGTCGCCATCTTGAGACGCGCAATCGAACTAGCTGAGCCCGCGACCGAATCGGTGATGGAAACGCGACTACGTTTGCTCCTGGTTCTCGCCGGATTGCCGCGGCCGCAAGCCCAGGTGTCGCTCTATGACGACGGCGGTTACTTCCTCGGCCGGCCCGACCTTTACTACGCGACGCATCGATTGGGAGTCGAGTACGACGGCGGAACGCATCGCGACAGCCTGGTGGCGGACAACCGCCGCCAGAACCGCCTCTTGAACGCTGGCTATGGCCTCCTCCGGTTCACTGCTGCCGACGTCCTCTCATCCCCACACTCGGTGACCACGCTTGTACGGGAAGCGCTCGGATTCGCCGCATGATTCTCGCCGAGTGTCGAAAAAGGAGGCATTCGAGGGCGACCGAAGCCCTCTTTTTTCGACACTCGCCGAATACAAGGGCGGTTGGCTGGTTAGCTCTCGTCAACCTCGAAGACCACGCCTTGCGCCAGGGGCAGGTCGCGGCTGAAGTTCACCGTGTTCGTCTGGCGGCGCATGTACGCCTTCCAGGAGTCGGAGCCCGCCTGGCGCCCGCCGCCGGTCGCCTTCTCGCCGCCGAAAGCGCCGCCAATCTCGGCGCCCGAGGTGCCCGCGTTGACGTTGGCGATGCCGCAGTCGGAGCCCGCCGCCGAGAGCCAGGTCTCGGCCGAGCGGAGATCGGTCGTGAAGAGGCCGCTCGAGAGACCCTGGGGAACCGCGTTGTTGACCGCGATCGCCTCCTCCAGGTCGCTGACCGTCATCGCGTGGAGGATGGGCGCAAAAATCTCCTCCGCTACGATCGGCATCTCCGAGCGGGAGGCGAAGATCGTCGGCTGCACGAAGTAGCCCTGCCGGCCCGCCATCGCCTCGCCGCCGCACAGGAGATCGCCGCCCTGCTCGGTGATCGCGGCGACGCCCTCCCCGAAGTCCTTGACCGCCGCCTCCGAGATGAGCGGGCCCATCAGCGTCGAGTCGTCGAGCGGGTCGCCGATCCGGACCGTCTGGTACGCCTTCACCAGCCGCGCCAGGAAGGCTTCCGCGATGCCCTCCTGGAGGATCAGCCGTCGGGTGCTGGTGCAGCGCTGGCCGGCGGTGCCGACGGCGCCGAACAGGACCGCCCGGAGCGCCAGGTCGAGGTCGGCGTCGTCGAGGATGACGACCGCGTTGTTGCCGCCCAGCTCGAGGATCGACCGGCCGGCCCGCTTGGCGAGCGCGGCGGAGACGCGCTCGCCAAGGTCGCAGGAGCCGGTCGCCTGGATGAGCGGCACCCGGGTGTCGGCGAGGAGCGCTTCGCCGACCGTCCCGCCGGAGCCCACTGCGAGGCCGAAGACGCCCTCCGCCTCGGTCCCCGCGGTGACCTCGTGGAAGATCTGCTGGGCCGCCAGCGAGATCAAGGGAGTGAGGCTTGACGGCTTCCAGAGCACGGCGTCGCCACAGACGAGGGCGAGCGCCCAGCCCCAGCCGGGGACGGCGACCGGGAAGTTGAACGCGGAGATGATGCCCACCACACCAAGCGGGTGCCACTGCTCGGTGAGCCGGTGCCCCGGCCGTTCGGAGTGCATCTGGTTGCCGTAGAGCTGCCGGGAGAGGCCGAGTGCGAAGTCGCAGATGTCAATGACCTCCTGCACCTCGCCCCGCGCCTCGCCCAGGATTTTCCCGTTCTCCAGGCTGATCAGACGGGCGAGGTCCTCCTTCCGCTCCCGGAACGCATCGCCGAGGCGGCGCACGATCTCGCCCCGGCGGGGGGCGGGCACGATGCGCCAGCGGAGGAACGCTTCGTGGGTCGCCGCGGCGGCGGCCGCGAGGTCGTCAAGGCCGGCCGTGCGCACGCTGGCGAGCACCTCGCCGGTGGCCGGGTTGAAGGTCTTGAGCTCCGGTCCGCTCGGGGCGGGGACGAACGCTCCGCCGAAGGCCGCTCCTGAAACGGTGCCTTCGGGCGAGATCCCGAAGGCGGCGAGGACGGCGTCCGACCGCGTCTGGACGGACTCCTGTGCTTCCCGTGATGCGACTCTCATGCGGTCGGAAAGGCTACTCCTCAGCCCGTGTTCTGCAGGCCAGCGGCCACCCCGTTGACGGTCAGCAGGACGAGGTCGGCGAGGCGGTCGGAGCCCGCCTGGTCGGCGACCCCGGCGCGCAGCTGGCGCAGGAAGCGAAGCTGCAGGAAGGAGAGGGCGTCCACGTACGGATTGCGGAGGTCGACCGCCTGGCGGAGGATCGGGTGCTTCGCAAGCAGGCGGTCGTTGCCGGCCAGCTCGAGCACCAGCCGGCGGGTGAGGCGGTACTCCTCCCGGATCGCGCCGACCAGGTCCGGCCGGTCGCCCAGCTCGAGGTAGAGACCGGCGATCATCGGGTCCGCCTTGGCCAGGCTCATCTCGGCGTTGTCGAGGAGCGACTCGAAGAAGGGCCAGGCGCCCCGCATCTCGCGCAGGTATCCCATCCCCTCCCGCTCGGCGACCGCCTGGAGCCCGGTCCCGAGCCCGAACCAGCCGGGCAGGTTGCAGCGGTTCTGGGTCCAGGCGAAGACCCAGGGGATGGCGCGCAGCCCTTCGAGGTCGCGCTTGCCGTCCGGCTCGCGGCGCGCGGGCCGGGAGCCGATCTGGAGGCGGCTGATCTCGGCGAGCGGGCTGACGGCGGCCAGGAAATCCGCGAAACCGGGCGCCTCGACGAGCTCCCGGTAGACGGCCTCGGAGCGCTCGGCCATCAGCTCGGCGGCGGGCGCGTAGCGCTCGCCGGCCGCCGCCAGGCGCGCCTGATGCTCGGGCGTGGAGGCGACCAGCACCGCGCTGATCACCTGCTCCAGGTGGCGGAGGCCGATCGCCGCGTTGCCGTAGCGGCCGAAGATCACCTCGCCCTGCTCGGTGACCTTGAAGCGGCCGGCGACGGAGCCTGGGGCCTGGCTTCGGATGGCGCGGCCGGCGGGCCCGCCGCCGCGACCAACGGCGCCGCCCCGGCCATGGAAGAGGGTCAGCCGGACGTGGTTCCGCTGTGCCCAGCCGGCCAGCGCCTGCTGGGCGCGGTAGAGAGCGAGGTTGGCGGCCAGGAAGCCAGCGTCCTTGGTCGCGTCGGAGTAGCCCAGCATCACCTCCAGCCGGCGGTCGCGACGGTCGAGCCAGGCGAGCCAATCAGGCACCTTGAGGAGGCCGTCGAGGACCGCGGGCGCCGCCTCCAGGTCCGCCCGCGACTCGAAGAGGGGAACCACGTCGAGCTCGAGCGGGCGGTCGGGCAGGGCCAGCCGGGCAAGCTCATGAACCGCCATCACGTCGGCGGGCGAGCGGGTGAAGCTGACGACGTAGCGCCGGCAGGCGTCAGCGCCGTAGCCGGACTGCAGCTCGGCCATCGCGCGGAGGGTGGCGAGCACCTCCTGCCCGCGCTCGGAGTCGGGCTCGGCGAGGGCCTCCCTATGAACCGCGGCGTGCTGTCGCACCTCGAGCGAGGCGAGGTGGAAGCCGAAGGTCTCGACCTGCCAGACCAGGGTCTGCAGGTCGCCGGAGGCGATCCGGCCCGCGTTCGAGGCGAGCAGCGACTCCTGGATGGTGCGGAGGTCAGCCAGGAACTCGGCCGGGCCCGAGTACCGTCCCAGGAAGGCCCCCGCACGCGTCGCCACGAGGCGGTCGGCCGCGAGGAGCAGGAACTGCCGGTGCGGCTCGCCCGGCGATCGCTTACGGAACGCATCCGCCTGGTCGCCGAGCGCAGCCAGGCCGCGCCTCAGGGCAGCCTGGAGCTTCGGCGAGGGCGGCGTCGACTCCTCCGAGACCGTCAGCGAGCGGCCGATCCGCCGCGATGCGTTCTCGAGCCCGCGGAGCACGTGCTCGGCATAGATGCTCATCGCCTCGCGCGTCACCTCGTGGGTCACGCTCGGGTTGCCGTCGCGGTCGCCGCCGACCCAGGTCCCCCAGGCGACGACCGGTCGCCCGACCGGTCGCTCAGGCGCCGGGAGCCGCGCCGCCGCCAGTGCTCGCTCGAGCTCGCGGTAAAGGGTCGGGACGAGGAGGAAGAGCGATTCGTCGAAGACCGCCGTCATCGTCCGCACCTCGTCGAGCGGGGTCGGCCGCTGGCGGCGTAGCTGAGCGGTCCGCCAGAGCACGCTCACCTGCTCGGCGAGGCGTCGCTCGGCGTCGGCGTGCTCGGACGCGGCGAGCTGCGATTCGCTGAGCTTCTCGGCCTGGTCGGCGATCCTGGCCAGCGCGTCGACGACGGCGCGCCGGCGCGCCTCGGTCGGGTGGGCGGTGAGGACCGGCCGCACCTCCAGCTGGTCGACCAGGCGGCCCAGTTCCTCGCTGCCAAGCTTCGCCTTCAGCTCGCCGATGGTGGCGGCCAGCGATTCCGCGACGGCCAGCGGCTCGTGGCTGCGCCGGCGGAGGATCGGCACCCGATGGCGCTCCTCGGCCAGGTTGACCAGCTGGAAGTAGACGGTGAAGGCCCGGGCCACCGCCTCGGCTCGATCGGGTTCCAGGCTCTCAACCAGCTCGACGACCTGGCGCAGGCGCTCCTCCGCCTCGGCGCCCCGGCTCCGGCGAAGCTCGATCGTGGCCCGGCGCAGCCGCTCGACGTCCTCCAGCAGGCTCTCGCCGTGGGTCTCTTGGAGGACCTGACCGAGGATCGAGCTGAACCGGCGGACCTCAGCCCGCAGCGGGGCGGAAGGGTCTTCCAGGTCGGAGGCTATTTCTTCGCCCTGGGGGCGGCTCTCGCCTTGCGTGGAGGGGCTCCAGCGTGGGTCATCTGGTAGACCTCGTCGCGGAGGCGATCGAACATCGCCGCCTTGAAGCGGATCGCGATCTCCGGGTGGGAGACGAGCGAGTTGAACTGCCGGTGACTGGCAACCAGCGCTCGGACCGGCGTCCTGGCCACGGCGTCGGCGGTGGAGTCGAGCCGGGTGAACATGCTGGGCAGCCCGATCACGCCGCCTCGCCCGACCACCTCTTGGACCCCGCCGACGGTCAGGTCGACCTCGCCCTCGAGGACGATGAAGAAGGTGTCGTTGCTGCGTCCCTGGCTGATGAACTTCTCGCCCGGGGGGATCGTCACCTCGTCGAGGTTGCTGGCCAGCATCCGAAGCTGGGTCGGGCTCAGGCCGCCGAAGATCGGCAGCTGCTTGAGCTCGACGATCTTCGGGTTCACAGCGCGCTGAGGGATCCGGATCATTTCCCGGCAAATCCTAAGGCCTTGGGACGCCCCTGAGATCGGCCCGCATCGACGCGGCACCCGGTCGAAGTTGCGCTATCCACCCCATCTGTGGCTGACTGTGGAGTCATGGCTGAGATGGCGGATCTGAAGAAACGGCCGCATGACCCAGGCGAGGACGCCCTCCTGGTGCCTTCGGGAGCCCCTCTTTATGAGTCCCTGAGCGCCAGGTTCATCGCCTTCGACCGCATGACTGCGACACTGGGCCAGGGGGGTTACTCGGGCTATGTCCGGGTACTCGGCCCAGGCGTGAACGGCATCCTCCTCTTCCGCAACGGGAAGATGATCGACTGCCTCTGGCGCGACCGCGGCGAGCTCTCCCAGGGCGAGGCCGCGGAGGCGAGGGCACGGAGCCTGATGGATTCGGGCGACGCCATGGTCGACATCGTCGACCTCCAGGCCGAGCTGGTGGACAGCCTCCACAGCCTGGCTTCGGGTGCCACGAGCTACCCCGAGATGTACGCCTCCTGGGTCAACTTCAAGGGCCTGGTGGAGTTCTTGAAGGAACGGGACTTCAGCGGCACCGTCTCGATCAAGTCGGACTCCGGGGGCGGCGTCCTGATGCTCCGCCAGGGCGAGCTCGACGGGGCTTTCACGACCGGCTCCCGGGAGCTGTCCACCGACGACGGCGAGGTGCTGGCGCTGGCCGCCGACCCCCAAGCCCGGATCGAGGTGCGAACGGCCCACCCGGTCCTTTCGCGACGGCCCGAAGAGATCCAGTCGGAACCAGAACCAGTCTTTTCCGAGGTCAACCGCTAGAGCAGGGAGGGGAAGACCGGGGTCGCTACTGGTCCTGTGAAAGGACCAGCACCGTATACGCGCCGATGCCGATGGTGAGCGAGAAGGAAAGGCCGTCCCGGGGCTCGTCGGTCGCCTCGGTGTCGAGGCTCAGCTGGTCGCCGAACGAGGGGTCGTAGCCGGTCCAGTCGCTGTTGAGGCGGACCCGCCAGAGCCCGGCGCGGGGAGCGCCGACCGTGTACGCGGCAAAGGGGCGGTTGGAGAGGTTGAGGAGCACCAGCGTGTCGTCGAGCGGTCCGCCCCCACTCCACCGGTGATAGCCGATCAGCTTGTCGGCGTCATTCAGGTGGTGGACGTTGAATCCCTCGCCGCGCAGTCCCCCGGTCGTGTTCCACCAGCTGCGCCGGAGCCGGACCAGGTCGCGGTACAGCGCGCGGATGCCCGCATGGCGCTGCGCGTTCGACCAGTCGACCGGGAACCCGGCGTCGAACCAGTGGGCTTCGAGGAACTCCTGGCCCTGGAAGATCATCGGTATGCCGGGCGCAGTCAAAACGAGGGCCGCACCGAGCACCGAGCGCTTCTTCGCATAGACGCCTTCCGGGTTGGCCGGGTCGATCTCGGCCGGGACCCGGGTGCCGCCGTTGGAATCCGCGTCGTGCGACTCGGTGAAGACGACCCGGCTGAAGGCGTCGCCGCCGTACCGGCGCGCCAGCGCGGCGCCCAGGGCGCCCATGTCACGGTCCTGGTCGCGGACCGGGCAGAGCACGCCGCGGACGGTGCGGACGAAGTCCGGGTCCCACTGGCTGTTGAAGCCGGCCCCGCCCGAGCTCGTGGGCGACGTGATCCGGGGATCGTTGCGCATGTCCTCGGCGATCCGGATCTTCCACGGCTGCCGGCTCGCCACCTCGTCGTTGATCGTCCGCAGCAGCAACCAGCCGTCGGGCAGCTCCTGGCCGGCCGAGCCCGAACCGTCCACGCTCCGGATCGAGGCGGTGGCATCAAAGCGCAGCCCGTCGGCGCGGTAGTCCTCGAGCCAGCCGAGGGCGTTGTCGACGAGGTATTGGCGCACCTCCGGCCGCCCGTAATCGGGCCGCGAGCCCCAGCCGGTGCCTCCCCGCCAGTCGGAGTAGAAGTAGACGCCGCCCGGCGGCGGCACCGCGCCGTCGAAGACCCAGAGGTCGTTGTCGACGGTGCCCATGTGGTTGTAGACGACGTCCACGATCACGGCGATGCCCAGGCGGTGGGCGGAGCGCACGAACTCCTTGAGGGCGCCCGGGCCGCCGTAGACGGTCTCCACCGCGAAGGGGTCGGTCGGGTTGTAGCCCCAGGAGAGCGTGCCGGCGAACTGTGACGGTGGCAGCAGCTCGATCGCGTTGATGCCGAGGTCGGCCAGGTAGGGCAGCTTCGCGATCGCGTCGGCAAAAGTGCCGACCTGCTGGCCGGGCAGCTCGTTGAAGGTGCCGAGGTGCATCTCGTAGACCACCATCTCCGACCAGCCGGGCGCCTGGTACGGCTGCGAACCCCAGTCGAAGGACCGCTCGTCGTAGACGACGGCCTGCCGCTCGCCGCCGGCGGCGTCTATCTCGGCGGCGCGGGGGTCGACCCGGGGATCGAGTGCGACCCCGGCGCTCTCGATCAGGTACTGGTAGCGCTCACCGGCCTGCACGCCGGGGATCTCGGCCAGCCAGCAGCCGCCGGGCTGGCTGGTCATCGGCACCGTTCTGGCCGCGTTGCGGAGCCTCACGCCGACGCTGGTCGCGTTCGGAGCCCAGACCCGGAAGGTCGTTCCGCCCTTGCCCGGCGACGCTCCCATCCGCGCCGGTGGCTGCATGGGTCCCCAGCTTAGAAAGAATGCCGGGCGGCGTTACGGTTAGCTCCACCGAATGGTCGAGGTGAGCGGGACCGGGCTCCGCCCGGAGGAGGTCGTCGACGTCGCCCGCTTCGACGTACCCGTCCTCCTCGCGGCGGCCGCCCGCGACCGGATGGAGCAGAGCGCGGCGGTCCTCGCCCGACTGGCGGCCTCCGAGGAGCCGACCTATGGCGTCTCGACCGGCTTCGGGTCCCTCGCCAACACCCGCATCCCCCCGGAGCGGCGGGAGGAGCTCCAGCGAGCACTACTACGCTCCCATGCAGCGGGGATGGGCGAGCCGATCGAGGTCGAGGTGGTGCGCGCGATGCTGCTGCTCCGCGCGCGGACGCTGGCGATGGGCTTCTCGGGTGCCCGGCCGATCGTGGCGGACGCGATGCTGGCGCTGCTCAACGCGGGCCTGACTCCGGTCGTGCCCGAGCACGGCTCGCTGGGCGCGAGCGGCGACCTCGCGCCGCTCGCCCATTGCGCCCTCGTCCTCCTCGGCGAGGGCGAGGTGGCCGACCGCCAGGGAGGTCGGAAGGCCGCCGCCGAGGCACTCCGTGAGGCCGGGCTGACGCCCCTGACGCTGACTGCCAAGGAAGGACTCGCGCTCATCAACGGCACCGACGGGATGCTCGGCATGCTCCTCCTCGCGCTCCACGATCTGCGGCGACTGCTGAAGGCCGCCGACCTCGTCGCCGCAATGTCCGTCGAGGCCTTGCTGGGAACCGACCGGGCGTTCGCCGCCGACCTCCAGGAGCTGCGCCCCCACCCCGGCCAGGCGGCCAGCGCCGCAAACCTCCGCCGGCTGCTCGCCGGGTCGGCGATCGTGGCCAGCCACCGGGAAGGCGACAGCCGGGTCCAGGACGCCTACTCGCTCCGCTGCTCGCCCCAGGTCCACGGTGCTGCTCGCGACACGGTCGCCCACGCCGAGCGGGTGGCGGCAGTTGAGCTGGTGTCGGCGATCGACAACCCGATGATCCTGCCCGAGGGCCGGGTCGAGTCCTGCGGCAACTTCCACGGAGCTCCCGTTGGCTTCGCCTGCGACTTCCTCGCCATCGCCGCCGCCGAGGTCGGGGCGATCGCAGAGCGGCGCACCGACCGGCTCCTCGACGCCGGCCGTTCGCAGGGCCTGCCACCCTTCCTGGCCCTCGACGCGGGCGTCAACTCGGGCGTCATGATCGCCCACTACACGCAGGCGGCGATGGTCGCCGAGAACCGCCGCCTGGCCGTCCCGGCGAGCGTCGACTCGCTGCCCACAAGCGCCATGCAGGAGGACCACGTCTCCATGGGCTGGGGGGCGGCGCGCAAGCTGCGCAAGGTCGTCGACAACCTGACCCGGATCCTTGCCGTCGAGCTCCTCTGCTCGGCTCGCGGACTCGAGCTGCGCGCACCCCTTGAACCGGCCGCGGGGACCGAGGCAGCGCGGGCGCTGGTCCGGTCGGTCGCCGGCGGGCCCGGCCCCGACCGCTGGCTCGCCCCCGAGCTGGCCGCGGTCGAGCGGCTGGTTCGGTCTGGCGAGGCGGTGGCGGCCGCCGAGATTGCGGCGGGCCTGCTGGCGTGAGCCTGCCCGGCGCCCGGCCCGTCCGTGCCCCTCGCGGCACCACGCTCTCCTGCCTCGGCTGGCCCCAGGAGGCGGCACTCCGGATGTTGATGAACAACCTCGACCCCGAGGTCGCAGAGCGGCCCGACGACCTCGTCGTCTACGGCGGCACCGGGCGCGCCGCCCGCTCCTGGGAGGCCTTCGACGCAATCGTGCGCTCGCTCCGAACGCTGGCCGCCGACGAGACGCTGCTGGTGCAGTCCGGCAAGCCGGTCGGCGTCTTCCGGACCCACGAGTGGGCGCCCCGGGTGCTGATCGCCAACTCCAACCTGGTTCCCCAGTGGTCGACCTGGGAGGAGTTCCGCCGGCTCGAGCAGCTGGGGCTGACGATGTACGGCCAGATGACCGCCGGCTCCTGGATCTACATCGGGAGCCAGGGCATCGTCCAGGGCACCTATGAGTGCTTCGCCGAGATCGCCCGGCGCCGCTTCGGGGGCTCGCTGGCGGGCACCATCACGCTCACCGCCGGGCTCGGCGGGATGGGCGGCGCCCAGCCCCTCGCGATCACCCTGAACGGCGGCGTCGCCCTCTGTATCGAGGTGGACGAGCAGCGCCTCCGGCGGCGCGTCGAGACCCGCTACCTGGACGAGGTCGCGGATGACCTCGCCGACGCCGTCGCCCGCTGCCGGAAGGCGAAGGCCGAGCGGCGCGCGCTGAGCGTCGGGCTCCTCGCAAACGCCGCCGACGCCGTGCCTGCCCTGCTCCGATTGGGCTTCGACGCTGACGTCGTCACCGACCAGACGAGCGCCCACGACCCGCTCGGCGGCTACGTCCCTAACGGCCTCTCCCCGGTGGAGGCGGAGCGTCTCCGCAACAGCGAACCGGTCGAGTACATCTCCGCCTCACGGGCGGCGATGGCCGCCCATTGCGAGGCGCTGGTCGGCTTCATGGACCGCGGTGCGGAGCTTTTCGATTACGGCAACAGCCTCCGCGCGGAGGCGAAGCTGGGCGGCTATCAGCGCGCCTTCGACTATCCCGGCTTCGTTCCCGCCTACATCCGGCCGCTGTTCTGCGAGGGCAAGGGACCCTTCCGCTGGGTGGCTCTTTCCGGCGACCCAGCCGACATCACGGCCACCGACCGGGCCGTGCTGGAGGAGTTCCCGGAGGACGAGGCACTGGCCCGCTGGATCGCCCAGGCCAGGGAGCGGATCGCGTTCCAGGGACTGCCGGCGAGGACCTGCTGGCTCGGCTACGGGCAGCGGGACCGGCTTGGGCTTCGCTTCAACGAGATGGTCCGGCGAGGAGAGCTGAAGGCGCCGATCGTGATCGGGCGCGACCACCTCGACGCCGGCTCGGTCGCCTCCCCCTACCGGGAGACGGAGGCGATGGCCGACGGGTCGGACGCGATCGCCGACTGGCCGCTCCTCAACGCGCTCCTCAACACCAGCTCGGGCGCCAGCTGGGTGAGCATCCACCACGGCGGCGGCGTCGGCATCGGACGCTCCATCCATGCCGGGATGGTCTGCGTCGCCGACGGGACTCCACTGGCGGCCGCGAAGCTGGCCCGGGTGCTCAGCAACGACCCGGGGACCGGAGTGATGCGCCATGCCGACGCGGGCTATCCACGTGCTCTCGAGGTCGCTCGCGAGGGAGGGGTGCGGATGCCGATGAACGAGCCGGGGACGTGACGCAGTACTGGTGCGAGCTCGCCTGGCTGGGGGGTGCGACGGTCGAGGCCGGGGTGCTGATCGAGGTCGGCGAGGACCGCATCGGCGCCGTCACCGCCAACCTGCCCGAACCTCCGGCGGGTGCCGAGCGGCTCGCCGGGCTGACTCTGCCCGGGCTCACCAACGCTCACTCGCACGCCTTCCAGCGGGCACTCCGGGGGCGCACCCAGGCCGGCGCCGGCTCCTTCTGGTCCTGGCGGGGGCAGATGTACGCGCTCGCCGAGACGCTCGACCCCGACCGCAACCTGAGCCTTGCCCGGGCGACCTTCGGCGAGATGGCGCTGGCCGGGGTGACCACCGTCGGCGAATTCCACTACCTGCACCACGGCCCGGGCGGCGTCCCCTATTCCGACCCGAACGAGATGGGGCGAGCTGTGATCGCGGCCGCCGGCGAGGTGGGGATCCGGCTCACCCTGATCGACGCCTGCTACCTGGAGGGCGGCATCGGCACGCCGCCGGAGGGTGCCCAGCGGCGCTTTTGCGACGCCGACGCGGAAGCCTGGGCAGCTCGCGTCGAGGCGCTCGCCAACGGCACCTCGCTGCGGATCGCCGCCGCCATCCACAGCGTCCGCGCGGTGCCGCCGGCAGCTGCGAGGGTCGTGGCCGGCTGGGCCGCCGGCAAGGCCTGCCCGCTCCACGCCCACGTATCCGAGCAGCCGGCCGAGAACGAGGCCTGCCTCACGGCCTACCAGCGAACACCGACCCAGCTGCTGGCCGAAGCCGGCGCGGTGTCGTCGCAGTTCACCGCCGTCCACGCCATCCACCTGGCGGAAGCGGACTTCGCCCGGCTCGGCGAGGCGCGGGCGTTCTGCTGCCTCTGCCCTACAACCGAGCGCGACCTTGCCGACGGCATCGCGCCGGCCCGGCGCCTCCGCGACGCCGGCGCCCGGCTTTCCCTCGGCACCGACTCGAACGCCTTCATCGACCTCCTCGAAGAGGCCCGCGCGGTGGAGCTCGACGAGCGGCTCATCACCAACCAGCGGGGCGGTCACAGCCCGGTCGACCTGCTCCGTGCGGCGACCGCCGACGGCGCCGAGAGCCTCGGCTGGCCGGGCGGCGGCAGGATCGAGACAGGAGCCCTGGCGGACCTCGTCGTGGTCGGGCTCGACAGCCCGCGGCTGGCCGGGACCGGCGCCGCCGAAGCACTGGCCGCGGCGGTCTTCGCGGCTTCGGCGGCGGACGTGCGGCACGTCATGGTGAGCGGCCGCTGGATCGTCCGCGACGGGGCCCACCTGACCCTCGACGTGCGCGCCGAGCTCGCCCGCGCGACAGCGTCGCTGATGCCCGCATGAGCTCACTCGTCATCGACAACATAGGGCTGCTTGTCACCAACCAGCCCTCCCGGGGAGAGGGTCCGCTGGACATCGTGCGCGACGCGGCGCTGGTGTTCGAAGACGGGATGGTCACCGCCGTCGAGCCCGCGGGTGCCGCCGGTGACGAGCGCTTCGACGCCGGCGGCCGCTGCGTCATCCCGGGCTTCGTCGACAGCCACACCCACCTCGTCTTCGCCGGCGACCGTGCCGACGAGTTCGCGGCGCGGATGGCCGGCCGGCCCTACGAGGCGGGCGGCATCCGGGTGACGACCGAGGCGACCCGGACGGCAACCTCGTCGGAGTTGACCGCGCTCACGCGCGTGCGCCATGCCGAGGCGATTCGGGCCGGCATCACCCACCTCGAGATCAAGTCGGGCTACGGCCTCGACCTGGCGGCAGAGGAGCGCTGTTGCGCGGTGGCGAGGGGCTTCACCGACGACGTGACCTTCCTCGGCGCGCACGTCGTCCCTTCGGAATACGAGGATCGGCCCGACGCCTACGTCGACCTGGTCTGCGGCGAGATGCTCACCGCCTGCGCGCCCCTCTCGCGCTGGATCGACGTCTTCTGCGAGAAGGGCGCCTTTGACGCCGACCAGTCGCGCGCCGTCTTGTTGGCGGGCCGGGCCGCCGGCCTCGGATTGCGCGTCCACGGCAACCAGCTCGGACCCGGTCCGGGCGTTCGTCTGGCGGTCGAGCTGGGCGCCGCGTCGGTCGACCACTGCACCTACCTCGAGGACGCCGACATCGAGGCGTTGGCAAGTGGCGACACGGTGGCGACCTTCCTGCCCGCCGCCGACTTCTCGACCCGCCAGCCTTACCCCAACGCGCGGCGCGTCATCGACGCCGGCGCGTCCTACGCGATCGCCACCAACTGCAACCCGGGCAGCAGCTACACGACCTCGATGAGCTTCTCCATCGCGCTCGCCGTCCGCGAGATGCACATGACGATCGAGGAGGCGCTGCTCGCGGCCACGCTCGGAGGAGCCCGAGCCCTGCGGCGCGGCGACCTCGGCCGCTTGAGCCCGGGCAGCCGGGCCGATGCGGTGCTGCTCGACGCGCCCTCCTACACCCACCTCGTCTACCGGCCGGGCGTCCCGCTCGTCGCCGCAACCTGGATTGAGGGAATCCCGCGCTGGTCGACGGAGCCCACTGTTTGGGCTTGACTGTCGGAAAAGGGGCCACTCAACAGCGGTTGATACCCTCCTTCTCCGACACTCGAGGGCGATGACGCCGAAGCAACGGAGATCCGGCAAGAGCTGTGCCATCTGTGTGCGGGAACTCGGCTAGCCCTGCCTCGCTATCGTTGCAGGCGGAGATGATCACGGACCTCGACGTCGACGCCGTCCGCGCCAGCCTGCCGGTGACCCAACGGCTGGCCTACCTCAACACCGGTACTGCAGGCCCGCTTCCGCGGGCGACCATCGAAGCCCAGGCCGAGGCCGCGAAGCGGGAGGCCGAGGAGGGCCGGATCGGTCATGACGGCTTCCTGCGGCTCTTCGACAGGCTGACCGAGCTGCGGGCGGGGCTCGCCGCCTTGGTCGGCGCCGAGCCGGAGGAGATACATCGGCACCTGGAGCCTGCCCTGGGCGCCCGGCGACCGGGTCCTCACGACCACCCTCGAGCACCCGGGCGCGCTGCTGCCGCTCTACCTGCTCCATCACCGCTTCGGGGTCGAGGTGGACTTCGCCGAGATCGGCCGGGGTGGGCGCGAGGAGACGGTGGCCGCGATGACGAAGGCCATCCGCCCCGGCACCAGGCTGGTGGTGGTGTCGCACGTCGCCTGGGGTACCGGCGCCATCCTGCCGCTCCGGGAGATCTCCGAGCTGGCCCACGCGGCCGGGGCGCTGGTTCTCGTCGACGGCGCCCAGTCGGTGGGCTCGATCCCCGTCGACATGCACGCCGAGGGAGCCGACTTCTACGCCTTCTCGGGCCAGAAGTGGCTCTGCGGTCCCGAAGGAACGGGCGGCATCTTCGTCCGCGCGGACCGGCTCGACCGCTTCACACCCGCCTTCGTGGGCGGCTTCGGGATCAAGCACGACGAGACCTATCGTCCCAATGACCCCAGCGCGTTCGAGTTCGCGGCGGGAGCCCAGCGCTTCGAGGTCGGCAGCATCTACCGGCCCGGCATCTTCGGCTTGCAGGCGTCGGTCGAATGGCGGAGGGCACTCGGCGAGGGCACCTTCACCGCCATCCGGGACCTCGCCGGATATTGCCTCGAGCGCGTCGGCGAGCTGCCCGGGGTGGAGGTGCTCACCCCGGACCAGGAGCCTCTCTCCGGGCTGGTCGCCTTCCGCCTCCCCGGGCTCGACGTGACCAAGGCGGTGGAGGAGCTGTCGGCCGCCGGCATCGCCATCCGCTCCATCCCCGACAACCAGGCGTTCCGGATCTCCTGCGGCTTCTTCAACACCCGGGCGGAGGTGGAGCGGACTCTGGACCTGCTGACGGCGTTCCTAAAGCGCTAGCCAGGCGGCTCTAGCCCACCGGCTCTCCGGGGATCGTGAAGAGGGGCGTCCAGGGTGACTGCGGATCCGCATCGTACACGTCCGGCTCGTCCCCCTGAGTGCTGAACCGCGCCTGGTAGGGAAGGCCGTTGTAGAGAACCTGGCTTCCCTTCGCATAGTGAGCCGTCGTCGTCCATTCCGGATGGGTGCCCGGTGGCAGCGTCGGTATCACGGGCGCATGGTCCCCGGGCAGGACCGGGCCGAGGAGCCGCCAGGGCGTCTCCCACTCGTTGCGCACCGGGCTGTCGGGCGCGCTGCCCTGGCTGAACCACTTGGCCTCATACACGCTCCCATGCCAGACAACCTTGTAGGCGGCGCGGTACATCTGGCCGGGCTGCCAGATCGGGTAGGGACTCCGGGTAGGGTCGTCCCCTGGAACCGGCGTGGGATCGGGCACGGTCAGCGTCTCGCTGGTCGTGCTCGAGCTGCCGCGAAGGCCGCCGAAAATGCGGGTGAACTGGAGCCCGTCCTGGGCTACGCCGCTGCATGAGCTCGAGAGCACGCCGATCTTGGCAAAGGCCGCGCCGCACTGAGAGTCGCGGTTGAGCGACCAGAGCGAAACCCTGGCCATTCCATTGCGGCTCGCGAAGTCGGTCAGCCGGTGGGCGTCGGCGATTCCGAACGACTCCTTCGGCACGTCGTTCTGGCCGATCATCACCGTCGCTCCCAGCCGCGACCAGGTGCTCCTCGAGTTCAGCTTGAGGCCGGCCCGGCGGTAGGCCGCCTGGAGCTGGTCGTGACCGCCCGTGATCGACCGCTCGACGGCGGCGCCCATGTCCCGTTCGGGCTGGTCGGCGTTGCCGAAGTCCATCGTCATCAGGTTGACCCCAGCTAGGTCGACGTGGGCGGCGAGCATGGCGTCGACCGCCGCCAGGCCGTCTCCGTCCAGCCCGGCGGTCGTCGCCGGCACAGTCAGCCACACGGCCAGCCTGCCTCCCCCAGAGCGCACCTTGTCCTGGGCGACCTTGAGCGCTCGTGCGCGCCGCTCGAGGGATGGAACGTCCTGCAGCGCCGCGCCTTCGACGTCGAGATCGATCGTCTCCACCCGGTATCGCGAGACGACCGACAGGTAGGCGGCGGCGAGCGCGGCCTCGTCCCGACAGCCGAGCGCGAGCTCGGTGTTCCGCTGTCCGCCGAAGGAGACCATCACCAGCCCGCCGGCATTGCGAAGCTGGGCGACCCGGCGGTCGAGGTCGAGCGCGCGCGAGGCCGCGTCAAGCGAGTAGGCGCCGCCCCAGCTGGGGGTGCAGGGCGATGCATGGTCGGCGACGACGAACCCGAGCAGCACCTCTCGCGATGGGTTGACAGAGGAATCCTCGAAGGCGAGCGTGGGGGTGAGCGTGGCGTCCACGTAAGGCGCGAACCAGGGCGATGGCGCGGCCCCCGAGTTGTCGATGAGGTTGCCGACGCCGAACACCGTCGCGATGGCGACCGCGATGACGACCAGGAAGGCGAGCAGGACGCGCGGCATGGAGAGCTGCCGGCGCGGGCTCTCGGGCGCCTCGGGGAGGGCGTCCTCGATCTCGGTGGTTGTCAAGATAGCCATCTCAGCCCTCGGCCTCGGCGCGGGCGAGAACGGGTGCGACGGGGATGGTGGCGGGTCTGTGGCTCGGGTCGGCACTGCCGTAGTGGAGGACCAGCTCCCACTCCGGGATGAGCTGCCCCGCCGGAACGGTGAGGGGCGTCGCGGTGGCGGGCCGAGTTGATATCTCCGGCTTGTAGAGGAGTGCGATCAAGTTCGCCCAGATGTCGACCAGCGAGTTGCGAAGCCCGACGTAGGCGAGGATCGCGTAGGTGGCGAGGACCACCGTGTAGACGGAGAGCGCCACGAGCAGGTAGGGCAGCAGCACGAAGAGGAGGGGCGACGTCGTCCGATCGGCGACCTTAGGCGTTCGTTTGAACGCGACCTTCTCGCCGGTCAGCCACTGCATCAGCGAGTTTCCCGCGCCGGCCAGGTTGACCGGCAGGAGAACCAGGTTGAAACCGTACACCCGAAAAACGTCGAGCCACTTGTAGCCGCAGTATTTGAGGCCGCTCGCCATCACCACGAAGTAGGGGAGGGCCACGAAGATGACCAGCGGGCTGAGCAGCTGGTTGCTGAACGGATAGGCGAGGAGAAGCAGAACGCAGACGTTGGTCCAGGCGATCGACCCCATGTAGTTGATGCGCAGGAAGTACTCCCCGAACCGGCTGCGTTCTCCGCGGGAGCGGGCGGCCCGCGATTGCCGCCAGAGCTTTGGCAGGATCAGCAGGCCGCCGCAGGCCCAACGCCGGCGCTGGATGCAGAGCGAGCCGAAGTCGGGCGGAGTGGAGCTGTAGCTGAGGCGCTCGGGGTAGTTGTAGACCCGCCAGCCGTGGATCCGGAGGTCGACGCTGGAATCGGTGTCCTCGATGACCGTCCTGTCCCGGATGTAGCGGTTGATCTCCCATTCGCCCTCGCGCTCGACATCCCGGATCTCGTCCAGCGCGGGCTTGCGGAGAATCGCGTTGGCGCCCACCCAGAAGGCCGCGTCGTAGTAGTTCATCCCCTGGTGGACGATGTGCTGGATGTCGGTGGTCGCACCCGCGATCCGCTCCAGCCGGGTTGCGGCGCCCGGGTACGCGCTGTAGGGCGTCTGCGCCACTGCGACTCGCGCGTTGTCGGGTTGCTCGAGGAAATACACCATGCGCACGCAGTACTCGGGCAGCAGCACGCTGTCAGCGTCGAGCGTCAGCACGTAGTCGGGGTCGGGCACGACCAGGTCGGCAGCGTCGGTCACCGGCAGCAGCGCGGTCCCACCTGGTGTCACCACCCGGCGGTAGGAGCCTCCCATCAGCCCGATGTAGCTGTTGAGGTTCATCGCCTTGTTGGCCTCGTGGGAGAGGGAGATGTACTGCTTCCGTTCGAAGCTGCTGATCTCCGCCCGGAACGTCCACGCCAGTCGTCGATAGAGGTGGCGGACTCGCTTCCAGGGGAGGCTGGCGCCTTCGGCGGCGGCGGAGCGGAGGGCTGCCGCGGTCACCGCCAGGTCGGCGGCCAGGCGCTTTACGACGTGCTCAGCGAAGAAGCTGTCGGTGTGGTCGACTACAACCTGCGCCTCCGCCAGCTCGACCAGCCACTCGACCGCGGCCTCGTACTCCCAGGCGGCGGTGAGCAGCTCGGTCCCCGAGCAGGGGTAGGAAGCGGAGCCGCCCGACTCGAAGCGGTCGAGCGCGGCGCCGAAGCGCAGTGCCGGAGCGTGGAGAAGCTGCTCGACTTCGCCGGCGAGCTGCCGGGTGGCTTCGAGCAGGTTGCGCTCCCGCCGGTAC
>WNFM01159095.1_pt1 | contig 22166 bp, 23 predicted proteins | sample 5400271 | NCBI WGS metagenome assembly WNFM01 (sample SAMN13153352, study PRJNA577476) | soil metagenome | isolation source: 60 cm saprolite on Douglas fir-dominated hillslope | place: USA:California | collected 2013-09-17
CCCGCGCCACGCGCGGCTGTGGCTTTCGGGGCCGGTGCCGCCACGGGCGGCGGCTGGACTGCCTGTGCGAAGACCATCGCCTTCTCGGCGAGGATGCTCGCGGGCGTCGCGGGCGAATCCCGGGGCTCGGATCGTGTCAGTGCATCGTCGCGGGCGATCGGGCGCTCCACGGGTGGCGTCGCCGGCGGCAGGACCGCAATAGCGGAATTCGCGTCGGGTACCGGAGCGGCATCGACAGCCTTCGCCTCCGCCCTCGCGATCACCGTACCCTTCGGTCGTGACGGTTCGCGTTCGCTCGACCCTCCCAGCGCGCGCCACAGCGGCGCGAACAGCGGCAGGCGATCGGTCTCCTTGAGATCGACGCTCTCCGTCGCCGCGGATACCGAGGCCGTGCGCCCTTCGAGGAAGCGCGGCTTGGCGGATCCGGGCAGGACCTCACGGATCCACTGCGACGATACGTTGAGCGGCATGGCGCGTTCGATCGTCGTGTACTCGTGAGGCACGTCACCCATCCACCACGCCTGCAAGGCGAATAGCGAGATCACCACCCCGCCGACCAGAGCGACCGGCTTCAGGTGATGGCTGGGGGCGCGGCGCGGCGGCACGCGCAATGGCGTCGTCGTATGCGCTCCGGCGCGTGTCGTCCGAAAGCACCTCATAGGCTCCATTGACGCGCTGGGCGGCTCCCTTCGGCCACCGCGCAGCATCCTGCCGATCCGGATGGATGAGCGCCATCAGGAGGTGGTAGTTCTCCTTGACGACTTCCGCTTGCGCATCCTCCGGCAGGCACAGGACCTGGTAATGCGTGGCCCCGTCGCGAAGGCACACTTGGCGGATGAACGCGTTCGCGGCTTCCCGAACCTCGTCGCGCTGCGCCGGTGCGAGGTCGCGCATCAGGCCATGCGGGAAACGGCCCTGCGCGAAACGAAGGACGTGGTCACCCTGCGGCAGCGGTCGCTGGCCGTGGATGAACGCCGGGCGCAGGCTGGCCGGCTCCTTCAGGAATTCGAGGAGGATCGCGGCGACGGGCGCCGCACCGGCTCTAGGGGCCTCGCGCATGCCTTACGCCTTGCTCGCTTCGATTGCGGGCTTCGCGTATTGGTAGTAGCTCGTGTGGTAGCCGTACAGGTCGTGGTAGGCATCGAGCTTCGTGAGGATGACGCCGAGCGGATGCACGCCCGCCTGCTGCAGCCGCTTGAGCGCCGCCTTCGCGTGACCCTTGCGCGTCTTGCCCGACTCGATCACGAATACCGAGTTGTCGACCTGGTTCGCGAGCACGATCGCGTCGGCGATGCCGAGCACCGGCGGGCCGTCGACGATCACGTGGGCGAAGTGCTCCTCGCAATGAGAAAGCAGCGTGAGCAGCTTCATGCTCGATAGCAGCTCGACCGGATTCGGCGGCAATGGACCCGTCGTCATGACGAACAGGTTCGGTATCCGCGTCGGGTGCGTCGCCTCGATCGCGCCCATGTTGCTCGAAAGGTAGTTCGACAATCCGCGCGAGTTCTCCACATCGAGCATCTTGTGCAGCACCGGGTTGCGCAGGTCGGCGTCGACGAGAAGCACGGGCTTGCCCATCTGCGCGAAGTTGATCGCCAGCGCGAGCGCCGTGGTGCTCTTGCCCTCGTTCTTCGAGGTACTCGTCACGACCAGGCGTCGCGGCGCGCCGCTCGCGGTGGAAAACTGCAGCGCGGTGCGTACCGAACGGTAGGCTTCCGCGAACGCCGACGTCGGATCCTCGTGGGGTCCGAGCCCCACTGCCCCGGTCTTGGCCGCATCGAGGGTCTTGAGCTTGGGCACCACGCCGAGAACCGCGGCGCCCGTCTCGCGCTCGACCTCGTCGGCGAAGCGGATGGTGTCGTCGAGGTACTCGAGGAGCCAGGCGACCATCAGGCCCACGATCAGCCCGATCATGAGGCCCATCGAGACGTTGTTGCGCAGGTTGGGCTTGTAGGGCGCGGGGGGCACCTGCGCCTTGTCGATGATGGAGATGTTGTTGACGCCGACGCCGCCCGCCACCCCGATCTCCTTCAGGCGCTGCAGCAGCCCGTCGTAGAGCTGCCGGTTGGTGTCGACCTCGCGCTTGAGGATGCTGTAGCGGATGTTGCGGCCCTGAAGGTCGAGGAGCTGCTGCTTGGCCTCGACGAGGCGCTCCTTGAGGAGGGCCTCCTGCGAGCGGGCCGCGCGATAGTTCGAGCGCGCCGCCTTACGGATCTCCTCGATCTCACCCTTGATCTGCTGGTCGGTCTCGTTGATCTGGCCCTGCAGCTGCAGCATCTTCGGATAGGCCGGCTTGTAGACCTTGAGGTTGTCCTGGTACTCGGCCTCGAGCTTCGACTTCGCCTCCTTGAGCAACATGATGTTCCGATTCTCACGGACGATCGCGAGCGAATCGGGGCTGTCCTGCGCCTGCTTGAAGACCACCTCGGCCTTGATGCGATCCTGCTCGGCCTTGGAGACCGCGCCGTTGTACTCCTGCAGGTTCTGGCTGAATGTGTTCTGCTTCTCGTCGATGTTGATGATCTCGAGCTCGCGCGAGAAACGCACCAGCTCGCGCTCCGAATCCTCGAGCTTCGCCTTGGTCTGCAGCAGTTTTTCCTCGAGGAACGTCTTGGCGTACGAGGAGGCCTCGAAACGTCGCTCGAGGTTGATGTTGATGAAGGATTGCGCCAGCGTGTTCACTGCCTTGGCGGCGAAGAACGGGTCGGTGCTGTCGAAGTGCAGCCGCACCAGGCGCGAGCGCCGGATCGGCTCGACGGTGAGGGAGGACTGGAAGGCCGCCACCAGGGCGCTGTCGCCAGCCGGATCCGTCTCCGCCGGCGTGACGCCTTTTCTCAACCGCCCGAAGATCTCCTGTATGGACGAAGCCGGTGCGGCCTTGAGCTCGGGTCGCAGCGCGCCCTTGTCGTCGGCGGCCGCAAGCGGGCTCTTCTTCAAGCCGATCTCCTCGACCGCGCGCTCGGCGAGCGAGCGGCTCTTCAGCAGCTCGTAGTTGGTCTGGTAGAAGTCCTGGTTGTCGTCGTTGGGGTCGATCGGCGACACTTCCTTGTAGTCGAAGACCCGGGGCGAATACCGCTCGATCTGGATCGTGGTCGAGGCGCGGTACACCGGGGGCGCGAGCGATGTCATGACGAACGAGAACAGCGCCGACATCGCGAAGATGATGAGGATCGTCCACTTGCGCTTGGAAGTCGCGGACGTGCAGGGTGTCCTCGAGGCGATCCGGGGCCGCAAAGCTCGCGGCGAGCTCCGCGGCCACGGGATTGCGGCGCGCGATCGCGACGGCGGTTGCGGGGCTCTCTCTCACGTCAGGGCAACCTGCTGAACGGGTTGACGGCGTCGATCACGTCGCGAAAGATCGAATCCTTGAGAAGAATCCGGGTGGGCGAGCGCTTCACCACGATCAGATCGTCGTTCACGATCACCGGGTCCTCGAGCTCGCCGCTACGGATGCGTTCCACGTCGTAGACCTGGCTGGAATTCTTCCCCGCTCCATCGGCGCGGAAGAGCATTACCTCGTGCATGTCGCTCAGGCTCCCTTGGCCGCCGGCGATGGCGAGCGAGCGAAGAAGCGTGGTCGGCCCCCGCAGCGGATAAATGCCTGGCTTCTGCACCGCGCCCTCGATGGTCACTCGCTGCGTCGTGTATTCCTTGATAAAGAGGCTCACCTGCGGGTTCTGGAGGAAGCTGTCGGAGAGCTTCAGCGTGATGGCCGCCTCGGCTTCCTGCGCGGTCATGCCACCGAGGTCGAGCATGCCGATCAGCGGAAGGGAGACCTGCCCGCGTGAATTCACCCGTACGGCGCGAGACAATTGCTCCACGCCAAAGACCTGGATCTCGAGGAGGTCGTCGGGCCCGATTCGATAGTCGCGAAGGCTCGGACGTGCCGGCGCGGCGCTCGCGGGGCGGTCCGACGCCGGGGTCAGCACATCGGACATTCGCAGGGACAACTTTCCCGTGTCCTGGGCCAAGGCCGAGGTCGCCGCAAGCGCCACCGTCAACACGCACGCGGCCGCGTGAAGCGGCCGCGGTTGGACCGATCTGCCGCAGGAGTTCGAAGGCGGGGACTGCTTGTTCATGGCTTGTAGGCCTGTTTCGGCCGCTTCGTGACTACGTGAACCATAGTTTTATCCTTATATTCCACCCAAGACAATGCTGTGACGCACAAAAAGGCTCAAAAAGGGCCTTTTGGGCAAAGGGTTACGAATACAAAGGTCACAATCAGGGTGACGGCGGTAACAGGAGTCCCGAAGTGAGTGAAGCCACTGGCTCGGAGGCATTCCACAAGTCGGCCTGCCCACCCATAATGACTTCATCAAACGGAGAGCCCCATGAGGTCGATGAGTGCGCGGGTCACCCGGCCCGATGACGTGCTGGTGCGCGAGCTCGACGGAGAATCCGTGCTGCTCAACCTGGCCACTGAGAGCTATTTCGGGCTCGACGATGTCGGTACGAGGATGTGGATGGCGCTAACGTCGTCGCCCTCGATCGAAGCCGCGTGCGACGCCCTGTTGATCGAGTACGAAGTCGAGCCCGAACGGCTGAAGGCAGAGATCGGCAGCTTCGTCGAGAAGCTCGTGGAGGCGGGCCTAGTCCATGTCCGCGAGTAGGCTCGCAAAATTCAAGGCGCTCGCGCCTTCCGAGCGGCGGCTAGTGATCGCCGCGTTCGCACTGCTGCCGCTGGTCGCCCTTGGAATTCGAGCCGTCGGGCTGCGCCGGGTCCAGGCCTTTCTCGCACCCTCTGCACCGAATGCGCGGCCCGCGAGCGCCGCAAGCCTCGAGCGCGCGCGTCGCATCGCCGGTCTTGTCGCAATTGCCGCGCGCCACGGAGCGTATCGCGCCAAGTGCCTTCCCTTGTCCCTCACGTTGCAGCGCCTGCTGCAAAGCGAGGGCATCCCGAGCGAGCTGCGAGTGGGCGTTCGCAAGGACGGGCATGCGCTCGTAGCGCACGCCTGGGTGGAACACGACGGCGCGCCGCTCCTCGAGGCGCGCGGCGTGCACGAGCGCTTCGCCGCATTCGATGAGGCTCTCGCGGCCACACGGGGCGGCGAATGAGCGGCATCTGCGGCATCGTCCATCTCGACGGCGCCCCCGTGTCGCGCGAGGAGTTACGCGAGCTGATGGCCTCGATCGCCTTGCGCGGCCCCGACGGCGAAGGACTGTGGCTCGAAGGTCCTGCCGGCCTCGGACACGCGATGCTTCGCACCACGCCGGAGGCGTGCCTGGAGCGCCAGCCCGCCACGCTCGACGGATCGGCCTGGATTACCGCGGACGCGCGAGTGGATGCACAGCGCGAGTTACGCGCAAAGCTTGCCGCGCGAGGGCGCGAGATCGCCGCCACGGCCACCGATGCGGAGCTGATCCTGCACGCCTACTACGTCTGGGGCGACAACCTTGTCGAGCACCTCCTCGGCGATTTCACTTTCGCCATCTGGGACGCAAAGCGTCGTCGCCTCGTCTGCGCGCGCGATCACTTCGGCGTGAAGCCGTTCTTCTTCGCGCGCCTGGGCTCGCGCGTGATCCTCAGCAACACGCTCGACTGCGTGCGGCGCCATCCCGACGTGACGTCGCGCCTCGACGACCTCGCGATCGCCGACTTTCTTCTCTTCGACCAGAACCAGGATCCGTCCTCCACCACGTTCGCAGACATCCGCCGGCTCGCACCCGCGCACCTGCTGGTGGCGTCGCAGGCAGGTTTCACGACACGGCGCTATTGGACCCTACCGGCCGAAGGCGGCGTACGCTACCGCGCTGCCGGCGACTACGTCGAGCACTTTCGCGAACGCCTCGAGGAAGCGGTCGGCGATCGTTTGCGCACTCGCCGCGTCGTGATATCGATGAGCGGCGGCCTCGATTCCACCTCGATCGCTGCCACCGCGAAGGCGATTCTCGAGCGCAACCCGGAACCCTACGGACTGCACGCGTGCACGGTGGTCTACGACCGCTTGATCCCGGATCGCGAGCGCGAGTATTCCGGCGTGGCCGCGCGCGCGCTGGGAATCCCGATTCATTACTGCGCCGCCGACGACTACCGGCTTTTCGAGCGCATGCGCGAACGCCGTTTCCCAGAGCCGTTCCACGAGCCCGACGGTGCGGTTTTCATCGATTCCCTGCGCGAGCAGGCAGCGCATGGGCGCGTATTGCTCACCGGGTGGGATGGAGACGCGCTCCTCAACGAATCGCCGAAGCCATATTTCCGCAGCCTGCTGGGAGAAGGCCGCTACGCGCAACTCGCCGGTGGCGTGATCCGCTATGCGCTCTGGCAGACGAAGGTCCTGCCAGCTAGGCTGCGAGGACGGATCCCGCGGACACCGGCCTTCGAGTGGCGCGCGCCCGCCTATCCCTCGTGGCTGAACGCCGACCTGGAAGCGCGCCTGGGTTTGCACGAGCGCTGGCGACGAGTTCAATCAGAGGAAGCATCGACTCACCCGGTCCGCCCTTATGCGCATCGCATCTACGCGTGGATCTCGCGATGGTCGAACTTCTTCGATCGTTACGACGCCGGGCTTTCGCACCTGGCCCTCGATTGTCGACACCCATTCATCGATCTGCGACTTCTGGACTACTGTCTGTCGATTCCACCTCTGCCGTGGTGCGTGAAGAAGCAGATCCTGCGCTCGGCCATGCGCGGAAGACTGCCTGGCGCGCTGCTGCAGCGTCCCAAGACGGCGCTCGCCGGCACGCCCGGATTTGGAATGCTGGATCATTCCGCCGCGCAGTGGATCGAGAGCTACGCGCCCGCCCGCGCGTTCAACGAGTACGTGGTGCGCGATAAGATTCCGAGGACTTGGTCCCCGGCCGACCCGCAGGAAGCGTGGATCAACCTTCGCCCCTTGAGCCTGAACCTGTGGTTGCAGAACCTGCAGTCCCCCTCACTCAACCGAGGCCCCGCCCATGAGCTCAACTGAGAAAAAAACGCCCGCGCCAACTCCAAAGGAAAAGGGAAAGAAACCCTTCGCGACACCTGTGCTGCATCGCTACGGCGCGGTCCGCACCCTCACGGAAAACATCGGGGCGATGACTCTACCCGACGGCGGTACAAATCCCAAGATCAAGACGACATGAGGCGCGCTCGCGACTAAGGCCGCCGCTGTGGCTCACACGTGCTCGGTCTACGGCCTGGGAGTCGAGGTCAACGTGCCGATTGCGGGCTTGGCGGGACTTGCCTCGCCCCGGCGGGTCGACGTGCGCATGGCGCTCGGCTCGATGCCGCTCGGGATCGATGCGGCGCTTTCCGTCGAGTGGCGGGACTATTACATCAGTCCGGACCGCAACGCCGCGGGAGTGCCTCACGTGCGCGTTTCGCGGCGTGCCGAACACGACTATTTTCGCATCGCGTATGTCGACGGTACCGTCATTGCGGTTGATACACAGGGACGCGAGGTGTGGGCCACGTGGCCGCAAGAGGCGACGGTCGAGGACACGGCCACCTATCTGCTGGGGCCGACACTCGGCTTCGTGCTACGTCTTCGCGGGGTCACTTGCCTGCACGCAAGCGCTGTGGCGATCGACGGGCGCGCCATCGCACTTGTCGGCCCCGCGGGATCGGGCAAGTCATCGACCGCCGCGGCCTTCGCGCGTCTCGGCTTTCCGATCCTCACTGACGATGTCGCGGCGCTGATCGACGAAGGCGAGCACTTCCGGGTGCAGCCTGCGTATCCGCGCGTGCGCCTCTGGCCCGAATCCGTCGAGTCGTTGTTCGGATCGCGCGATGCGCTTCCGCGAATCACGCCCACGTGGGAGAAGCGCTTCCTCGACTTGCAGGACGGGCGCTACCGATTCCAGCGCGAGCCGCTGCCGCTGGCCGCTCTTTACTTCCTCGCCGAGCGAAGCGCGGATGCCGACGCGCCCTGGATCGAGACCTTTGGCGCGCGCGAGGCTCTCGTGTCCCTCGTGGCCAATACCTATGCGAACTACCTGCTCGACAAATCCATGCGCGCCGGCGAGTTCGAGGTGCTCGGTCGACTGGCCGCGTCGGTGCCTCTGCGGCGCGTAACGCCGAGCGCCGACCTCGGGCGCATCGGGGAATTGTGCGAGCGCATTGCCGATGACTGCCGCGGAATATAGCCTCAGCGGATACGGCAACATGATCGCGGACGACGCGAGGACGGACGCCTACGCCCGCGCGATCGGCGAGGCGGTGCGTCCCGGGGCAATCGTGGTCGACATCGGCACCGGAACCGGATTGTTCGCTCTGCTCGCGTGCCGCGCCGGAGCGCGCCGCGTGTATGCGATCGAGCATGGCGAGGTGATCGAGGTCGCCCGGAGGATCGCCGCGGACAACGGCTACCGGGACAGCATCGAATTCATTCACGCGCAATCGACGCAGGTGGAATTGCCCGAACGCGCGGACGTCGTCGTCGCCGACCTGCACGGCGTCCTGCCCCTTTTCCGCGCCAACGTCACGGCCATGGCCGACGCGAGGCGCCGATTCCTCAAGCCCGGGGGCGTGCTGATTCCCGGCCGCGAGAGCCTCTGGCTGGCTTGCGTCGATGCGCCCGACTTGCATCGGACGGTCACGACGCCATGGCTCGACAACAAGTACGGCCTCGACATGCAGGCGGCGCGCGATCTCACCGCAAACCAGTGGCGCCGCGCCGTTGTGGGTGCGGGCCAGCTGTTGTCGGAGCCGCAGCGCTGCGGCGAGATCGACTATGCGACCATCGAGGATCCCGCCTACGCCACGAGCGTGACGCTTTCGGCGGCGCGCGAAGGAATCGCGCACGGGTTCTGCGTCTGGTTCGATTCGACCCTCGTCCCCGGCGTGGGATTCTCCAACTCGCCCGCGGGGGCTGGGTTGGTGTACGGCTCCGCCTACTTCCCATGGCCGGAGGCGGTTACATTGCGGGAGGGCGACACCATCGTGATCCGCCTCCAGGCGTCGCTCATTGCGGGCGAATACCTCTGGACGTGGAAGAGCCGGGTCCACGATCCGCGCGATCCGGCTGCAGCACGGGCACGATTCACACAATCGGATTTTCTCGCCGAGCCGATGACTGCGGAGCGCCTTCGCCGGCAATCCGCCACGCATGTTCCGTCGCTCAACGAGGACGGACGCGTCGACCGCCTCGTGTTGCAACTCATGGGCGAGCGTATCCCTGTGGGGGAGATCGCGCGCCGTCTCGTCGCGGAGTTTCCCGGGCGTTTTGAGAACTGGGACGGCGCCCTGACGCGCGTGGGTGACCTCTCAGCACGGTATAGCCGATAGCGATGTCCGGGGAAGCGCGCATCCTCGCCAGCAAGCTCAGTGGAGCAGCCTCGCAGCTGCGCTTCCTGCCGCGCGCGCTCGATCTTGTCTGGGCCGCGGCGCACCACTGGACCCTCCTGTGGCTTGCCTTGGTGCTTGCATTGGGGGCTCTTCCCGTCGCCACCGTGTACCTCACCCGAGCGCTGGTCGATGCGCTGACGGCGGCCGTCGGGCCGGCGGCCGACCCGTCCCAAGCCACGCCCGCGTTCCTGCTTGCGACGACGCTCGGCGGCGTACTGCTGCTTGGCGAGGCATTGGGAAGTCTCGCCGGCTGGGTACGCGGCGTGCAGGCGAAGCTCGTCGAGGAATACGTGGGCGCCCTCGTCCACCGGCAATCGACGACCGTCGACATCGCGTTCTACGAGTCCCCGGAATTCCACGACCGGCTGCATCGCGCGCGCGACGAAGCCGCCTACCGTCCCGTGGCGCTGCTCGAGAATGCGGGCTCCCTGCTGCAGAGCTCGACCACGCTGCTCGCCATGGCGGCGATCCTCATTCCCTATGGCGCCTGGATGGCGTGCGCCCTCGTCGCGAGCAGCTTGCCGGCGCTTCTGGTGGTACTGCGTTTCGCCGTTCGCCACCACCGCTGGCGCCAACGCTCCAGCGCGGATGAGCGACGCGCTTCTTACTACGACTGGATGATGACGACCGCGCAGGCCGCGTGCGAGCTGCGCCTCTTCGGGCTGGGCGACTACTTCCGCACCGCCTACCAGGTGCTCCGCGCGCGTCTTCGCCGCGAGCACCTGCGCCTCGCCGCCGAGCATGCAGCCGCGGAGTTGGGCGCCGCCGCCTTCGCCTTGCTCGCCGCGGCCGGGTGCCTCGCTTGGATGCTCGTCCGCGCAGTCCACGGTGAGGCGACGCTGGGAGACCTGGCGCTCTTCTATCTGGCATTCAGCCAGGGACAACGGCTGATGCGCTCGCTCATGGGCGGCGTGGGTCAGGTCTACTACAACGTCCTCTTTCTCGGCAATTTGTTCGAATTCCTCGACTTGCGGCCGAACGTTCGCGATCCCGAGAATCCGCGAGGGCTGGCGCGGCCCGCGCAGTCGCTTCGCGGCCTCGACGTGCGCTTCAGCGGCGTGCGCTTCCGTTACCCGGACAGCCAGCGCGACGCGCTCGACGGGCTCGACTTGGCGATTCCCGCCGGCCAGGTTGCGGCGATCGTCGGGACAAACGGCGCCGGCAAAAGCACGCTCCTCAGGCTCCTATGCCGCTTCTATGATCCCCAAACCGGCGCCGTAGCTCTCGGCGGAGTAGACGTGCGCGAGGTGGCCCTGCGTGAGTTGCGCGAGGCAATTACTGTCCTGTTCCAGGAACCCGTGCGCTACAACGCGACGGTTGCCGAGAACATCGCGTTGCAGCGCCTCAAGGCGACTGCGAGCCGCGCGCAGATCGAGGCCGCGGCGCGCGCCGCAGGCGCCGAGGCCCTGATCGCCCGCCTGCCGGCGGGCTACGAGACATTGCTCGGCAAGTGGTTCGCCGGCGGCGTGGAGCTGAGCGTGGGCGAATGGCAAAGCCTGGCGCTGGCGCGAGCCTTCCTCCGACCCTCACCGGTAATCGTGCTCGACGAACCGACCAGCGCGATGGACTCCTGGGCGGAAGCCGACTGGCTGCGCCGCTTCCGCACACTCGCCGCCGGGCGCACGGCGCTGATCGTGACGCATCGGTTTACCACCGCGATGCAGGCCGACGTCATCCACGTCATGGATTCCGGCCGCATCGTCGAATCCGGCAGCCATTCATCCCTCGTCGATCGAGATGGCCGATACGCGCACTCCTGGAAGGCGCAGATGCGAGCGGAGAGCGCGGCACATGGCAACGGCTGAGAGCGAGCTGCTTCTGCGTTGCGCGCGACTGCGCCCGCGTGATGGCGACCGCGAAGCAATCGAGGCCGCGGTGCGCTCCCAGCCGGACTGGAATCTCGTGCTACGGCTCGCGGCACGCCACGGCTTGCGCCCCCTGCTGCATCGGCACCTCGACGGCGTCGCGGGCGTCCCGCGCGCCACCTTGGCCCATTTGTGGGCACATGACGAATCCCTAGCGCGACGAAACCGCGCAATGGCAGCGGAGCTACTGGGGATTCTTCGCACATTCGAGTCCGGCGGCATTCGCGCCCTGCCCTACAAGGGGCCGGCACTTGCCGCGTCGGTGTACGGCGACCTGCGGCTGCGCGAGTTTGGCGACCTCGATATCGTCGTGCATGCGGCCGACATTCCGAGAGCCCGCGCGGCGCTCGTCGCCCGTGGTTACCTCTCGGATCCCCCGCTCGCGCCGGCGCAACAATCTGCACTCGTGCACTCGCGGATCCAATACCACCTGGTCATGGTGCGGCCGGGGGGCCCAATGGTCGAGGTCCACTGGAAGACCAACCCCGACTACCCGATTGAGCGCACGGGCGACGAGGCCTGGTGGTCGGGACTACCTTCCATGCAACTCGAGGGCGAGACTATCCGCGCATTTCCCGAGGAAGAGCTGCTGCTCGTCCTCTGCCTGCACGGAGCTCATCACTACTGGGTGAGCCTCGGCTGGCTGGTCGACATCGCCGAGATCGTGCTGCGCAGCCCCGGAATCGATTGGCAGTGGATATATGCCACTGCCGCCGGGCATTCGTGCGAGCGCCGCCTCGGGCTGGGACTGCACCTCGCCGAGCACCTTCTCGGGGCGCCGCTGCCGCCAGAGGTGAAAGAGCGAATCGCCGCGGATGCCGAGATCGCGGAGCTTTCCGCGTTCATCATCGATACTCTCTTCGATGCGCACTTCCATCGCCTCGAGACGTTCGCCAACCTGCGCTTCAACCTGCGCCTCTACGAACGCATGGGGCACAGGCTCAGGCACGTTGCCGATTCGCTGCTCGCGCCAAGCCTCATTGAATGGACCCGCTGGCCACTGCCACGCGCGCTCTTCCTTCTCTATCCGCCGCTGCGCCTCGCGCGCCTCACCGGCAAGCACGCGCGCAGCCTGTTCGCGCGGGGCTGAACCGGGCCTCTAGGCACCCTGCGATCCCGCGAAGCCGTTCTGCCGCCACGCCTCATACACCGCCACAGCCACCGCATTGGAGAGGTTGAGGCTGCGGTTGCCGAGGCGCATCGGCAGCCGGAGGCGCCGCTCGGGCAGGAATTGCGAGACGATCTCCTCCGGCAGGCCCGCCGTCTCGGGGCCGAAGACCAGGGCGTCGCCTTCGCGAAAGGACTCCTCGTCGTAGCGGCGCTGCGCGTGGCGCGTGAACGCGAACAGTCGGCGAGAATCAAGCGCCGCGAGGCACGCATTCCAATCGGAATGCACGCGCAGCACGGTGAGCTCGTGGTAATCGAGGCCCGCGCGGCGAAGGTCGCGATCGTCGATTGAGAAGCCGAGCGGCTCGACCAGGTGCAAGCGAGCTCCCGCGTTGGCGCACAGGCGGATGACGTTGCCCGTATTGGGCGGGATCTCCGGACGATAGAGCACCACGTCGAACATGGCTTCAGCGCGCGGCCGGATCGGGCGTGCGCGCGACTGCCCAAATGCTCACGCGCCCGGCGCCGGCCGCCTTCAGCACGCGCGCGATCTCTTCGGCGGTCGCGCCCGTCGTGATCACGTCGTCCACCACGGCGACGTGCTCGCCTGATAGCGCGAGCCGGCAGCGGAAAGCCTGGCGCAGGTTCGAGCGCCGTTCGCGTCTTCGCAACCCGGGTTGCGGTTCGGTCTCGCGCACTTTGTTCAGCGCCGCGGTCGCGAACGGCACGCCCAGGGTGCGACCGATGACCTTTGCGATCTCGACCGATTGATTGAAGCCCCGCCCGCGCATACGCGCCGGCGTGATCGGCGGTGCGACCAGCAGATCGGGCCGCACAAGCGCACGGACGCGCTGTGCGAGCCGCACGGCAAGCCAACGCCCCGCGGCGAGATCGCCGGCGTACTTGAAGCGGCCGACAAGGCGGTCGAGGGGAAAGCGATAGGCGTAGACGGCATCGGCGCCGTCGAAGGCGGGTGGGCGCGCGAGGCACTCGCCGCAGATCCGCGCGGATGGAACCGGAATCGCGCATCGCTCGCAGCGCGAAGACGCGAGCAACGGCAGCGCCGCCTCGCACGCCGCGCAGATCACCGCGCCGCGCGCACGGCCGGCGCAGAGCAGGCAATCCTGTTCCGGCAACGGGAACCCTGCCCACAATTTAGGCATCTGCAAGGCCGCGGCCCGGAACGGATTTGACATCCGGATAAAAAACACGAAGTATCAGCGCCTTAGGAAAGGTCCATGGACTCCGTCGTCGACTTCCGCGCACCCCCGGTCCCCGACGCCGCGCAGCAGGCGCTGCGCTGCCGCGCGCTCGCGCTCTATGCCCTTCCCCTCAACGATCTGCTGTTCGAGGCGCATACCGTCCACCGCGCGCATTTCGACCCGAACCGCGTCCAGCGTTCGGCGCTGTTGTCGATCAAGACCGGAGGATGTCCCGAGGACTGCGGCTACTGTCCGCAGGCGGCACGCTATCACACGGGTGTCGAAAGCCAGGAGCTCCTCCCCCTCGAGGAAGTCATCGCGGCGGCGCGAACCGCGAAGGCCCACGGCGCGACGCGCTTCTGCATGGGCGCGGCGTGGCGTGGCCCAAAGGCGCGCGACCTGGCGCCGGTGCTCGACATGGTGCGCGAAGTGAAGGCCCTGGGGCTCGAGACCTGCTGCACGCTCGGCATGCTGCGCGAAGGGCAGGCCGAGCAACTGGGCGAGGCCGGGCTCGACTACTACAACCACAACCTCGACACGGCGCCGGAGCACTACGATCGCATCATCACCACGCGCGAGTACCAGGATCGCCTCGACACGCTAGAGCGCGTGCGCGCCGCCGGACTGAAAGTCTGCTGCGGCGGCATCGTCGGCCTGGGCGAAACGCGCGCGGCGCGCGCGGGACTGCTCGCGCAGCTCGCGAGCCTCGATCCGCAGCCCGAGTCGGTGCCCATCAACGACCTGGTGCGGGTCGAGGGCACGCCGCTCGCGGACCCGCTCGCGGACGCGCCCGTCCTGCCGTGGGTGGAATTCGTGCGCACCATCGCCGTCGCGCGGATCCTGATGCCGCGCAGCATGGTGCGGCTGTCGGCAGGCCGGACCGCGATGAGCGAGGCGGTGCAGGCACTCTGCTTCTTCGCCGGCGCCAACTCGATCTTCCACGGCGAGAAGCTGCTCACCACGGGTAACCCCGACGTGGCGAGCGACCAGCGGCTCTTCGCGGCGCTCGGAATCGAGTCGGCGTAGGTCTCACGCGCATGAACGCGCGCGCGCAGCGCCTTGCCGCGGGGCTTGCCGACCTCGATCGACAACGGCTGCGACGCTCGCGGCGCGTGCTCGAATCGCCCCAGGGACCGCACGTTCGCGTCGACGGGCGAATGCTCGTCAACTTCTCCTCCAACGACTACCTCGGGCTCGCCAACCACCCGCGCATGCGCGAGGCAGCGCACCGGGCGATCGACCGCTATGGCGTCGGCGCCGGCGCCTCGCCCATGGTCTCCGGCCACCTCGAGGTGCATTGCGAAGCTGAGAGGCGCTTCGCGGCCTTCAGCGGATTGCCGCGCGCCCTGCTCTTCGGCAGCGGCTACGCCGCCAACCTCGGTATCCTCGCCTCGCTCGCCGACCGCGATTCCGAGATCTTCTCCGACGAGCTCAACCACGCGTGCCTCATCGACGGCGCTCGACTGTCGCGGGCGCGGGTCACGCGCTACCCGCACTGCGACCCGGACGCGCTCGACCACCTCCTGGGCCGTTCCGAAGCGGCCGTGCGCATCGTGGCGACCGATGCGGTCTTCAGCATGGACGGCGACATCGCCCCCGTTCCCACGCTCCTCGACCTGTGCGAGCGCCACGACGCGTGGCTGGTGCTCGACGACGCGCACGGCATCGGCGTCACCGGCGCGAGCGGCCGCGGCACGCTCGAGCATTTCGGCGTGCGCTCGCCTCGCATCGTCTACATGGCGACCCTTGGCAAGGCCCTTGGCGGCTACGGGGCGTTTGTCGGCGGGGAAGAGGAGCCGATGGAATGGCTCCTGCAGCGAGCGCGGACCTACATCTATTCGACTGCGCTGCCGCCGATGGCGGCCGCCGCGGCGGCCTGCGCACTCGAGCTGCTGGGCGAGGACCCGTCGCTGGTGGCGCGGCTCGGCGCGCGCATAGCCGAGCTCGCCGCGGCACTCGAACGCTCGGGCGTTCCGGCCACGCCGTCGCCCACAGCCATCCAGCCAGTGATTGTCGGCACGGCGCAACGCGCGCTCGCCGCCTCCGCGGCGCTCGCGGAGCGTGGATTCCTGGTTCCGGCGATCCGGCCACCCACGGTCCCCGAAGGAACATCGCGGCTGCGGATCTCGCTCAGCGCCGCGCATACCCGCGATGAGGTGGAGGAACTCGCGCAGGCGCTTGCGGGGTGCCTGCGTCCTTGAGGCAGATCGCCTTTCCCGACAAGCGCGACGTGCGCCGTTCGTTCGAGCGCGCTGCGGCGAGCTACGACGAGCACGCGATCGTGCACCGCGAGGTCGAGCGGCGCCTGCTCGAGCACCTCGACCCGATCCGGGTCGACCCCAAGCGCATCGTCGACCTCGGTTGCGGAACCGGGACCTCTTTCGAGCTGCTCGCCAGGCGCTACCCGCGCTCCGAGATCGTGGGGATCGACATCGCATCGGCCATGCTCGCGCGCGCCCGCTCGCGCGGCACGTGGTGGCAACGAACCTTCGCGACGAGCGCGCGGCGCCTCGTTTGCGCCGATGCCGAGCGGCTTCCGCTCGCCGCCGCCTCGTGCGGCCTCGCCTACTCCAACCTGGCGCTGCAGTGGTGCCGGCCCGAGGCGTTCATCGCCGAGGCCGCGCGCGTGCTGCAAACCGGGGGCCTGGTGCTCTTCTCCACCTTCGGGCCCGACACCCTGAAGGAGCTGCGCGCGGCCTTCGGGCCGGGCCATCACGTGCACGCTTTCGTCGACATGCACGATCTTGGCGACGAGCTGGTGCACGCCGGATTCACCGACCCGGTGATGGAGATGGAGGCGATCACGATGGAGTATCCGTCGGTCGAGCGCCTCGCCCTGGACCTCAAGGGGGCCGGCGCTCACAACGCGCACCCGCAACGCCGGCGCGGGCTCTCGGCCCCGCGAGACTGGAAGTCCATGGCCGAGCGCTACGAGCGCTCACGCCGCGCGGGCTCGCTTCCGGCGACTTACGAGGTGATCTACGGCCACGCCTGGAAAGGCGCGCGAAAGCGAGTCGCCGACGGACGCCAGGTGATCGACTTCCGCTCGCGCGAAGCGCAATGAATCGCGGCGTCTTCGTCACCGGCACCGATACCGGCGTGGGCAAGACGCTCGTCGCCTGCGCCCTCATTCACGCGCTGCGCGCGCGCGGCGTGAGCGCGCGCCCGATGAAGCCGGTGGCCGCGGGCGCGGGCGAGCACGCCGGCCGGTGGCTGAATGACGATACCGTGGCACTGCTCGAAGCCGCGGGACGCGATGCGGGCGAGGCGGCGCTGGTCACTCCGGTGCTGCTGCGCGAGCCGATGGCGCCGCACATCGCCGCGGCGCGCGAGGGGCGCCGAATCTCGCTCGATCCGGTACGCACGGCCTTCGCACGCATCGGCGCCGACGGCGAATTCATCGTTGCCGAGGGAGTCGGCGGATTCATCGTGCCGCTCGACCGCGACCTCGATTCGATCGATCTCGCCCGCAGCCTCGGGCTGCCGGTGGTCCTGGTGGTGGGGCTACGCCTGGGATGCCTCAATCACGCGCTCCTCAGCGCGCGCGCCATCGCCGACTCGGGACTGCCCTTCGCCGGGTGGATCGCGAACATGCTCGATCCGAACATGCCTGTCGCCGACGAAAACGTCGCCGCGCTGCAGGAGCGTCTCGCGGCGCCACTGCTAGGCCGCCTGCCCCACGCGACGGTACCGGATGCGCGCGTGCTTGCCGCCCGCCTCGACGTCTCGCCCTTGCTCGCTTCCTAATCGAACGCCGCGCCGCGAAGCGCCACGCCGTGCGCCCCGCGCCTGCGCGCTTCGGCAAGGTCGGATCGCGCCAGGCCGCCGATGGCATAGATCGGCATCGGCCGCCCGCGGGCCAATGCCTCGAAGCGCTCCCAGCCGAGCGGCGGGGCCGCGGCGTGCGAGGCGGTCTCCTTCACCGGCCCGAGCACCGCGTAGTCGAGCTCGAGGCGTCCCGCCTGGTCGAGCTCGCGTTCGTCATGGCACGAGGCGCCAACGAGGGTCCCCGCGGGACGCGCGGCGGAGAGCATCAGGGCGCGCGCGGTGAGGTGCACGCCGGAGCACTGAGGAAACGTGCCGCAATCGCTATTGACGACCACGCGCGAGCCAAACGGCTCCACTCGGGCGAGCGCGCGCGAGAGCACGTGCTGCAGGCGCTGCGCGCCGGCTTCCTTCTCGCGGACCTGCACCAGGAGCTTCTCCTCGAGCGCGCGCGCCGCGAGCTTCTCGATCCAGGCGTCGATGCCCAGCTCGGCGGCGTTCGAGACCACCATCACCGCGGGCAAGGCGAGCGCCGCGAGCACCGGGGCGTTGGCGGGCAACATCGGGAAGACATCGGGCGCGTCGACGTGTTGCCATCGAATCGCCTGGTCCTCGAGCGACTGCGGCTCGCCGTCCCAGGCGATCACGCGATGGAAATGCAGCCGGACGGTGGCGTGGGTGTACGCGTAGACGCGGGTGATCCACGGCGTCGCCTCGCGAACTTCGATTCCGAGCTCCTCGCGCAACTCCCGGACCAGCGCCGCCCTCGGATCCTCGGACGGCTCGATCTTGCCGCCGGGAAATTCCCAGTATCCCGAATAGGGCTTGCCCGCCGGGCGCTGCGCGAGGAGGAACTCGCCGTCCGGGCGCTCGATCACCGCCGCGGCGACCTCGGTGATCTTCAACGGCGTGCGGCGAAGGTCACTTCTTCTTCCGCCCGACGTGATCGCGGGCGAACTGCCACGCCACGCGCCCGCTGCGCGAGCCGCGCTCGAGCGCCCACAGCAGCGCCGCCCTGCGGGAGGCTTCGTCGGGCTTGCCACCGAGGGTCTTCACCCAGTGGTCGGCGATCTCGAGGTATTGCTCCTGGTCGAACGGGTAGAACGAAAGCCACAGGCCGAAGCGCTCCGAAAGCGAGATCTTCTCCTCGGTGGTCTCGCCGGGGTGGATCTCGCCGCCGACGTGCTTCGCCTCGAGGTTCTCGTTCATGAACTCGGGCATCAGATGGCGGCGGTTGGAGGTCGCGTAGATCAGCACGTTGTCGGCCGAGCCCGCGATCGAGCCGTCGAGCGCGACCTTGAGCGACTTGAAGCCCGCGTCCGATGCCTCGAACGAAAGATCGTCGCAGAAGATCACGAAGCGCTCGCGGCGGTCGCCCACCAGGTCGACGATGTCGGGCATGTCCACCAGGTCGCGCTTGTCCACCTCGATGAGGCGCAGCCCCCGCGGCGCGAACTCGTTGAGCGCGGCCTTCACGAGCGAGCTCTTGCCGGTGCCCCGCGCCCCGGTGAGCAGCACGTTATTGGCCGGGCGCCCGGCGACGAACTGCGCGGTGTTCTCGCGCAGCCTGCGCTTCTGCTCGTCGACATCCTTCAAGTCCTCGAAGCGGATGGTGTGCGGATGGCGCACGGGCTCGAGGTAGCCGCCGCGTACCAGCTTGCGCCAGCGAAACGCGGTCGTGCGTTTCCAGTCGAGCGTGTCGGCCGAAGCGGGCAGCAGCTTCTCGAGGCGCTGCAACAGGTCGTCCAGGCGCGCGGCGACGCGCTTCCAGTCGTCGCTCATCGCGGACGGAAGACGAGCAGCCAGTAATACGCGAGCGCCTCGAGGTGCGCTTCACGCGCCACCGGCCGCACCGCGTCCGCCAGCTCCTGCGCGGTCGGGAAATTCTTCAGCACCTCGTACTCCTCCCCATTGGCGAGCTTGCGCATCTGGTAGGTGTTGCCTTCGGCATCGCGGCGCGAAATCGCGGTGGAGCTGCCCTCGGCGTATTGGTTGTCGAGGATTCCCACGATCGAACCCGGCTCGAGGCGCGAGGACAGGTTGCGCACGAAGTGCGCGAGGTCGCTCTTCTTCACGTGCGACCACCAGAAGCCCGCGAACGCGGCGTCGCACCCCCCCGGCACGCCCTCGAGCGACACCGCGTCGGCCTTGAAAAAGTCCACCTTCCCCGCGGGAAGCGGCTTCTCGCGCGCGATCTCGAGCACCGACTCGTTGATGTCGCAGGCGTGGACGCGCGCGGCCGAGCGCGCGATGAATTGCGTCCAGTAGCCCGTGCCGCACGCCACCTCGAGGACCGTGCGCGCGCGGAAGAGCTGTGGGATGCGCCCGCGAAGCCATTCGAGCTCGTGCTGGCGCTCGGGCTTCTGGTAGATCCGCTCGTATTCCGCGGCGCGCTTCGAGTAGTAGTGCTCGATCGGTGGCGTGCGGTCCCGGGAGTCGGCCATGGTTGCTTTCGTCAGCTGCGGTAGTCGGCGTTGATCTTCACGTAGTCGTACGAAAAGTCGCACGTCCATACGGTTCCCGAGTCGACGCCGCGCCCGAGCGTGACGCGCATCGCGATCTCGGCGGGCTTCATGGCGCGCCGGCCCTGCTCCTCGGTGTAGGTGGCGGCGCGGGCGCCGTTCTCGGCCACGAGCAGGTCGCCCAGGTAGAGGCTCACCCTCGAGACGTCGAGATCGTCGATGCCAGCGTTGCCGATCGCCGCGAGGATCCGCCCGAGGTTGGGGTCGGAGGCGTAGAAGGCCGTCTTCACCAGCGGCGAATGCGCGATCGACTTCGCCACCCGCATGCACTCTCCGCGCGAGCGGCCTTCCTCGACCACGATGGTGATGAATTTGGTGGCGCCCTCGCCATCGCGCACGATCGCCTGCGCGAGGAGCTGCGCGACCTCGGTGACGGTCTCGCACAGCGTCGCGAACTCCGCCGTACCCTCGCCGACGATCTCCGGATTGTCGGCGCGCTGAGTGGCGACGAGGACCATGGTGTCATTGGTGGACGTATCGCCGTCCACCGTGATGGCGTTGAACGAGCGGTTGGCCGCGCGCTTGGCGAGGTATTCGAGTGCGTCGTCCCCGACGACCGCGTCTGTGGCGATGATTCCGAGCATGGTGGCCATGTTCGGCTGGATCATGCCCGCGCCCTTGGAGATTCCCGTGACCGTGATGGTCCGACCGTCGATGACGACCTGGCGCGACACCGCCTTGGGCACGGTATCGGTGGTCATGATCGCCTCGGCGGCCGAGGCCCAATGGCCGGCCTCGAGGTCCGCCACGCACGCGGGCAGCCCCGCCTCGATCCGTTCCACCGGAAGCGCCTCCATGATGACGCCGGTCGAAAGCGGCAGCACCTGCGAGCGCTCGACGTCGAGCGCCGCCGCGACGGCCGCGCACGTTTGCTCGGCGCGCCGGATGCCGTCCTCGCCGGTGCCGGCGTTCGCCACGCCGGTATTCACCACGATCGCCCGGATCGCGCCCTTCTCGTCGAGATGGCGCTTGCACACGACGACCGGCGCGGCGGCGAAGCGGTTGCGGGTGAACACGGCGGCGACGCGGCTGCCCTTGTCGATGGCGACCACCAGCAGGTCCTTGCGGTCGGGCTTGCGAATGCCGGCGCGCGCCACGCCGAGTCGCACGCCGGCGATGGTGAGCAGGTTTTCCGGGCGCGGCGGCTCGAGGTTGACGGCCATGCCTATGGTTGACTCACGAGGAAACCGGCGCACGGGCGGTGCGTCCGGTTGATCGCGCGATTTTACACGCGCGCCGCTTTGCTACGGATCCTTGGGAACTTCGATCGCTAAGCGAGACGGCCGTGGCAGAGCTTGTATTTCTTACCGGAGCCGCACGGGCACGGATCGTTGCGCCCGACCTTCATGGTCGAGCGGGTGAAGGGCTGCGCCGGGGGCGCTCCGGCAGGAGACTCGCCTGAGGCCGCTCCGCCCTCGGGCTCCTCGGGCGCGCCGCCCGCTCCATATTCGGCGTGCTGGTACTGCACGTTCTTCGCGCGCGCCGCTTCCTCGGCCTTGCGCTCGGCTTCCTGGATCTGCTCGGGCGAGCGGATCTGCACGCCCATCAGGTAGCGCGTCACCTCGCGCTGGATCGAATCGATCATCGCGCCGAAGAGCTCGAAGGCCTCGCGCTTGTACTCCTGCTTGGGCTGCTTCTGCGCGTAACCGCGAAGGTGGATGCCCTGGCGCAGGTAGTCGAGCGCGGAGAGGTGCTCGCGCCAGTGAACGTCGATCGACTGCAGCATGATCGCGCGCTCGAGATGGTGCAGCTGCTCGGCGTCGATGGGCGCGAACTTGGCGTCGTAGTCGCGCAGCGCCTGCTCGACCACCTTGGCGGCGATCTTCTCGTCGTCGAGCGTCTCGTCGTCCTTCGCCCATTGCGCCACGGGGGCGGCGACGAAGTATTCGGATTCGAGCTTGCGCTCGAGCCCCGGCAGGTCCCACTGCTCCTCGACGCTCTCCGGCGGCACGAACTCGCGCACCACGGCCGTGAGCACCCCGGAGCGCATCGAGCGGATGGTGTCGGAAATCTCCTTGGACTCGAGCAGCTCGTTCCTCTGCTGGTAGATCACCTTGCGCTGGTCGTTGGCGACGTCGTCGAACTCGAGCAGGTTCTTGCGGATGTCGAAGTTGCGCGCCTCGACCTTGCGCTGCGCGTTCTCGATCGAGCGCGTCACCATGCGCGCCTCGATCGCCTCGCCCTCGGGGATCTTGAGCGAGCGCATGATCGACTGCAGCCGCTCGCCGGCGAAGATCTTGAGCAGCGGGTCCTCGAAGGCGAGGAAGAAGCGCGACGATCCGGGGTCGCCCTGGCGCCCCGAGCGCCCGCGCAGCTGGTTGTCGATGCGGCGCGACTCGTGGCGCTCGGAGCCGATGATGTGCAGCCCGCCCGAGGCGACCACGTCGTTGTGCAGCTTCTGCCATGACTCGCGAATCCTCGCGATGCGCGAGTCCTT
>WNFM01263787.1_pt2 | contig 22165 bp, 17 predicted proteins | sample 5400271 | NCBI WGS metagenome assembly WNFM01 (sample SAMN13153352, study PRJNA577476) | soil metagenome | isolation source: 60 cm saprolite on Douglas fir-dominated hillslope | place: USA:California | collected 2013-09-17
ACCGGCGTCGTGATCATGGTTGTGCTTTCCGCTCGCCCCCGGGGCCCCACCCGCCTCCCCATTCCCCCTTCACTGCCCTCTGGCTCGGACAGGGGCTCGAAGCAGGCGATGTCGCGGATGTGCCCGACAGTGCTGGCGGCCCACCGCACCCGGACCCGCATTCCCGTCCGCATCGCCGCGACCGATCCGGCGTCCACCGCGTGCAGCATCACTGTGTCCGCGCCGTCCAGCCGGATCAGCGCCCACGCGAACGGATGTGCCAGTGGCTGGCCCTCCAGCGGCCGCGGCATCCACGACCAGCTCGTCACGCTGCCCTCCGGCCCGACCTGCACCAGCGCGTCCGGCGGCGCGTGCGTCACCGGGTCGTACTCGAACGGCGGGGCGTGCACCCGGCCGTCGGCACCGCGCGCGCCGAGGATGCGCCGACCGGCCAGGGCGGTCATGAACTGGCTCAGCGTCGGGCCGAGCGAGCGGGTGTAGTCGAAGCCGATCTCCAGCGGCGCGCTCAGCGGCTGATCCACGAATCAGAGTGAAACATGTTTCCGTAACCCTCGGCAACACCGATGCCTGAACGCCTGCTTACCTGCTTGTCCGTTCGTAGAACGTGTTCTAGGTTGAGGGATCGTGGACGCCATCGGCCTGTGGGCGATTGCCAAGAAGATGCCGAACCGGACCGCCGTCGTGGAGCCCGATGGCGGCGTGGTGACCTATGCCGAGCTCGCCCGCGAGGCCGACCGGTACGGCCGCGGCCTGCAGGCGCTGGGCCTGCGCCCGGGGGACTCGGTCGCGACGGCGCTGCCCAACAGCGCCGCCGCGCTCGCGGTCTACTTCGCCGCCATCGAGACCGGCCTGTACGTGGTGCCAATCAACTGGCACCTGGCCGCCGCCGAGGTCGCCTACATCCTGGGCGACAGCGCGGCCAAGGCCTTCGTGGCGCACCAGCGGTTTGCCGCCGTCGCAGCCGAGGCGGCCGGCCTGGCCGGGGTCACGCCCCGGTTCGCGGCCGGCGCGGTGCCGGGCTTCGAGCCGCTCGCCGCGCTGGGCGACGACGGGTCGACCCGGCGGCCGAGCCCGCGTACGCATGGCGCGCCGATGCTGTACACCTCGGGAACCTCGGGCCGGCCCAAGGGCGTGCGCCGTCCGCTCACCGGCATGGACCCCGACGACGCGGCGGCGATGGCGACCTGGTTCTTCGGCCTGTTCGCCATCGCGCCGTTCGACGGTCACGTGCATCTGTGCGGTTCCCCGCTGTACCACACCGCCGTGCTGAACTTCGCCACGATCTCGATCCAGCTCGGTCACCCGGTGGTGCTGATGGACCGGTTCGAGCCGGAGGAGGCGCTGGCCCTGATCGAGAGGCACCGCGTCACGCACAGCCACATGGTGCCGACGCAGTTCCGCCGCCTGCTCGCGCTGCCCGAGCCGGTGCGGGCCAAATACGACGTCTCCCCGCTGCGCTGCGTCATCCATGCCGCGGCGCCGTGCCCGCAGGAGGTCAAGCGGCAGATGCTTGACTGGTGGGGCCCGGTGATCGTCGAGTACTACGCCGCCACGGAGGGCGGCGGCACGCTGATCACCTCGGAGGAATGGCTGCGCAAGCCGGGCTCGGTCGGCCTGCCGTGGCTGGGCTCGCAGGTGCGGATCCTGAACCGGGCGCGCGTCCCGGTGCCCGCCGGGGTGCGGGGGCTGGTCTACATGACGATGGGCGCGTCGACGTTCTCCTATCACGGGGACCAGGAGAAGACGGAGGCGGCCTGGGCCGACGGGATGTTCACCGTGGGGGACATCGGCTACCTGGACGAGGACGGCTACCTGTTTCTCTGCGACCGGCTGAGCTGTCACCCCGCCGTCGCCGACGTCGCGGTGTTCGGCATTCCCCACGACGACTGGGGCGAGGAGATCAAGGCGGTCGTCGAGCCGGCGGCCGGGGCCGAGCCGGGCCCGGCGCTCACCGAGGAGCTGCTCGCCTTCCTCGCCGGGCGGGTGGCCAGGTTCAAGCTGCCGCGGACCATCGACTACGTCGGCGGGCTGCCGCGGGACCCGAACGGCAAGCTCTACAAGCGCAAGCTGCGCGATCCCTACTGGGCCGGCCGCGACCGGCAGATCTGATCCGAGAGAGAGTGGCGCCGGCGGGCGTTACCGGTTGCGGAACTGGGGCCTGCGTTTCTCGGTGAAGGCCCGCGGGCCCTCCTTCGCGTCCTCGCTCGCGAAGACCGTCATGCCGATGGCGGCCTCCACGGTGAACGCGTCGTTCTCGGCCATGCCCTCGGTCTCGCGGATCGTGCGCAGGATCGCCCGGACCGCGAGCGGGCCGTTCGCCGCGATCATGTCGGCGATCTCCAGCGCCCTGGCGAGCGCCTGCCCGTCCGGCACGACGTGGCCGATCAGCCCGATCTCGCGGGCCTCGGCAGCGGCGATGTGCCGCCCGGTCAGCAGCAGGTCGGCCGCGACCGTGTACGGGATCTGGCGCGCCAGCCGCACCGCCGAGCCGCCCAGCGGGAACAGCCCCCAGCGCGCCTCTGAGATGCCGAACCTGGCACTCTCGCCCGCCACCCGGATGTCGGTGGCCTGGAGGATCTCGGTGCCTCCCGCGATCGCCGGCCCCTCCACGGCGGCGATCAGCGGCTTGGTCAGGCGGCGCCCCTTGAGCAGCGACTCCACCACCGACAGGTCTGGCTTACCGGCCCGGAAGGCGTCGCCCGGGTGCGAGTTGGTCATGGCCTTCAGGTCGGCGCCCGCGCAGAACGCACCGCCCGCCCCGGTCAGGACGCAGACCCGGATCCGGGGGTCGCTGTCCACCTCGTCCCAGGCCTGGCGCATCAGGGCCATCATCGGCCCGCTCAGCGCGTTGCGTGCCTCGGGCCGGTTCATCGTCACGATCAGGATGTGCCCCCGCCGCTCGATCAGGGCGTGGGGCTGTCCCGCATCGTTGGCGGCCGCGGGCGGCGTGGTCATGGCCGGGATTTCTCCTCACGGAAGCCTGGCATAGGGTTGCCCGAAACGATAACACGTTCTAGTTTCATTCCCATGGCGCTGAACCTTGCCGACCTCTTCGAGCACGCGGCGGACGCCTTCGGCGATCGCGTCGCGGTGATCTGCGGCGATAAGCAGGTAACGTACCGCGAGCTGGACGAGCGCTCCAACCGGCTGGCGCACCATCTGGCCGGGCTCGGGACGGGGCCGGGTGACCACGTCGGGCTCTACGCCCGCAACTCGATTCCGGCGATCGAGACGCTGCTGGCGTCGTGCAAGCTCCGCGGCGGCACCGCCAACATCAACTACCGGTACACCGAGAGCGAGCTTCGCTACATGTTCTCGGACTCGGACCTGGTCACGCTGGTCCACGACCGGGAGTTCACGCCGCGGGTCGCCGCGGTGGCCAAGGAGGCCCGCGGCCTTCGCGGGACCCTGGTGATCGACGACGGCAGCGACGCTCACCTGGGCGACAGCGCCGAATACGAGGCCGCGCTGGCCTCGGCATCGCCCGAGCGCGATTTCCCGCCGCGCAGCCCCGACGACGTCTACCTCCTGTACACCGGAGGGACGACCGGCTACCCCAAGGGGGTCATGTGGCGCCACGAGGACATCTGGCGCACGCTCTGCGGGGGCATTGACTTCACCACCGGGATCCCGCTCGCGGACGAGTGGGAGCAGTCCCGCCGCGGCCTGGAGGCGGACGGGCTGGTCAGGCTCTGCGCGCCGCCGCTCATCCACGGCCAGGCGCAGGTCGCGTCGCTGATGGGCCTGTTCGCCGGGGACACGATCGTGCTGATGCCCCGGTTCGACCCGCACGAGATCTGGCGCGCGGTGGAGCGTTACAAGATCAATCTGATGGCGGTCGTCGGCGACGCGATGGCCCGGCCGCTGATCGATGCCTACCACGGCGGCGGTTATGACGCCTCCTCCGTGATCGCCTTCTCGTCCACCGCGGCACTGTTCTCCCCGGTGGTCAAGGAGGCGTGCGCCAAGGCGCTGCCCCACGTGGTCATCACCGAGGCGATCGGGTCGACGGAGACCGGGTTCACCGGCCTGACCTTCGTCACCCCCGGCGCGGAGCAGCGCGGCGGCCCGACCGTCACCCCGGGACCGGACGTGATCGTGCTGGATGACGAGGGCCGCCCGGCAGGCCCCGGGCAGGTGGGCAGGCTGGGCCGGGGCGGGCACGTTCCGCTCGGCTACTACAACGACCCGGTCAAGACCGCGGCGCTGTTCGCCGAGGTGGACGGGAAGCGGTACACGGTGCCCGGGGATATGGCGCGGGTCGAGGTCGACGGCACCGTGACCCTGCTGGGCCGGGGGAACACCTGCGTCAACACCGGCGGCGAGAAGGTCTTCCCCGAGGAGGTCGAGGGCGCGCTGAAGTCGCACGACGATGTATTCGACGCGCTGGTCATCGGCGTGCCGGACGCGCGCCTGGGCCAGCGGGTCGGGGCTCTGGTGCAGCCGCGCGAGGGCCGGACCGTCGATCTGACCGCCCTCGAGGCGCATGTTCGCCGCCAGGTCGCCGGGTACAAGGTGCCGCGCAGCGTCTGGCTGGTCGACGTCATCGGCCGCGCGCCCAGCGGCAAGCCCGACTACGGCTGGGCGCGCCGGTACGCTGCCGACCGTCCCGCCAGCGCCGAGCACCCGCACGCTGCGGACCGGCGCCCAGACGCGGGGCATCCGGTCGACGCGGCGCCCTCGAACCCGGCGCCCTCCACCATGGCCGGACACCCGCGTAAGGAGGAATGACCGTGCGGACGTCGCTGTGCGCGCTGCTGGACATCGAGCACCCGATCGTCGGGTTCAGCCCGTCCGAGCACGTCGCGGCAGCGATCAGCCGCGCGGGCGGCCTGGGCGTGCTGGGCTGCGTGCGGTTCAACGACCCGGATGAGCTCGACGCCGTCCTGGGCTGGATGGACGCGAACACTGGCGGCCGGCCGTACGGCGTCGACGTCGTGATGCCCGCCCGGATCCCCACCGAGGGCGCCTCGGCCGACCTGGGCACGATGATCCCCGCCGGGCACAAGGACTTCGTCGAGCAGACGCTGACCAGGCTCGGCGTTCCGCCGCTGCCCGGCGGCTCGCCGGCCGGCGACGGCGTGCTCGGCTGGCTGCACTCGGTGGCCCGGCAGCACGTCGAGGTGGCCCTGGCCCACCCCGCGCGCCTGATCGCGAACGCGCTCGGCCCGCCGCCGCCCGATGTGATCTCGCGCGCCCACGAGCGGGGCATGCTGGTCGCGGCGCTGGCCGGGAAGGCGGAGCACGCCCGCGGTCACGTGGCGAGCGGCGTGGACATTGTCGTCGCCCAGGGCTACGAGGCGGGCGGCCACACCGGCGAGATCGCGAGCATGGTGCTGATACCGGAGATCGCCGACGCGGTCGGCGCGCAGGTGCCGGTGCTCGCGGCTGGCGGGATCGGCTGCGGGCGCCAGGTCGCGGCCGCTCTCGCGCTCGGCGCCGTCGGCGTCTGGATGGGGTCAGCCTGGCTCACCACCGAGGAGTACGCGTTCGGCTCCTCGATGCCCGCGCTGCGCGAGGCGCTGCTGGCGGCCACGTCATCGGACACAGTCCGCTCGCGCATCTACAGCGGCAAGCCGGCCCGGCTGCTCAAGAACCGGTGGACGCAGGCCTGGACCGAGCCGGGCGCGCCCGATCCGCTCCCGATGCCGCTGCAGAACCTGCTGGTCAGCGAGGCGCACCAGCGGCTGATGCGTTCCGGCCAGCCGGACGTGATCCCCATGCCGGTGGGGCAGATCGTGGGGCGGATGAACGAGGTCCAGCCGGTCGCGAAAGTGATCGCGGACCTCCTGCGCGAGGCCGACGAGGCACTGACCCGCCTCGGCGACCTGCGCTAGCCCGGCCCGCGTGCGGGACCACGGGAGGAGCGGTGCCTGCGCAGCGCGTCCCGCATGGGCGATAATTCTGGGATGAGCGATCGTAACGTGCTGGGCGGCGAGCTTGAGCCGTGTGGCACCGACCCGGTCACCGGCTTCTACCGGGATGGCTGCTGCAACACGGGGCCGGAAGACCGGGGCAGCCACACGATCTGCGCCGTGGTGACCGCCGAGTTCCTCGAGCACCAGCGCCGGATCGGCAACGACCTGTCCACCCCGGTCCCTCAGTTCCAGTTCCCCGGCCTGGTGCCGGGGGACCGCTGGTGCGTGACAGCGGCAAACTGGCTTCGGGCTCACCGAGACGGCGCCGCCGCGCTCGTGGTGCTGGCCTCGACACATGAGCGGGCTCTCGAGATCGTGCCCCTCGCCGCCCTGCGGGAGCACGCCATCGACGTCCCCGCCAGCCCGGGGGCCCTCGACGACTGAACGCCAGGCCCGGTTGCACGTCCCGAGCGCGCCCCGGCCGGCCGCATGCTGGATCTGACCCAACGAGCCTGGGAGGCAAGGATGACGGTACGTAGTGGCAGCGCCGAGTGGCGCGGGAATGTGGAGAGCGGTTCGGGAACAGTCACTGTCGGTGACGGCGTTTTCGAAGGTGCCTACTCCTACGACTCACGGTTCGGCGAGGGAAAAGGCACGAATCCGGAGCAGCTGATCGCGGCCGCACACGCTAGCTGCTTCACGATGGCCCTCTCGAACGTCCTGAGCGCGGCGGGCCACGCGCCGGAGTCGCTGCGCACGAACGCGCGCGTCCAGCTGCGCAACATCGACGGCGCCCCGACCCTGTCGCGCGTCAGCCTGGACACGGAAGGACACGTCACGGGCATCGATGAGCAGCAGTTCCAGGCGTACGCGGACGAGGCCAAGCGAGCTTGCCCGGTGTCGCGCGCGCTGGCCGGGATCCCCGAGATCGTCTTGACGGCCAGGCTGGCCGCAGATCACTGATCGACCTCGGCACTCAGGGCTGCTGCGGGGTACGCGCGGCCCATGGTCGCGGCCGACCCACTGGTGGCTCTCTAGCGGGTGAGGGCGCTTTCTGCGGCGCCGCCATAGAGCTCAGCGGCGCGCCAGCAGTACCACGCCACGACCGAACGGTAGGGCCGGTACGGGAACCCTTTCCTCACGCCGAGATCGCCGGTCGGCCAGACGTCCAGGCGCCGCAGCTGGAACATGAGAAACATCTGCGCTGTCCACGTCCCGATACCTCGGACCCCCGAGAGCCTGGCGACGACCTCGTCGTCGCTTTGGCCCTGCAGCCCGGTCGGATCGAGCACCACCGTCTCGTCCAGGATCTTGGTCGCCAGATCCTGCATGGACGCTGTCTTGTTGGCGGACAGGCCGGCGGAACGCAGTGTCTCCGAAGGCAGCGACAAGAGCCGCTCAGGGGTGACCTCACCGCCGAGCGCGGCGATCAGGCGCCCGTGGATGGCGCGTGCCGCTGCGCCGGCCAGCTGCTGGTAGAGGATCGCGCGGACCAGAGCCTCGAAGTGGGTCTCCGTCGACGGGGTGACCTGGGGAGGGCCGGCCTCGGCGACGAGCCGGCGCAAGACGGGGTCACGCTCGGACAAGATCTCGGCCGCCGCCTCATAACTGTCGGCCGGGCGGGTGGATACTGCCGGATCGGACATGCTAAGCCACCTTGTCTTTGCTCAAAACCCATCGTAGACATGGCCGAGAATTGTCCCCCATTGCACAGGCAGGCCGCGGGTGCCGAGGCGCCCGGCGCCGTTACGTGTCAATCGGCGTGAGCACGAACACAGGAATTGTCCTGGTCGTCTTCTCCTGATACGCCGCGTAGTCCGGCCACGTGGCCAGGGAGCGCTCCCACCAGGTCGCGCGTTCCGCACCGTGAACCTCTCGGGCCTGGTAGTCCTTCTTGACCGGGCCATCCTGCAATTCCACATGCGGGTTCGCGGTCAGGTTGTAGTACCAGACGGGGTTCTTGGGCGCGCCGCCCAGGGACGCGACGACGGCATACTCGCCATCGTTTTCAACGCGCATCAGGGGAGTCTTCCGTATCTTCCCGGTCTGCGCGCCCACCGACGTCAGGATGATCACTGGCCGGCCGTTCAGCTCAGTGCCCTCTGTCCCGCCGGAGCGCTCATAGAGTTCAACCTGGTCGCGCGCCCATGATGCCGCGCTTGGCTGGTAGTCACCGGTGACAGGCATGCCCAGCGGAACACGAGGACACCGCTCGTTGTTCCCCAGAACGACTATGACCCTCACCGATCAGCTCCCGGAGATCGCTGGACCCGACGATCTCTTCAACGCCTTCGAAGACTGGGCGAAAACGGCGGGCCTGTCCCTGTACCCGCACCAGGAGGAGGCCCTGATCGAGATCGTCTCGGGCGCGAACGTGATCCTCAGCACGCCGACCGGGTCCGGCAAGAGCCTGGTGGCCGCGGGTGCGCACTTCACCGCGCTGGCGCGGGGGGTGCGCACCTTCTACACGGCGCCCGTCAAGGCGCTCGTGTCGGAGAAGTTCTTCGCCCTGTGCGACATGTTCGGCGCGGACCGCGTGGGCATGATGACCGGCGACGCCAGCGTCAACGCCGACGCCCCCATCATCTGCTGCACCGCGGAGATCCTGGCCAACATCGCGTTGCGGGACGGGGACCAGGCCGACGTCGGCCAGGTGATCATGGATGAGTTCCACTTCTACGCCGACCCCGACCGCGGCTGGGCCTGGCAGGTGCCGCTGATCGAGCTGCCCCGGGCCCAGTTCCTGCTGATGTCGGCGACGCTGGGCGACGTCGGCCGGTTCGAGCAGGATCTGTCCCGGCGCACCGGCCGGCCCACCGCCGTGGTCCACTCCGCGGCACGACCGGTGCCGCTGCTGTTCTCTTACGTGACCACGCCCCTGCACGAGACGCTGGAGGAACTGCTCGCGACCCGGCAGGCGCCGGTCTACATCGTCCACTTCACCCAGGCGGCCGCGGTGGAGCAGGCCCAGGCGCTGATGAGCGTCAACGTCTGTACCCGCGCGGAGAAGGACGCCATCGCGGAGCTGATCGGCAACTTCCGGTTCACCGCCGGCTTCGGCAAGACCCTGTCCCGGCTGGTGCGCCACGGCATCGGCGTGCACCACGCCGGCATGCTGCCCAGGTACCGGCGGCTGGTGGAAACCCTGGCCCAGGCCGGCCTGCTGAAGGTCATCTGCGGCACCGACACCCTCGGCGTCGGCATCAACGTCCCGATCCGCACGGTGCTGTTCACCGCCCTGNCGGGCGGGCCGGCCGGGCCGGGTTCGACACGACCGGCTACGTGGTGGTGCAGGCTCCCGAGCACGTGGTGGAGAACGAGCGGGCGCTGGCCAAGGCCGGAGACGACCCGAAGAAGCGGCGCAAGGTGGTGCGCAAGAAGCCCTCCGCGGGGTTCGTCTCCTGGGGCCAGCCCACGTTCGAGCGGCTGGTCGCCGCCGACCCCGAGGAGCTGCAGTCCAGCTTCGCCGTCAGTCATGCGATGATCCTTAACGTTGTCGGCCGGCCGGGAGACGCCTTCGCCGCCATGCGCCACCTGCTGACCGACAACCACGAGGACCCGGCCGCGCAGCGCCGGCACATCCGGCGGGCTTTCGCCATCTACCGCGCACTGCTGGCCGGGGGCGTGGTCGAGCGGCTCGCCGAGCCCGACGAGCAGGGCCGCCGGTGGCGGCTGACCGTGGACCTGCAGGCCGACTTCGCGCTCAACCAGCCGCTGTCGCCGCTCGCGCTGGCCGCCATCGAGCTGCTGGACCGCGAGTCCCCGGAATACCCGCTGGACGTGCTGTCGGTCATCGAGGCCACCCTCGACGACCCGCGGCAGGTGCTGGCGGCGCAGCTGTTCAAGGCGCGCGGCGAGGCCGTGGCCCAGATGAAGGCCGACGGTATCGAGTACGAGGAGCGCATGGACCTGCTCGAATCGGTCACCTATCCGCGGCCGCTGGCCGAGCTCCTCGAGGGCGCGTACGAGATCTACCGGCGGGGCCACCCGTGGGTCGCCGATCACGAGCTGGCGCCCAAGTCGGTGGCGCGCGACATGTACGAGCGGGCGATGACGTTCGTGGAGTACGTCGGCTACTACGGGCTCTCTCGCTGCGAGGGGCTGGTGCTGCGCTACCTGGCCGAGGCGTACCAGGCGCTGCGGCGGACCGTGCCGGAGGAGGCCAGGACCGAGGAGCTCACAGACCTGATCGAGTGGCTGGGCGAGCTGGTCCGGCAGGTCGACTCCAGCCTGATCGACGAGTGGGAGCACCTGCGGGGGGCTTCGTCCCCCGCATCCCTCCCGGACAGACCGCCACCAGCGGTGACGGGCAACCAGCGGGCGTTCCGGGTACTTGTGCGCAATGCCCTGTTCCGCCGGGTCGAGCTGGCCGCGCTGCGGCGTTACGAGGACCTGGGCGGGCTGGACGCCGGGGCGGGCTGGGACGCCGACACCTGGGCCGAGGCGCTGGAGCCCTACTTTGACGAGCATGACGAGATCGGGACCGGCGCCGACGCCCGAGGCCCCGGGCTGCTGATCATCGAGCAGCAGCGGGACCACTGGACCGCGCGCCAGATCTTCGACGACCCGGCCGGCGATCGCGACTGGGGCATCAGCGCGCTGATCGACCTGGCCGCCTCCGACGAGGCCGGGGCGGCGGTCCTGCGCGTGACCGACGTCGGCCAGCTGTAGCCGCCGCCTCCGCACCGATCGCGCCGCCAGCTGACGAGCACATCAGGACCGGCTACACCGCCGAGAGCAAGCCAATCCGGGTCACGGTGCCGATCATTCCGGGCGACACGTTGATCCTTCAGTTCACCATCCCGACGTAAGCCCCGTGAGTGATCTCATACTCAAGCTGCCAGAAGCGCAAGACCCGGGCTGGGGGGCGCCGGCTCCTGATCATGACGTGCGGGTGGTCGGGGTCACACCGAGATAGTCACGATCGTGGTGAAGGCGGCGCTCCTGCCAGCCCGGGCTCAGAACGACATGACGCTGGGTCAGACAACCAGGATCAGCGTTGCGCTGGTGCCCTTCAGGAAGCCACTCGACGCGGGCTTCACGACGCGGTAGCTGTAGCTGCCCTTCACCTTGGGCGGCTTGATCGTGAACGTGGCGGACGAGCCAGCACGCAGCTTGCCGGTCTGCACGGTGGCCCAGCCCGCCTTGCCCCGCTTCTGCAGTTGCACGGTCTGGCCGACGGCGCTCGGCGCCACGGTCACGGTGACGGTGTCCTTGCTGAGCACTGCAGTAACCGCGTAGGCGACCTTGATGGTGTTTACCGCGCTGGTCGTGGCTCGCGTGGTGGCGGTCTTCAGGTGGACCAGTTGCACCTGCTCGGTCAGCTTCAGCGGGGAAGTGCTGAGGCTGACACTCCCGGTGGAGGACGTGACAGCGGTACCCACCACTGTCCACCTGGTCGTGCCTAGGCGCCGCTCCCGCAGCAGCACCTTCAGGCCGCTGAGCCCCTTGTGGGTCACGGTGTTGGTGAGATCGCCAGTGACCTTCGCAGGCTGCCCGTAAGTGACCTGGTGCGGTGCGGTGATCGACAGCGAGGTGGGGGCGACTGTGGCGGCCTGGGCGGCGGTCAGGCCGATCACGGCTACTCCCGCCAGAGCGGCGCTGCCGGTCGCAACTTTCGCCAGGGACCGTCGGACGATGTTCAAGGAAACTCCTTCGCTCAGAGGACGGCGTGGCGTATGCCACCTGTCCCCGAAGCGCCGGGACGCTCCCAGGCGTTACAGGAGCAGGTGCGGCACCGGTGTCTATATGGCGGACCACGATCGGCGAGCTGCTGGTCAGCGGGCCGATCACCGCGCAGTGACGGGGTTGGACCAAGGCCATGAGACCTACGGTATGAGGCGACGGCGTAGCGGGCCGCGGAAGCCGGCTGTGCATTCGAACCTGGTGCAAGAACTGGTACTGGGGACCGTCTTTGGAGGCGTGATTGCCCTGCTGGAGAAAGCGCCATCGGAGCGGCGATACAGATTCTTGCCACGGCCGGCACTGCATTTACCGCCATTGATCTCAAGGTGGACTTCTTGCGTCCGCCCCGCGCCCAGGATAATGAGGGCACCGTGTCAGCGGGAGAGGTAGCGGATCACGGCTAGGACGCGGCGGTGGTCGTCGTCGCTGGGCGGCAGGCCGAGGTGGTCGTAGATATGGGAGGCATGCTGGATGACGGCCCGCTCGGTGATGGTCAGCGTCCGGGCGATGGAGGCGTTGCTGCGGCCGTCGTCATGTGTGCCGATCTGGCGCCTTGGGCGGACTTACGGGCTGGTGAGCAGCTTGATCTCTTCAATGGCCTGCGCGTGGAGGCATTTGACCTGGTGGTAGAGGTCATCACCGTGGCGCTAAGGTGCAGCCTGGCATTCCAGGGTAGGCATTTCTGCCCTTGCGCCTGTCGCCATCTACTCCTAACGTGGTGGCGGGACAGCCTGATCACAAGCTCGAAGGCACGCGAGCATCGTCCATACATGCCCGATGGACCAGCGAGTCTGGCGTAGTCAGCCGCGGTCATGTCCCTCGATTGATGCAGATGAAGGGGGTTGCCGTGCGGAAGGCTGGTTTCAGCATCGCGCGGGTGTCTTTCGGAGTGCTTGCCGCAGGCATGCTCGGGGCAGCGGTGCTTGCCGCACCCGCGGCTGAAGCGACCTCTGGCACCTGCACCTCGTCGGGCAAGTGCTTCGCGGTGGCCGTGTCGCCGTCGAGCCTTACGGCGGGGGCGAGCGCCGCTTTCGCATTCGCGGTCACGAACGAAGCGTCGACCCAGCAGCTCGGCTCGGTGCAGATCTCGGCGCCGGCTGGTTTCGTGATTACGAGCGCCCCAGGGTCGGCCAGCTTCACGTCGAGTTCCGCGCTCTTCCTCAACCTGTCCCTGGCCCCGTCGGCTACCACCAACTTGACCTTGAGCGCCGCCGCGGCGTGCAACGGGGGGACTTACCAGTGGGGGGTCGAGGCCAAGCAGGCGAACGATTTCAGCGGTACTGGCAACGACTTCCAGCTCGATCCCGCGAGCGCCGGGAACCTCTCAGGCACGCTGACCGGATCATGCTCGCTGGCGTTCACCAGGGAGCCCGCCAGCACCGCCGTCGGTGCGGTGATCACCTCTGCCTTCAACTCCCAGGGTGGTCCGGTCACGGTCGAGGTCCTGGACGGATCCGGCCACCTCGACACGAGCTCCGCCGCGGCCGTGACCGTTGCCATCGGGTTGAATCCCGGGTCAGGCTCGCTGTCGGGGACGACCACAGTCGTCGCGAGCGCAGGGGTGGCCTCGTTCTCTGACCTATCGATCAACGCGACCGGCACCGGATACACGCTCGTCGCGACGAGCCAGGGGATCACCTCGGCCACCTCGGACCCCTTCAACATCTCGGGCGTGATCCAGCCCTGCTCCGGGTCATCGTGCTCGACGTCGGCATCGTCGAAGACCACAAGTGGGACGGTGACCACCTCCCCGACCACCTCCGGCGAGTTCCTCGCGGCCGGGATCGGCGGCGTCAGCTACAGCTGTGCCGGCACGTACCAGCCAGCGTCCGACCCATTCAGCTTCGACCTATTCAACTCCAGTGGTGTCGCCGACCCGAACGCCCAGTTCACCGCCTCGCTGGAGATCTTCAAGGCGGCTGTCCAGGCGTCGGGTCGTACCGGGGCCTCGCAATGGCAGATCTGCTACGCCTCCACACAGCCGTTCACGGCGCTCCCCGGTACCTCCGCAACCGCGGTGATCGGCGGTGTCACCTTTAACACGGGCCTGCTGCCCGACTGCACGAGCACCCAGGGTGCGCCGTGCGTGCAGGCTCGCAATAAGGACAACGCCGGGGATGTCGTGGTCACCTTCTTCGCGTCTGGCGATCCCATCGCCAGGGGGTGATCTGCCCCGGTGCTGCGCTGTCCCGACTGCGGCGAGGAGAATCCTGAAAGGTTCCGGCTCTGCGGCTACTGCGGTGCGCAGTTGTCGCGGCCGCCCGCCGCGGAAGAGGTGCGCAAGACCGTCACCGTGGTCTTCTGCGACCTGAAGGGCTCCACGAGCCTGGGCGAGAAGCTGGACAGCGAGTCGCTGCGCGAAGTCCTCAGCGTTTACTTCGCGGCCATGAGACGGGTACTCGAGCGGCATGGGGGCACGGTCGAGAAGTACATCGGCGATGCGATCATGGCCGTGTTCGGACTTCCGAGGCTGCACGAGGACGATGCCCTGCGCGCGGTCAGAGCCGCATTCGAGATGCGGACGGCGCTGAAGGATCTGAATGTCAGGCTTAAGGCCACCTGGGGGGTGACCCTGGAGAACAGAACTGGGGTCAACACCGGCGAGGTCGTCACGGGCGACCCGACGACTGGACAGCGCCTGGCCACCGGGGACACCGTCAACGTGTCCGCCCGGCTCGAGCAGGCGGCGCCTGACGGCGAGGTGCTCATCGGAGAGACGACCTTTCGCCTGGTGAGGGACGCCGTCACCGTAGAGCCGGTCGAACCGCTCGCGCTGAAGGGCAAGTCCAAGCGCGTTCGTGCCTACCAGCTGATCGGCGTGAGCCGCGGCGAGGCGATCACGCGGCGGGTCGATCTCCCTTTCGTTGACCGGGACGAGGAGTTCGGGCGCCTGCTCGACGCGTTCGACCGCGCTGTCGGAAGTTCGCGCTGCCAAGTCGTGACCGTGCTCGGCCAGGCTGGCCTCGGCAAGTCACGGCTGATCAAGGAGTTCGTCTGCCAAGTCGGCGGGCGTGCCCAGGTGCTGAGGAGCAGGTGCCTGTCCTACGGGGAAGGCATCACCTTCTGGCCCATCGCCGAGGCACTCCGCCAGGCGGCCGGGATCCTCCCCGAGGATACGGAGGAGGAGGCGCGGACCAAGCTATGGTTGCTGGCCGGTGCGGGGCGCGAGGACGCCGCGCAGAGGATCTGGTCCCTCATGGGTTTCGGCTCGGGCGCTTACGGCAAGGACGAGCTGCTGTGGAGCGTGCGGGCCGTCCTCGAGACGATCGCCCGCCGCCGGCCCCTCGTGGTGATCCTCGACGACATCCACTGGGCCGAGCAGATCCTCCTCGATCTCATCGAGCACGTCGCCGACACCTCAGACGGCGTTCCTCTGCTCATTCTCTGTTCCGCTCGCCACGAACTGCTTGACGAGCGCCCCGCCTTCCTCGCGGGCCGCCGCGAGGCCCACAGGATCGAGTTGCGCGAGCTCTCGCGGGCCGACGCGGCGCGGGTCCTCGAGAACCTCACCGGCGAGCTGCTGCTGCCCGTGAGCCTCGAGGACCGGATTCTGTCCGTCGCTGACGGCAACCCGCTCTTCGCCGAGCAGATGATCTCCATGCTGATCGACTCCGGGGTGATCCGCGAGCAAGACGGCGGATGGGAGTTCACCGGCGGTTACGACGACGTGGCGGTACCGCCGAACATCTCGTCTCTCCTTGCGTCACGACTCGACCGCCTGCCTCCACTCGAGCGGGGAATCGTCGAGCGGGCAGCAGTGATCGGCCTGGAGTTCCAGCCTGCCGCCGTCGCGGCTCTGGCACCAGACGGGGACGCGGGGGCCGCTCTTACGCCGCCGCTGGCGGCACTGTGCGCCAAGCGCCTTATCAGGTTCACCGGCGCGGGTCTTGGCGATGAGGCCTACCAATTCAGCCACATTCTGGTGCGAGATGCCGCCTACGACCGTCTGCTCAAGCGGACACGGGCTCGCTTGCACGAGCGCTTCACCGACTGGCTCCTCGAGGTCTACGGGACCCGGGTGCCCGAGCTGGAGGAGATCATCGGCTATCACCTGGAGCAATCGTTCCGGTACCGGGCCGAGCTCGGACCTGTCGACGCGCAGACCCGCTCGCTGGGCGAACGTGCCGCCCGGCATCTCGGCCTGGCCGGTTCGCGCGCGATCGAGCGCGGCGACATGCCCGCCGCCGCGAGCTTGCTGCAGCGAGCCGCAGGCCTTCTCGACGAGGGGCACCAAGACCGGCCACGCCTGTTGCTCGAGGCCGGGGAAGCACTAACCGAGGTCGGCGAGCTAGCCGCAGCCGAGGCGGCGCTCGACGCGGCGAGCAACGCCGCGGCGCTGCTCGGAAACGACACGATCGGAAGATCGGCCGAGCTCGCTGGACTGCAACTGCATTACACCACCGACGCCTCGAGCGTGCGGGATAGCGTGGTTGCGCGCGTGCAAGAACTTCTGCCCCTGCTTGAGGAGGCTGCCGACCATCGCGGCCTCGCCCGGGCGTGGCGGCTGCTGACCTACGCGCATTGGACGGCGACCCGGTTCGGCATGGCAGCCGAAGCTGCCGAGCAGACGATCCGCCACGCGACACTGGCGGGCGACGAGGTGCTGGCGAGGCGGTTCGCCAACATGCTGGCGCCTTCGGTCCTGTACGGGCCGGCTCCTGCCCGCGAAGCAATCGCTTACTGCGAGGAGGTGCTCTCGCGCGTGGTCGACGACCGGAAGGCCTCGGCGATGACCGAGGTGGCGCTCGCGCACCTCGAGGCGATGGTGGGAAACTTCGAGGTGGCCCGGGTCCGTTACCGCCGGAGCAGGGCACTTCTCGAGGAGTTCGGATACCGGTTCTTCGCCGCTCTCACCTCCCTCGACTCGGCGCTCGTCGAAATACTCGCCGGAGATCTCGAGGCGGCAGAACGCGAGCTCCGCAAGGATTACCAGACGCTTGAGCAGATGGGGGAGCGCAACTATATCTCGACGACTGCGGGCATTCTGGCAGAGGTCTTGTACCGCCAGGGTCGCTACCAGGAGTCGGCCGAGTTCGCCGGGGTCTGCCGGGAACTCGCTTCTCCGGACGACGTGACTTCGCAATTCCTGTGGCGCCGCGTGCAGGCGAAACTGCTTGCGCGTGACCGCCAGCACGAGCGCTCGGATGCGATCCTGGCCGAGGCGCTAGAATTGATCAGCGGTTCGGACTGGGTTGACTGGCAGGGCAACGGGTTCATGGATCTTGCCGAGATATGCCAGCTTCGCGGGCGTACGGCCGATGCCGTCGAGGCGCTCGGGCAGGCGTCGGTGCGCTTTGCCGCGAAGGGCAACGTGGTCTCGTTGCGACGGGCGGACGAACTCGCTCACGAGCTGCGGGGGACGCTGACTGGCGCCCCACGAGACTCGGCGCAACCCGCCACTCTAGCCTCTACCGGGCTTGAACAGTCGCCTCCAGAAAGCTGATGCATTGGGTGGCTAGATCAGTAGTCCGGCTGGTTCGGTCCGGTGGTGTGCTGGGGCGGCAGCGGGAACCGGATTCCGGTCCTTACGGGATACTTGGCGGGCTCACCCAGGGTCCAGCGGGACATGAAGCCGCTGAGTGGGTTCTCCGAGGACCATCGGGCGTGAAGACATCCCAGGAGGCTGAAGGTGCGCATCCACATCTGTGGTGTCCGCGGCTCGACACCGGCGCCGGGTGCCGAGTTCCTCCGCTACGGAGGCCATACTTCGTGTCTGGCCATAGCCCATGAAGCGGGGACGGCTCCGGCGCTCATCCTGGACGCCGGCACCGGTCTTCGCCGGGTCACGCCGTTGCTACGCGGTGAGGCGTTCGCCGGCACGATCCTGCTCACCCACCTGCATTGGGACCATGTTCACGGGCTGCCATTCTTCGGCGGAGGCGACCGTGACGACGCCAGGGTCAGCCTGCTGATGCCCGAGAATAGCCCGGGCACCAGCGCGGAGGCGGTACTGGCCAGTGCCATGTCGCCGCCGCATTTCCCCATTCCGCCCAGCGGACTACGCGGCCACTGGACGTTCGGCACCGTGGTGCCAGGGCAAGGGCGGCAGGACACTGGGTTACCGGGTCAGCGGCGGCCATGCTGTGCTCGCCTACATTCCTGACCACTGCCCGACCGTCCTTGGGCCGGGACCGGATGGCTGGGGTGAGTATCATCAGGCGGCACTGGACCTGGCCGCCGGGGTGGACCTGCTGGTTCATGACGCATCGCTGCTGCCCCATGAGGTTGCTTCCGAGGCATCGTTCGGCCATGCGGCGGCCGATTATGCCGTGCGACTCGGCGAGCTGGCGGGGGCGCGGCGGGTCCTGCTCGCCCACCACAAGCACGACCGCACCGACGATGCGCTCGACTGTCTGGCTGCCCGCTTCAGGGCAGGTCCAACTGAGGTCATGGTGGCGGCCGAGGGCGCGATACTCGATCTTTGAACCGGACTCGCCGCGATGGGGGGTGGACAGTGCAGCGCTATGGCCCGGGGCGGGCCAGCGCGCGCAACCCGGATAGCGCCTGTTCCATGGCCTCCTCACCCGCGGCGAGGAACCGGTCGGCGTGCCGGAAGTCACGCCAGGTTCCGGGTCCGAACCGCGGGGTGACCGGCACGGACGCCGCAGCGGTCTGGGCCGCGGCGGCGCCGAACGAGGCCAGCTCCAAGCTCTCGACCACCGGGTCACGGTCGCGCCCGGCCCGCTCCGGTTCCGGCGCACCCGGCCATGCCGGAAGCGCTTGACGGCCCAGCAGGTTGACCGCGATCGTGACGTCGACGCCGGCCAGCGCGGCAGTCGGGACCGGGGTGAGGACCACGGCGTCGACCAGCCGCTGGTCACCCCGCCGCACCAGCGGGTACAGCCCGGGTACCGTCATCGCTGCGACCAGCGCGTCCGCCACCCGGTCCTGGGTCAGCGACACCGGGCGCTGAGCGGCCAGGTCTGCGGTCAACACGGCCAGCGGCTTCGCCAGGTCAGCGAACCCGGCGTCCGCGGTTGTCTCCCGCGCCAGGCGCGCCATCACCGCGGCGCCGTCCGCGCCGCCGCGGCGGAACATCGCCTGCACGGCGTCCGCGTCGAAGCGGTCCCGAAGCAGCTGTTCGACGGTGCCCGCCTCGTGCCCCAACGCCGTCCACGCCCCGACCCAGGCGCCGATACTGCTGCCGGCGACCGCGTCCACGACGTAGCCGGCTCGCTCCAGGCTGCGCAGCGCACCGACGTGCGCCCACCCCTTCGCGCCGCCCGCCCCGAACGCGACGCCCACCGAGGCACGGGCCAGCCGGCGCCCGAGCCAGGCTGGATCCACGGTGGGTTCGACGCGGTTCACATCGCTCGGAAGCAGGGCGGCGAGCGCAGCGTCAAGTGTGCCATCCGCGGGCAGCACGACCACCGTGCAGTCGCAGTAATCGAGCAGCTCGGCGAGATCACCGCGGTCGTGGCGCACGTGCAGGAGCACCGGCCCCGCGGCGGCCGCGGCGTCGAGCCGGGTCAGCAGTTCGTGCGCCGGGGTGATCCCGCTACCGCGCGCGGTCGTCTCGTGGATGGGGCCGGCTTCAGCACCGGTCGCGTCGAGCACCGTCAGCGGTGCGGCACTGGCCGCCCGAGCCGTCGCAACCGCGGTCACTGCACCTGCCCAACCAGCCGGTTCGGTCAGCAGCGCTGTGACCTTGGCGGATGGGGCTGTGGTGCGCTCGACCAACCGGCGGCTCAGGATTCTGGCGAGATTGGCCAGCAGCACGGGGTGACGGGCAGCAACGGCCAGGAACGCCTCCCGCGACAGCTCGGACACCGCGCTGGGAACCCGCGCGAGCAGCGTCGCTGAACGCGGCTCGCCCGTGAGCAACGCGACCTCCCCTACGACGTCGCCCGCCCGTTGCCGCCCGAGCAGCGCTCCGGTGTTGCCGTCAAGTACGTGCAGAAGGCCACGCGCGACAAGGTAAAGGCTGTCGCTGCGGTCCCCCGCCCGGCACAGTACCGCGCCGGCCGGCAGCTCACGGGCCCGCATTTGCGCGCGCAGCTCGTCGCGTGCAGTCTCGTCGAGCCCGTCAAACAGTCCCTCGCTCACGATCCACTTTCCAGACCGGTGAACAGCATCCGCGATGACCAGTCGCCCCTCCACATAGTCGATGACCTCGGCAGGCACGTCGAGAGGATCGTTAAAGGACGTACCGAGCACCGGACGGTCAGCAGGCGGCTGGCGTATAGCCGTGTCGCGCCCCGCGCGCGGAAGTTCCAGGGTCGTTGGATGTCAGCGGGGCAAGGCGGCGGCCGACCTGGCGGGGGAGCGGAGCCCGTGCCAGATGCTGCTGCCCGGATCTGAGGCGATTGTCAGGTAATTACCGTGAGACTGAGCCAGACTAGGCTCGCCCGGTTTACGTATCAGCACGGTGATATGGGAGGCTTTGATGATGTTTGGCGGACGACGTTCCGTCACGATGATTCTGGCGGTAACCGGTGCAGCCGGCCTGACAGCGGTGGCCGGGTCTGGCGGCGCGATGGCGGGAACCCGCCCGGCTGTTGCTCCCAGGGCCGCTGCTCTGAACGGCACGTGGCGGACTGCCCGGGAAATTCCCGGCACTGCCGCCCTCAACCGGGGCGGTCACGCGCAAGTCAACTCGGTATCGTGCAGTTCGCCGGGAAACTGCAGCGCCGGCGGGTGGTACACCGACCGCTTCAGGCGCACTCAGGCGTTCGTCGTCAGCGAAGTCAAGGGCACCTGGCATACCGCCATCGAAGTCCCCGGCACCGCCGCCCTCAACAAGGCGTTCGCGCAGGTCAGGGCGGTGTCGTGCGCCTCGGCGGGCAACTGCAGCGCCAGCGGCTTCTACGTGAGCCACGGTTATCAGGCGTTCGTCGTCAGTGAGGTGGACGGCGTCTGGCATAAAGCCATTGAGGTCCCCCGCTCCGCCGCCCTCAACTCGGGCGGGTACGCGGGGCTCACTTCGGTGTCATGCGGTACGCCGGGCAACTGCACCGCCGGAGGGTATTACCTAGGCAACTCCACCAGTTATCAGCCGTTCGTCGTCAGTGAGGTGAACGGTACCTGGCATAACGCGATCAGGGTTCCCGGCATCGTCTCCCGCCCGGCGAACGGGCATGTGGGGCCCACCGCGGAGGTCAGCTCGGTGTCGTGCGCCTCGGCAGGCAACTGCAGCATCGGCGGGAGCTACTACGACTCCTCTCACATCCAGGCGTTCGTGGGCAGCGAGGTGAACGGTATCTGGCGTAAAACCGTCAAGGTTCCCGGCACCGCTGCCCTCAACAAGGGCGACGCGCAGGTCAGCTCGGTGTCGTGCCGTTCGGCGGGCAACTGCAGCGCCGGCGGGTGGTACACCGACAGCGCCGGCTACGAACAGCTGATGGTCGTCAATGAGGTGAACCGCGCCTGGCATAACGCCATCGAGGTTCCCGGCACCGCCGCCCTCAACAAGGGCGACTATGCGCAGATCAGCTCGGTGTCATGCGGTTCGGCGGGCAACTGCAGCGCCGGCGGGTGGTACATGGACAGCTCGTCGCTTGACGACCCGCTCGTCGTCAGCGAGGTGAACGGTGCCTGGCATAACGCCATCAGGGTTCCCGGCATGACCGCCCTCACCCGGCACATTTTCGGTATGGTCACCTCGGTGTCGTGCGGTTCGGCGGGCAACTGCAGCGCCGGCGGGTGGTACACCGACAGCTCCGACCTGGTTCAGCCGTTTGTCGTCAGTGAGGTGAACGGTGCCTGGCATAACGCCGTCAAGGTCCCCGGCATCACGACCCTCAACCGGGGCGGTGACGCGGTGATCAACTCGGTGTCATGCGGCTCAGCGGGCCGCTGCAGCGCCCTCGGGAGCTACACCGACAGCTCCAGGCACTATCAGGTGTTCGTGGTCAGTAAGGCCTAACGCGATCCCGTCACCCTCACGGCGCGCCGCTCGATGACAGGTTCAGCGCACGGCGCGGAACTTACCGCGTCATCTACCGGATCGATGACGAGGCTCATGTTGTCACCGTCGTCGACATCGGCCACCGCCGTGACGTCTATCGGACCTGATGAACGCTGACACCACGCCCGTTGCCGAATTACGTGGGGACCCGCACCGGAGGAAGCCCCCGGCATCCGGGGCGCCAGGTTCGCCCGGTACCAGTTCAGCGACGCGGTGAGCGCGCCGGGGCGGGGCAGGTTATTGAAGATGATTACGTGGGTGCCTTCGTTGGCTCGGCTTCCTGGAGCGCTGCTTGCGTGCACGGTGGCACGGTGCACGGGCCCGGCGGCAGTTCGGGAGGGGGCGCGGCTGCCTGGGGTGCGCGGGTGCGGCCACGACTCTCGAACAGGAAGCCTCCTGCGGCGGCTGCGGCGAGCAGGGCTATCCCGACGGAGTAGACCAGTGCGGTGTCGTGCAGGCCAAAATGCGAGGTTGCGATGCCGGCGATCAGGGCTGGGAGGCCGAACGCGAGGTAGTTGACCGTGTAGATAGCTGCGATCAGCCCGGCCCGGTCGCTGGAGGCAGCCCGCGCCATGATCACGCGATAGGCGCCTAGGTTCCCAGGCCCAAAGCCCAGGCCGGCCATCACGGTACCCAGCAGCAGCAGCGCGGGCGTACTGGTCACGATCGCGGCGATCGTCACCACAGCGCCGCCCAGCAGCCCAAGGCAACCGCC
>WNFM01266901.1_pt1 | contig 22160 bp, 20 predicted proteins | sample 5400271 | NCBI WGS metagenome assembly WNFM01 (sample SAMN13153352, study PRJNA577476) | soil metagenome | isolation source: 60 cm saprolite on Douglas fir-dominated hillslope | place: USA:California | collected 2013-09-17
AGCCTGTACCTGCATACCGGCTTTGGCGGGCCCACCACCATCTAATACATAGCATCAAAGAACTTAACCAAAGAACTTTGTTCGTGTCGCACCCTTGTCGAGAAATTCAAACCCGCGCTCCATATTATATACTTCGTCGGCGTCAGGATAGATAAACCGTAGCAGATCAGGGAACACCTCCTCCATGATCACCTTCCAAAGTATATCGCTTTTTCGTTGTTTCATATGGACAACATTTAACTATTGTAATATCATTTACCGGTCGAAAATTGACCGGACAAAATCTTTAAAAACCCTATCTGGATTGAGTTTGGAACAGCGGGAAGGAGAAGACAAAAATACAAAGAAGGGAGATATTCAAAAAATAATTCTACAACTACGTTTACCATTTATCGTTATTCTCTTTTACGAAGGATCACCTTCCTCCCGCGAGAATCCCCAACGTCTACAAGAGGGGGGCGCTCATTAAGTTCACCGACAGGACAGCCCTGCGCGATCTGAACGAACTTGTCCAAAGGGGCTTCTTTTACAGCACAGGTGTCACACGGGACTGCCGATATCACCCCAAAAACTAACCATTCTAAGAGTTTGGGGCTCCCTAATGTCGGGAAAATTACAACAATTGGTTTCCGCACGTTTCGCCCGACGGCAAATGGTTATCATACATCACCTTCCTGAAGAGCGAAGTCAAGCCCGGCGACCATCCTTTCTATAAGCACGTTTACATCAGGGTTATGCCGGTTGACGGCGGGCAAGGCACCATCAATACCCCATCATGGTCGCCCGACAGCAAGCGGCTGGCATTCATCAGCAACACATCTCTTTTATTTCCAATATTTCCAACAAGTAAATAAATGAAAAAAGTAAAGTCAACTAAATGAATCAGGGACAACAACTGGTCGAATCCGATAGTAGATGTATTGTGATGCGGTCTTGCGAGCAGCCAGGTAGCGGCTCGGAGATGTCGAATTATTGCATTATTTTGGGCGGGAATCAACATGCATGATGCCCCGTTATTACCGCCTGACAACCCTGATCCTGTTAATCCTTTTTGCTGACTTACAAGGGTATAGTCAGACAACAGGGCCGGGCTGTACGACCCCTTATTACAAAGGGAACTATGGTCCCCCGGGAGATGGCAATATTTCCCTCAGATCCACGGCTGTAGGACCAGATGGATGCATTTACATCGGTAACACGTACAACTCCGTGTATTCGATCATCAAGCTCGACACCTTTGGGGGTGTCATCAGAAGTACCGCTTATACCCCTCCCGGCCCGTTGAATTATAGCGCACCCGGCAAGACGATCATAGATTATGACGGCAAACTGCTCTCCGTAATATTCAATAACTATATCCTTCGCACCGACACGCTCGGCAATATCCTGGCCACCCGGCAATTATCGCTTTCCGGCATGTCTTCCTTTAATTTTCTTGATGTGGGTGTGCTGTCAGACGGGGACAAGGTCTTCTTGCTCGATGGCAACCTGGGAGGCTACGAGGACGTATTTTTGGTAGTCACCTCACCAGACCTGTCCAGCGTAAAATGGACGAAATATCTCGCCGGGTGGAACTACACCTATAGCAGTCCCAGCATGGTCATCGATGGTGATAAGATCGTCTTAGGAGTCGATTTTTATGGGAGCTATTATTATCCCAACGGCAGCGGCATCATCAAACTGGATGGCGGTTCAGGCGCCGTATTGCAGCAACGATGGTTTTCCCAGATCCTCAACTTCACAAAGGCCTCTGCCTATAATAAGGGATATATTTTCAACGGCAGGACTAACGATCCCAACTTTCCTTCCTTCTACTTCCGGACAGATAAGGACCTGAACCTGATCGCGGCCTATGATTTCCCAGCCTATACCACGGGTTATCCTTATGGTTTTCCGTTTCTGTTCCAGCCACAGCCCGATGGCTCGATCTTTGGGTTCTATTCCAGCACTTCAGGCATGACCCTGTTCCAAATCAGCCCGGATGACGTGATACAATGGGCCAGCGGTCTTTTTGGTTTTTACCAGGATCCCATAACGCTGGCGTTGACCCCTGGTGGTATCTTCATCGGCACCGACTATCACGCCACCAATGTTATCACAGGCGGACCGCTCTCGGGCATCCAGCTCTATAAATCCAGCTATTCCGGCTATTTCCCGCCCTGCACCAATCCTACCACGGCCTTGATGAGTATGACCGATTATTCCCTGACACCGGCTACCGCCCTGGAGCCCATCCGGGATACAATGGCATTCAGCATTTCGGACGCTTCTATCCAGGAGACGACCGGACCAACGCTGGTCGGCGCAACCTGTACGGGTACCCCTACCTGCAATAGTCTCAAGATCACTGGCGATCCCGCCGTTTGCAGCGATAACGGGTCCTTTACCGGAAACCCGAATACGGGATGTTCCGTGCCGCTGAGCTGGTCGGTCTCGGATGGACCCGGCGCTGCCGCCATTACAGTAAATAGCAACAATACCGTATCCATCAATTTCAGTAAGGACGGCGCGTACAAGGTAAAAGCGATGTTCAGCGCCAACTGTACTATCTATGCAGACAGTATCCTGGTGCATGTCACTACTACAGCCGCCCATTTGTCTTTGGGCGACGATACTACCCTTTGCGCCGGCGCTTCCTTGTTATTGCAGGCCGGCAATAATTTCAGCTCCTATAACTGGCAGGACGGATCCACCGACCCAAATTTGCTCGTGACAACACAAGGGCAATATGCCGTTACGGCCCAGGATGGTTGCGGCAACACTTATCACAGTTCCGTCAACGTATCGTACCGGCCACCCCCGATCTCGCCATTTCCGGCGGACTTCACCAAATGCCAGGCCGACACGCTAAGCCTGGCCTTGCCAGCGGGGTTCGATAGCGTTTATTTTGCCTCTTCGCCAACAGACAGCCGCATTCAACATAATTCAGTACAGTTCTTCAATCAAAGGACGTCCAGCTATGCCCTTTCGGAAATCGATGACTATGGATGCCACGTCAATTCCGGGATCACAGTGCATATCTACCCACAGCCTGTCCTTAATATTGGGAACGACCTAACCCTCTGTCCCGGCGACTCCTTGTTGCTTGATCCGGGTCCGGGGCTCGACAACTATCAGTGGAACACAGGAAGCCACAGCGAGGCGATCTGGGCCCATACAGCAGGAACGTATCGGGTCCAGACGACTACCACGAATGGTTGTATCGCAGGGGCCGGCATGTCGCTTAGTAATTATCCAGCCCCGGTAGTTGGTCTCGACCCTGACACCACGCTATGCACCGGCACAACCCGGCAGTTGTCCGCGAACAGTGGATATATAAGCTATCTTTGGAATGACGGCAGCACTACATCCACGCTCGCCATTTCGGCTACGGGGCAGTTCTGGGTCAAGGTCACGGATGCACAAGGTTGCTCGAGTGCCGATACCGTTACCATCAAGGATATTGTACCCTTGCCGTCGCGTTTCCTTCCCGAAGACACAACGATCTGCCAGTATGGTAGCGAAATCCTGAAACCCAATGCCCGGTTCAACAGTTATCTTTGGAGCGACGGTAGCACCACTACCTCCATTTCCGTCAAGACGCCGGGCTTATACATCCTGCAGGTCACCGATAAGAATGGCTGTGTAGGCGCGGATAGCATTTTTCTGACCGGAAAACAATGCCTGATAGGCTGCTATGTCCCCAATGCCTTCACGCCCAACAACGATGGAAAGAATGACGTCTTCCGGCCGCTGCTATACGGTAATGTCGTTCAATATAAATTCGTCGTCTTCAATCGCTGGGGACAGCAGGTATTTCAATCTACCGAACCAGGCAAGGGATGGGACGGAACGATTCATGGTGTCCTCCAGCCCGCCGGTACATTTGCCTGGTATTGTACCTACCAGTTGCAGGGTGAACCGGCACAGATGCAAAATGGCACTGTGCTGTTGATAAGATAAAGGGCCTCCCCATAGATGCCTTCCCCGACTTACCACTGGCCGTAACCTCGGCTTAATGGGACATCCACTTTTTGGACGTGGCTGGTCTGACATCCTATTTTATTTTTTTCACTTGTCGCCCTTTATAAATTAAAAAGAATCCTGGTCCGACAAGCGTAATACAACCCAGTTGTCCGAAAATGGGGTTACCAATCGTCACAAAGTAAAGGTGAGGGGATTGCCTCCGCTAGCGCTCCGGCGATCCCGGAGTGGGGGAGCCAAATCAAATCAATGCCCGTTCGCTTCGCTCACTTCCATTCTTGTTTTTGCGCTTTTGCCTAAGCAAGCTCAGAACTTCGATGGAGCTTCGTACCTCGCTCAGACCTTCGCCAAAGCGTCGTTCCTCGCTTTTTATCGGCCATTCCCTTCGCATTTGCTCGGGAACGTTCGTAAAGTTAACTTCGCTCCTTTACCCTCCAAAACAAGAATGCCCCGCCTTAGGGGGCGGGGACATTGATTTGAATTGGTGGAGATGAGGGGAGTTCAATCGAACACCTAGCGTCTCTTTTTTCATTTATTCAAATCTAAACGCATTAAAAAAAATTTAATAATGCCCAAAGTCTACAATCTGAAACCTAGCCGTCTTTGCATCAATTCAGCCAGCTTTTTAAGAAGATTATGACTTTGCCCAAATTAGGATCATCAAAAATGACGAAAAGGGTGATTTAACGGTGAAATATGCGTAACAAAAGCGCTATATTTCAGGCGACTATGCCCGTCAAAGGAAAATTAATTTATTTTTTAGGCATGAACACCGCTGTGGCAAATCGGATCAATCAATGGGTTGTGTGTATCACCTGCGTCGTCGGCCTGTATATTGGCATCGGCGGCCTGGGGCATCAGCAATACAGCGATAAATTAACTGCGCTTAGTACCCAAAAACCGCAGACCGACGACACTGTCGCGGTCAAAGTCGGAGCACTAACTGCCCCCAATATTTTGGAAATGAAGAAATTGGCCACCGTAGGGCAATATGAGAAATTTATGCACTTTTATCCCTGGATGCATGATCTTCCCGATCTAATCATCCTGCTGTTGACGTGTTGTGCCTTTAGCCTGGTAGGATCCCATATTCTGCTTTTGCGAACGATCACCTCCAAGAAAACCAATTCGGAATTCCCAGGCCACTTAGCCATGATATTAAGCGGCTTTTTAATCGGGCTCGTGGTTCTGGGATTGTCGGTCTTGTTACCTCGTGTTCTGGTCAACGAAGGCGGGACCATTCAGCCATCTGCGCTGATGTTTTTGAGCCTTTTTGGTGGCATATATTCGGACGCACTATATAGTAAATTGGCTAAATATGTCGATAAGTTATTTAAGAACGGCTAGCTTGTTACTGTTGATTTCTACGGTATGTGGTTGCCACCCTGAACTAAAATCGCTGAACTCTGGCAAAGTACCGTCTGCGGTAGGGCAGCATTTTAAGGTTATCGCGCTCGACTCTACCGGTTCATTAATATGCGAACCTTTACGCTACGAAACCGATTCCTTTGTTTCCTTTTACAATCTCAAAGTCACCATCGTCGGAGCCAAGCTAAAAGGAACGCTGGAAGAACATATCTTCCCGAAGGCACTGGCCGGCCTTCCGGTTGACGGCATCAAAAAACGACCTTATAACGTCTCTCTTAGCTACAAGATTTGTTGTTCCAACCATAAGCCAAACGACTGTGTCAACGACACCCGGGAAGCGGCGGATTCGGCGAAATCAAAAAAATGTAGTGGCTGGAGGGTAATACCTTTGTGAAACGATGAAGCAAGTCTATTTCTTTTGTCTTATTGCCTTGAACCTGTTGGACCTGATGCTACCTGGTGGTAAAGTTACGGCGCAGACTCAGAGCCTTTGTGGTGACTATTCCTTTTTCCCGTTCAAAAAAACCAGGAAGCCGGCGGACACTACTTGTATTATAGTGGACAATGGTTTCATGTATGCCAAAGCAAATGAAATCAGCAAATTATCCGGCATACCCATGAATTTCATTGTCTGCAAGACAAGCGGCGTAAATAACGCCTTTGCCTTTATGGACAAGGACGGAAACAGGTACATTAAATATGACGAAGCATTCATATCGCGAATGAATACAGATTCGTCGGCTGATGAAAGCAGCATCCTGTTTGCTCACGAAGTTGGCCATCATGTCTATTTCCATACCATCGCTAATTCACCCCTTGGCTTTCAAGCGGACAATGTGCAACAGGCAACAACTCGAGTCAAGACAACGAGCGACTCCGCCTTCCGACAGGAAGAGCAAGACTATTTTGACCTCAGGCAGCGGCAGGAATTGGAGGCAGACCGTTTTGCGGGTTTCATCATGGCCAGAAAAGGGATACCCTTAGACAAAGGAGAACGGTTTTTCAAGAAGTTGGATCGGTACTATCGCGACAAGGCCGACTCCACTCATCCTCCGTTCGCGAAAAGAATCGAAGCGCTAAAGGAAGGATTTGACTATGTCGGTACCCTGGCGAAAAACCAGCCGATCAATCCCTCGGCGTTAGGAAAGCAAAATAGGACCATTGTTTACCGGAAGACGAGCAAGCTGGAGCGGGATCTTTTACTTAGTACTATCACCGGTGCCATTCAGTCCGTCCAGGAAGGGGTCTCCAGCGGGAAATACCGTGCAGGATATGGCACGGGACTTACTAACTTCAGTCAACTTGACACCAACAAGCTGCGATCTTTAAGAATATACTTAGGTCGTGATTTTAGTCCTAACGCGGAACTCCTCGATGATGAACAAGATTATTTCCAATTGGTGGTATCCAACTTCAATATACAAAATTCGTCCCCTCATACCTCTACCGCTTATCATTCCGGTTATCATATTCGGGCAGGTTGGTTCTACTTAGTTCTTTTTATTCCCGGCAAAGGAGTTCAGGTAGGCTATAAGGCGAGGTTCGAGAAAGACCAGATCAGCCTGGATGAGATCAAGCTACTTTTTTCCCAGGTCTTTATGCCGGTGGTGCAGAAGCTTTTCGACAGTTATTCTCAATAGGTAGTTGGTGATGCGAAAAGTGAGAATTTCCCGATAACAGCGGTTCAAGAGAGAGCGGGTCTTTGAATTTTTTCAATCGACACTATTTTGGTAATGACACGACAGGAGGCCGTAGTACTGCGGGTGGTGTCCAGGACGAAGATTAGGGAATTGTCGCTCCATCTAACCGCCATTCCGTTAGCCAACAGGCGGTGATAAGAATTACCCATTTCGAAAATCTGCGTTAACTACGCCTCATCAACGACCAGCATCACGTCAAAATCAAATTTGTCCAAACTAGCACCCAACGTAATCGCTCCTCTAATTGGAAACCGCAACTTAATAATAGGGTTGGATTGCAATTGATCTGGGAGTACTATGGAAGGATTTATGACAAAGACAGGTTGGTAATATGTCGGATCATTGTAACCAAAAATGGAATAGGTTTGACTCATCTTCGATCCTTCACTGGTAATGATAGTCGCAGTAAAATAAAGGCCATTTTGGGCAAGGCGAGTACTCCATTCATTTGGATGCTTCCACTCAAAAAGCGGAGTCAACACTATCTTACGGATGCGTATAAAGGAACCGGGTTGTTGAAATGTGAATTCATACACTCGATTATCACTAGTCAGGCGGATAGCCACATCCCGCCGGAAAGAATCATTGGCCGCGATACTATATCGAGTACCACGTCCAGCCCCGTGGACGATAAGGTTCCTGTTATCGACCATATCTGCCAGAATCTTCTTGACCGTCGGATTAGGTATCAAAAGGTTTTTAGCGATTTCGCCACTGCTACTCCCCGGATGATGTTCCACATATCCATAGATCGCTTGTTCGCGAATACCTACCGACTCCCGCCGCTCTTTTTCCACAATCTTTGCCGTGAGCTGCGATTGGATATTTTTCAAACAGTCCAGGAAGAACATAACCCAGCGCGTAACGTCCTCGCCTGGGCGGTTTCGCTGGCTATGCATCAATTCTTTGTAGTACTCGGCTTTTCGGTGCTCAATTTCGTGTTCAAAGCTTACGTATTGAATCCAACTGTAGCCACCCTTTAGCAACAGGAGAGTACCTAATAGTCGGCTCAGACGGCCATTTCCATCCTGGAAAGGATGGATGCTCAAAAATTCGTAGACAAATACCGCTACCTTTATCAACGCATTGGTTTTGGTATCTTCAGCATACCAGTTTACCAATCGCGACATTGCTTCCTCCGTTTGCAAGCCGGGTTCGGTGGTCTGGAAGATCGTAGTCTTGGTACCATCGGGGGCAGTTGCTTCTATTGCATTGGAGATGATCTTATAATTACCTCGGTGATATGCGTCTTTCGCGCTATGCTTCATCAACGAATTGTGGAGATGTTTAATGCTGCTTTCAGCAACTGGTATATCGCGGTACGACTCCGCAATCAGGTTGAGGGTCTCCCAGTAACCAACGACTTCCTGTTGGTCTCGCTCTGTTAGAGTAGTAATTGCCAAGTTATCGATCAGTATCTCCACTTCTTTGTCGGTCATTACCGATCCCTCTATTCGAGTTGAAGCACCGACACTGCGGACAGTGGCTATGGATTTGAGTTGGCTAAGGGTCTTTTGCTCCCTTCTTTCGATGGCTTTCCAAGACGCATCGAATCGATCCAATTGGCTAAGCTCATTAGTTAGAGCCATCCAGTCTTGGGGTAAAAAACTAACTGTACTAATTATAGTCGGCCGCACGATACGATTTGATACGCAAATATACGATTAATATCCAATTATTTAGATACGATTTGATACGCAAATATACGATCTATACTCAATTAAAACATTGATTATCAGAGCAAATTTGGAATTATCGGGACCAGTTCAATATTTTTGAACCTTAACCGTATCTTTGCAGACCAGCTGCGTTAAGGGACGCTAGCGGTGTCAAAAAATGGCAAAGTACGTTCCATACAATGTGTTAAACGATCCCGCCTGGGAGCGGCCGCCGGCTGGGGCTCACCGTTGCTGGTATTTTTCGGCGGATTGGCTGCCGAAGAACGGCTCCATGCCTGTGTTATCGCTGGAGACGGATGAATATTTTCGGTTAACGAAATTCGACGAATATACCCTTCACGGCAACCTTGGCCGGCTTCGCCAGGGAGATGCGTACTTCCTTCATCAACCGCACGGGCTTACCTATTTTAGCGATTTCCGGTCGGGCAAAAGAGGGTATTTTTCATTTGACCAGGCGGCTTTGTGGCGGCTCGAAAGTATCCTACCCGCGTCGCCGCTGGTGTTCGTCTTAAAAAAAGTAAACCTTTGTACAATGGAAGATTATAAACAGGGACATTCGGTATCGATAACCGGGGATGGCAACGTTGTTGCTGCGGGTGCAGGCAATACCATACACGTGGGCCAGATAAATATCAAGGGAAATATTGACTATTTACAGGAGCAACTGGCGACAGCCAGGGTGCCGCCGGACGATGTCGCTGAGATTGTGGGTATTGTTCAGCAGGAGAGGCCGGGTGCTGATGGAGAACTGCCACCGAAAACACAATCCTGGCTGAATAAGATGGTGGGTAAGGCAGCCTCCGGGACTTGGGATATCATCACGCACACGGCCGGGCATCTGCTGGCGGGGTTTATCAAGTCTTATTACGGGTTACCCGGCTGATGCCGGTAGAGTCATCCGACATGAATGCGATTGAACAAATAATCGAGGAGCTGAGCGACAGCGGCAAGTCGCTTGAAGGCCCGCTACTGAAGACAAAGGTATTGGCGAGCAGAATCAAGAACGAGGAGATCAGGGAGTGGGCAAGCCAGGAGCTGGTGGGGTACCGAGACATCGACGAGTTGCCCACCTACCGGTATGCAAGACCGGTATATCAATGGGTGGTATTGCAACGGGGGATGGAGCTGCCCCTGGCGCCGGTGTCGATCATGGTGTTTGACGAAGAAACCCGGAAACGATTTTTTAGGGGCAGGATGGAGGGTGCCGTTGCCAGTCTGGAGTCACTGGCGAAACGAAACGACGGTGAAGGGTTCATCCGGAAGGAGTTTGGCGCGGACATATGCCAATTCCTGACCGGGAGAATCGTAAATAACGAAGTCCTGAAGATTCGGATATTGCAGCTTTTCTCCACAACGGATAATTCCGAAACCACGCAAGTCCTTGCGGGAATCCGCTCAATGCTTCAGGATTTCATGCTAAAGCTAGAAGCAGACGTGCCGGTGCTGGACAAGCCCCTCAACAAGATCAGTAGCATTGGCGCCACCGACCAGGCCAGGATCACCAATATCTTTCACAATACGATCATCAACGTGACCGGCGACCGCAACACCATCGTAACCGGTGATTCCAACAAAGTTTCCCACACTTGATAGGGTTCAACTATGCTACGTTTGCCTGTTGTCCAACCCAGTCACATCTTCCGTTCTTTGAATACAAATTCGCAACATCGCCTTTAAACCTAATTCAAATAAATCGTTTGGGAATTCACTTACAATTCAGCTGGTCCGCTTACTTTTTTCTGCATCCGCCAGAGTGTGCATGTTAGGTCCTAACTCGGTACGATACAGTCCAGACAAGGATTTCAGGAAATAAGGTCTCCCTCCGGCACCCTCGGCAAGAACATGTGCCAGGCCGAACACCTTATTCGCACCGCTCCGCGGATGACGAACAAAGTGTCCGCCGACATGCAACCTCCTCGCTTCGCTGTGGGGGTCGCAAGTCGGTTCGCATTTCTGGCACAGTTCTTTCGCTTCGGGCGCCTCCGGTCGGGCAGCTCCTGTGGCCTGGGTAATCTCGCGTCCTCATTCCCGCTCGCAGTTTTATTTGCTCCGTTCCCTCCTCCCGCGTTCGCTTCGCTCACTTTGGTCAGCGTGGTCACTCCGCGCCACAAAACCGCTTCACTTCATTGCGGGCGAAATTCCTCCAGTCCACCCGCTGCCTCATAATGTCCGCCACCTGCCGGTGGCGCCCAGCCTCATCTATTCAATCTGGCCTCCGTTCCACTCCGGCCGAACAACCAAGGTCGAGCGGCGGCTAGCTGTCCGGCGGACTCCTTTGTCGTCCTTCCCCGTCCAGCACTGGGCGCCACGTGGCGGAGCGGCGGTAACCTCCAGGACCGTCCGTTCAGTCGTACCTCCTTCACTCCCGGCCTGGAGCCGCCAAAATGCAAGAATCCTGACAAGCCGTTCAGCCGCTCAACCAGCCCGAGTCCGGGCAGCCGCCGGCGGGCAACTATAGAATAGATCCGAACAGCATCTCGCCGTTGGCACCTCCGTGCGATGCGACGAAAGCCCGGAACTCCCCGTCAACGAAAAAATCAAGGGCTTTCATCGCACCTCCCGGAGGATAATTCCGTTGATATTATCATACACCTTGCCCCATGACCCTTGAAAGAAATCCTTATGACACATCAATGGTGGCACAGAGGATTGATTTGATGCCGAAACTGGGGTACCATTCCAACACCTTATCCAGTCACTTTTTTTTAGGCATTTTTTCCCAACCAGCCAACATTCGGAAAGACAACGAACCTTGATGTGGCACTTTTCATAATTCAATTCCATATTATACCCCGGGCAAAAAGAAATTTGGCCGCAAGCACCAATGACTACCAGGTCGCGAACAGTTGTCGTTACCATCTCATCATTCCATTATACTGCTACCGCAACCGATCAAACCTTCTTTTCATTATCCTAAGTTTTAACCCGAGTGTTTTGGTGCCGTCTCCCTTCCGCTCCTCGGTACCTTTCAATCATCAATACTCTTCACTTTAAATCGACCTTTCGCAGGCTGATCAACTCAATTTGCTGCCATTGCTTCAGGCCAATTACGAGATCGATATTCAGGCGTGAAGGCATTTTTATACCTTACCCCTAAGTCAGCTATACCAACAATTCAGAGTGGCACGTGGAATTGACAAGATGTGTCAAAGTGCCACAACACAGGCGTAATAAATGATCCTTGCCTGAAAAGCGAATGCTCGCCACAAACCGTCCCTTTCTTGCGTATGCCTGAAACTATCCGCCTCTATGTCATTTTAGCGGAAACCCGAACTTATGATTTTCCTTGGCAGTACCTGTGATAAAATAATTTACAACCTGCAGATGACCTCACTAACAAATGCCAAAACAGGAAGCACCGAGTTCCTATCAGCCAAAGGTAGCCCAGCTGTCTATTCGGTTACAACGTAACCTACTTAAAACCGAAGTAAAAAGCCACAACAGTCTTATTGATCATCTTTCCTTTTTATCCTGCAAATCGGATCTCGAATCTTAAATTGGTGCCACAAACCAATCCGATTTCAAGTCATCTGATAGATCGGCCAACGAATAGATTGTGCCCAACAAAAACCCTAATGTCTTCTGAGCCAAAGCTGCTTTCGATGCTATTACGTTGCACATTTTGGGCCAACATCCATCATGAATAACTTCGACGCCCCCTCCCTTCAAATGTTGTTTTATCCCATTTATTCTTTTTATTATCTTTGTAGAAGTCCTTTCTCACATACTTGCTTTTCCCCAATCATCTCATTTTCTTTCAAAAATTATTCCTGATGCATCAGTATATTTTCATTGATGAAACGGGGAGTCCGCATTTTTATGCCAAGCGGAAACGCCCTTTATGGACCGAGCCGAATTTTGCCCCGATCATTTGTCTCGGCATGGTATCGACGGATGACCGGGCACGCCTGCGCAAAGAAGTAAACGACTTTCAGCAACACATCCTAAACGACCCTCTATTCAATTCCATTTACTCGGTACGCCAGCCAGGTTGGCTCCTCCACGCGTGCAATGACCATTCGGACATTAACCTGAAGACAGTCGAATTCCTTAGAAGATTCGAAGGCTTCCGGTTTCATGCCGTAATTGGCAGAAAAATTCCTGAGATCTTCATCCGCAAACACAACGGCAACGCTACTGAATTCTATTTTGATCTTATCCATAAATTACTTGCCCTACACCCGCTAACAGAAGATACAAGCTATCATTTGTTCCTAAGCCAGAGGCAGAGTAATACTGAACAACGGTTCAAACAGGCTTTTGAAAAGGTGCTTACTTCAGAACGGAAAGACGGGAAAACTACCTACACTTGCAATGTTGTTAGAAGCAGTAATTTCCCGGAATTGAGCGTTGTCGATTACTTATTGTGGGCCTTACAGCGATATATTCTCAAAGGTGAGAAAAGATACTTTGCTGCTTTGCAGCACCATTATGAGCAAATTCTGGACATTTATGAGAGTGATGGCCAGGGAAAACTATATACGCAGGAAGATCGATTTGAATTGGAGAAGGCTTCTCCCTTTACGATAGGGGCAAAAAAATAACGTTTTGTTCAAGGCACCGTGCCAATACTGGCATCCTCCACAGGGCGTGGGTTTATGAAACCTTGAGAAAACGTCCACCACAAAGATAAATAATTTGTCGATATCTTGGTAGTACTATTTTAGTTGCCACATTTGACGCCACTTTAGGTCCTTCCCTACCCCATATCGACCTTTGCCCAGGGAGGATAGTGAGCATGAAGCGAGGAAAGAGCATCTACGATGGGAACAAAAGCATTTTAGAGGACGAAGCCACCTACGAGGACTACAATACCATCTTACTAATCAACCTGATCGCCGAGATCATCGTAAAAATCACCCTTACCCAGTCACAATCCCCCCAAGACCCACACACTCCCCAGGAAAACAACCATAATCCCATATGAACAAAAAAGCCGTCAAATACCTCCGCTTCAGTTCCGAAGAACAAAGTCATTTCAGCATCGAACGACAGGACATGATCACCGGCTCCTGGATGCAACATGCCAATATTGAGCTCGTCGACACCTTCATCGACCAGGGATTTTCCGCCACCAACTTCGATCGCCCTGACTTCAAAAAGCTCAACTCCTTCATAGAAAAGAACTACCGCAACATCGATTACCTGGTAGTCTCAGACCTTACCCGTTTCAGCCGCGAACTGGGCGACGCTGTCAACATCGTAAAGAAGATCCAAAAAACTTACGGCATCAGGATCGTCAGCGCCGGCAGAGGCGCCATCTACGATTGTACCGACCACAACTCTTTTTTCATGATGGCCCTTGAATTCCTGTTAGGAAACACGGAGAACCTGAAACGGATGAATGATATCAACGGTGGTATCTACACTGCCAAAGCCATCAATCAAAGATACATCGGCCCACGACCCCCGTTTGGCTATAGAAGAGAAGGCAAAGGCAAAAATTCTATCCTTGCCATCGTCGAAGAAGAAGCCGCCGTCATAAGCTTCATTTACAACGCATACCTCCGCAATGTCCCCCTCTCCGTCATCGAAGCCGACGCACGGGACAGAGGCCTAAGAGGTACCCGTAACAGCCTGATCGACATGATCCTCAGATGCCCCATCTACAGCAGTCAGCAATACGTAAAGCCCTACAAGGACCAACCGGGCGGACTATTCCCCCTAAAAGACCAGCAACCCATCATTGACGCAATCACCTGGCACCAGGTCCAGGAAAAACTCAAAAAAAAGGTAACGATCCGGGTAACCATCACAGATGAAATGCCCCTGAGAGGCGTCCTCCATTGTCATTGCGGCCGACTATTGACCGGCGCCCCCAGCCGTGGCAAATCCGGCAAATACTTCTATTACTATAAATGCCCAATCACCAGCAAACACAACAATATCTCCGTCATTAAATCCCAGGAGCAACTGGAAGAAGCATTCAGATACATGAGCCTGACCGATAAAATGGTCAAAAGTATAATTATGAAAAGCGAGCTAAACCTGGAAGCAAAAACCAAAGACAAGACTCAACAGCTCGACAAGAAAAGATCAGAATTGGAAAAAGTGGAAACCGACCTCCACCACCTCGAAAAGAAATGGTTGGAAGAGCAAATAAACCAGGATACCTACAACCGCTGGCACGCCGATTATACCAAGCAACGCAACTTCCTCCGCGCCCAGATCGACCAGTTAAGCAAAGACCACAGCAATACCCACGCAATGCTAAAACAGAACATCGGCCTGCTCACCGACATAAGAAACCTCTATGTAAAATGCACCACCTTGCAAAAACAGGAATTGATCCGCACGGTGTTCGATAACTCCCTCTTTACCGTATATATCGAACCCCCTACCTCATTCCCGAACTTGCGCACAATGAACTGAAAATGAAAGAGAAAGGATTACTTATAGTCACAAAAAAAGGGGATTCTCGTCAAAGAATCCCCTTAAGTGGAGGTGAGGGGATTGCCTCCGTTACACTCCGGCGATCCCGGAGTGGGGGGCCGACAACAAATAATATGGCCGCAGAACTTCGGCAAAGCTTCGTTCCTCGCTTTCCCTCGTTCGTTCCCTTCGCTCCGCTCGTGAACGTGCGCTTTTTTATTTCCGTCCGCTTTGACGAGCCTGCCCTCAAAACGTCGTGCAAACAATAATTATCCTTAATCTCCACCATTCCGCTCGTCACGCTGCCGAAAACAAAAAAGGCCCTCACCAAAGGTGAGAGCCATATTATTTGTTGTGGAGGTGAGGGGATTCGAACCCCTGTCCAAACATAACCCCCAAAAGCTTTCTACATGCTTATTCCGGCATTGATTGTCGGGAGATAACAGGAACCGGACACACCGATCATCTCCTTAGCTGTATAGTCTTAAGCAACAGTCACAGCCTTCTGTTGCAGCATCCCGTATTTGTTTTAAGTCGGCAGCGCAGCGTGGTAACAGGCCAACCTGCTGCGGGCCCTAATGACTATCTAATCACTGATTAGGCAGCCATGGCATACGAAGTATTGCCATTTGAGATTTTGAATATTCAGATTAACGTGCTAATTATCCAACGCACGACATGCTTACACCTTCAAAGATCTATGCTGTCAAAACCAGGCACCCCCGATCTGCAAAAATACGAAAAAATTTCCAACCACCCACGCGCAAAGCAAACAACGCATCCTCAATCCCGCACGCCGCCGCATCCTCAAACCTCCAAACCCAACCGCACAACCATAACCCGTCCCAACCCCAATCCCCCTCTCCCAAGGCGGCTCCGCAACCTAACTCGGCCTCACCACGTGAAAAATATCCAACCCCAGCGCATAAATCATCAACCCAAACAACAACACCATACCCACCATCTGCGCATACTCGATAAACTTATCACTGGGCTTCCTACCCGAGATCATCTCGACCAGCGTAAACAACGCATGCCCGCCATCCAGCGCCGGGATCGGCAAGACATTCATAAACGCCAACAGTATGCTAAAAATCCCCGTCAACGTCCAGAAACTCTGCCAGTCCCACTCAGAAGGGAATACATTGGCAATGCTGATAACACTCCCCAGATTATCCTGGACCTTCACCTCTTTCGACGTAAACAGCAATTTCAGGTTTCGGATATAGTTCCTCAGCGTCTCGATACTTTTATGAATACCGGCAGGCACAGCCTTCAACAACGTGTACGACACATGCACCTCGCCGAGAACATCCGCCATGCTCTTATAGAAAAGACCATTCCCATCCTTTTCCGTCTGGGCCACCACCGCATGCACCGTATCCTGACCGCGGCGGAAAGTCAACGCAATCGTCTTCTTATCTTTCAGCGGTTTGAAATAATCCCGATCCCTGTAAAAATCACTATTGTATTGTATAGGATGACCTTCCATGGCGATAAGCGTATCCCCCTTCCGGACATCCCCTTCTATGATTTTGGAACTCGGCAAAATGGAATCGACGATAACGGGATAACGCGGCACGGCAAGGCCAAACAGCCGGTTCTTGCTCAATTGACTGATAATGCCCTCGGGAACAGACAGGTTGACCTTCCGGCCATTCCGCAACACCGTCAACGTCTTGGCCTCATTCATAATAATAGACGACCCGACCGTCCCCTGCCTGATGATCGGCTGTCCTTCCACAGCAATGATATTGTCCCCATCCTGTATGCCTATCCTACGGCCCAGGCTATCCGCATAAACACCATACTTTAAATTGGCAGCCGGTACATACCTGTCCCCCCATACCCACATGATCATAATAAAGATGGCGAAAGCCAGCAGCACATTGACGGTTACCCCACCCAGCATGATGATGAGACGCTGCCAGGCCGGTTTGCTCCGGAACTCCCAGGGCTGGGCAGGTTGGTTCATCTGTTCCTTGTCCATGCTCTCGTCGATCATCCCCGCTATCTTCACATAGCCCCCAAAGGGTATCCAGCCCAAACCATACTCCGTTTCGCCGATCTTCTTCTTGAAAAGTGAGAACCAGGGATTAAAAAACAAATAAAACTTCTCCACCCGGCATTTGAACCAGCGGGCTGGCAGGAAATGCCCTAATTCATGGAGTACGACCAGGATAGAAAAGGATAAGATGAACTGCAGTACCTTAGTACCAATAGAAGCCCATTCGATTGCTAATAGTATCATATTTCTTTATCAAATCCACTTGTAGTGGGTTTTTAATCACATGTTAATGAAAAACTTCCCAATTTAACATCTTTTTGACCATTCCGTTTAACCGTTGATCCACTTATAACAAAACTGTATTATAAACGTTTCCCAACCATTTGCTAAATCAGAACAGGACTATAACTTGATCAATGAAGCTGCAAAATTACGAGCCTCCCCATCACTGTCAAAATATTCCTTGAGGGTGGGCTTCTCGATAAACGGCATTTCCTGCATGGTACGCTCCACCAGGTCGGTCATATCCAAAAACCCAATACGATTCCGGAGGAACGCAAAAACAGCTATCTCATTTGCCGCATTCAGCACACAGGGAAGATTGCCGCCTTTATTCAACGCCTCGGTCGCCAGCACCAGGTTTCGAAACGTTTTGACGTCCGGCTCTTCAAAAGTCAGCGTATTGGGCTTCCTGAAATCATAACGGGGAAAGGCGCTGGGAAGACGACGGGGAAAGCCCAAAGCATATTGGATCGGCAGTTTCATATCCGGAAGCCCCATCTGAGCCTTGATACTGCCGTCCTCAAACTGGATCATACTATGTATAATGCTTTGAGGATGAATCACCACATGCACCTGGTCCGGTTGCAGGCTGAACAACCACTTAGCCTCGATCATCTCCAGCCCCTTGTTCATCAGGGTAGCGGAATCGATGGTGATCTTGGCGCCCATATTCCAGTTGGGATGCTGTAAGGCATGGTCCCGCTTGACATTGACCAGGAAATTGGGCTTTTTGCCCAGAAATGGACCGCCGCTCGCAGTCAAAATGATCTTTTCGATCCTGCTCCGGGTTTCCCCGATAAGACATTGGAAGATGGCCGAATGTTCCGAATCCACCGGTAAAATAGGCACCTTGTATTCCAGCGCCTTTTTCATGACGATATCACCGGCCACCACCAGGGTTTCTTTATTGGCCAGCGCAATAGCCTTGCCGTTCTCTATGGCGCGCAGCGTGGGACGAAGACCGGCAAAACCGACAATGGCCGCCAACATCATGTCATAAACGTCCATCGCCGCCACTTCCTCCAGTGCCTTCTCCCCGCCAAAAACTTTTATCGGTTGACTAGCCAACGCATCTCTGACAATAGTATATTTCTTCTCATCGCCGATAACCACAATGTTCGGCTTGAAATGCAAGGCTTGCCTGATCAGCAGCTCATCACTCGTCTGCGCCGTCAGCACTTCGACACTAAACACGGAGGGATTGGCATCGATCACCTCCAACGCCTGCCGGCCAATGGAACCGGTAGATCCAAACAAAGCAATGCGTTTCCTAACTAAGCCGTTTGACATGACTTTCGAAAATTTGAATTTTTGAATCGCGGCAAAAATTTGTCAAAATACAATTTAGTTGTCTATTCAATATACTTTTCCAGTTCAGTAACCAGCTTTCGATCATTGCTCAGGCGAGGCACTTTATTCTGCCCGCCCAACTTGCCAACCGACTTCATATAATCGATAAACCCATTCTTTTTTACCGGGCGGATTTGCAGGGGTTGCAGGATATTACCCGTGATCAGGTCATCGTAATAAATATTTTTGGCACGCAGATGTTTGTCTACTTTAACAGCAAACGCCGTCAGGTCAGCCGGTTTATCGCCAAACTCAACAAACCACTCATGATAGGACTTGCCTTTCTCCTGCTGGATCATCGGCGCGACGGTAAACTCCGTAATGCGCAACCCGTCCTCTTCAGCGGCCTTCATCAGGCTGGACTCCACTTCTTCTCCAATGACATGCTCCCCAAAAGCGGAAATAAAGTGTTTCGTTCTACCCGTTACGACTATGCGGTAAGGATTCACAGAGACAAAACGGATCATATCCCCGATGCTATATCCCCAAAGACCCGCATTGTTGCTGACCACAAGCGCATAGTTTTCGCCCACCTGCACATCTTTCAGGCTGACCCGGTTAGGGTTCTCCTTCCCAATTTCGGCAGCAGGGATGAATTCAAAGAAGATACCGCTATTCGTATTCAGCAATAATCCTTCCTCTTCCCTGGAATCCTGGAAAGCAAAAAATCCTTCCGACGCAGGAAAGGTCTCGATGGTATCGATCTTTTTGCCAATGCTCTCGAAAAGCCGGTGTTTGTAGGGTTCGAAGTTTACCCCGCCATGCACCAGGACAGAAAAATTCGGGAAGATATCCTTTACCGGTTTCTTCTTCAATTCGGTCAACCGGTCGAAATACATCTGCACCCAGGGTGGGATCCCGCTGATCAACCGCATATCCTGGTCGATCGTCTCCTCGACTATCTTATCCAGTTTGGTCTCCCAGTCCTCGATACAATTCGTTTCATAAGAAGGCAGCTGGTTGGTGCGTAAATAACCCGGCACATGATGATTGACGATACCGCTTAAGCGACCCGTAGGGATGCCTCCTACCCTTTCCAGCTCAGGGCTGCCCGATAAAAAGATCATTTTCCCATCAGAAAAGGCTGAATTACCCGTAGAAGCCATATAACACAACATGGCATTACGGGCCGTATTCATGTGATTGGAAATAGAATCTTTCGAAATAGGGATATACTTAACACCGCTGGTAGTGCCGGATGTCTTGGCCAGGTAGATGGGAAGACCTTTCCATAATATATTATGCCTGCCTTCTTTTACGAGGTTGATATAGGGAGCAAACTGCTCATAATCCCTTACCGGCACCGCCTCCCGGAACTCCTCATAACTCTTTACCTCACCCAGTTTGTGTTCAGCACCAAAGACCGTCTTACTTCCTATCCGCAACAACTCCTTCAAAATAGCCTCCTGATCCGCTACTGCCGTTGTCATCCCCTTTTGTATGGCCTTATATACATAGGATGCAAAAGGCCTGGCCAGGAACGATTTGATCTTCATATTCATGCGGGCAAACCTACGTGAAAAAGCTTAATGGACAATAAGGAGCTGCCCAATCCGTGCCTAACTCAGGGCACAATTCATAATTAATTGATTCTGAATACTCATTTGCAAAAAACCTAAAACAATCGCCCGAAAACTATTATTTTTGCCTTTCTGCATCGATTTTTCTGTTCCTTCTTTCTTTTTTCCTTAAATCCCCTTACCTTTGCAGCCCTAATATTGAATATTATGTTAGCAGTTGTGAAAATAGCCGGTCAGCAGTTTAAGGTCCAAAAGGACCAGACTTTGTACGTTCCCCGTATCGCGGGCAATGCCGGTGACAAAGTTGAGTTCGGAGAAGTTCTTCTGGCTGCCGGTGACGGTTCGCTTTCCGTCGGAAAAGACGTAAAGACTGTTATCAAAGCCGAGATCATCGGTCATGTACAAGGTGACAAGGTCATCGCCTTCAAAATGAAAAGAAGGAAAGGTTTCCGCAAGAAACATGGTCATCGTACTCATTACACGAAGATCAACATCCTCGACATCGCGTAGTAATCAAAAATTAAAGTAACTAACTATCAAACTACTAGTATATGGCTCACAAAAAAGGTGAAGGTAGTGTAAAGAACGGTCGTGACTCACACAGCAAACGTCTGGGAGTTAAGATCTACGGAGGTCAGCCCGCCGTTGCCGGTAACATCATCGTTCGTCAACGTGGTACAACATATCATCCTGGAAAGAACATCGGCGTTGGAAGAGATTGGACTCTGTTCGCACTTACTGATGGTACTGTTGCATTCAGAAAAGGAAAAGGCGACAAAACCTTCGTTAGCATCAACCCGGTTGAAGTAGAAGTAGGCGCTTAATTCAAGTCGGCTTAAGGAAATTTTTGGAATTTTTCAAGAAATTTTTTGGAACTTCCAAAGAAGTTTCTATTTTTATGAGTGTAAATTGTATTACTAACCAATTTAAATTCTAAAAAAATGGCAACTGCAAAAAAAGCCGCTAAGAAAAAAGCAGCTCCTAAAAAGAAAGCTGCTCCTAAGAAGAAAGCCGCTAAGAAAGCTGCAAAAAAGAAATAGTTCTCTTTTAAGCAGAACAATATCAAAGTCCCGAAGCAATTCGGGACTTTTCTTTTTCACCCCCCGCTTCGTACCTTAGCCCCATGACAATCACTAACGACTACATAGCCGACCAGTTCAGCCTGCTGGCCAAACTCATGGACATCCATGGCGAAAACTCTTTCAAGACCAAATCCTACTCCGTAGCAGCCTTCACACTGGAAAAACTTCCCCAGCCCCTGCAAGGCCTGCCGCCGGAAAAAGTCACTTCCATCAAGGGCATCGGCGACGCCATCGGAAAAAAGATCCAGGAGATCCTCGAAACCGGCGAGCTCCGGCTCCTCCACGAATACATCAACAAAACTCCTCCCGGCGTCATCGCCATGTTACAGATCAAAGGCCTGGGACCTAAAAAAATTGCTACCATCTGGAAAGAAATAGAAATCGAATCCATCGGGGAATTACTATACGCCTGCCAGGAAAACAGGCTGCTCCTCTACAAAGGATTCGGCGAAAAGACCCAGAACAACGTCCGCGAAGCAATAGAATTTCTCCTCAAAAACCAGGGCAGCCACCTCTACTCAGAAGTAGAAGCCTATGTCCAAACCCTGCAGACCCGCCTGCAACAACAATTCCCGGCAGAAAAATTGGCCATAACCGGCGACTTCAGAAGACAGCTCGAAGTCATCGACAAACTCCAATGGGTAACCACCGCCTCACCCGCATCCACCAACGCCTTTTTTGAAAAAGAGGGCTTCACCCCGCAACCCGAAGGCGCATACAAAAGCGCCGAAGGAGTGCTCGTAGAAATAATCCACACCGCCCCGGAGTCTTTTGTTACCACCCTGTTCGAAACCAGCTGCAGCGGCGAATTCCTCGAAGCCTGGCGCGAAAGAACA
>WNFM01353776.1_pt4 | contig 22156 bp, 12 predicted proteins | sample 5400271 | NCBI WGS metagenome assembly WNFM01 (sample SAMN13153352, study PRJNA577476) | soil metagenome | isolation source: 60 cm saprolite on Douglas fir-dominated hillslope | place: USA:California | collected 2013-09-17
CACCACGATGTTCAGCGTAGTGAACAGGGTCGCCCACTACGAGCTCGGTTTCGCCGACGCGGACCGGCTGGTGGTGCTCTGGAGCACGGACGCCGAGCGCGGCGTGTCGCAGCAGCCGCCGACCTGGGAGATCGTGCAGGCGCTCCTCGCGCACGGCGGCTCTTTCGAGGCATTCGGGCTCTTCCAGGGGGGCGGCGCTCCGGTCACCCTCGCGAGCGCCACCGAGAGCAGCCGGGTCTCCCAGATGCCGGTAGACGTGAACGCCCTGTCCATCGTGGGCGTCGCTCCCCTGCTGGGACGCACCTACCGTCCGGAGGACTTTGCCGACGTGGTCAAACAGAAGGAGGCGCGCTCGATCGTGGTCAGCTACGACACCTGGCAGCGGCGCCTGGGCGCCACGCCCGACGTGATCGGAACGTCCATCCGGGTGGACGGCGAGCCGCGCACGGTGATCGGGGTCATGCCCCGGGGCTTTGCCCTGGTCCCCTGGGCGGACGACATCGCCTTCTGGGCGGCCAACGATCTGAGCCGGATCCCCCAGGCGCGCTGGATGACCGCGGTGGGCCGGTTGAAGGCGGGCGTGTCGTTGGCTTCCGCGCAGGCGGAGGCCACCGCCATCAGCCGCCAGATGATCGAGGCGCGGGGCGAGAAACCCGGCAACGCCGGAGCTCGTGTCGTCCTTCTCCACGAGGCGTTCTTCGGCAATGCCCAGAGCGGGCTCACCTTCCTGCTCGGGGCGGTCAGCTTCGTCCTGCTGATCGCCTGCGCGAACGTGGCGAACCTGCTGCTGGCGGCGGGGACGGCGCGACGGAAGGAGCTGGCGCTGCGCTCCTCGGTGGGGGCGGGCCGCCGGCGGCTGATGCAGCAGCTCCTGACCGAGAACCTGCTGCTCTCGCTGGTCGGCTGCGCCTTCGGCCTGATCCTCGCGTTCTGGGGCACCCGGCTGTTCGCGCTGATCGTGCCCATCGGCTTCCCGGAGCTGCTGCGCCACATCCCCATCGACGCCCGGGTGCTGGGATTCGCCCTCGCGATCTCTGTGGCCTCGAGCCTCGTGTTCGGCCTGCTCCCGGCGCTGCAAGCGTCGCGAGTGGACCTGAACGAGGTGCTCAAGGAAGGCGGCCGGGGTTCGAGCGGCGCCCACCGGCGCGGGCGGAGCGTGCTGCTGGTCGTGGAGGTGGCGCTCTCGATGGTGCTGCTGGTCGGAGCCGGGCTCATGATGCGCGGCTTCCTGCGGGAGCAGAGCGATCTGCCCGGCTTCGAGACGAAGGGGCTGCTGACCGCGGACATCCTGCTCGGGGGCACGAAGTACTTCGACAAGACTCCGCAGGACATGAACCTGGTGACGCCGCAATCCGAGATGTTCTTCGACCAGCTCCTGGAGCGAGTGCGCGCTCTCCCCGGCGTCACCCGGGCCGGCATCAGCAGCCGGCTCCCGATGCAGGTGTGGACCCACCCGTTCGCCATCGTCGGCAAGCCGACGTCGGAGCCGGGCCACGAGCCCCGCGCCGACCTGAACGAGGTCGATTCCCAGCTTCTCGACACCCTCGGCATCCGGCGGCTGCGCGGGCGGATGATCGAGGAGCGGGACGTCGCTTCTGCGCCGTGGGTCGCCGTCATCAACAAGACCTTCGCCGATCGGCATTTCCCGGGCCAGGATCCCCTCGGCCAGGCGATCCGCGTCTCCGTAGGCCCTTCCGGCCGGGATGCCGTGCAGGAGCCCCAGCCGCGCGAGATCGTGGGGGTGGTGGCCGACGTGACCTACCCCAGCTTCTTCACCGAAGCTCCCGCCGCCATCTACATTCCGTTCCGACAGCATTTGTGGCAGTACGGCCGGGAGGACGAGTGGCTCCACACGCGCAAGGTGCTGGCGGTGCGGACCGCGGTCGATCCCCTGACCCTGGTGCGCCCCATCGAGGACGCCGTGGCGCAGGTCGACCGCGACCAGGCGGCGCACGACTTCATGACCATGGAGCAACGCGTCGGCAGCTCGCCCTCGGTCACCAACAGCCGCTTCTTCGCCTCGCTGTTCACCGCGTTCGGTACCCTCGCGATCCTGCTGGCCATGGTGGGTGTCTACGGCGTGATGTCCTGGGTCGTCGGCCAGCGAACCACGGAGTTCGGCATCCGCATGGCCCTCGGGGCCCGGGCCCGGGACGTGGTCACGATGCTGCTGGGCCAGTCGCTCCGACCGATCCTCCTCGGAGTGGCGCTGGGTGTGCTCGGCGGCTTCGGTCTCAGCAAGGCCCTCAACAGCGTCTTCTGGCGCATGACCGTGGCCGACCCCCTGGTCCTCGGCGTCATCGCGGCGTTGATGCTGGCCGCAGCCCTCACCGCGGCATGGGTTCCCGTTCACCGCGTGACCCGCATCGACCCGCAACAAGCGCTCCGCTACGAATAGCCAGCCGGAGAGCTTCACTTCAGGGGCGTTCAAGCAGATCCTGCTCGTCCGGGCCGCGTGGAGCCCCATGACTCGCCGCTAGCCGGCGCGCTGCCGGTCCTCGGGAGCGAGGTCGGCGACCACGCGATTGCGCCCGGCGTAGCCGAAGACGTACGGACGCGTTACTTGTGGACCGCGAGCTCCATGGGCTTAGAATGCCATGCTCGGGGGCGCCCGAAGGAACTGGTTGATGAAGATTCGCATGGCGTCGCGGCCGTAGATGACCGTACCGCGCGCGGAATCGCCGGGCAGGGATCCGATCGCGCTCACGAACCCGTACGGGATCACCCGACCGTCCCGGAGCGCGAAGACCATCCCCCCGGAGTCGCCGTGCGAAAGCTCTCGGCGGATGAACCACTGGGAGCCGTACTCGATCGCCGGCGCCTCGATCGGGATGATCTTGGAGCGGTGTCCGGGTGCCGCAAGGTAGAGCTCCTTGGGAAGGCCGCCGACCGCAGCCTGGAAGACCTCGGGCCCGAAAGGCTGCCCGACCATGCCGTCCTGCAGCTCCAGGATCGCAATGTCCAACCTGCGGACGTCGCGCTGACCCTCCCGCGGCCAGACGAGCCGGGCCCGCGACGACTGCTTGCCGACCGTCACCCGGATCTGCTCCGCCACGTGATCTGATGCACCTTCCTCGCCGGTCATCACCGTATGCAGATCGCCGAGGGTGTACACCCTGTCGCCGGCCGTCCAGAGGAGGCAGTTGCCCGTCTCCTCCTGGTTCGACTCGCCAAACGACGCCGACCGGGCCGTGACCGCGCCGACGCGAGGACGCGCCGACTCGATGCCTGCATCCATCGCCCGCGCCGGCGCCGCCCCCAGAAATGCGCACAGGATGGCGGAAGCGATCAGTTCGCCCCGGCTCGACGTCCTCGATCCGTCCATGAGCGGCTCCTTTTGGGAGCCGCTTGGCCAAGCAGCCCGTCCTGTCCCCTCGAATATGGGCGGCTGACATCGGGAAGTCTTCGGTGGATCGTGGGGTTTTCACGGAAAATCGGCGATGCCAGTCAAGTTCGGCGACTTCGTCCTAGACCGCGGCACTCGGCAGCTCCTGCGCGACGGACAGGAGCACCGCATCGGCCCCAAGGCCTTCGACCTTCTCGAGCTGTTGCTGAGCCAGCGGCCGAACGTGGTCCCCAAGGAGCGCATCCGTGACCGCCTCTGGCCGGACACCTTCGTCTCCGGCTCGACCCTGGCCACCCTCGTCGCCGAGCTGCGCTCGGCCCTGGACGAGGATCCCAAGCGGCCGCAATTCCTCCGGACGGTGCACGGTGTGGGCTATGCGTTCTGCGGCGAGGCGCAGGAGTCCGGGCCAGCCCGGAGCGCCGGTCCGGGAGTCAGAGCACCCGCGGCCTATCGGCTCGTGCTCGAGGACCATGAGGTCGCCTTGCGGGAGGGTGAGAACCTCCTCGGGAGGGTGGAGGAGGGAGTGGCCTGGATCGAATCGCCGACCGTGTCCCGCCGGCATGCCCGGATACTGATCGAGGGCGGACAGGCGATCCTCGAGGACCTGGCCAGCAAGAACGGGACGTTCCTGCGCGGGCAGCGGATCGCCGCCCCGACCCTCCTGCGCGACGGAGACGTGATCCGGCTCGGCGGCGTCGCCATGACGCTGCGGGCGGTCGGGCCCGACCGAGCGACCCGCACCGGCGACGACGGCTAGAGTGACGGGTCGGAGCGAGGAGGTTCGAGCCCGAGGACGTGCAGGAGCGCGTCGCGGTTCTTCAAGTTCCCGAGAATGCGGCAACTGGGGGAGGGGGAGACTTTCAGGAGCGTGGGTGTCACCGTGATTCCGTCGCGAGCGGCCCGGGAGGGCTCCCGTTGAACGTCCACGATCTCTATCTCGGCGGGAGAGCTGCCGTCGTCCGGGAAGAGTGCCTTGAGATTGGCGATGGCCATGGCGGAATCCCACCTATTCGCTCCCCCGATCTCCCGCGCCTCGTTCCCCGAGGGCCGCGCGCACGCGCCCAAGGAGCGCAAGCGTAGTGAACGGCTTCTCGAGCGGGAGGGCGCCCGACTCCAGGACCCCGCTGTGCACGATGATGTCGTCCGTATAGCCGGACATGTAGAGCACCCTGAGCCCGGGCCGCACGGCCATCAAGGATTCCGCCAACACCCGGCCGTTCATCGCCGGCATCACGACGTCGGTGACGAGCAGGTGGATGGGCTCAGGATGGCGGAGGGCCATCTCCAGGGCTCCGTGGGGACCGGTCGCTTCGATCACCCGATAGCCATGCTCCTCGAGAATCTCGCGCGCGAGAGCCCTCAAGGGGCCTTCGTCCTCGACCAAAAGGATCGTCTCCCAGCCTTTCGAGGGCATCGGCGTTTCCTGGACCTCCGCCGCCACCGCGGGCTCGTCGATGCGCGGCAGATAGATCTTGAACGTGGTGCCGTGCCCCACTTCGCTGTACACCCAGACATAGCCACCGGCCTGCTTCACGATGCCGTACACCATGGCCAGGCCCAGGCCCGTGCCCTTCCCCTGCTCCTTGGTGGTGAAGAATGGCTCGAAGATCTGGGACAGGATCTCCCTCTCGATCCCGCAGCCGGTATCGCTGACCGCCAGCATCACGTATCGGCCTGGCGCCAGCGGCTCGTGTCCGGCGGCGTGGCGCGCGTCCAGATCGGCGTTGGCGGTCTCGATGCGCAGCAGTCCCCCGTTGGGCATGGCGTCCCGGGAGTTCACGCAGAGGTTCATGACGACCTGCTCCAACTGCCCCAGGTCGGCCTTCACCTGGCCGAGGTCCGCGCCGGGAACGATCGCGAGGTCGATGTGCTCGCCGATCAGGCGGCCAAGCATCTTCTCCAGCTCCGACAAGAGGGCGTTGAGGTCCAGCACCTTCGGGTCCACCATCTGCTTTCGGCTGAACGCCAGAAGCTGGCGGGTCAGACCGGAGGCACGCTGGGTGGCCTTAAGGATCTGATCGAGCTTGCCCCGTTGTGCCTCGTCCGCCTTGCGCATCAGGAGCTCGGTGTAACCCAGGATGACCCCCAGCGCGTTGTTGAAGTCGTGCGCCACCCCCCCCGCCAGTCGGCCGACCGCCTCCATCTTCTGCGCATGCAGCAACTGCGACTCGAGGCGCCGGCGCTCGGTGATGTCCTCGAGGGCCACTCCGACGCAGTCGCCGGGCAGCGGGAAGACCTTGATGGAGAACACGCCGCCATCGGTCCTCTCGCCGAAGTGCTCCCGGACCTCCCCCAGGTCTCGCGCCTCCCCCGAGAGGAGCACCTCCCGGTACTGGCGGGGGAGGTCCGTGTCGAGCATGTGCGGGAACGCGTCATGCATGCTCTTTCCGAGGACGTCCTCGGTGCGCACACCGAGGGAGTGGGCGGCGGCGGGGTTCGTGAAGATCAGCTTGAAGGTGCGGAGGTCTTCCCGGTCCTGGAGGCACCAGACGTTCAGCCCCACCTGCATGTTCCGAAAGACGTCGGCGTAGCGGCGCAGCTCCGCCTCGGAGCGCTTGCGCTCGGTGATGTCGGCCACGAAGGCGCTGAAGCTGAGCGTCTCCCCGTGTTTCACCGCCGTGATCGACAGCTCGACGGGGAACTCCGTCCCGTCGCGGCGCAGGCCGTGCAGCTCGATCCTCCGGTCGAGGACCGGCCCCTCTCCGGTCGCGAGGAACCGCGCCAGCCCCCGGCTGTGGGCTTCCCGGTAGCGCTCGGGGATGACCAGGTCGCGGAGGCTCCTTCCCAGGGCCTCCTCCCGCCTCCAGCCGAAGATGGCCTCGGCCCGCGGGTTCCAGTAGGTGATCACGTCGTCGACGTCCATTCCGATCACGGCGTCGAGAGCGGCGTCCAGCACCGCGCGCAGCCGCCCCTCGCTACCGCGGAGCTGCGTCTCGCGGTCGAGCCCAGCGTTCAACCGGGCCAGTTCGGCCGATTGGCGGGACGGCCGCTCCTGGCCGCGGACGGGCGCAGCATTCCTGCGCCTCATGGTCCGCCGGGCGGCAAACACGCAGAGGACGACCAGCGAAACGGCCGCCGCGCAAATGACGAGAACCATCCTGACCCGAATTCAGCGTATCCGCGCGAGCGGAGGCTATCTATGCGTATGAACGCCTATTCGTGGGGGGACGAATACCTCCCCCGCCTTGGCCGGCCATTCAGGGGGAGATAATCGAGGCAGGATGACCACGCCACTGAGGGAGACCGGGCTCGGCTTCGTAGGCGAGATCCCCTGGGGCACGCACTTCTGTCACTTCTTCGAGACCAAGGAGGACCTGCTCGACGTCCTGCTGCCATTCTTCAGGTCCGGGCTCGAGGCGAGGGAGTTCTGCCTGTGGGTGGTTGCGGAGCCCCTGACAGAAACGGAAGCCAGGAGCGCCCTGCGCCGGATCGTTCCCGACCTGGATCGCTTCCTTGCGAACGGGAGCATCGAGATCCACCCGGCCCGCGACTGGTATCTGAGCGCTGGCGCCATCGATCTCAGGAGACTGATCAGCGCCTGGGACAAGAAGCTCGCTCTGGCACTGCACAACGGCTTCGCCGGGATGAGGGCCAACGCCAGCGAGGCTTGGCTGCAGGAAAAAGACTGGCGCGCATTCTCCGAGTACGAAGAGAAGCTCAACGAGTGGATCGCCGAGAAGCGGATGATCGTGTTCTGCTCCTATCCCCTCGCGACCGGCAAAGCCGCCGCGATCCTGGACGTCGCGCGAACGCACAATTTTGCAATGGCGAAGCGGAACGGAACGTGGGAGGTGGTCGAGGCCACCGGGGAGCTACGCGCGCGCAACCGGCACCAATCGGCGGTGGCCGCGCTGGGCCAGACGGCAATCCGCTCCCGAGACCTGGCGGCTTTGCTCGATGAGGCCACCGCCGTCACCGCGGAAACCCTCGGCACCGACTTGGCCGCTCTCGGGGAGTGGCTTCCCGGCGGAGAGGGTTTCCGCCTGCGCGCGGGCGTGGGATGGAAGGAAGGGCTCGTAGGCAGCACGTTGGCGACGAACGCCGCACCCATGGCCGCCTTCATGTTGCGCTCGGACGAGCCCGTGGTCGTAGCCGACGTGCGAACCGAGTCGCGGTTTGCCGTCCCGAGGGCGGCGCTCGAGCAGGGGGTCCTGAGCGCGATGGGCGGTGCCGTGCGGAGCCGGTCTCGTCCGTGGGGCGTCCTCGCCGTCTACTCCAGGCGCCCGAGGGCGTTCGGTGCGGACGAGGCAAGCTTCCTGCAATCGGTGGCGACCGTGCTGTCGCTGGCGGTCGAGCGCCACGACGTGGAAGTGGCGCAGCGGCGGCAGAAGGAGACCCTCGAGGCCATCTTCGACAACATCCCGGTAATGATCTCGATCACCGACGCAACCGAGGGCCTCCTGCGCGTGAACCGGGACTGGGAGCGAACCCTCGGTTTTACCCTCGAGGAGGCCCGGCGAGTCGACCTCTTGGCCGAGCTCTACCCGGATCCGGAGCTACGCAGGGAGGTTCTCGAGTTCTACCGGCAGGTCCAATCTCGGTGGGCGGATTTCCGCATCCGGACCCGGGATCACAGGGTCATCGAATCATCCTGGGCGTGCTTCGATATCTCGGACGGCTCGCGAATCAGCTTGGGGTTGGACATCACGGACCGCAAGCAGGCCGAGGAGGCGCTTCGCGAAAGCGAAGCCAGGTTCCGGCAGCTCGCGGAGAACATCAACGAAGTATTCTGGCTCGCCAACCTCGACGGAACCGAGATCCTGTATGTCAGTCCCGCCTACGAACGAATCTTCGAGCGCAGCCGCGAGAGCCTCTACCGTGATCCGACGTCGTGGCTCGAGGCGGTCCATCCGGAGGATCGGGAGCGTGTTCGCCGCGCGGCCGACGACAAGCGGATCCGCGGCGGGTTGGCCGAAACATACCGCATCGTTCGAGCCGACGGATCCCTCCGTTGGATCGAGGACCGGGGCTTTCCAATCCGTGACGCCGCGGGCGAGACCTTTCGGTTCGCCGGCATCGCCGAGGACATCAGCGAGCGCCGGCGGGCCGAAGAGGAACGCGCACGCCTCCTGGAGAGCGAGAGCCGGACCAGGGCTGATGCGGAGGCGGTGCTCGAGCGGCTCCGCGCCATCCACAGCATCACCGATGCCGCCCTGTCCCATCTCGGCCTCGACGATCTGCTGCGCGAGCTGCTCGCCCGGCTGCGCAGCACCCTGCGGGCCGATGTCATCTCGGTGAGGCTCATCGACGACGAACGGAAGGATCTCTACGCGCGGGCGATCGACGGCGTCCCGCTCGAGCGCATGGCCGGCGTACGCATCCCGCTCGACGCCGTCCACCTGGACGCGCCCTTCCTGAGCAACGAGATAGAGCCCCCCGCTCCCGGACGTGATGACTGGTACGCGAAGGCGTGGGCGGCCATGAGCATGCCTCTCCGTGCCGGCATGAGCACGCCTCTCCTCGTGGAAGGAAAGCCGATCGGCATCGTGGGCGTCACCTCGACGCGCGCGCCCTTCACGGAAGACGACCTCCACCTCTTGCAGGTCGTCGCGGACCGCGTGGCCCCGGCCATCGAACGCGGCCGACTGGGCGAGACGGTGCGGGCGGGCCGCGAGCAACTGAAGGCGTTGTCCCGGCGGCTCCTCACCGCTCAGGAGGAGGAGCGGCGACGCCTGGCGGTCGAGCTGCACGACGAGCTGGGGCAGGTCCTGACGGCGGTGAAGATCAACCTGGCATCCCTGGAGCGGCAGTCCGAGGCGCCGACGACCCCGGCCCACCTGAGGGACGCCATCGCCTCGGTCGACCGGGCCATGGAGAGGGTGCGGGACCTGGCTTTGGACCTCAGGCCTTCGGTGCTGGACGACCTCGGGCTGCCCGCGGCGGTCCGATGGTACGCGGATCGGTTCGCGCGGAGCACGCGTGTCGAGGCGCACCTCTCGATCGACGCGGTTCCACACCTTCCGCCGGAGCTGGAGACCGCCTGCTTCCGAGTCGCGCAGGAAGCGTTGACGAACGTGGCCCGCCACGCGCAGGCTCGCAACGTCTGGGTCGATCTGCACCTCGTCGCGGAAGCGCTCGACCTCAGAGTCCGCGATGACGGGATCGGCTTCGACCCCGGCGCCGCCCGGGAGCGCGCGATCGGAGGAGCCTCGATGGGTCTCCTCGGGATGCAGGAGCGTGTTTCGCTGGTGGGCGGAGAATACGAGCTATCGACCAGGCCGGGAGGCGGCACGGAAGTGCGGGCTGGCTTCCGCCTGGGCGAGAAGGTCCGAGGCGTCCAATGACGCCGATCCGTGTCCTCCTCGCCGACGACCACACGCTCGTCCGCGCGGGAATCCGGGGTCTTCTCCAGGGGCTCCCCGGGGTGGAGGTCGTGGGCGAGGCGGGCGACGGCCAGGAGGCGCTGCGCCTCGCCGATGCCCTCCGACCGGACATCGTTCTCCTGGACGTCGGCATGCCGGGGTTGAACGGACTGGAAGTGGCGGCACGCCTCGCGACGACCGACCCTTCGATCCGGGTGATCATCCTGTCCATGCACACCTCCGAGGAATACGTGCTCCGAGCGCTGCGTGCCGGTTGCGTCGGATATCTCCTCAAGGCCTCGGCGGTCGCAGAGCTGGAGGTCGCCGTGCGGGCGGTCGCTCGCGGCGAGACGTACCTCAGTCCCGCGGTTTCGAAGCGGGTGGTGGACGACTATGTCAGCCGGACCGGCGGAGCCGCAGATCCCCTCGATGCTTTGACACCGCGCCAGCGGGAGATCCTCCAGCTGGCGGCGGAGGGGCATTCGAGCAAGGAGATCGCACAGCGGCTCGGGCTCAGCCCCCGAACCGTGGAGGCGCACCGCGCCCAGTTGATGGAGCGCCTGGGCGTGCATGACCTGGCCGGTCTCGTCCGATTCGCAGTGAGGGTCGGTCTCGTCGGGCCGGAGGGGTAGATCACTCCTCCTCTTTCGGGGGACGCGCACGGTGCAGGGGCAGCTCCGACGACAGGCGCGTCCCCCTTCCCGGCGCCGATTCGATGTCAAGGCGGCCGCCGGCCAGGCGGCTCCTCTCGCGCATGCCGTTGAGCCCGCTCGAGCGCGCGGCGAGGGCTGCCCCGACATCGAAGCCTCGCCCTTCGTCCTCGATACGCACCCCCAGGGCCTCCGCGCCAGCCGCTATGTCTACCTTCGCTTTCGTCACGCCGGCGTGCCGGGCCACGTTGGTGAGGGCCTCTTGCACGATGCGGAAGGCGGTGATCTCGACCTGGGGGTCGAAGCGTCGATCCAGGCCGGAATGGTGGAACTCCACGTGGATGCCCGTCTGGGTCTCGAAGCGGTCGATCTGCCAGGTGAGCGCCGACAACAACCCCAGGTCGTCCAGCATGGGCGGCCTGAGGTTCATCGAGAGATTGCGCGCCCGCAAGATGAGGTCGTGGACGATCGCCGTCATCTCCTCCTTGGGGCTCCCGCCACCCGCGCCGTGGCCCTCGATCCGGAACAGGAGGCCGGTCAGGAGCTGGCCGATCTCGTCGTGCAGCTCGCGCGCGATGTCGCGGCGCTCGGCCTCCTGGACGTCCACCAGCCGCTGTGACAGTGCGGCCAGCCGAAGACGACTCTCCTCCACCGTCTCCACGAGCCACCCGCGCTCGATGGCGGGCGCCACCCGATCCGCAACCACGCGGAGAAGGCGCTGGTCCTCCTCGGTGAAGGGCGTCCGCGTGGAGGCCACGTTGAGGACGCCGATCGTCCTCCCTTCCACCCGGAGCGGCACTCCCATCCCCGCGCGCAGGGGAAGGCCGACCGCCGACCAGACCTGCGCGTACCAGTCGTCACTTCCCGCCGGCGGCGGCTGCAGGTCGTTGACGACGTAGGGGGCATCGAGGGTGATGGGCTGCGAGGATTCGAGAGGGATGCGCACGGATGCGAGGCGCTCGAAGGCAACACCGCCGACGGCGCGCAGCACGAGCATGTGAGCGTCCTCATCGACGAGCCGGACGGAGGCGAACTCCGCCCGCAGGGCGTCGCGCAACCGGGTAAGGAGCTCGCGCAGCAAGTCGTCCAGGCCGAGGTAGGAAAGGGCCGCATCCGTGATGGAGTCCAGGCGCGCGCGCTCGGCCATGAGCGCCGCCTCCGCACGTCGGCGCTCGACCCCGCTCTGGACGGCGTAGGTGAGCGACGTGACGAAAGCTGAGGCCGGGATCGAATCCGTGCTGTCGATCAGCCGTCCGGTCGTGAGCACCAAGGGGTGTGTCCCGACCCCGGCGCGATCGAGGGTGGTTCCGGGCAACGAACCGACGTCGTATCCACAGACGATCACCGTCGGATATCGACGGGCGAGCGCGTTGACCGACGACTCGACCGCCAGCAGCGATTCATCGTCGGGCCAGTCCGCATCACCCCACGCCGGTACGCCCAGGAACCGGATGAGTGGCGCGCCCGCCGCGACCGCTCGGTCCAGCTCGGCATCGAAGGTGGCGAGCATGGCGTCGGCCGAGCGGGCTCCCCTGAATTGGGCCAGACGCCCGGTGGCTTGGAGCGCCTCCACGTCGAAGCCCCGCTCGCCCAGGAGACTCAGGACCCGCCCAGACGTGTTCTTGGAGCCGACGAGGAGGCAATGGTCTCGCCCTCGGAGTCCCGCCTCCAGGAAGCCGACCGTTTCCGCGAACTCCTTGGGGTTCGTCCAGAGGTACGAGATGTGGGAGTGGAGGGGGACACGCAAGTCGCGGATACCCAGGGCGACCGTCCGCCTCGCGCCCTTGGTCCCGGCCTTCCTCGATCGCCCTCGAATCAACGCCATCGTGGCCGGCCTGCCCATTTGCACTCTACACCCTCGCCCCCGCAGCCCGATAGGCTTTTCAGAGGCCGTTATACTCCCAGGAGCGATGAGCACCCCGCTCTACCCCGCCGCCCGGAACTTCGCCGCCCAGCTGGAGGTTCACTTCGCCCGCCGCGCGGCGGCGGAAGCCCCATGCCAGTCGGCGGGCGCGCCACCTGTGGACTCGGGGGCGATCGAGGCAATGGTCGATGCGGGCTTCTGGGCGAGCCTTCAGCGCGAGGAGGGCTACGCTCCCGAGATCTCGCTGGCCTTCGTGCCCCCCGACCGGGCCCTTCGGCCCCTCATGTTCGCGGCGGCGCTGCCGCTGGGCCCTCGCGCTCTTGCCCGACTCGCGCCGGCCGTGCAGCGTCCGGGGATCCACCTCGGCGTCTGGCGCGAGCAGGGCCAGCTCGTCGTGTGGGGGACCACGCGGGCCATACCCAGCTTCTGCTTCGTGCTCGAGGTGCTCGGACCGGGCTTGATGGTGGTCAAGCACCGCACCTGCGAAGACTCGACCAAGTTCCAGAACGTCGCGGTGTTCGAGGGTGAGCAGGTCAAGGTCTTGAGCCCGCACTCGGTGGACGTCTCGGACCATCCCGCTGCGCTCAAGTCGTTGATCGACCCCGAGCCGTCCGCCTCGCCGGACGATCCCGGCGACGTGCTGCTCCGGATCGCGGTGTCGATGCGTACGCACAAGCGCGGAGGAACCCTCCTGATGGTGCCCGCGGAGGGCGATGCCTGGCGCGAGTCGATCGTGCGGCCCATCGCGTACGCCGTGGAGCCTCCCTTCACGGAGCTTGCCGAGCTCGTCCGTGGCCCGGCCGCAGGCGGGGCGTCGCGGAGGGACGGGGCGTTGGGCCGGGTGGTCGATGCGATCGCGGGGCTGACCGCGGTGGACGGCGCCACCCTCATCACGAACCATTACGAGCTGCTCGCATTCGGGGTGAAGATCGGACGCCCGGATGGCCGTCCACGCGTGGAGCGGGTCGAGCTCAGCGAGCCGATCGAGGGCGGCGCCGCGGCCGTGGTGAACCCCCTTCAGCTCGGTGGCACCCGCCATACTTCGGCGGCGCAATTCGCGCAGGACCAGCCGGACGCGGTGGCGCTGGTCGCGTCCCAGGACGGCCGCTTCACCATCTTCGCCTGGTCTCCGCGCGACGGGCTGGTGCACGCCCACCGCGTGGAGACGTTGCTGCTTTGAACTTCGCACGACCAGATGCGAAGCAAGGGAGGACGACATGCTGGGTTTGACGCCGCTCGGTACGTTCCATACGGCGATCAGCTTGATCGCGTTGGGCAGTGGGCTCATCGCCCTCGTTCGTGACAAGGCGATCTCTCCGAAGATCCTGATCGGTAGGATCTACGTGATCACGACCGTCATCACCTGCTTGACGGGCTTCGGGATCTTTCGGCACGGCGGGTTCGGCCCTCCCCACGTGCTGGGCGTCATCACGCTGGCCGTGCTCGGAATCGCCGCGCTGGCGGGACAGTCCACCTTGTTCGGCCGCGCCGCGCCCTACGTGGAAACCGTCAGCTATTCGGCGACCTTCCTCTTCCACATGATTCCCGCGATCACGGAGACCTCGACGCGCTTGCCCCTGGGCGCGCCCCTGCTGCCCAGCCAGGACGCACCTGCCCTTCAGGCGGCGAACGGGGTGCTGTTCATAGCCTTCTTGATCGGGGCCACCCTGCAAGTGCGGCGCATGCAGGCGGCGCGTGCCAAGCGCCCACCGTCGGCGGCCTGACCAACGTGGCGCTCCTCTCAGGGCGCCTGGGCAACTGGGCTCTGGATCTCGGCACGACCAACACGGGTCTTGCCGCGCCCGGCGCCGGGCACGGCCAGCTGTCGCTGCTCTCCGATCGGAAAAAGGGGTGAGGGAGTCCCTGCCATGATGCAAGCGATCGCCGCAGTCTTGGTCGCCGCCGGCGCTGCCACCGCGCCCCGCCCCAACGTCGTCTTCATCATGGCGGACGACCATGCCGCTCACGCCATCTCCGCCTACGGCTCGCGGGTCAACGCCACCCCGAACCTCGACCGCCTCGCCCGGGAGGGAATGCTTTTCCGGAACGCCTTCGTCACCAACTCCATCTGCACGCCGAGCCGGGCCGCCATCCTGACCGGCGCGTACTCCCATCGCAACGGAGTCCCCGTCTTCAACCGGTTCGACGGCTCGCAGACCACGGTGGCGAAGCTGCTACAGGCCGCCGGCTACTACACCGGGATGATCGGCAAGTGGCACCTCGGGAGCGACCCGACGGGCTTCGACCGCTGGGAGATCCTGCCCGGCCAGGGCGTCTACCACGACCCCGTGCTCTACACCGCGACGGGCGAGACGACCTACCGCGGACGCTACGTCACCGACTTGATCACCGACCTCGGGATCGACTTCATCCGCGCGCGCCCGAAGGGCCGGCCTTTCTTCCTGATGCTCCATCACAAGGCGCCGCACCGGGGGTGGACGCCCGACGACAAGCACCGCCTGATGTTCGAGGGGAAGGTGATTCCCGAGCCGGCCACCCTGTGGGACGACTACGCCACGCGTACGGACGCCCTGCGCGAGAACCAGCAGCGGGTGGCCGACGACCTCACGCGTCGCGACCTGAAGCTGGAGCCCCCGACGGGGCTGCACGGGGAGGATCGCGACTCCTGGCTGGACACGAAGCCGACCGAAGTCTCTCGCACCGTGAACGGGAGGGCCACCACCCTCACCGGCGAGGCGCTCGCCCGCTGGAAGTACCAGCGGTACATGCAGGACTACCTCGCCTGCGTCCAGTCCATCGACGACAACGTGGGGCGCCTTCTCGATTTCCTGAAGGAGAGCGGCCTCGAGCGGGATACCCTCGTCGTCTACACGAGCGACCAGGGCTTCTTCCTCGGCGACCACGGCCTCTTCGACAAGCGCTTCATGTACGAGGAGAGCCTGCGCATGCCGCTCCTCGTGCGATGGCCCGCCGCCGTCCCCGCCAGCTCGACGGCGGACGCGATGGCGCTCAACGTGGACTTCGCCCCCACCTTCCTGGAGGCCGCGCGGGTTGCCGTTCCCGATTCCATGCAGGGCCGGAGCCTGCTGCCCATCCTCCGCGGAGGCGTGCCCGGGAATTGGCGCACCGAGATCTACTACCGCTACTATCACGACCCCGGCCACCACAACACGCGCGCCCACTACGGCGTCCGGACCGCCACCCACAAGCTCATCTACTACTGGAGGAAGAACCAGTGGGAGCTCTTCGACCTGCGCTCCGATCCCGTCGAGCTCCGGAATCTCTACGGCCAGCCCGGCCAGGAGGCGATCACCTTGGAGCTGAAGGCGACGCTGGCCCGGCTGCGGAAGGAGCTGCAGGACGACGATCGTTTCGCCGACGAGCAGCCGCCCGAGGGAGTGGACGGGACGGTGGCGGCGCTGCGCGGCAAGTAAGAGACTCAGGGCGCAAGAAGACGGGCGGCGGCGAGCGCGTAGGTAGCGGTGCTCGCGACGAGCGCGTCCACGGACACGGACTCGTTCGGGCCGTGCGACACCTCGAGCATGCCCGGCCCGTAGGCCAGGGCGGGGACTCCGGCCTGCGCGTAGAAGCGGGTCTCGAGGAGGCCCGGGCACATCGCGAACGCCGGCGCGCGGCGGGTCACCGTCTCGACCGCCTCCGCCAGGACCCGCGCCACCGGATGATCCGAGGCGACGGAGGCGGAGGGCGCTTCCTGCAGGACCTCGTGATCGATCCGCAACCCCTGGGCCCGCAAGCGGTCGAGGATGGCCAGCAGGCGAGCCTTTTCCGTCTCCAGGCTCTCTTCGGGATTGATGCGACGGTCCACGGTGAACGAGCATTCCGAGGGGACGGCGTTGAAGCCGGTGCCGCCCTCGACGCGTCCTCCCATCATCAGGATGGAGCGGCGAGCCTCGGGTGGCTCGATGGCGAACCGCGTTTCCCTCTGCTCGACCTCGGTCTTGAGCTCGCGCAGCGCGGACGCGGCCACCAGCATGTGCTCGAAGGCGTTGATCCCCTGGTGCTGGAGCCCCACGTGCGCATGCCTGCCTCGAATCGTGATCCGGAGGGTGACGGCGCCGCGGTTGGCGTTCCAGATCACGCCGCTCGTCGGCTCCGCGGTGAGCATGGCGATGCCGTCGGCGCCGAGGAGTCCCATCTCGGCCAGCCGGCGGGACCCGCGCGCGCCGGCCGTCTCCTCGTCGGGCACAACGCACAGGGCGACGCGTCCGCGGAGGGGAACGGCCAGCTCCTTCAAGACCCGCACCGCAAAGATCATGGCGGCCAGGCCGCCCTTCATGTCCGCGGTGCCGCGGCCGTAAAGGCGCCCGAGCTGCAGGTGCGGTTCGAACTGCTCGCGGCGCTGGGCGGGCACGACGTCGTAGTGGCCGTGGAAGTAGACCACCGGTGTCCCCGACCCGTGCCATCCCAGCAGGCATTCCTCGACCCGCCGAGGTGCTATGCCCAGGCTGTCCAGCGTTTCGGCGATCGCGTCCAGGCAGGGCGCATAGCTCTCGCCGGGGGGGTTCTCGGTGGGGATCGCCACCAGGCGACGCGTGAGCTCCGTGACCTCATCCCGGTACGACGCGGCCCGGGCGAGGACGACCTCCGTCAATCGATCCATGTTCGAGCGGTCTTCATCGCTGATCTCCGCGGAGCTGCAATGCGCGGAGGCGGCCGCCCGCCCAGGCGCTGGGCATCGCGGTCGCGACGAGCGCGAGGGGATACCAGTGGGGCCCGAACTCGGGCCCGCGGTCCCACGTCGTCACCGCGCCCACGATGCTCAAGGCAAGGCCAAAGGCGCCGCCGGCCAGGGCGTGCTGCATGGGCTTGTGGGGCGCGAGCCGTGCCGTGACGTAGCTGCCGGCCACGGCGTAGAGGATGCGATAGGCCGTCGCCAGCAGGAAGAGGGCATCGGACATCGGCTGAAACCACGGCGGAAACACGCCGGTCGCGTGCAGCGCCACGTCGGTGCCGAGCGAGAGAACGACGACCACGAGGAAGCCCGCCAACACGGCGCCGATGCTCCGGAGAATGCGGCGCGGACGGCGCGTTTCGTTCATTCCTGGCTCCTTTCGGTTCTCCTTCTACTCCCGACGAGCAACTGCGGATTCGGCCTGCGCGAGGAGAAACCGCCGCGCCTCGTCCCGTTCGGCGGTGGCCAGGTCCCCCTCTCCCCAGAGTTGCAGGAACCGCTCGAAGGCTTCCGCCGCCTCGTCATGCCGGCCGGCGGCAGCGCGGATCCGACCGAGCAACGAGTAACTGCGTGCGTAAGGGATGGGCCAGCAGAGTCGCTCGTACGAGGCGCCTGTGATCCTCCGGAGCCAGACCTCAGCCTGCCCTGGTCTGCCGGCCGCCAGGTTGGCCCGCGAAAGGGCGTACCACACCGGCACATGGTCCCCACAGAAGCCGCGAGCCGGGAGGAGTCTGGCCGCCTCCGACAGCGAGGAGAGAGCACCCGAGACATCTCCACGCAGCAGCAAGAGCTCGCCGTCAAGGTGGTAGAGCAGCCGTCGTCCGACCGGGCCAGGCATGTCCAAGAGGTCCTTGGCCAGGCGATTGCGGGCACGGTCGGCCTCCGTCCACCGGCCGAGGCGGGCGAGGGCAACCGTCTCCCAGAACGCCAACCGGCGATCGACCTGACTCGACTCCGCCGGGTGCGCTTCGCGTATGAGGGCAAGGGCTCCCGCAGCGTCGTCCCCGTCGAGTCGTACCTCCAAGGACACGCTCACGGCCTCGCCCGGATCGAGGTGCTGCTGCGAGAAGCGGAACGCTGCCTCGTCTGCAAGCGCGCCCCCCAAACGTGACCGTCCATGAAACAGGTAGCCTCTCGCTAGATGCAGCATGCCGGCTCCGGCCGCCCGCGGGTCGTCGACGTCCATCATCTGGGTCGCCAGGCGCCAGGCCGCTGACCAGTCGCTCTGCAGCGCGCGAACACTCCAGCGCCGGCTGAGATCGTCGAGGGTCAATGGGGACATGCCTTGGTGGGAGCGCTGGGCCTCCGCCTCATCGAGAGACCGGGTCGCCTCCTCGACGTATCCCCAGCGAAGGAAGTAAGCCGCCATGATGCTGATGCCCGTCGGCTCGTACAGGGCTCGTCGTCTGTATTCGAGGAGGGCCTGATACCCGCGCCCCGGGTCTCCGCGGGAGGAGAGAGCCGTGGCCAGGAGCCCGAATGCCTCCGGGGGTACCCCGGGCGTCCGAAGGAGGGGGTTCAGGACCTCCACCGCCTCGTCGAAGAGCCCGAGGTCGATCAGCATCCGGCCAAGCTCCACTCGAGCCTCACTCGAGTGCGGATTCCTGGCGACCTCGGTCCGGAAGGCCTCGACGCCCTCGCGCAGGTTGGCGGCGCTGGTCATGTCTCGTAGCACGTCGGGGGCAAGCAGTCCCCACTGGGACGACACCCGCGCCTGGAGCACCCGCGCCGGCAGGAGCCGTGGGTCTTCTCGGAGCGACTGGTCAAGCAGGTGGACGGCCTCTCCCCACATCTGTCTCCGAATCGCACGTCGCGCCTCTTCGTAGAGCCGAAGGCCCTCCACGGAAGCCGGCGGGCTCGTGGCCGAAACGCCTCCGAGAACGGGCACAACGGCGCCGGCGAGGCGTGTGGCCGTCTCGAACAGCCGGGTCAGGTCGATGGGGTCGCACTGCTCCAACCCCGTCGAAGAGCGAACTGGCGGCGTGAGCACCGCGACGCACGCCACCAGTCCTCCACGACCCTGATAGACCCGCCCCGCCACGATCCGCTGCGCTCCCGATCGGTCGGCGACGATGTTGAGGGCCATCAATCTCGGACCGGCCAAGACGTTGTCCGGGCCCAAACGCACCCGGTCGGGGTCCAGCCACGCCACGGTATCGGGATCGAGCACGCGCAGCCCTGGACTGGCCACGCGTGCCGCAAGGAGCTTTGCCACCTCGCTTCCAACCCACGCCAGCGACTCGTCCGAAGTCTGGTTCTCGAACGGCAGGATGGCGACTGCGGGCCCGTCGGTGCGAGGCGGTTCCGCACGCCCACTGGCAACGACTCGCCGAGCGACCGCACCGAAGCTGAGCAGGGCGAGAAGCCCGCCGAGACCGAAACCCGCGAACCAGAGCCAGGCAGCCGGACGCACCCACAAGGAGGGAGCGAGATCGCGTACCAGTGAGGCGAAGCCGAGGCGCCGCACCACCAGGTGCTCCCACGCGCCTGCGCCCAGTATCGCCACTGCGACGAGGTGCGCGATGTTGTAGAAGACGGTTCCGCCTCCTGAGTGCACGAAGAGCGCCGTGACCACAAGCGGCAGCGTGAAGGCAAGGAGCTTCAGGCGAAACCAGTCGCGCCTGACCAGAAGCCATGCCGCGAGCACGACCGTGAGGCATCCCCAGACGGCCCCGGGGGCGAGAGGGAGGATCGGCACGCTCAGCCCGTTCCCCAGCGCCAGGGAGGGAGGGGTACCCTCGCTGAGGAGGCCGGCGAAGCGGCGCCCGATGATGGATGCGAACCACCAGGGATCGCCAAGAACGTCTCCCAGGAATTTATCGCGGACCAACTTGATGTACTCCGGTGTTTCGAACGGGGTCCGTGGATACTGGCCCCCCTCGTCCCAATAGGTTCCCAACGCCTGGGCTACGTCGGGCCGGACCGGGGGGAACCCCTCTGCCTCGAAGTGGTGCCGCTGCATGACGGGCCAGGCGTAGGAAATCGCGCCAATGTCGGTGAACACGTATCCGTACTTGTCGTCGAAGTCCCCGAGGCCGCACCACAGGACGTGCCAGAAGAAGTGGTGCGCCTGACGAGGGCCGTCGTACGCGTGGCCCCCAGCCGCCTTGACCACTCTGTAGGCCTCCCGGTACTTGCCTTCGAAATAGTTCGTCCATGTGGCGGAGGTCCAGACGAAGGCTGCTCCCAGCACCACGACCAGGGCAAGTCGGAGCCAATAGCGCAGACGACTGGCGGTGAGATACACACCCACGACGGACACGATGACGAGAACGGGCTCGGTTCGGATCTGCCGCACGCTGCCGAGGAGCACCCCGCTAAGCAAAGCAACGGCCATTGCCGCGGCAAGTCGCGGCGGCCGGTCCCGCATGAACGGGACGTGCAGAGCCAGCATGAGCACGGTGAGAGTGATCGGCCAGCCGAATAGGTTGTTTTCGGCGTAGACCGAGTGCACCTGAAACGGGTTCGAGCCGATCAACAGCACGAGCAGCGTCCCCAGGACGCTCTGCTCTGCGTACCAGAAGGCGGCAAAGAGCGCGAGGAGCGCAAGCGTGAACGCGGGGGCGTTCGCGTGGAGCATCCGCGGCTTCACCGGCCGGCCCTTCAGCCAGACGTGAGGCAGGTACAGGTAGGTCTTCGCCAGCTCGCCGTAACGCATCGTCCAGTACCGGTCCATCACCAGCGTACTGCCCTGCTCCGCGATCAGCCGCCGCGCGCCCTCGACGCTGTACTCCCGAGGGCTGTCCGAGAGCGACGTCACCGGATAGAGGTTCAGGTAGTAGAGGAAGTAGACGAACTCCCCTTGCCAGGGCAGGACGCCACCAGACGCCGTAAGCCGATACGGAGATGCGAGCGTAGTTTGCGGGTCGCCGTGGCGGAAGAAGACGAACTGCCAGAAGACGATGGCGATCAGCCCGCCCAGGAGGACGATCGGGCGACGACGCGGCGGGTTGCTCGTGGTGGTTTGCATGCCAGAAGGCCGTGCATCGACTCGAATCCGCATTTGCGAGAGACTATAGCCCACCCGCTCGCCAAGCCGCTTCGTCCACGCCGCTCACTCGGTTTCGCGCCTGGCGATCTCGCAGGCGCTGGTCGCAGAAGGGAGATCCATGAACCGCCGCAAGTTCCTCGGGGCCCTCGTGGCGGCGCCCGCCCTCGGCCTCCTGCGGCCCGCGCCCGCGGCGGCCGCGCTGCCGAAAGCGAAGATCACCCGGGTGCGAATCCATCGCCCGCCGAATCTCAACCCCCTCTTCAATCAGAGCAACATGGTGGTCACGGTCGAGACCGACATCGGGATCACCGGGATCGGCGACGGCGGCTCGAAGGACACCCTCGAGCAATGCGCGGGGACCCTGATCGGCAAGGACCCCTTCCGGATCGAGGCCATCTGGCAGGAGGCCTACATCGCCTGGTTCTATCCGCCGGGTCGCGAGAAGGCCCACGCGCTGGGCGCGCTCGACATGGCGCTTTGGGACATCAAGGGCAAGGCGCTAGGGCTGCCGGTGCACGAGCTGCTCGGGGGGGCCGCCCGCGACTACTGCGAGTGCTACGCGACGGGCGGCGTCCCTCCCGCCGACGCGCAGACGGAAGCAAGGCTGAGCCTGAAGGAGCGCGCGCGGGCGGCCATGGAGGCGGGCTATCGTGCGTTCCGGATGGGGGCCGGAGACGTTCCCGTCGGGGAGGTGTACGACACCCGCTCGGTGGTGAGGCGAATCGCCCAGGACGGCAAGGATGCCCGGGAAGGCGTCGGCCCCGACGGGAACTGGTGCATCGACTTCCATCAGCGCTTCGACCTCAACGACGCGCTGCGCTGCTGCCGCGCGATCGAGGAGTACGAGCCCTTCTTCGTCGAAGATCCGGTTCGGGACGAACAGGCGCTTCAGGACATCCCGAAGCTGCGGCAGATGACGAGGGTCCCCCTCACCCACGGCGAGGAGTGGGGCCTCAAGTGGGACTTCAACCGGCTGGTCGAGAACCACGACGTCGATTTCATCCGGTCGACCCTGCCGAACGTGGGGGGGATCACCGAGCTGATGAAGGTCGCCGCCATCTGCGAGACCCACGCCGTCGGCATCGTGCCGCACTTCACCGGTCCCATCGCCACCGCCGCCCTCGTCAACTGCCTGTCCACCTTCTCCGGGCCCGTCCTGCTGGAGTACAACTACGGCGGCCGGCCGATCGACTACCTCCCGGAATGCCTGGATTTCAAGAACGGCAAGGCCTACACGAACCAGCGGCCGGGGCTGGGGGTGACCGCCGACATGAAGCGGTTGACCCAGATCGGAGAGATCAGCGCGCCCGGGCGCCGCAACGTGTTCAAGCGCCCGGACGGTTCGCTCA
>WNFM01280197.1_pt2 | contig 22150 bp, 26 predicted proteins | sample 5400271 | NCBI WGS metagenome assembly WNFM01 (sample SAMN13153352, study PRJNA577476) | soil metagenome | isolation source: 60 cm saprolite on Douglas fir-dominated hillslope | place: USA:California | collected 2013-09-17
AACGTCAAATCACCAAATGCGATCCCACCTTCATCCCAAAGTAACAGCGTGCCCATTAATGAAATCTCGGGCAAATCAGTTGCTGCCGCGGATGTTATTGCCGCTGCAATGATTGCAATCGCGTGCGCAAAACGCCGCAGACGAGCCACATCACGACCTTTTCGAGGGTTCGGCCCGTTGTTAGTCCCTCACGTCGATTGAGCCGTGAGTGAATAGACCAACGCGAGAATCGGAGAATTGTAAGTGATGTTGCGCACTCGCCACAAGTCGTGGTTTGGCGTTGCGACGCGGCTGACATGTTCATCACGAGCGAGCACCAACCGCTCGGATTTGGAGGTTGCTCGGCTTCATCGCTGTTGTGGCGCATGCGTGGTGCCGAGCGGCGAGCTGGACGGGGCGCGCGTGCGCGGCGGCGTCGCCTTAGGGCTAGTCGGCTGCAAGTGGATAGCGATGAGGCCATCGAACGGACGGCTCGACGCTCACTGGCTAAGGCCGAAAAGTCCAGATGGCGGCGGATCGCGCGGCAGGTCGCCGAGGGAGTAAGCACCTGTATAATCGCGCGAATTTCTCTTCCATTTCGAAGATTTACAATCTTTCCGTGTAGTTTTGTTCGAGTGCTCCCTATCGTTGATCTGGGCACAGAGGTCTTATAGGAAATACGCGACTCGGCAGGATTATGGCGGTACGAAGTAGCGCGGCTGATCGAGTTCTTTTCTGATATAATAGCAGCCAACTGTCGGCGTTCGAACTCGGTGAGCTTGACCGATCGCCAGCGCTCAACAGCGCGGATGCCTGTCTCGTACTCGCTTAGATCCCGCCTCGCGAAGGCTAGGTAATCCTCCCACAGCCGCTCCCCAAGTTCCGACACCGCCGTCTTGGACAGCAATAGCCAACCGCTCATCCTTGAAGGCATCCTCGATGTCCGGCACGGAAAGCCCACGCGCCAGTCGGTAGCCCCCGCCAGGTTGTGTTCCATGCTCGTAGTAATCGCGTCCGGCTGAACGCGAACATGGTTTGCCTGTTACGCAGCTCTCGTGGGGCCCGGGATGCGTTGCGGCTCTGGAATGGGCTGCGGCGGCGCTGAAGAGGAGGCTGTTGACAAACTCTTGAGTCCTCTCAAGAACAGCAACCGTTTGAGACATTTATCAATCATAGCATCCAATCGTTCCTCGACTTCCAGACCCTGCAACAAGCAATCGACCGTCGCTGTTTTGCCGATTTCGACCAATTCGTATATGTCTCCAAGCTGCTTCCGAGCCTCATCCTCAGCAGCTCGAATTGCCGCTCCGCGTTGAGCGGGATCCTTCACCTCCTCTCCGAGAGGCACCATCGAAGAGTAAGTGTTAGGGAGTTTCCTCGACCTGATTGCCGAATAACGATTTCGCGCGAGCTCCGCGATGCGAAACGTCGCAAGATTTTGCTTGCGCCAGACGAAGCGCGCCATGGTCGCGATGATATCGTCCTCGAGCGCTCCTACAGGAGCAAGTTCGGCAATGAGACTCTGATGCAATTTCTCGAAGTCAGCCCGATTTTCGCCAGGGAGGATAGCGGTCGCGGCGTAGCCGCCGTGTTTGAGGGCTGGATGAATCTTATTTACTAGAGTTGGCATGGGACGCTCACGAGCACGAATTACACACACTGAAGGTATGGGAAGGCCAAACGCTGTTCCCGTTTTGTCCATACCTCCCTTCGCGGACATAAGTCAAGGGTGACGACGGCATCCGGCTTATTTGAACCGAAGAAACTGGCACAACGGTTCATCTCTGCCTCGAGAGCTCGGCATCCGACGGCCGCGTCGGAGCCGGAGGTGGCCGGAAACGAAATATTGGCTCCGGTGCCCGGTGCCCCCTCGCTGAGAAATGCAAAGTTGGCCTCTTCAGCATCTTTAGACCGAAGGTTGCGGCCAATTAGCTTTTTCTGTTGGGGCTTCCGTAAGCGCCAGGGCCACGCTCGTTCTCATCGGTGAAGTTGGCGCCGGGCCGTCCTCAAGCTAAACCTGCGGTCACCGCTTTCGCTTTTTCTTTGCCATCCGGAGCCCGAAGCCGCCCGTCTCGTCATCGTCGATGAATTGAATTCCAGCTTGTTCGAACGCTGCCTGGATCCGGACTAATGTCGAAACATAGCCGGTAATTGGCCGATGACTTTTTTCTATGCGCTGAATCGTGGCCGTCCCGACCCCGGAGGCCTTCGATAAATCCTCCTGCCGCCAACCTAAAAGAGCACGGGCGGCGCGGATTTGCGCCGATTCAAGCATCAGGAAAGTGTTCCCGATTCGATCCTGCTTGACAAGAAGTCGCGTTTGATGGATTATTGATCATCTTTAGTGTCAAAAGCTGACAAGTTGATGTATGATGTACTTCTCCGGAGGTTGTCATGTCGGAAGGGTCGATCAGGCCTCGAAATTTAGGCGCTCCTCAGGATCGCCGTCACTTCATTGGGGGCTCAGACGCCCGCACCATCATGGGCACCGACGAAGCGGCCCTCCTCCGCCTCTGGCGGGAGAAACGCGGCGAGGTCGAGCCGGAGGACCAGTCGGGCAATCTCATCGTCCAGCTTGGACTCGTCACCGAAGCCCTCAACCGAAACTGGTACGAGCGCAATACCGGGCAGACCGTCGAATGCGTGCAACATCAGCTCCGTCATCCGGTGCTCCGGTGGATGGGTGCGACCCTTGATGGCATTGTCGCGGGCAGCGGGGCGGTTTTCGAGGCCAAGTTCATGCTGCCTTGGTCGTTCTCGGAGGAAGCCGCGGCTGAGAAGCATATGGCCCAGCTCCAGCACAATATGTGGGTGACCAATTCCCGGCTGGCAGCGCTCTCGGTGATCAGCGGAGGCGGCAAGTGGGTCGAGATCAAGATTTCAGCCGATCCACTCTACCAGCACCTACTGTTGACCGCTGAGAAGAAATTCTGGCGCTGCGTCGAGAGCGGCGAGCCCCCTCACCTCTTTGATGTCGAGCCGCCGCGACCGCGCATCGAGGCGGTGCGAATTGTCGACATGAGCACGTCCAATGCATGGGCCGAGTTCGCAGCCGTGTTCCGGTCGACTCGCGACGCCTTTCTCGAGCACGAAAGAGCCAAGACCGAACTGAAGGGCTTGATGCCGGAAGACGCCAAGGAGGCGATCGGCCACGGGATTCGCGCCAAGCGCTCCAAATCTGGTGCGATCAGCTTCGATGTTCTCGCGATGGAGGGCAGCCATGCACCGATCCAGTGATACAATTGGCACCATTGCAGCGGCGCTAGCCAAGGCGCAGGCGGAGCTCACCAATCCGGAAAAATCGCTGACCGCCACGATCCGGAGCGGACGGCCAGGGGAAGGCGAGCGCAGCTTTCGCTATGCACCGCTCTCGAGCGGCCTTGAGATCGTGCGCAAGAGCCTGGGCCGGCATGAGATTGCGACGGTGCAGACGACCGAGGTCGATAACGATGCCGGCCTGGTGCGGCTGACGACCGTCCTCGCCCACTCCTCTGGTGAATGGCTGTCATCGGATTGGCCAGTTTGCCCGCTCAGCGACACCGGCTCGCCGCAGCGCATGGGCACCGCGCTGACCTATGCCCGACGGTATGCCCTCTTCACACTGGTCGGGATTGCCGGGGAAGATGATCTCGATGCGCCGGATCTCGGCGCGATACCCAAAGCAGGAGTGGAGCATCCGCCCCGATCCGATCATCGCAGTCGATCGAACGGCCACGCTGCGGTTGCGGAGCGGCCGTCTCGGGATGGCGAGAAGCCTTCCGTGCGTTCCGCAAGACCCGTTCTTGCCCCCGAGCAATCGGCAATCCTTCGGGAGCGCTTGGTCGAGCAACTGGCTGCCATCCATTCGACCGGTGATGCGGCCGCCTGGGCGCATCGCAATCTTGCTGTCAAGAACACGCTCACAGCAGCTGATGCCCGAATTGTCGAGGAAGGGTTTCGGGCAAGGCTCTCGACGATCGGTGATGGCCCTAGCCCATCCAATGGTATCCCCGTCCAAAGCGTGATGCCCGCCGGTCGACCTGATGCGTCCGCTGGCCAGAAACTTTCGACGGAGTCCGATAAAGCTCCTCAGAAGGGCGCAGTCCGTGCATTGGGGAAAACGGTGCGCCTGCGCGATAAGGAGCACCGGAAGTTCGTATCCAGGCAGCCATGCGTGGTGTGCGGCCGGACGCCGTCGGACCCTCATCACCTTCGGTTTGTCCAGCCTTGCGCGCTGGGCCGCCGGGTCAGTGACGAGTTCACAGTCCCACTGTGTCGGGTCCATCACCGTGATCTTCACCGCCAGGGTGACGAGGCTGCATGGTGGGGTAAGCTCTCCATCGATCCTATACCGGTCGCGCTCAAGTTATGGCAGCACACGCGGGTCAATGGCACGGCCATCCCGATCAGTGGAGGCGCCGAGCTTGGGTCTGCAGTCGCACGCTAGCGTCCCAGCTAGGCCCAGCCGGCGCGACCCTTGATCCAGGCATCGATGCGGGGAGCTCCGCCTGCAAAACTGCCGATGGCTGGACAAGCTAATGACCTCATTTCGACAGATCGAGGCCAATCGAAGCAATGCGCTCAGGAGCACCGGTCCGAAAACCGAAGCTGGCAAACGGCGGTCGCGGCGAAATGCAGTTCGACACGAGTGACTGCCGAAATCATCGTGTCGTTCCGGAAGACATCGAAAACTATCAAGCATTCGAAGCGGCTATCATCGCGCCGAGATGACGTGGAGCGTGAGCTGGTGCTCCGGCTTGCATCACTGTTGTGGCGCATGCGTCGTGCCAGCGCCATTGAGACCGATCTCTTTCAGATCTAGGCCAAGATCCTGAGCGACCGCCGGTATGAATACTGGCGACAAACCGCAGAGCGTTGTTTATCGCCTTCTTCAACGAGCAATTGGTCCAAACCTACGCAAACACTCAGGGAATGGATCAAGTCATGTTGACCAGAGCGCGACAGAGCGACAAGCGGCATCGCTTTCGCCCTTCAAGGACAGCTGGACTTGTTCGCCACCGAGATCCTCAATTCCCTGCGCGGGAACTCGCGTCCGCAGCTCAGTCACCGGGTCGAGGAGCGCATTCCCGGATCCTGTACTGTGCTCGCCCGACTAATGGCGGTCGCCCACGACGCTTGCGAGCAGGAATGCTCGGTATCTTTTAGCGAAAAGCTGCGCCGGCACATCAAACAGCAACGCACGCGGTGAGGAGGAGGAGGAGGAGGAGTGAGGAGGAGGAGTCGAATCGCCGCGGTCTGTCTATGTTAAACCAACTTGGCAACCACTAGCCGAGATAGGAAAGTCAGTTGCAGTGGGCACTATATGTTCGGCCCACGTATCCCACAAATCCAGATTTATGGCGTTTCTAAACGATCCTACCGCGTGAGCTTTAGACGGGTCAAAACGACGGCGCACGAGAGGACAGGTCCGCAGCGGTCAGCGAAACGGTTGATGCAGGAATCTGGAAATCATGAAAGCCCATCAGCCCGCGCAGAAAGAAAAATTGAAACGGCAAATTCTGTAGCGACACGGTGATCGTTGGCATCGGCCCCCCGGGGCGGCCCGCATAGCCCAGCCCTGTTTGCGCATACACGATCTTCACATTGGCAGGCGTAATCCTTGGAAAGATGTCGCACATGCCCACCCCATCACCAGATTTGGCATCAGAACAGGACGAACTGCCGCGTCCAAAGACGATGGTGTTCATTGCCGCGCCATTGTAGCCCTTCATCCCGCCGCAGGCGTTGACGCCGTTGCAGGTACAGGTTGCGGTGCGACCGTCGCAGGTGACGACGAAATGCGGCATGGCAGCACCGGGAGGGACCGAGGCACTCACCACCGCTTGACTGAGGTTGTTAAGGCCCGGAGGTTGTTAAGGCCCGACGCCACAGGGTCCGAGAGCGCGGCAAGTCTGGCCCCAATCTGGACGGCCTTGGCTGCCGCATTCCACTGGTAAAAAAGCAAAAGAAAATCGATCGCGCCCAGGACCAGCACCAGCGTGACCGATAACATGATGGTCACTTCGACCAGCACGGAGCCTTGTTGATCGCGCAAGAAATATTTTGCGGACATTATCCGTTCTCATCTGGCTCCGATGGCGCGCTCCGAATACGAGGCAGAAATGACCGGTGATCGCAGGTGTAGAAGACTGAGAAGCCCCAACGACGGGTAGGTGAATTCGGTAGCGGCCGTGACAACGTAGACGGATGCACTTCGAAACTGGCTCAGGCCGTTGGGCCCGACGGGATTATCAATATTTGAGCATTTAGTCGTCACCATTTCGGCAGTCCACCCACGGACGCGCGCCGCGCCGCCGCTGAGCGAGCCGCGGGTCGCGAGATTTTTCGCATGCAGTTGTTCCGCCTTCCAAGCGCGCGAAACTGCGTTGCATGGATCCGGCGATCGGGCAAGATAGTCCGCGGCATCGTGCAGACCGATCGCGACCAGGTGCTGTTGGTAGGACAGCCAGGAGAACTCAAATACGCCAAACACGAGGGCGATCAGCAGCGGTATCACCGCGGCACCTTCGATCAGCGCCGATCCTTGCTGGTCGAGCCAGAGCGATGGCTCTCGTTGCGCAAACATATCGCTTCCAGACGCTCTCACCGATAAAGCTGAACCACGTCGAAGCTGACGCCATCGCCCGGCCGGACGAGCCCGACCATCTCGACATAGAGGTCGGTCTGCGATCGCGCCAAAGGCAATGTGAGGAAGAGCTTGCCGAAGGCTGCGACCGGGACAGTGGACTGCACTTCGCCCTCCAACTGCAGGCTCTGACAATTGACGATGGCGGCATGGAGGATGCGGCGATCCGGCGTTCCGGACAAATCGTCGCCACGATAGCAGGCGGGCGCCCCCGATTCCCCACCGAGGGATACATCTGCGACACGGCCTTGTTCGATCTCGTAGCGGTAAACGCGATATCGGCTCGGCACATCGGCATTGCTCGCCGGGCCACCGTTGACATTTGACCGGAGTCCAGAGTCGCCGTGATTGACCTGCCAATAGGTATCGAAGTCCCAGTTTCCTTCGCCCATCCTGCCGACATCGGGCCACGTTCGATCGAGTGGGAGACCCGTGACCCGGTCCGGAGGACTTCCGATCGGCCAATTGGCACCCCGTCGAGCAGTGCAAGCCTTCTGATTTTCATCGCCGCTGGCGACGACATACCCTTTGCGCACGTTCTGCGCCGGACGGTAGTTGCTGTCGTTGAATTTTTCGCTCATCGCCCCTTCGTAGATGTCGAAGCGGACATTGACGCCCTCGCCCACGAATCGCACCAAGCCCGGTCGGAAATTGACGCCCCGCTGCAGGAAGCACGCCGCTGGTCGGATGACGGCGATGGAATCGATCAGGCTCATCTCGTCGCTGCCCAACGTCGGCGAGTTGAGGAACCCATAATCTTCGGCAGCATAGGGTGCATTCCCGTCGTATTGACGCAGCCGCATGAGGCGCCCTTGGTCCGACGGATTGGCCGCTGCGTGCTGTAACGCCTCGGTCGCCTGATCGTAGGTCATGCCCGGAGTTTCATAAGGGTTGCAGACGTAGAGCGGCGTGACCCCACAGACCACCTGATCAAAGCCGGCGACCGCCGAAGCGCCGGTGGTGAGCGTGTTCGCCCCGCCGAAAATCGCTGCCGGAAGGAGTGTCGGGAGGGTGACCGGTCGCACCGTGACCGAGACAAAGCGCGCATTCCCGGGGCCGGTCGCGAGCGTGCCCGCTGACATTGGGCTCGCATCGCTGGCCGGCAGACGGCTGTAGAATTTAATGTTCGAGACCGCGATGGTCCTACTGGCCCGCGAGCCGAACAAGGTCGAGTTGGTAAGCAAGCGTTCGATGGCGGTACGCGCACGCGTCTCGGCATCCGGCAAGCGATCAAGCTCCGCCGCACCCGCGAGCGCCAACGCATCTGCGGCATTTTGCAGTTGCGTTTGCAGGCTCATGAGTGCGTTTGCAGGCTCATGAGTCTCGCCCCGTCGAGCGCCAGCACCGACAGGCCGACCATCACGACCAGCATGATCGTCACGTAGGGCAGAATAACTCCGCTGGTGTCGTTCCAGAACGCTCCAGCGAATTGCGTGCCCTTTTTGAGGACGGGCCAAGTTGGTGTCATCGAGCACACTCCATTGTGCTTGATGCGTGTTATTAATTGGTGGCCGCTCCGCCGTGTGCACGGTTCAGGCGCCTACCCGGGGTGGCGGCATCATCACTGCGCATCTCCCCATTTCGCACGATGGTCACCTTCGGCAGGTTCGATCGCGGCGCTGGTGCCGCTGCGACGGGAGCGGGCGGGGAGGCGCAACCGGCCGCACCGGCTCGGGGATTGTCCGACCGATATCCCGCTCGCCAATGCGGCGATTTGGATTCCCGACCCGATTCGTTCGGTCGACCAAGAATCAATGACAGTTTGCCGATGTTCGTCGCCAACAGAATTTCTTGCGGTTGCTCCTTCGTGACTTCCATTGTGACTGCTCGGGCCCCCTTTTCTTCGGCTTCGCTCGCGATCTGATCGATCGCAAGCACCTTTACGTGCTCCTCGGAATAACCTCGGCGTGCAACAATCTAATCGTGCTCTTGAAAAATTTCCGCGGTATCCGTTCGACAGAGCCGATGTCCGCGGCGGGACCCCGCCGCGGTTCAACGGCTTAAATGTCAGTTGGGATTCAGGCTGCCGAACAAACCGTCCGTCTCGCCGTTCGGGCCGGCGGTGAAATAAAGCGTGTTAGCCGCCCCTCCATTGCCGTTGTCGCTGCCGAACCTGATGGTCCACAGCCCGTCGATGAGGATCGCCTGCCCCTTGGGGTCGCGCACCTTGCTGAGAAACTTGCCGCTCTCAGGATCGAAGGCGTTGATATGACCGTTGCCGAAATTTCCGATCCACAGGGCGCCGCCCAGTTCACCGAAACCAGTCGGCGCTAGCGCCACGCCCCAGGGCGAGTTGAGCTGGTCGTGCTGGGCGAATCGTTGGCGCAAAGTACCATCGAGGTCGAATACGTCCACGATGCCATGGCCTTGGCCCGCTACATCGGCATTCTTTTCCGCGTTCTGCTTCGCGAAGGTCACAAAAAGTGCGCCGTTGATGTTAACGATGTTGAACGGGGCATAGGAATCCGGCAGCTTTGGATCGGTAAACGAGGTCACCGCTAAAAAATTGCCATCATAAGCCTCCACCATGCCGCTCCGGAAATTGGTGGCATACAGGCGGGTCTGGCCATTTGCATCGGTAGCGATGGCGAGTCCTTTATAGACGGCTCCAGTCTTAGGGTTGGCGTTGGGGTCGAAGTTGTTGCCGGAATTGTCAACCGCGATGATCCCAAACGTGCCCCCCTTCCCGGTAAAGCCTTCTGGGTTGACGCCGGGGTTCCAGCCGACAATCGTCCCATCCTCGGTTGCAAAGAGGAAGCGAGCCGGAGCCATCGTCGGCTTATTGTTTGCGTCGACGCCCGAAATCATGAATCCCGGCTTGGAGCTCAAAGTTGTGATATTGAAGACGGTGCCGGTCGGTGCCCCACTCCTGCCCAAGAGGTCGACCGGCGTCGGGATGCTGACGACGAGCGGATTGATGGTCACCGAATTCGGTGCGGTAGCAGGAACATTATAGAGCGTTGATACCCCGGCGGCATTGTCCGAAATCCAGAAGGGCGAGCCGGTTGGAGTTTCGGTGACACCCCAAGGATTCAGCAGATTTGGATCAACCATACCAGTGTGGGAAATGCCATTCTTGTCGATCAGCGGCGATTTGTTGACGACAAGATCCGTTGTCTTGTAACCGCCGGTTTTGACTGCCGCAGGTGTGCCGAGGTACGAAATGAATACAGCGACCAGCACGGTCGCCAGTGTAGAACCACGCATGGTTGCCTCCCTTCGACGAATGAACTGAACGGTGAGCTGTCAGACGTTGTCCGACGAGCGTGTGTCTTCAACGACCGCATAGCGGTGCGAAGGGGGCGGCTTGAAGCGAAGGCGCGGGCCGCGCGACCATCCGCGTTGCCGCAATGCGCGTCGTAATCGATAACTATCCGAGAGACCGTGTAACATTTTTACAACCAAGCGTATAACAGGTCAATTGGTTGTGCGACTTTGACTTTTAATTCGCTTGCATGGCAGCTCCCATTGGCGCGCGCGACTCGCATATGCGCTGGGCCGTTTCCCGCACCGCCCAATGGGCTGATGTATCGGCCCGCGCATTCCCGCGTAGCACGATTGTAATCCTCAGCCCGCTAACGCATTGGCGATTGATGCAATGGGGCTCTGGTTCACAGGCAGTGCAATGAACGGTCGCAATGAAAATTGCACGCTCGCACCCGCTGGGCAACGCGGCAAGGCCGATCACTGGTTCCGCGGGAGGCAAACGACTTGTCCTCGGTCCGAAGGAATATCTAGTTCTGCACGCACACCACGCCGGCAAGGTGGTCACGCGTCAGCAGGTCATGAAGCAGGTTTTGGGGTGGTCCGCACCTCGATGACACGCATGACCTGCGCATCGTCGTCCGCAAACTGCGCGAAAAGATTGAGGTCGATCCGACCCGGCCACGCATTCTGCTGACCGAACTGGGAATCGGTTATTGCCTGGTGCAATAGCGGTGGCGCCCAACCTTTACTCCCCGTCAGCATCCTGAGCGCCGGCCCGTTATTGTTGCCAACTCACCCATTTGAAGTCGACCACCGAGCAAGCCATCGTCTCAGCGTTCTCTGAGAGAGTTCCAATTCTGACTCTGACAGTCTTGATCGTGCGGCCATACACGGGCTCCTCGACCGTCAGCTAGCGCTGGTCGACCTTTTGGCCGTCCCGGTCCAAAAATTGACAGTCGACGACAATTGCAGTGGCGGTGCCGAGCAGCGGGCGGTTCCAGAACGTCAAATTACCAAATGCGATCCCACCTTCATCCCAAAGTAACAGCGTGCCCATTAATGAAATCTCGGGCAAGTCAGTTGCCGCTGCGGATGTAATTGCCGCTGCAATGATTGCAATCGCGTGCGCAAAACGCCGCAGACGACCCACAACAACGCGCTTTTCGAGGGTTCGGCCCGTTGTTAATCCCTCGCGTTGAGCTGTGAGTTGAAATGAAGGACGCGAGAATTGTAAGTTAAGTAATGTGCGCACTCGCCACAAGTCGTGGTTTGGCGTTGCGACGGCTGACATGTTCATCACGAGCGAGCACCAACCGCTCGGATTTGGTGGTTGCTCGCAGTGGGCACGGATTGACCGCCGAAACCGTCGTTGTCGCTCTGGAAGACATCGAAGACTATCAAGCATTCGAAGCGGATGTCATCGCGGATTACGACGCCCGAACTGCCGTGGAGCGCGAGCTGGTGCTCTGCCTCGCATCGCTGTTGTGGCGCATGCGTCGTGCCACCGGCATTGAGACCGATCTCCTTCAGATCCAAGCCGAGATCCTGAGCGACCGCCGGTATGAATACGAGACTGGCGATGACACCGGGCAGAAACTGCAGAGCGTCGTTTATCGCCTTCTTCAGCGAGTAATTGGTCCAAACCTACGTAGACACTTAGGGAAATGGATCAAGTCATGTTGACCAGAGCGACGCCACCGACGATCAATGTGATCCTCTTGGGGCTTGCCGCGATGATCCAGGCGGCATATCGCGGAACTTAACCTATTGCTTCCTGCGTCTTGTCAACCTCGACAATGGAGTGTTTGAACGGCTCGGCCGGTACGAGGCTGCGCTATGGCGACAGCTGATGCAGACGCTGTTTGCGCTCCAAACGGTCAGGCCCCGATAAATTCAGATCAGGCTGAAACCCCGCCCCGCGCACTCGCACCTTAGCTGTTCAGCAACCACGTTCGCACCATGCTCGCCTCCGCCCGGTAACCACGCGGTGACCACCCGATCGCCAACGGTCGTGTCTCGCCGGTGAGGTAACAGCTGCCATTTCGGACAGCCACTTGATGGTGACCGGCAGGCGATTGACCACGCCGAAGCGATGCTCGACGGCGGCGAGCATTAAATCACGAACGTCCTCGCCGCTGACGCCGCTTGTGGTGGCGAGGAAGCTCATGGCCTCGCGATCACAGCAATCGAGCGCGAAGGCGACCCGCACCCGCTCACCGTTACGGCAGCTGATCTCAAAGCCATCGGAACACCCGCGGCGGTTGCGCTCATCGCGCGATGCGTCCGTCATGTCGCTGATGCAAAGGAGAATTCTGCAGTCCACACCGAGACGCCTTTGCAACTTTGTGGGCAGGAAAGTTAGTCCACAAACACAGGTCTCACATTCCGGATCTGCGCCGCGTGTTAATTTGATGCAACAAAACGGTTCTTGTTAACACGAACGATGTTAAATAAAACTACAGAAGATTGTTATGGGCATAAATTGTGGCCAAACGGGTAACAGAGAACCTTTGAGCCAACGAAGGCCGTTTGGCGACCAATTGCTTGAATCGAGGTGCTGCGGGTGGAGACTGACCCCATAAAGGCGGTTTTTTCCCAAGAATGACGCCTTAATTTTAAGTGCACATGGAACCCCGCCCGCGTGAACCACCGATTTCAGCTCGGCGTACTAGACTCCATTACGAAGCCAATTTCCTCTGCCGATCGGAGAGACACGGCAGGGATGGTGTTTTCCGAAATCGAACATGCTGCTGAATGTTAATAACACCGCTTGACAACCAAGAGCATCGCCCAAATACTTGGAAATCGATCGAACGTTCCAACGATCGGTCATCGGGGAATGTCGCGTTAATGAGACTTTTACTTTTCCCCTACTTTTCCCCGCGTTTTGAAACGCCGAGCTTACACGTGCGGATGCACCACACGCGCGTGTGGTGCAAGATAAGATGCAAATCAAAGGGAGTGAAAATATGAGCAGGTCTCCTCTCAAGCAAATGGCAGGAATGGCAATCGGCGCCTTTGCCATACTGGCCATGGCGGTGCCGGCCATGACCCAGGAAGCACCGAAGAAAGACGAAGTGTTCGAGGTCACAACCGCTATCCAGGCCGGTACAAACCCGCTGGTTTCGTTCGATATCAGCTGGATTGATCCAGGGCTTAACAGATATTTCCTGGCTGACCGCAGCAACAACCAAATCGACGTCGTCGACCCGAGTGATAACAGCATTACACACATCGCCCACGGGATTTTTCATGGCGTCGATCCCCGTGGAAACGATTTTTCCGGGCCCGATGGCGTGTTGACCGTGCATCAGGAGAGCGGTGTGACCGAGCTTTGGGTCGGAGATAGCCCAGGGAAGGTGTGGGTACTCAATGCCGTCACTGGAGCGAATATTTTGGGCGAAGGCAACTTCATCTCTGTCGGCGGAACGACCAGAGCCGATGAACTCTGCTTCGATTCGAAAGATCATCTGATCATGATGGCGAGTCCTGGTGAGGATCCGCCCTTCGTCACCTTCATCTCGACTACGACCCATCAGGTCGTTCAGCCGGGCGGTCGCCTCGTATTTGACGGCGGCGACCCCGTCATGGGGCTGAAAGCCACCAACGGCCTCGAGCAGTGCGGGTGGAGCCCGAAGACCGGGCTATTTTATCAAAACGTTCCAGAGGTCAACGGCCCCGGCGATGACACAGCCCCAGGCGCGGTTGCAGTGATCGATCCCAAGACATTGACAGTCGTGAATAGCTTCCCAGTATCGATCGACGACTGCGCCGGCCCGCAAGGCATGGCCATCGGCCCGCATAATCAGATCATGCTCGGCTGCAACGCGGCGTCGCCCGATGGGCACCGGAATACGGCCATGATCAATATTCGCAGTGGAGCGACGCTGGCGGTCTTCCCGGACCTGGGAGGCGCCGACGAAGTCTGGTTCAATGAGGGTGATGGCCACTACTTCTTCCCCAGCTGCAACACAGATTGCCGCGTCGCAGGAACCGGGCCGGAGGTTCTCGGGGTCATTGACTCAAAGGGGCACCGATTGGATCAGTCGGTTGTTCTCGCATCGAAGCTTGGGACTCAGACTGGACGCCGGGCCCATTCGGTTGCCGCTGATCCGAACACGAAACAAGTCTATGTGCCGATCCCCGCAAACGCTGGCGGCGCTACCGGGAACGACGCGACTATGTGCGATAATGCCCCAAAGACAGTCGGTTCACCAAGCGCTAGCAACGGCTGCATCCTCGTCTTTGCTGCAACGACACATGATGACCGTTCCAGCGTTGCGCAGGAACGGGGTGCGGATGACCTTCAACAGTGAGTGCTAGCCGGCACTCGTAACAGCGACGCGTCGCGGCTGCAATCGGCCGCGACGCGCAGACGTGTGTCGCTCGGCACCACGCGGCAATGTGCCATGACCACTATCGCCCCATGCGTCGGCCGCCATACTGATCCGAGGATTAGTGCCACCGCTGCGAACACGGTGGCTGCAAAGATCGCACAATCGATCAAAGCGTTCTTGGGCGACACGGACGGCGTCATTCTACCCTATGTGACGGTGATGCTGGTCGTCATCGTCGGTGTCTCGGTGCTTGCGCTCGACGGGTCCCGATACATGAGCCTGCAGACGCAGCTCCAGAACGGGGCCGATGCGTTAGCGCTGGCTGGCGCGGCTGAGCTCGACCGGACGCCCACGGCGATCGAGCGTGCGAACAAGGCGATCGGATTTCGATGCGAGGCCAATAGCTCCACCTGTCAACCTTTCGCAGGCGGACATGGTCTGGTCAGCAATTGGTCGTTCTTTGGGAGCGGATCCGATCGAAACGTGCGGGTCGCGGGGATCAGATTCCTGCGCTCGTTGCCGGTGCACGACAGCGACCCCATCTTGCCGGGAAATGTTACGAGCGATCCGACGCAGGCTGCATTCGTCGAGGTGACGGTGAAGCCGGTCGGGCTGCCAACGATCCTGCCGGCGTCGTTTTTCGGCGGCTCGAACCTGCTGACCGTTGGAGCGCAAGCAGTCGCCGGTTTTGACCAGGTGGTGTGCGATTTCACGCCGATTTTCGTTTGCAATCCCTTCGAGACACCCGGAATGACCTATCAGCAGGCGACGGCGGCCCTGGTCAATGCTAGCCATGATCCGGCAGCCCAACGCAAACTCATCCGGCTGGCCGGAACTCAGGAAAAGTTTGGAGCATTTGGCCGAGGGGATTTCGGATATCTCACGCCGGCAACGGGTTCTTTGCCAACGAATTTCTGCGGCCCGATTTCGGGAGATGGGATAGGCCAGGCCATGGCTGCATCGCGCCCCCCGACTTGCCTGCGGTTGAGCGGAGTTGATCTCCAGCCGGGTAACGATCAGGTTTCCATGGATGGGCTAAACACGCGGTTTGATATCTACGCGAGCGACTTTGAATCTTGTAAGGCCAATTACGTGGCAGATGTGAATGTTCGAAAGGGATATACCACTATAGGAAATGTCAATTGGTGCGACGCGCGACCTTCGGGAGGGAATTGGCCAATTGCTGACACACATGCAGCAGCATTCCCGCTTGACCAAAACATGATCCGCGCCCGCGAAGACGGTGATCAAACACAGCTCATGGGCAAGACCATCGCGGTCGGGAACGGGATCTGGGACTGCGCCGGTTATTGGAGTGTGGCCCATTTTTCGGGACCGGGGAGTGATCTTCCTCCGCCAGGCTGCACCGACACCGCCACGATCAGTCGATATAGCGTCTACCAATACGAGATGAACTACATCAGCGACCGGTCTCCCGGAGCGGAGATTGGGGCGCCGCAGTGTAATCCTTTGGGGATTAAAAACCGCCGCATTCTGAATGCGGCAATCATCAATTGCAGCAGTAGCCCTGTGGCGGTGACACGCCACGCGCGTGATGTTCCTGTTGCCGGCTTCGGCAAGTTTTTTCTGACCGTACCTGCCGCAGCTGGCGTCGGCCCATATGCCGAGTTCCTGGGTCTCATCAAGCCGACCGACAGCGTCAATCACGACCTCGTTCAACTGTACCGGTAAATTTCAGTCATTTGGATGACTCGCCATGTCCGTACGAATAGTGCAATCACTGTGGCGCAACGGCGAGGGGTCGGCGCTTATCGAGGCTGCGATCATCATGCCGGTGCTATTAATTCTCGTGCTCGGCGTGTTCGAATTTTCGTGGTTGATCGACCAGCAGCACTTGATCTCCACCGGCATCCACGACGCGGCGCGCTATATTGCGCGATCCGCGAATCCCACCGACCTAACGATCCAAAAGCGCGCGAAGAATCTAGCAACCGCGGGCGCGATCGACGGAGACACCGCCCGGGTCAAGGGCTGGACGACGCAGGATGTCAAGATCACGTACGCCTCCGTTAATAACTCGGTAGGTACCAACGGATTGACCCCCTTTCGCGGCGGTGCCGTCATCCAAAGCGTAACAGTATCCACCATCTTCACCGTGCCCTCGCTGGGTTTTTTCGGTTTTCTCGGCCTTAAGCCCCCGGCCCTTACAGTATCGCATCAAGAGCGCGTCATCGGACCTGGACAAGTATCGCGATGATGATTTTACGTTGCACTCGCGACATTAACGGCGGCGTGCTCGTCGAGGCGACGATCATGATCACGATCATGTTTGTGTTCGTGCTCGGATCGATCGACTTCCTGTTTGCCTTCTACCAATGGAACGCAGCGACCAAGGCGGTGCAGGTGGGAGTCCGAATTGCTGCGGTTTCTGATCCCGTCGCGAAGGGCCTCAATGGTCTCAGCGCCAGTGTGGTCAGCGCCTCGTTGCGGCCGGGAAGCGCGATGCCGTCGTTCACGGTGATCTGTGATGGCAGCACTGCCATCTGCACCTGCCGGGGCGCTTGCAAAGGGGTAGGTGGCTACAACGACACGGCCATGCGCACAATTGTCTTTGGACGCGGCAGCACGGCCTGCGGCGATGTGACGTCGGCTTACGCCGTTGGAATGTGTGACATCTTTAGCAAGATTACGCCCGCCAATGTCCGGATCGTCTATACACAACCCGCCGCACCAGCGGGGCTCGGCTTTGCAGGCCGTCCGGGCGGCCCTGTGCCCACCATTAAGATCTCGCTGCAGAACATGCCGTTCCGGTTCTTCTTTCTCGGAGATCTATTGGGCTTCCGCAATATTCAGATTCCGGGCGCAACAACAACGATGACGAGCGAGGATCTTTACTCGTGCGCTCCAACAATGAGAAAGGGTTGCTCCAGCTCTCCGCAAGCAACGTTGAATGGTCGTCCGTGAAGAAACGGCTCACAGCACCCCGTGACGGTGTTCGGTCGTTCGCGGCTGCGTCCCCAATCGCGATGCGCAAGAGGTATTTAGGAACCGTTCTAGGCCATTGGCTCGAACAATAGGTCGCACCGAGTATCAAAATCGGCTAACCTTCTTTGCTTGTTCGTGAAATCCAGTGAACCAACGGGAGTCCAAGAAGCTCAACCGCCACATCGGGGACTAGAACGGGCCATGTCGGACCAGAACTGCCTGCGAGAGTGCTCAGCAGCAGCCGGGAGGAGACAAAACAATGCGAAAAGGCAGCGTCATCATTCTCGTTGTCGCGATCTCGATGGGAGGGAGCGCCGCGTATCTGACACGCAGCTGGCTTAAAACGAGAGCTTCACCCACCTTGCAGCCGGCCGGTACGATTGTGGTAGCGGCGCAATCCCTCGCATACGGCACTACCCTGACCCCCGACAGCGTCATTGAGATTCCCTGGTTTTCAAATACGCTGCCCGAGGGTGCTTTTGCGGTCACGGACGATCTGCTCGACGGTGCTCGCCGCGTCGTGCTTTCCCCGTTGAAACGCGGCGAAGCGGTCCTGCGTTCAAAAATCACCGGACCCGGTCAGCGCGCCTCGCTCGCTTCGCTCCTGGACGAAGGCAAACGCGCCGTGACGGTGTCGGTCGATGACGTGCGTGGGGTTGCGGGCTTCGTGTTGCCGGGTGATTTCGTCGACATCGTTGTAATCGCCGACGACGGATCAGCCAAACGTCAAAGCTATTCGGACATTCTGCTGGAGCATGTAAAGGTGCTCGCGATCGACCAGGTCGCAAGCGAAGGGGAAGGACAGCCGACAGTCGCCAAGGCGGTAACGGTCGAAGTTACTAAGGAGCAAGCGCAAAAGATTCTGCTGGCCACGAATATCGGCAAGCTGTCCTTGATCCTCGCTCGACCGGTAGAATCTAATCCGGATCCAAATCGCCGCGTCAGCGAGACAGATATCGGCCGGACAAGACCGGAACCTGTGCGGCCTCCCCCAGCGCCTCCCCCGCCGGCTCCAGTCAAGGCAGCTCCCGTGGTGCCGTCCAACACAGTGAAGATTACCGTTGTGCGAAATGGGGAAACGAAAGAGTACCAGGTGCAACGGAGTAACGCCGGCGCCGATGGCAAGCGTTCGACCAGGGCCGACTGAGAAGCGGTTGTGCTTCACACGCGAAGCATCCTTCACGATGGTCGGCCCGAGCGCGGGAGGGAAAGTCTATCCCACGGAGCCAAAAGGCGCCCACTCCAAGTAACGCAGCCAGCGGATCATACTTGCATCGCCTCCAAGATCTCGATTGAAGCCACGCGCCGATGCGTGCGCCAGCGCGCGGCGTTGCCAGCCCCAGGCGCGAGGACCATTCGGTGCGGCTGTAGGGCTTGACGCCCTCGGGCCAGATCTTACTCGGACCTTGGCCGTTGAGGTGGATGACCACGCAGTGCGAATAGAGCCGCGAGGTCGAGCTGCGCCGGTAGATCGTGCTGTCAGCCCCGATGGCCTCGAATTTCATGCGCTTCATCGGCTGCTCCAATCGTTGCCGGGGAATGCGGCGACCCTGACGGCGCCCCGCTGCCATGGCCGGTGACGGACTGGCTGAGGCGTGAGAGGTTGCAGCCTTATTATTAGCCCGCATTCACCGGATAACGCACTGAGTTTCGGCGCGGCTTGCGCGATTCAGATATAGCGATCAGCAGCTTATCCTGGATTGCGCGAGGCAGCGATGGCGAACCCAACGGGTGAATCGGAATCGGATGCACTTCGGCTCGATTTTGACCGCCGCTTGATGCTCCAGTTTCGCGGCTCCGTGGTGACCTCCGATGCTGGGCTGCTTGCCTATCGCGAACTCGACGACACACTTGGCTTGACCGTGATGGCGAGTGACGTGCTGGCCGACGCACGCACTGGCAAGAACGGTCGGCACGCATTGGCCGGATTGTTCCGGCAGTCGGTATTTGGTCGTCTTGCCGGATACGAAGATGTGAACGACGCCGAGCGCCTTCGTCACGATCCGGCAATGCGCTGGATTGTCGGCGGCAAAGCAGCGCAGGGCTGTGCGGCTTCGCCGAGCCAGATGGGGCGCTTCGAGACGCAGTGGCTCGCAGCACCCAAGAACCTCTCTGCCCTTGCCGATCTTTCTGGCCAGTGGATCGACCTTGTGCACGGCCGCCGGCCGCCCCGTGGCATCGTGCTCGACATGGATTCGAGCGTGAGTCCGACCCATGGCGAGCAGGAGAATAGCGTCTGGAACGGCCATTACGCCTGCACCTGCTATCATCCATTGTTCGTGTTCAACCAGTTCGGTGATCTGGAACGATGTTCACTTCGTCCCGGCAATGTTCACAGCGCCGACGAATGGGACGCTGTGCTCAAGCCAGTCGTGGCACGATATCAAGACAAAGTGTCGCGCGTCTATTTCCGGGCGGACGCCGGCTTCGCCAATCCCGAGGTCTACGAGTTTCTCGAAGCCGAGCGGATCAAGTATGCGATCCGGCTGCCAGCGAACCGGGTCTTGCAGGACAGGATCGGCTATCTGCTCAAGCGTCCGGTCGGACGACCTCCCAACGAGGTGCGTCGGTTCCATGCCAATTTCACCTACCATGCCGGAAGCTGGACGAAGCCACGCCGGGTGATCGCCAAGGTCGAATGGCATCCTGGAGAGCTTTATCCCCGCGTCGGGTTCATCGTGACCAACATGAGCCGCCCGGCAGAGCGTGTTGTTGCCTTCTACAACAAGCGCGGAACATGCGAGCAGTGGATCAAGGAAGGCAAAGGCGCGATCAAGTGGACGCGGCTGTCAGGCGGGATGTTCGCCGCCAATGCCGTTCGGCTCCAGCTTCATGCACTCGCCTACAATCTCGGCAATTTCCTGCGCACGCTGGCGACGCCGGAGCCGATCAAGGACTGGTCGCTGACCGAGCTTGAAGGAGAAGCTGATCAAGATTGGCGCAAAGGTCGTCAGCCACGGCCGCTACATCGCCTTCCAGATGGCCGAAGTCGCCATCCCACGCCATATGTTCCAGGAGATTCTGCGGCTCATCGCCGAACTGCGGCCGAAGCCGCCCGCGCCAGCGTGAGACGGCCGATGGTCATGCATTCAGAGCGCCGACGGGAGGACTGCGCCCGGATGCCAAGGAAAAATAGACAATTCGAACCCAAGAACGCCACTCCGGCCCTAGATCGCAGGCGACCGGCCACCAACGGGTCGGCCCTTCCGGGAAGCCCAGAAAATCGCTACCATTCGCCTGAAGTCCAGGGTTCATCCGGGGAATCCCGGCTTAATGGTTGTCGTCGGCGGCGGCGGTGCAATCGATGTTTGTTTGGCGTGAAAAGAAATTGATGTGGGATTGTGGAAGCGGCTAGGAGCGCGAATGCTTAGAGAGGTAGCCAGAGCCATCCGACATCACCCCATGCTGAAGGATGCCGATGGCCTATGGAATGCAGTCCGCAAGGCCTATCACTTGGCGCTGGCACTCGGCGGGCCGAGTTTTACTAGGCAACGCTACCCCACTTGGCGCAAATTGCGGTCAAAAGGAATAGCGATAAGCAACTGGGATTACTTCGGTGATCCGCAGACGTTCCTACAAAAAGCATTGCAGAATGAATACATCAATAAAGACACTCCGGAACAAATCATCAATAAAGACACTCCGGAACAAATTTGGACAAATCTGCTGCAGTTATGTTCACAGTTGAAAATACCGCGGGCCGTAGAACGAATTGAGAAATATAGACGGCGCCACTTTGGCGTTAACTCTGGAACGATGCATATAGACCAAAGATCCCGATTGACAGTTAATGTTCCGTATTCACATGACGAAAAATACTTTAACATGATTGCCCCCCGTATAATTGCCGGGAGGTTATATCCTGTTTTGCATCCCAAAAGTGTTGTTGATGTAGGTTGCGGTTTGGGCACATTTCTTCGTGCGTTTAAGGAGTTAGGAGCAGAGACCATTCTTGGCATTGATGGTGAATGGGTTGACAGGAAACTATTGTCAAAAAATATTTCCTTGGCCGAGTTCAAACCTGCAGATCTCCAGGCAGACTTTTCTATGAATGTTAGATTCGATTTGGTAATTTCGTTGGAAGTTGCAGAACATTTGCGCCCCGAATCAGCGGAGAGGTTTGTAAAGAATCTCGTTGCGCTTGGTGACGTAATATTATTTTCAGCAGCAACGCCTATCACCTGGTTTGATTCGTCACATCTGAATAACCAGTGGCCAGACTATTGGAGTGACAGATTTGCGGCACACGGTTATTTCATGCAGGATATTGTTAGACATATATTTTACAATAATCACGATGTGGATTCATGGTATAGAACGAATATGTTCTTGGTTACTAAAGGCAAGAATGAGCAATTGAGCAGAAAACTATTGCAGATTTCGCCGGAAAACGTGGATGCAATGAAGATAGGGGACACATTCTATCCAATTCTGTCAAAGGGCCGATTTGATTTTAAACGTAACGCGCCGTTTGGGCCTCTCGTTTCGTCCTATCGCCGAGGCGCGACTTTGAGTCCATAATGCGTTTTAGTCTAACGCAAGCCTGCGGTCTCGTTGAATGGCGACAATAAAATACGACTTTGAACCTCAAAGAGCTCCTTTCATTCTGGACTTCTGGGGTAAGGCTAATTCAATCAATCAAGCTGGGGCTGGCTATCATCCACTCGTTCATCATTCGCTCGATGTTGCGGCCGTCGGCGCCGAATTGATCTCGCGCGATCGAGAGCGCTTGAGACGTATTGCCGCCGCGGCCGGGATCGAGGTCGATGCGCTGAGAAGTACCCTACCGTTTCTTCTCGCTCTCCATGATATCGGCAAATACGCGCGCGTCTTTCAGGCGAAGTCCCCCGACCATTGGCCCGTTAACGTCCTCGGGCCATTTCGCGCGGTCGCACCCGGCAACAGTCATGTCGTCGCCGGTTTTCAGATGCTGGATGAATTCTCGGATAATGGGGCGTCGCACGAAATTTTTGAGCTAGTCTTGCCGGATTGGCGCGCCAGCGATCGAAAGATCTTATTCCGCGCTTTGGCCGGTCACCATGGAAGCCCGCCTAAA
>WNFM01230207.1_pt4 | contig 22142 bp, 27 predicted proteins | sample 5400271 | NCBI WGS metagenome assembly WNFM01 (sample SAMN13153352, study PRJNA577476) | soil metagenome | isolation source: 60 cm saprolite on Douglas fir-dominated hillslope | place: USA:California | collected 2013-09-17
TGAGAATGCGCTCGATGGGAGCCTTCTGCTTCTGCGCTTGCTCAGCCATGCGGCGGATCTGCCCAAGCGTGGTCTCTGTACCCCCCCTGGTCGCACGCACTTCGAGTGCTCCCACCTCGTTGAGCGTTCCTGCATACACCTGGTCCCCCACCTGCTTTTCGACGGGCAGACTCTCGCCGGTAATGGCGGCCTGATTGACCGAAGCCGTCCCCAGTAAAATGCTGCCATCTATGGGGATGCGATCTCCTGAGCGGATGAGGACCAGATCACCGCTTTGTACCTCCTCCAGAGGAACCACGTGATCCTCTCCGTCACGCCGGACGGTCACCCGCTCAGGGAGCAGCTTTGAAAGCTCGTCCAGGGCATGAGAAGCTCTGGCAGAGACAAACTCTTCCAGCATCCCACCCAGGAGCAGGAGCACCGCAACGACGGCGGCGGCAGAATACTGACCGATGATGAGAGCTGCTGCAGTGGCAAACGAGACCGGGATATCCGCCGTAAAATCACGCTCACGGATGCCTTGAAGGGCCGACCACCAGATGTAGACCGAGCCAGCCAGAGCCGCCGCCAGATAGAGCCAGGTATGCGCGTGGGCTGAGTTGGCGAGTCCATCGGGCGTCTGAATGCTTGCGGCAATCAGTAAAAGGAGACTTGCCAGCGTGAAGAGCGTGCCTGGGTTAAGGAGAAAATCACGGTAGTGTAAGACTGCCCGTTTTCCTCCGCGTACACAGGTCACACACGCGCTCTGAAAACGCGTCAGAGCAGAAGTTGACGAAGCCATGGGTCTCCTTTAGGGATGATCGGGGAGTCCTTGCCGCACATGATCGACGTGGTAGTCGGCCTCTTTGAAGAGGGCAGCCACATGGTGATCGTCCACCACATAGTAGATAATGTTCCCTTCGCGTCGTGGTTTGACCAGGCGGCGACCCCGTAACAAGCGAAGCTGGTGTGAGACCCCCGACTCGGATACGCCCACGAGAATAGCGAGATCGCGTACACACATGGGACGTTGGGTCAGGGCATAGAGAATGCGAGCCCGCGTCGGATCTGCCAGCGCCTGAAATGTCTCGACAAGCAGTAAAAGATGCGCTTCGGGAAGAGCCGCAGCGCGCGCTGCCTTAACTGCCTCAGCATCGATAGCGATGAGCACATCTTCCTTTGCCATCACAGCTTCTCCTTCACTATATGAGCACATACTCATATAGTACCATGGAAACTGGCGTATGTCAACGCAGTTTTCCCCTACATCTCAAGGTAGGTAATTCTATCTAGTGCATTCTCAGAGCTATGGCATATATCTATTAGCTTGTTAGCTAGCAATGATGCTTTTTTCTGATACACGCCCTATACTGCAAGAGGATTATTTAGAAAGAGGAATAACAAATATCAATGGCTCAACAAAAAATATATGCTATAGATGGGTTTCAGGAGAAAGTCAAACCACTGTTACGTGGCTGGTCGCACGCGGTTGCCACAGTAGCATCCATTGCCCTGACGATCGTATTGTGCTGGCTAAGCCGGGGAGATATTCCGCGACTGCTGTCCATGCTTATCTTCGGATTGAGCATGATCGAGTTGTACACAGTCAGCGCCGTATATCATATTATCAATTGGAGCATAGCAAAGCGGCGCGTTTGGCGCGCTATAGACCACGCCAACATCTTTGTACTGATTGCCGGAACCTACACGCCGCTGTGCTTCAACATCCTGACAGGTTGGGTGCGGCGCCGGATCTTAACCGCGCTCTATATTAGCATGGGCTGGGTAGCTGTGCTGGCCCTTCCCGCGTTCCTGGCAGTATTACCCTGGATTGCCGTAGCAACATTGATTTCCGGTGGTGTGCTCTACACCATTGGCGCGGTCATCTATGCCCGCAAGAAACCCGATCCATTCCCGAAGGTATGGGGCTATCATGAGATCTTCCACCTGTTCGTGATTGCGGGCAGTGTGGCTTTTGCCGCGTGTGTGTGCATATGGGCCTTGCCGTTTCCAAGGATGTAATCATATCGATCTATTCGGTTGCTTTGCGCATTCATCCCAGCACCATTCGAGGACATTGAAAAAAACCAGCTAAACGCCTAGGCCTGTTTAACGGGCTGCTTTGCAGTATGAGCCTGAATGAACCCCAGTATTCGCTGCCAGGAATCAGCAGAAGCCTCGGCGAATTCGGTGGCCCTTCGATCAAAGAAACTGTGCGGAGCTCCCTCGTAGGCGATGATTTCATGATCGATGCCTGCTCTGTCAAGTGCCTCGTCAAAGGCCTGCACATTGCTGAGAGGTATGCCCTGGTCGGCGCCGCCGAATAGCCCGAGTACAGGGTAGCGGATGTGCGGCGCGTGGTCGAGGAGCGTGCCCCTGCCGGACATGTTCCTGCTCATTCCCGCGTAAAAGCCGATCACACCGGCAAATCCGAAGTCCTGTGTGCCACTGATGAACGAGAGGGTTCCGCCCATGCAGAAACCAACGGTGAATGTGGCCCTGTCCGCACCAGCGCCTGTCCGCATGTGAGCCAGGGCAGCGGCGACATCAGCATAAAACGTATCCAACTGGAGCTGCTGTACGTGTGGCATGAAGTCGAAGGAGTCGTCGCGTGAGGTGAGACCGGCGCTGCGGCCAAAATAGTCGATAGCCACCGCGCTTATTCCTACCTCGGCAAAACGCAGCGCCAGTTCTTTGTAGAATTGGTGCAGCCCACGCACATCGGGGAAGATAAGTATCTGTGCCCCCGTGGGACTTCCCGGCTGGGCAGCATAGGCGGCAAAACGATTCCCGTCAGCAGCGGTCAGCACAATATCTTCGCCCTGAGCCGTTCCACCTGCTCCTGGGGGAATTGGCGGGCGAGCGTTGTCGTCATAGCACATGTTCGTATCTCCTTTATCGTAACTGTAAGACTTCGTCCCTGCCTCCATTGTAGCATATGGCAGGAGTCAACTCCTTCTACTCTACCAGTTGATCTTGATCAGCAGGACTCACGGCGCGCATATAGGGTGTCATTGTAGCAGAAGGTCCCGCCGCGCCAGCCAAAACTCGGCCAGCAGCGGCAGTCCCACCACGTAGCCCACTGCCAGCGCCAGCATCAAAAGGCCATACCAGCTCATTGTGCCCGTCGCTCCGAGATTGTAACACGCGGCCAACGGCGCCAGCGGAATACGGCTCACCGCCAGCAAACCGGCTGCCGAGCCGATGTTGCTATTGGAATAAAGCACCGCGACCAGCCAGGCCAGAAAAACGATCTGTACCCTGCGCGTTGCCACTGGTAGCGAGAGCACGACGGTCAGCGTCGAGATAATAACGCAGTTCACCAGCAGCCCGGTTTTACCCTGTTTGCGCAGCGCGGAGATGATCTGCCGAACCTCCCACTGGCTGCGCGGGTCCAGCCCGCTCGTCGGCTCGTCCAGTATCAACAGTTCGGGACCGCTCAGCAGCGCCTGCGCGATAGCCAGCCGCTGCAACATCCCCTTCGAGTACGTCCCGATGGCTCTATCTGCCGCCTCGTATAGATTGACCCGTTCGAGCAATTCATCAACACGGGCCTTGTTCGCGTACCCCCAGAGCCCGGAGAGTTCACCCAGGTACGTGAGGTAGGCGCGGCCCTTGAAGTGCGTCTCGAAGATAGGCCGTTCATGTGCATAGCCAATACGCGGGTGTGCTCGTGCCACCTTTTCCTCCCCAAGCACGCGTACCCGCCCCGACGTGGGAAAGATAAAACCCATCAACAGACGTACCAGCGTGGACTTGCCCGCACCATTCTCCCCCAGCAGACCGAATGAAGCGCCCTCGTTAATAGTGAGCGTGAGGTTGTTGAGCGCGACGATGCGTTTACCGTAGGCTTTGGTGAGTTCTACACATTCGATGACTGGTGACGACATGGTGTGTTCTGGCTCCTTGCCATTGGCTTTCTTTAAGTCGTTGTAGTCCGATGTTTATTGTTGCCATGTTATGTACCTTTTTTGGTGCAGATGTAGCAGGCACATGGAACGGCTCTGGCCGCTAGCTTGTCAATCTCGGCCTGAGTTAAGTTTATGTCTCTGTAGCAACGGACGCATGTTGCACATATCTGCGAGGCTGCGGCCAGTGTTAGGTCTGCAATGCGCACACCATCCGGGAGAGGTGCTATGTCAATGCACCGATTACAATAATATGTTGGATAGCAGACATGATTGTAGACAGCTTTGCCTACGATAGAATGCCCAGTGGGGTTGACAGCCGTGATGGTATCTACGAGACTAATATCAGTTGCCAGCATCTCTGGCGTAACGTGTCCTCGTTTGTCTCTTCACTGTTCTCTTCCTCGGGAGGCGGTATCGCCCGGCTCGCTCCTCTTCCTTATCTGTGTCTTCCCTAGCTGGCATATCACCATGTTCTTGATTATCCGTAGTCCTATGCTCAACTTGACCCGTCATCAGGACGAGTCTCTTGATGAGACCGAAAAACTCTGGTAACTTAATGTCCTTCACTTCACCCGCCAATTCTAATTCCACGCTTCTCGAAACGCTCTTTTTCTCACAGTCGACCACTGTCCGAGTAGCCAACATCCTGGTTGCTTTTCTCATGGGGGTCGTCTGTAGCGGTACGCTTGCAATGGGATTGCTCATCTTTCCTCTCCAGCAATCCATCCACACACTCATCAACAGCAGACGTCCTGACTGAGAATGCGCTGCCACAGCGTCTTGGCGTCCACATTCAGGTACAAACACAGAAAGTCAAAGACGTCACCACATATCCACCCGCTGTAAGGCGGAACCTCCACGCGAGCGGAGCGAGCGGCACACCCCACTATCCGCGATAAGCGCCGGTGTGGGCACTTTGTGCAGACACTAGAGTGATCTTGGCCGTTATGCATAGTACGATAGTCCTGTCCGACTTCGGTTGTACGTGCGCACGAAGTGCAGGCGCATGCAAGCCACCGAAGGTGGCGCCGCAGTCGCGGGGGTATGGATCTCGGAGAGTATCATTCTATTCTGTTATTAGCTATATTTCTCCAGGTTATGATAAATGAGGAAAAGCTTGTAGAAGAACTAGAATGAGGTAGAACCACACTGAACGGTGGTCAATGGTGATACATCATGAAAAACCTGCCCAGTTCAACCAGGTCTCCATCATTGAAAGCGGTTGTACCTATCGGCACGATCCTATTGGCCTTCAGCAGATAGGTCTGCTCGTCTGCCTCGATCATGAGCTTGTGAATGACTACGAAATCGGCCTCGGGTACCTCATCATACGGTTGCAGGCAGAGATTCGCTTGTAATCTCCCGTTTTCTATCAGGTGCACAATCCCAGGAGCTCGTGGCACACGGTAGAAGCGCTGTGGATAACTCGGGCTGGGGATATCGAGGTAGCCCCAGCGGAACAAGTGGCGGTATTGCTCCTCGGTGAGGACGGCACGCAGCAGTTGGCGCGCCCGTCGCTCCGCACTGGAGTTGAACCACCAGAAGAGCACGAGGGACACACAGACCATGATCCCGAGCACCACGTAGACCAGCGTGTCCACCTTCATCCTCCCACGACTCGTGGCACCATGACAATCTGCGAGGCCTGTGGATCAAATTGCCCCAATCGCTCTACTGGCTTCCCTGCTTCGACGCGAAAAGCCGTGGCACCCCTGGCGCGCTCTTGTGCGAAGATGCGTTCGACTTCGCGCAGGGCGGCTATGGCCTCAGCATCCCCGGCCAGGGCGTCCTGTTCGTTCCAGAGTCGGCGATCATCCCCACGGCAGGAAATGATGCGTAACATGCCCATGATGGTGTTCCTCCTTCATCCTCTTTATCGATGATGTTCGCCGCTTCCTGGAGAGGACAACGGCGTTCACAACAGCGAGTTGATCGTGCAGGGACGCGAGCGTCACGCTCAAGTGATGAGTCGTGGGGGCAATGCGGAACGCACAGCCCCGGCAGAGTTTCGGGCCACTGCCCAACGAACGCTCTTCGCCCAATGTGCTGCTAGTATAGGAAGGAAGCGTCATGAAAGCGTCATGAGGATCGTCATGAGGAGACAAGTTTGTGGCATAAGATCAGGAACTAAGCTTGACTTGCACAAGGATTTTGTGGCATACCTTCACTAAAGCTAGCATGCGGTTCCTTGCAGGGTGCAGACGCATGCGACTTACCATACCAGAAGGAAGGATGCTTTATGAGTATTGTAAACCCGCCCCTGCCCTACAAACGCTCAGATGCAAAGTCCTACGCGCGAGCCAACCTGCAGGGCGTCTGGGGCGCCATCCCTTATCCTTTTACCCCTGACGATGAACTCGATGAGCAGGGGCTGCGGCACAATATCCGCTACTACATCGATAACAAGCTGCTGGATGGTATCTACTGCGGTCACTTCATGAGCGAGTTCTGGGCGCTCACCACCGGGGAGCGCAAACGTGCTGCAGAAATCGTGATTGACGAATGCAGGGGCAGCGTTCCGCTAATGGTACACACGGGGCACACGTCGGTAAAGGAGAGTGTCGAGCTATCACATCATGCCGAGCGCATCGGCGCGAACTACCTGGCGGTTGGCAATCCCTACTTCATGGCCAATGACGAAAGTCAAATCTACGACTACTTCCGCTACATATCTGATCGTACCGAGGCAGCGCTGCTGATCACCAACACCGGCTACACGGGAGTTGTGCTGAGCCCTGAAATGGTCAGCCGCCTGGCAGACCTGGAGAACATCGTTGCCGTAAAGAACTCGCCGCCCTGGCCCCACACGCTTGAAACCCTGCGCCTCGCCGGTGATCGTATCATCGTCAGCCATCCGGATGAGCGCAACTGGTACCGGCTCATGGTTGAGTTTGGCATCCGAGTCTATATGTCCTCGGCTTCGCCCTTTCTCATCCAGAAGCCGGGCCATACATTGATTAAGGACTACACCGCACTGGTTCTCGCGGGCCAGGTCGAAGAAGCTGCCAGGGTGGCAGCCAGCCTCGACCCTGCGCGCGCGGTCTTCGAGAAGTGGCTGCGTGAACCCTGGCCCAGGCGCCGCCTGATGCCGATCGCGTACTTGAAGGCCTGGAGCGAGCTGCTGGGCATGGTCGGCGGTCCCGTCCGGACGCCCCTGCCGCAGATAACCCCCGCTGAGCGCGAAGAACTGCGCCAGGATCTGGCCAGTGCCGGGTTAATCTGATGAAGTGCTAACGAATCACCTGAACTGTTATTCCTAATGACAAGCCTTCCCAGGCGCGATCGGTGGTCAGTGCAGGGAGACCAAGATGTTGAGCGAGTGCAAGGCAGACTCGATCACCTAGCGAGAGGCCGATATGTCTTGTCAGTGGACGTAGTACGCCGACTTTGTAAGCGAGTTCAGCATTGAAGTCAACGATGGCGAGTTCCAGTGCGTTAATAGCATCTTGAATCACCATCTCTGGTGCTCCTAGATCGTTAAGTTTTGAGGCAACCTCTGAAAGATTCACTGTACTGATGGCCGCTCCATCTTCTATAGCTTGTACTACTTTATCACTTCCAGGCTCCTGATGTAATAAAGTCAGCAAAGCTGAAGCATCCAGCACGTAATGAGGCATCTTCAATTCTCAGCTTCTGAGTGGCGTTCTGCTATCAACTCATCGCTCAAAGAACGTCCCTGCGGAAGATATGGGCGAAGCAATTCCTGCGCATGCTCAATTGCCTGCCTCGGAGTAAAGAGACGCAATATTCCATCCTCCAGGCGTAAAATTACCTCATCTCCGATGCGCAGTCCCAGTGCTTGACGATATTCCGCCGGAATGACTATCCTTCCACCTTCGGCTAGTTTTGTCTTGATTTGGATCATATGACACTCCATATCTTATTGTCATGAATCGTTGTATATGACATATCCAATAGAGTATACCATGATTTATATTAAGTGGCTAGCCTGTTCTATCACGCCTTCGAAGTTTTACTTCACTTCAAATCAACCCCTTGCTGGCGCAGAGTTCAGCATTGAGAATCGACCCCCCGGCCGCCCCACGAATCGTATTATGCCCGAGCAGCACAAATTTATAGCTCAGGATGGGGCAGCGCCGCAGCCTGCCGGTGCTCACCACCATACCACGCCCGCTATCGCGGTCGTGCAGCGTCTGCGGCCGATCAGGCTCACTACGGTACACTAAGGCAGGCTGCGGTGCGCTGGGCAGTTGAAGCTGCTGCGGCTCGGGCCTGTAGCCTGCCCACGCCGCGATTATTTCTTCCGGGCTTGCGTCGCGGTCCAGTTCCACGCTCACGCACTCCAGGTGCCCCTCGCGCGTGGCAACGCGGTTGCATTGCGCGCTCACCACAACCGGCGCGTCCGTAAAGCCCTCACCCTCCTCCCAGGTCCCCAGCATCTTGCGTGTCTCGCTCTCTACCTTCTCCTCTTCGCCGCCGATGTAGGGAATGGCATTGTCGAGGATGTCGTAGGAAGGCAGGCCTGGATAGCCCGCGCCCGAAATGGCCTGCAGCGTTGTCACCATCACCTTGCGTAAGCCGAACGCCTCCTGCAGTGGCTTAAGCGCCATCACCAGCGGCGTCGCCGAACAATTCGCGTTAGTCACGATGCAGCCGGGCCAGCCGCGCAGTTTACGCTGCTGCACAATGGCTGCCGCGTGACCGGCATTGACCTCCGGCACTATCAACGGGACATCGGCAGCCATGCGGTAGGTTTTCGCGTTGCTGAAGACCGCCACGCCAGCGCGGGCAAAATCGACCTCTATCTCGCCTGCGACCTCTGCAGGCAGGGCAGAAAAGGCAATCTTAACACCCGGTAAGGCCTCCGGTCGGCAGGCCGCGACGGGTAGCCTGGCAGCCGCAGCGGGCATCTCGCTGCCGGAAAGTCGCCAGCGCGTCGCCTCGTCGTAGGAGCGCCCGCCATGCCGTTCCGATGCGGCGAGAGCGACCAGTTCAAACCAGGGATGCCCCTGGAGCAGCTCGATGAAGCGCTGGCCGACCATGCCAGTCGCTCCCAGCACCGCCACAGGGATACGCGTTTGCCTCTGTACCACTGTTATGCCTCCTGAAGGGATTCACGCCGCTTCTCGTGTGCGCTATGCCGGACCAGTGGGATCACTGGCGCGACCAGGTCGCGGTGCAGGCAGCGCACGGCTCGTTCGCTGTCCCGGTCTTCCACTATCAGGATAATGGCAAGCTCCGAGGCTCCCTGTGTCATTACCGGAATACGCTCGCGTGCCAGAGCGGTGACGGCGCGGGCAGGACTCATGGGATCCACGCTGAATCCCGAGCCAATGCACGCGCAAGCAGCCAGGTTGCGCCTACTCAAGACCCGCCAGGCTCCCATGTCATGCTGTAAAAGCGCCACCACGGAGTCCGCGGCCTGCTCCTCGACAACAAACGAGAGATGCTGGCCCGATGATGAACAAATAGCGACGGGCGCCGCTCCCGCGCGAGCCGCCAGCGCGAACACCTGCCCTGCATTTTCAGGAGCTCCAAACATATCGGTGCTTTCGACCGTGATCAATGCCAGGTGGCGGCGTGCAGTAATCGCCGCAGCCGCGCTGTGCTGCTTCCCTTCTGGTCCAACCAGCGTGCCGCGTATATGGGGACGAAAGGTATTGCGCACGCGTACCGGAATATTGCGATGCGCCAGCGGGATGAGCGTGCGGGGATGCAGCACCTTAGCTCCGAACCATGACAGGCGTGCCGCCTCCGCGTAGGAGAGCCGGGGCAGCAGCAGCGTGTTCGCTACGACACGTGGATCGGCCGTCAGGACGCCATCTACGTCCGAGTAAATGCAGACCTCGCTACAATCCAGGGCAGCGCCAATCACCGCCGCCGAGTAATCCGAACCATTGCGCCCGAGCGTTGTCACGAAACCTGGAGCGGAGGAGTCCGGAGCGCTTGCCGTGCGGCCGATGAAGCCCGCCACAATGGGTATGATGCCGCACTCGATGAAAGGATGTACCAGCGCGTGGACTCGAACTCGCGTCTCCTCGGGCAATGGATCGGCGTGGGCGACGGTGAGCTTCACCTCGCCTCGTCCAGTCGCCTCTGGCGGCTCATCCTGGGGGTAGCCCGTAATGATCACTTCCTCGCGTACGGCGGCAGCTGCCAGACCGATATCGCGCGCCGCGGCCGCCACCAGCAGTACAGAAAAACGCTCACCCCACGCTGCAACCGCGCTGGTAAGCAGGGAGACACTCTGTGCCCCTTTTGCTGCTGGCTGTAAGGCAGCCACGTCCTGCTCCAGGGCAGCGAAGGCCGTCTCTAAGTCATGCTGTAGCGTGCATTGCCCTTCGTGGTGATGTACCGCCTTCTCTGCTGCTTCCAGGTGTCGCCTTTTTAACGCGCCCAGTTCTTGTTCGCACGCCGCATGTTGGCCGGTAGAAGAGTAGTGTGCAATGCGCAGCAGTTGGTCTGTTATCCCCGACATGGCCGAGACGACCACAATAGGAAAGGTCTCTCCCGGCTCAGTGCTATGCCGCGCAATAATATGTGCCACACGCCGTATGCGCTCGCCGCTGCCGACAGAGGTTCCTCCAAACTTAAGGACACTTACACTACTCTCCATAAGATTACTCCTGTACGATTACTAAACTGTCAAGCTCATTGATATGTGATGTCTGGCAGGCCTGGTGACTGCGTAGAGTGCCGATATATCGAGCACATGGTCGCTCCTACATTTGTGGAGGCGCAAACGCACCTCCACAGTATTTCCTATACAATTACATTTACCGGTTCGCTTGCCGCGAGGGTCGCAGCCCTCAATGCCTGGTCCAGGTCATCGATCAAATCCTCTACCGTCTCCAGGCCTACCGACAGGCGAATGAAGTCGGGTGTGACACCGGTCTCGAACTGCTCGTCGGGCGTCAACTGTGAATGCGTCGTGCTGGCCGGGTGGATGATCAATGACTTGGCGTCGCCGACGTTTGCCAGGTGCGAGAACAGTTCGACGTGGCGGATCAACTGCTTGCCCGCCGCCAGGCCGCCCTTGATACCGAAGCCCTGCTAGCTCGTACTGGGGATGGCTCTTCAAACCAGGGTAGCTCACCCAGTTGACCGAGGGATGTCCTTCCAGGAACTCGGCGATGCGCAGCGCGTTCTGGCTGTGCCGCTCCATGCGCAGCGGCAGCGTCTCAAGCCCCTGCAAGAAGAGCCAGCCGTTGAAGGGGGCTATCGCAGGACCCAGGTCGCGCAAAAGCTGCACGCGTGCCTTGATGATGTAGGCCAGCGGTCCAAGGGCTTCGACAAAACGCAGGCCGTGGTACGAGGGATCGGGCTCAACCAGCCCGGGGAAACGTCCATTCGTCCAGTCGAACTTCCCACTATCCACAATCACGCCTCCGATGGCCGTGCCGTGACCACCGATGAACTTGGTGGCCGAGTGGATGACGATATCGGTCCCGTGCTTGAAGGGCTGCACGAGATATGGCGTGGGCAGCGTGTTATCCAGGATCAATGGCACGCCATGCTCGTGCGCAATATCGGCCACGGCGCGAATATCGAGCGTATCCAGGCGCGGATTGCCCACAGTTTCCGCGAATACAAGCTTTGTGCGTTCGTTAAAGGCGGCGTGGAAGTTCTCTGGATTGCGGCTATCCACGAAACGTACGGTAATCCCCAGCTTTGGCAGCGTGTAGTGGAAGAGGTTATATGTGCCTCCATATAGGCTGGCCGATGAGATGATCTCGTCGCCTGCCTGGGCGATATTGAGAATAGCCAGCGTTTCCGCTGCCTGGCCGGACCCGGTAGCCAGCGCGCCAACCCCTCCTTCAAGGGCGGCGATACGGCGCTCGAACGCATCCTGGGTAGGATTCATGATGCGCGTATAGATATTGCCGAACTGCTTGAGTCCAAAGAGGTCTGCAGCGTGCTCCGGGCTATTGAAGACATATGAGGAAGTCTGGTAGATGGGCACGGCGCGGGCATTGGTCGCGCTGTCCGCCGTCTCCTGGCCTGCATGTAGCGATAATGTTTCAAAACCATAGCTGCGATTGTTGTTCAGTGCCATGTTACTCCTTTAGAAGGTTGAGTGCGCCGGTCATCTGCTCCCACTCCTTCAGGAAAGCATCGTGACCGTGCGGTGAGTCGAGTTCTACATATGTTGCATCTCCGCCAAGTGATCGCACCTGGTCGGCCAGCCAGCGCACACGTGCCGCCGGGAAGAGAAAATCCGAACGAATGCCGATAAACAGCGCTTTACTGCGCACGCGGCGCAGTGAGGCCTCCAGCGAAGGATAGCCATCGCTTACGTCATACAAGTCCATTGCTCGACTGATGTAGAGGTAACTGTTGGCGTCGAAACGCCGTACCAGCGATGTTCCTTGATAGTACAGGTAATCCTCCACGTCAAAGCGCCCGCCAAAGTCGGTCCATCCACTTGGCGTGGAGGCGATACCGCGCGCAGCAGGCTGCCGGCTAAAGCGCAGCTCCATCGACTCCTCGCTCTGGTAAGTGATCATTGCCAGCATGCGCGCAATCGCGAGACCGGCTTCCGGTCCCCGCCCAGGCTCGTAGTTCCCGCCCAGCCAGCGCGGGTCGGCCATGATGGCCTGCCGCTGAACTTCGCTAAAAGCTACCGCCTGCGCCGTCAGGGACGCTGTTGCTGCGACGACCGCTACCTTCTGTACCAGCTCGGGATAGGCCACGGCCCACTCCAGCGCCTGTTGCCCACCGATTGAGCCGCCTGCGACCATGGCCAACTGCCGTACTCCGAGGTGTTCGATCAGCCGCTGCTGCGCCTGTACCATGTCACGGATGGTGACGACGGGAAAACGCATGCCGTAGGGCCGGCCCGTGCGCGGGTCAAGCGACGACGGTCCTGTACTCCCATAGCATCCTCCCAGGATATTCGAGCAGATCACAAAGTAGCGCGACGTGTCGAAGGGTCGGCCGGGGCCGATCAAGGGATTCCACCAGGCCACCTTCGCATCGCCGGGCCGCTCCTCGTCATAGGCGTGCGAGCTGCCGGTGAGCGCGTGAACGATCAAAATGGCGTTATCCCGCGTCGCGTTCAGTATCCCCCACGTCTCGTATGCCAGTGTGATGGGACCGAACTGGCCGCCGCGCTGCAATGGCAACAAGTCGAAAGTGTAACTATACAATCCCGTGGAAGTACGCGGCACACCTGTCACAACATTGTGCTCAATCTGTGTCACCATTGGCACTCCTTTCCTGCTGACCATCTCTAAAATTGGGAACAAAAAACCCCGCACCCGGCAGGGGCGAGGGGTCAATTATCTTCGCGGTACCACCCTGGTTTGTCGACGCCTCACGACGTCAACCTCCACAAGTGTTGCAGGGCGTGCTAGCATCCACCTCGCAACACTCCAGCCTGTAACGGGGCTCACCGGCTCGGCCTAACATCCAACCGGACGTTCAACCTGCAACTCTGAGGCCATATTCGACGCTGGTACGGCGCTGGCATCTCATCGTCGCCAGCTCTCTGTAGCCGCCCGGGACGTTTACTCGTCCTCTTCAACGTTGTTGCTCACTTGATTGCTAAAGTACTTTGATGTGCAGGCAACAAAAAACCCCTGTAATTTCAGGGGGTTAGCTTCATTGCCTTATTACCCCTCATCTTGCGGAATGCTCCGCCGGAATTGGCACCTTATCTGCAACTCTGCAGACGGGTTGCCGGGCTTCATCGGGCCGTTTCCCTCCACCTCTCTTGATGAGAGTCGATCTCATTGCACATATTCAGTTGTAGGGTACTGCTTATTTCTTAGTAAGTATACCGAAGAAATTGTTGGGATGTCAAGGGTTCGTGGTAAAATCAAGTCCTCTAAGCCTGATAATCCATAGTAAGGAATAACCATATGAAACGCCTCCGACTCTCCATCACCGGTTTCGGCACCGTGGGCCAGGGACTCGCCGAATTGCTCTCCACCAAACGTGACCTGCTGCAACAAGAATACAATCTCGACATAACCCTCGTCAGCGTTGCGAACGCCCGTTCCGGCTTCATCTACCGCGAGGGCGGGCTGGACATCCCGGCCCTCCTCGAGCTTGCTGCCGCGCGGCGTCCCCTGACGGCCCATCCCGGCGTAACGCACTGGGAGAATGCGCTGGAAGGTTTGCAAGCCAACGGCGCGGATATACTCGTCGAGGCAACCCCCACAAACTTGCATGACGCGGAGCCAGGCATGAGCCACATTCGTATAGCCCTCTCCCGGGGCATGCACGTGGTCACCGCGAACAAGGGCCCCGGTGCGCTGGCCGCAAATGAACTCTTCGCGCTGGCCCAGCAGCATGGCGTGCAACTGCGTATGGAATCCACGGTCATGGCGGGCACTCCGGTCATCAGCACCATACGCGAAGGCATGGCGGGAGCGAGCGTACACGCCCTGCGCGGCATCCTCAACCAGCCATGGCCGCCGATCAGAGCTACGCCGCAGCGCTCGCGGACGCCCAGGCCAGGGGCTATGCAGAAACTGACCCCACGGCCGATGTCGAAGGCCATGACGCGGTCGCCAAAACGCTCATCCTGGCCGCGCTCATCTTTGGCCGCTCGCTCAAGCCTGGTGACGTGATACGGCAGGGCATCACCACCATTACGCGAGAACAAGTACAGCAGGCCATCGAGCAGGATAAAAGAATCAAGCTCGTCGCTTCGCTGCGCCTGCTTGCAGGTGACGAGAGAAAAGAAAAGGCTCTAGAGGCACGCGTCGAGCCGGTCGCATTGCCCCTGAGCGATCCCCTGTCTCGCGTCGACGGGGTGATGAACGCGCTCACCATTGCGACGGACACCCTGTCCGAGGTCACGATCATCGGACCTGGAGCTGGTCGCGTCGCCACGGGCCAGGGCCTGCTCGCCGATGTCATCGCGTGCGCTTGCGAGCGAGTTTAAGGGCGGTCTCTCTTGTTGCTCATTCCTCCTTACCAATGGTGAGCCATCGCCCTGCTCGTGCCCCAGTGCTCAAGCGACGAGGATCATCGTATGAGGTGGTTGTCATTTCCCAGCGGACCCCATAGGGGTCATCGAAGACCAGAATGGTAGGACCGTCTTGGACGACCTGACACCCCAGGGTGGGGGCCACCGTGCGCAGGCGCTCCAGGTCCTGAGTATCCACTTGCACGCCAACATGTGAGAGCCGCCCACCTTTACTGTTCACCCCATCCTCCAGGGCAAGGGTGAAGGCATCTCGATGCAGAGAGCACAGCCCAAGAGAGATCCCAGCCGTTTCCGCGTCGTCCCAACTGGCATCGGAGGGCAAGGTGTACCAGCCATCAGCTGCCTCGGCCTCACGGAAGGCAATATCTAACGCAAATAACGTCCGGTAGAACTCCTCTGCCTGCCGCAGTGGGGTGACAATGAGAGCGATGTGTGTAAATGCCTGATAGGTCATGAGAAGGCTCCTTTCGTTCTCTTGCTTTACTCCTCAAGAAAGTCTCGTCTTCCGAAATCTATATCCTTTCATGAAATGTAGCACCTCGAGAGAAAAGTTGCTTCGTCCTCACGAACAGTGGTATCGCTGCCCTTTTGGACAGTGGGAAGATTGCCTGGTGCTTCGACATCTGCCTCTTCTTCTGTTACACTGGGAAGCACCGAATTTGTCTACGCTGAGAAAGAGGAGAGAGTACAATGAGTATTGACCCTGAGATGGTGCAGCGGTGGCTCGACGCGTACAACCACGCTTGGATCACCTGTGATCCAGGCGAGATCGGCGCCCTGTTTACCGACGACGCCGAGTACCGCTGGCATCCCTGGGACGAGGGCGACGACGTGGCTCGCGGCCGCTCCCAGATCGTTGCCGCCTGGTTGGAGAACCGCGACGCAGCAGGGACGTATCGCGGTGCGTACAGCCCGTTGCTGGTACAGGACGACCTCGCGATCGCTGTGGGGGTATCCTTCTATTACACGGATGACACCCAGGGGACGCTCGACCGTGCGTACCACAACCTGTGGGTACTGCGCTTCACCGGTGAGGGCCAATGCTGCGCGTTCACCGAGTGGTACATGAAAGCGCCTGGCACAGCGTAGTCTGCTGACCACTACCTTTTTTGCGAGCTGGCTCGTGTCGCTCTTCTGGTTCAGTCTCAGCGACGCCGGCGTGGGTTACGCTTTTTTAGTCGAGCCTAGAACTTCCAGGTAGTGCGGGTTGTACATGATGCCCAGGATGTTGCCGAAAGGATCGACGACGGAAGCAGTGATGTACCCCTCACCGCGGTCTAGGGGCGCCTCGAGCTGTTTGGCCCCCATGGACAGTAATCGGTCGAAGGTTGCGTTTACATCGTCCACATGCCAAAACATGACAGCACCGGCAGGGCCAGTCGCCTGTGTGTCGAAGGGCGCGTATTTGCTATCGATCAGGCCCAGCTCGTGCTGGTAGTCGCCGATGCGAAACTCATAGTATCCCGGGCGTTGGAAGTACGGTTCGATGCCCAACAGGAGAGCGTACCACCGCTTCGCCGCCTCCAGATCGGCCGCCCAATAACTGATAGTAGTGAATCCTCGCAATGTGTGTGTGTTGCCCATAAGAGATTTCCTCCTTCAGTGCGACTAGAGTAGACTACGTTTCTTATTCACATCTAAGCCATCATCGTGCCTCTAGAATGGGGAGTATGCTTTCCAGGTTTCGCATGCTCGAATATCACAATAGCCTCTTGCAGCTTCTGATAATCCTGGGGAGGAACGGCAGGACTCCCCTCTTGATACTCGAGTTGGCCCAGTTGATGGGAAAGCCTTTTGGCAAATGTGAGCAGGTCACTCTCCATCTGCAGAACGGTTTTCCCTTTCTCATCTGACCAACCAGCGATGCTGTCAAACCAGACAATATGGATCAGTATCTTCTCGTCTTGGCGTGAAAACAGCCAGCGATATTCTCCTGGTTCCTCCCACCAGGAGCATTTGGCTTCACTAGCTCCCAGAAGTAATAATCGCACCGCCCAGAGCAAGGGCAGGAGCGGTTCACTGGGAATAGAAGAAGCAGATATTGTCGCTTCCTGGACTCCGTCTGAGAGCACAGTTTCCCACCACCCATGATGCAGGTTTTGAAGAAAAAAACTAAGTTTTGGAATAGGCATGTTGCACCACCTCATCAAAGGAACATGCGGGGATTCCACAGTAACTGTTTTTCTTCCAAAGGTCTTACTGCTGACTTTCACCCTCGCCATTTCCCTGTCATTCTAGTATTACAACGAGACTTCGCACATGTCATGCTGAGCGCACGCGAAGCATCTCGACTTCCTCTCCGCACGGAGACCCTTCGCTGCGCTCAGGGTGACAGATCGCCATCCCCTGTACTCAGGCCATGCGCCACACATGTCTCGTTGTAATACTAGCACATCTCGGCATTTAGCTAATACGAGGAAGAGTTTGTGGTGAGTGGTGATGGGAATAAGACAGCTTCATCTCCTGGTTCTCTTTAAGAAAGGCCTTTCTCTCGGTTGTATCTTTTTACCAGTGGAAGGAATGGTACATTGGGAAAAAGCAGCACAAAGAGGACAAGCTCGATCTTTATTTTACCTACGTTCAAGAGGAGAATACACGAGAAATGAGTGATAATAATCGGATGGAATATAATCGCCGGGTTGTTGAGGAGTTCCGTGCAAACGGCGGTAGGGTGCAGGGTTGGGCTCCTTTAATCCTTCTCACCACCAAAGGAGCAAAATCTGGTCAAACGCGCATCTATCCATTAATGTCTGTTCCTGATGGTGATAACTACCTCGCGGTCGCTTCTAAAGGAGGCGCACCAAAAAACCCGTTGTGGTACTACAACCTGCTGGCTCATCCCGATGTCACGGTTGAGATCGGAAACGAAACGTTTGCAGCCACAGCGAGATTGCTGACTGGCGACGAGCGGGCGCAAGCATTTGCGAAGGCGATTGCCGTGTTTCCTCCCTATGGGGTGTATCAAAAGAAAACGGCCCGTGAAATCCCTGTTTTTCTCCTCGAACGGCGTACAAACGCCTAAAAGTAAAAGTCCAAAATCAGGGGTTGACAAACCCCACCACATCGTGTATCCTCAATAGCAATGAAGGAATAGAACATCCTGGCAAAGCCGCCATTGTAACCTCCATGTAGCTCACCTGCAAGAGCACCGCTTATTCCACGCAATCACTTGTAAAAAACCGTATTTTGGAGAAGCACATGTCGGCCACGTATCGCGCATCAATGCAGCCAGCAACGTTCGCTGGCCAGGACCGCGCACAGCGTATGCCTTCTTCCATGCATACCATGTGTATGAGTGCTGCTCCCCGCGTGATTATCTTAGAAACCGGCGTGTTGGCGTCGGTTTCTTTATTTGTGCTGCTGCACAGCGTCGTTGCCCTGCTACTTGTAAGCCTTGTGCTCATTAGCCTCACCCTTAGCGGCCTTACCGGGCTTCGTGGCCTGGTAGGGCTTATCGTAGGGGTAGAGACAAACGCGGCACAGGGAGATTAAAGGGGGCAACGAAGCAACCCAATCCAGAGCAGGTAACTTGACGAGGACCTCCCAGGCCGGTGGTCCTCTTTTTTATTATCTTTTTTATCGCCATCATCATTCTGGTCATCTAGCGAAAGGAGAAATTATGCAGGTAGTTGCAACAACTACTCAACAGCCGGGAGGAGCAGCAATCACTCTGCCTCAACACCATGCAGAGCCATCCTGGCAAGATGAAGACGCAGCCGAACTCCCGGGCAGTCATATTCTCTGCGCGGCCCTGGTGCGCGAAGGCGTCGAACTCATGTATGGCTATCCCGGCGGCGCGATCATGCCCTTTTATGACGCGCTCACTTCCTACCCGGCCTTGCGCCATATCCTGGTGCGACACGAGCAAGCAGCTGCTCACGCCGCCGCCGCCGATGGCTATGCCCGCGCCACGGGTAAAGTCGGCGTATGCGTCGCCACCAGTGGTCCTGGCGCCACCAACCTCGTCACCGGCCTTGCCACGGCCTACATGGACTCGACGCCCATCGTGGCCATCACCGGGCAGGTGGCGCGGCACTTCATTGGCCGCGACGCCTTCCAGGAAACCGACGTGCTTGGCGTGACGCAGCCGATCACGAAACACAACTTTCTCGTGCAGCGCGTTGAAGACATCGCTGACATCGTGCATGAGGCCTTCCGTATAGCGCGCGGCGGGCGCCCCGGCCCCGTGCTGATCGACGTCCCCAAGGATGTCCAGTTGGGCAAGGCCCTGTACCGCCCGTCGGCCTCGGTCACTTCCATCGAGTACTTCCGCTCCACGTGCGTACCCGAACCTTCAGCCGCCGCTATTGCCCGGGCCGCGCAGTTGATTGCAGTGGCTGAATGTCCACTCATTATGTCTGGTCATGGGATCATCCTATCAGAAGCGTATGACGAACTGCGCGCGTTTGCCGAAAAGGCGCATATCCCGGTCATCACCACCCTGCTGCCGGGCATGCATGGCCCCGCGCACGTCAATCGCGCTATCGGCACAGCAGACCTGATCGTCGGTGTTGGACTGCGTTTCGACGACCGCGTATCCGGCAAGGCCAGCGAGTTTGCTGCGCGTGCTCGCCTCATCCATATCGATATCGATGCATCAGAGATGCACAAGGTCAAACCTGCCACCGTACCTATCGTGGCCGACGCGAAGGCTGGCCTGGCCGCGCTCACTGAAGCCATAGAGCAGGGCGACCATAGCGCCTGGTTGGGCGAGCTGCGCTCCTGGGAGGCCCAGGATAACGAGCGTATTGCAAACATCAAGCGCGACCAGGAGTATCCCGACCCCACTAGCATCCTGGACGCCATCCGCGCGGAAACCAGCGGCGAGGCCATCATCGTCACCGACGTCGGACAGCACCAGATGTGGACGGCCCGCCACTATCTCTGGACGCGCCGCAATAGCCACATCACCTCCGGCGGCCTGGGCACGATGGGTTTCTCCTTGCCGGCCGCGATGGGTGTCAAGATGGGCTTTCCTGAAGCTACCGTCTGGGTCGTTGCCGGTGATGGCGGCATCCAGATGAACATCCAGGAACTGGCTACCCTGCAACAGTATGGCATCACCGTCAAAGTAGCCATCATGAACAACGGCTACCTGGGCATGGTACGCCAGTGGCAGCAGTTCTTCCATTCCCGCAACTACTCGGAGACGCCCATCACCGGCCCCGACTATACAATGTTGGCTGCTGCTTACGGGTTGACCGGCATGCGTATCACAAAGCGCGCAGACGTGGCCGCCGCAGTACACCGGGCCATGGAGACGGAAGGAACCGTCATCATCGATTTTGTCATTGAGCCGGAATCGAACGTCTACCCCATGGTCGCTCCCGGCTCAGCCATCACCAGTATGATCGAAGAGACAGCTGAGGAGAACGCGGGCCATGACTAGTCAAGGATCGGACGCGAAAGATCTGGCGCAGGCACTACAAGCCCCACAGGAGGCTCCCGCGCGATCGGGCCAGTCCAGTGTCCTCCAGGGGAAGGAGCGTTCATACACCCTGGTTGTGCTCGTCAACGATCGACCCGGCGCGGTCGACCGCGTTGTCGGCCTGTTGCGCCGCCGCCGCGCCAGTATGCAGACGTTGGTCATTGGACCCGCTGAACTGCCGGGCGTTGTACGCATTACCGTCAACCTGAACGACTCCGAAGTGGAGTTCGACCACCTGTTGGAGCAACTGCGCAAAATCGTCGATGTCCGGCATATCGTCAACCTTTTATCCGAACAGGCTGTAGCCCGTGAACTGGCGCTGGTGAAGGTCAATAGCAAAGCGGAGAACTACGCTGAAATCATCGAGCTTGGTCACCTCTTCGGAGCCCATACAGTCGATGTGACCAGCGGAACAATCACCCTGGAAGTGACGGGAAGTGAGGAGAAGGTAGAGAAACTCGTCAGCGAGTTGCAAAAGTACGGTATTCGTGAAGTCGCTCGTACCGGACCCGTAGCCATCACGCGCGGATCCTCGTAATAAATCTCGTTCCCCCTTCCCGTAGGGGCGAGAGTGGTGGGGAGCGGCAGGGTGGGCCTTTATGGTCGCCCGTTCGTCTCCCCTAATGGAAGTAGACCCTAATAAAGACAAGGAGCAATGCATGGCAACTATCTACTATGACGCAGATGCCAACCTGGAACTTATCCAGTCAAAGAAGGTGGCGGTGATCGGCTACGGCAGCCAGGGCCATGCCCACGCGCTCAACATGCGCGATAATGGCTGCACTGTAGTAGTCGGCCTGCCCACCGGCAGCAAGAGCCGCCCGAAGGCGGAGGCCGAAGGCCTGCAAGTCATGACCCCCGCGGGTGCCGCTGAACAGGCAGACGTAATCATGATCCTGATCCCAGACCAGCATCATCGCGAGGTATTTGAGCGCGATATCAAGCCTGGCCTGGCCGCTGGCAAAATGTTGATGACCGCGCACGGCTTTAGCCTGCACTACTCGCAGGTGGTCCCGCCGCCCGATATCGACGTTGCGATGGTCGCACCCAAAAGCCCGGGCCACATGATGCGCCGCCTCTTCGTCGAAGGCGTGGGCGTCCCCGCCCTCTGGGCTGTCCACCAGGATGCGACAGGTTCCGCGGAGGCACTGACGCTGGCCTATGCTCGCGCCGTCGGCTCCACGCGGGCCGGGGTGCTGCGCACCACCATCGCCGAGGAGACCGAGACCGACCTCTTCGGAGAGCAGGCCGTGCTCTGCGGCGGCGTTACCTCGTTGATCCGCACGGCCTTCGAGACGCTCGTAGAAGCCGGCTACCAGCCAGAACTGGCCTACTTCGAGTGCATGCACGAGATGAAGCTTATCGTTGACCTGATGTACCAGGGCGGCATGAGCTATATGCGCTACTCCATCAGCGATACCGCCGAGTTCGGCGATTACGTCTCCGGCCCGCGCATCATCGATGAGCGTGTACGCGAAGAAATGAGAAAGGTGCTGCAGGAGATCCAGAACGGCACCTTTGCCACGCGCTGGATTCTTGAGAACCAGGCCGGTCGCCCCAGCTTCCAGGCCATGCGCAAGGCCAACGCCCAGCACCAGATCGAACACGTCGGCCGCGAACTGCGCGCAATGATGCCGTGGTTGAACGCGCCAAACAAGAAACCTGAAATTGCAGAAACAACGAAGTAAAAATGGAGGTAATGAAACCATGGGAGATCCTGCTGTAATTCGGATTTTTGACACAACGTTGCGTGATGGCGAACAGTCACCAGGAGCCACGATGACCACCGAGGAGAAGCTGCAAGTTGCCGAGCAGCTTGTGCGCCTCAATGTCGACATCATCGAGGCGGGTTTTCCCGCTGCTTCCCCCGGTGACCTTGAAGCGGTCAAGGAGATCGCCCGCAGGAACCGGGACGCCGCTATCG
>WNFM01225833.1_pt1 | contig 22136 bp, 23 predicted proteins | sample 5400271 | NCBI WGS metagenome assembly WNFM01 (sample SAMN13153352, study PRJNA577476) | soil metagenome | isolation source: 60 cm saprolite on Douglas fir-dominated hillslope | place: USA:California | collected 2013-09-17
AGGGCGTTGAGGATCAGGGTGTTAAGGCCGCTATCCCCGACTGGGAATCGAAGACGGGCAACAAAGTAGAATTAGTCGAACTACCTTACGCAAACTTACAGGATAAGGTTTTCACCGACGCTCAGTCGGCAGCTGGCAGCTACGATGCCATCTTCATTGATGACCCGTGGATGCCATTCCTTGCCAGCAATAACTATCTGACCGCCCTCGATACCCTTAATTACAAACCCGACTCCGATTTTGTTCAGAAGTCGTTGGACGTGTCAAGTTGGCCGCCACCGAGCGGTCCGCGTCTGCCAGGCACAGCCAAGGATGCGACTCCCAAACTTTATGCGGTCCCGGCGCTTGGCAATGTTCAATTGTTCTGGTATCGCAAGGATATCCTTACCACTCCACCGGCAACCCTCCAAGATATGATGGCCGCCGTGACCAAGCTGACTGACGCATCGAAGAGCATTTACGGCTACACGGTGCGTGGTGCGCAGGGCAACCCGGTTGTAACCGACTGGAATGCCTGGAACTGGAGCGAGGGCGGCGACATCTTCGATGATAACTGGAACGTGATCGTCAATGGGCCAAAGTCTGTACAGGCACTCACCGACATGCTGGCGATGGCGAAGATTTCGCCGCCTGGTGTGGCGAATGCCGATGCAAATGAACAGGCCGTGGCGCTGCTAAACGGCAGCACGATGGCTGGCATCATCTGGCCTGCATTCAATGCTCAGATCGATGACGCTACTAAGTCGAAAGTCTCTGGCAAGATCGCCGTCGTTCAGTTCCCGAAAGGCGAAAAGCAAACGTCACAGATGGGCAACTGGCTGCTGGGCATCCCAACCGCCGCCCCTCCGTGATGAGGACTGGCGTTCCGCCGACACGCACCAGTGTCTTCAACGATCCGGACCTTGTCAAGAAATACTGGTGGCAGCCGGTCAACCTGGCGGCGCTTAAGGTCGCAACCTGGCGTCCGCGTTTGCCAGAGTGGAGTAAGGTTGAAAGTATCCTCGGCACGCATCTCTCGCAGGCAGTCGCAGGCGATGTGGATGCAAAAGCAGCCCTGGATGCGGCAGCCAAAGAAATCACCGACGTGATGACTCAGGCTGGTTACTATTCAGCGGCGACGAAAGCACCGTAATCGGATAAGCAAGTGTCTTTGACATTCAATGACCTATCCGGGCTGACCAAATTGGTCGGTCCGGATTAACTCGTATTTCTATTGGGGCAGTGAATCATGGCACAAGTTCAAAGTTTACAGATGGTCGAGCTACCCTGGTATCGCCGCTTGGGGACAGACTACCTGCCTTATCTTTTCCTCGCCCCGGCAGTTATCACACTTCTAGCCTTGACCATCTATCCATTTCTCTATTCGATTTACATCAGCTTCTTTAGCTTTAAAGGCGGCAATCCATCCCAATTCATCGGCCTGAACAACTACATTCGACTCTTGAATGATGGCCTGTTCTGGAATTCAATCAAGGTCGTTATTCTTTATACCATATGCTCCGTGAGCCTGGAACTTATTCTTGGTTTGGCATTGGCATTGTTCTTTACACAACCCCTCCGCTTGCGAGGTCTGTGGCGCTCCTTAATGATTATTCCGATGATGTTGACGCCCGTTGTCATCGGTGTAATTTGGCGATTGATGTACGATCCAAACTTCGGGATCATTGCCTATTTGCTGCGTAGTGTTGGCCTTGCTCCCATTGAATGGCTGGCCCACGGAAATTTGGCTTTTATTGCCGTTGTCCTGGTCGATGTCTGGAATTGGACCCCATTTATGTTTCTAGTTCTGCTAGCCGGATTGGAATCGCTGCCAGTTGAGCCATTTGAAGCGGCGAGGATGGACGGTGCCTCGCGCCTCCAAATTCTGCGCGACCATACGCTGCCACTATTGACGCCGACATTACTGGTTGCGTTGCTAATACGCAGCATGGATGCACTGCGCATTTTCGACCACATATACGTTATGACGACGGGTGGTCCAGGATCGGCTACCGAAGTCGCTAGCCTATATCTTTATAAAACGGCTTTCAAGTTTTCGGATTTCGGCTATGCGGCTGCGGGCCTATTCGTCCTGATGATATTGATCACTGTCCTCAGTCGTCTCTATTTGCGTGTTCTGGGTAAGGAGGCGACCTGATGGAAAGCACTTCGACACAAACCGTTGTTCCAGCCTTGCCGGTAACGGGAATCTGGCGCTATCAATTGAGGGCAACGTTTGGCGCGCTTATCAAATATGGATTGCTGATTTTCATTATGCTGATTGTCCTCTTCCCCATTTACTGGATGGTCAATACCTCTTTTAAGAATCGTCTTGAGCTTACAACTTATCCACCCACCCTGTTCCCACAAGATTTCACCTGGTTTAACTACCAGGACGCATTTACGAACAATCAAATCCCTCGCTACGTTTTGAACAGTGTAATCGTTGTCAGCATTTCGACATTTTTTTCACTGGTCATGGGTACGCTGGCAGGATACAGCTTAGCTCGGTTCCCGTTTACACCACGGTTTAAAGAGAACATATCGTTCTGGATCCTTTCCACGCGCATGGTTCCGCCGATTGTCACGATCATTCCTGTGTTCCTCATCTTCAAAGATTTACACATTCTGAATTCGTATCCGGGTCTGATTATTGTGTACACAGGCTTCACATTACCCTTTAGTACCTGGATGATGCGCGCATTTATCCGTGAAGTCCCCGCTGATCTCGAAGAGGCAGCGATGGTCGATGGTGACACTCGCCTTTTGGCGCTGATCAAGATTGTGCTGCCATTAGTTGCACCAGGGTTGGCGGCAACAGCCGTTTTTTCGCTCATCCTGGTCTGGAATGAATTCCTGTTCGCGTTGATCTTAACTACCACATCGGCCTCGATTACATTGCCGGTGGGTATTGCTGGTTTTGTATCTCAGTTCCAGGTGTTGTGGGGGCAAATGTCAGCGGTTGGAACAGTTGCCATCATTCCTATTTTGATTTTCACGTTACTTGTGCAGCGCTACCTGGTGCGCGGCCTGACGCTTGGCGCAGTAAAGTAGACCAGACAGGAGCCGAAGAATGGACGTCCGCTACGAGCATGTAACGAAACTTTTCGGGGAGTTTGTAGCGCTCAACGATTTTTCGTTGGAGGTTCCCGACCACCAATTTCTGGTGATGCTTGGCCCGTCGGGATGTGGAAAGACGACTGCATTGCGTTGTTTAGCGGGGTTAGAGAAGCCGACTAGCGGCACGATCCGCATCGGTGGGAATGTCGTTAATCACTTGCAGCCGCGTGACCGCGATGTAGCGCTCGTGTTTCAGAGTTATGCGCTGTATCCTCAGTTGACAGTAGGCGATAATATCATGTACCCGCTGAAGATACGGCGGATTCCCAAAGATCAGCGTCTGCGTATGGCGCATGATGTGGCGCAACGTCTTGAGATTGATAGTCTATTTGATCGGCGTCCTATGCAGCTATCCGGTGGGCAGCGCCAGCGTGTCGCCCTCGCCCGTGCCATTGTGCGCAACCCGAACGTGTTTCTGATGGATGAACCGCTTTCTAACCTGGATGCCCGGCTTCGCATCAACATGCGGTCAGAATTGAAACATCTTCAAAAAGTGCTCGGAACAACAACAATTTATGTCACGCACGATCAAGTTGAGGCCATGACAATGGCTGATCAGGTAGCCGTGATGCGCGATGGCAAGTTGGAGCAGGTCGGTACACCAGACGAAATCTATCAAACCCCGGAAACTGTGTACGTGGCGGGGTTTGTGGGAAGCCCACGAATGAATATGCTTGCCGTACACTACGATCCAGAATCCCATGTAATTGCGGGCGAGGGCTTTACAATCCCCGCAGAACCACTGCTCACACGGCTAGCTGTCGATGCTTCCAAACCCGCCGACTACATCCTGGCGATTCGCCCCGAAGATACCCATTTGAGTATCACGGAGAAACCAGCCGCTATCCAGGCAATTATTTATAGCGTTGAACCGATGGGCAATGAGACTCTGGTGTACGTCAAGGTTGGCTCGACAAATGTGGTTACTCGTGAGGACGCCATGTTCCGAGCGGCAATTGACACGCCCTGCTGGTTGGAAATGCGCGCTGACAAACTCATGTTGTTCTACGCAGACAACGAACAACGTGTTCCAGCACGCACAAACGGCGCGCTACCGACACAGGTAACACTCGCGCCGCAATCGGAACAGGTGGATCAAACGAGTTAGAAATGGTGTTGGCAAACGCAATTTCCTCTAACCCCTGCCCCGTCAATAGAAGCAGGGGTTAAGAGTTTGGATTACGAGAACCGACGACGTACTACAATGGGTCGCCCATCCGCATCTGTCCCGACGATCTCGTGGGTTGCTCCCGGTGGCAGCTTTCCGTCCTTGGCAACGGCAGCTTTCCCGCTCTTGATCAGGTCTTCAATGTACATATTCTGCTGGGAATCGTTGCTTGTAGCATTTTCGTCAGGTTGCTTAGTGTCATCATCAGAGGCAGACGGGTTCTTGCTCGTCGGCATAGTATCAAACCTCCGCTAACGCTTTCACGTTCACTCTCCGCTGTGCAAACTACAATCTATTCGCAAGCGTCGCAAATAAACGTCGTTTCCCTCGCGAACCAGCGCATGGGTCTTGTTCGTAGATGGATGGTTAACCGCCATCGCTGTTGCACCAAGTGGCCCTAATTCCAAAAGCCCTCGACGCATTAGATGTTCGAGATAGTCCCTGGCTGCCTCATCGTGAGCAGGTGAGGCGGTTGAACCTGATTGGAGCGCCGCGCCAGCGACCTCAAATCGTTTTGGTTCGGAAGCGACATGAACCAGGATTGTATCAATACCTAGTCCGTATTCTGCGACAGAAATACGTGTCGTAGGGAGTTCGGCAGGCGCGGTGATAGCAGTGATGGTGGCTTTAACGCTCTCCACCTGAGGCGCGGTAACCGTTGCCGCCGCTTGCAATGAGAGAATACCATGTCTGACAAACGCGCTCTTCAATGCGTCACGGTACGGACTGCCAGTTTGAGCAGCCGCGACTGCGACCATATGCGCGGCGACCTGGCTAAAGTAATTCGGCACAATCGGGGTTTGTACAATAGCAGCAACGAGAATATGCGCCATATCCTGACTTGCTTTGAGCAAGTTAGCTTCGGTTGGCTGCTTTTTCCCTGCGATTGCCTTCAGCACTCCGCCTAACCCCTCAAAGAAAGCGCCTGTGAACACACGGGAAAAAGAGTGCGCTTCTCTGGAAAGCACTGCGGCAGGAGCATTATCCGGCAGTGTCGAAGGATCACGATAGACAAACTCGTTCACCGCATTCCGTAAACAATCGGAGTCAACAGCAGTCGGATAATCCTGCCGGATCGCCCAACCAAGCTGTTCTGCCAACCGGGACAGGCGTGAATTTCGGGAAAGCACGCCCTGAGTATCCTTGAGGACTGCGGAGCGCAGGCTTGGAACCTGCAAGGCTGTCAAAATTGCGCTCATATCTCCAAAGGATTCATGGAATGCAGGCACTTCAAAGTTAGCGGCATCCCATAATTGAGGCCGTATCGCATCAAGGATGGCATGGCCCAATTCATGGTTAGCGACATCTGGGCTTTCGCCGGAATAGACGGTTTTACCTCCCGCCGTCCCGTGGAAAAACGAGAGTCCGGTACGATCATAGTAGGCATTGAAGTCTTCGCCCTCATCCAGACGAAGAGTGAGCTGGGAGCCGACATTCGACTGCCATTTTGTGCCATTCGGCAGAATGCTTCCCCAGAAGTCGACACCTCTCCGCCCAGCCGCTGCTGCTGTCCAGTAGCGGAACTCAGGCGTATCTAGCTGATAATTGTTGGCTGGCGGCATTTTTCCTTTTATCGAGAGAGGAAGCGGCGTTTTCGCCAGATCAGGCGTGGGAACCGAGATATGTTGTCCTCCTGTCGGCTGAACGCCTGATCCTGGGTCGTCTTCCCAGACTGTTACCGTTGTGGCTGGTTTGGAGGGGGCGGCGGCTGATGATTTGAGTTCAGTATTTCGTGCCATCATTTACGCTCCTGTTGAATTGGTTTTGTGTGGGTGACAGCTCAAATTTCGGAGCCAATCACGTCCGTTCGATCTCCACTCTCAGGCGTCCCTGGGTGGTTATCGCCTATATGGATAGGATTTTCATCAGGGCTTCGTTGAGGATGATGGAGCTTTGGAGGTTCGTGACTATGCTGGGAACGTAGCGTTTGGTCAAAGAGAAATAGACGAGCACTGATCATCGATCAGGATAATCTATCACTCATTGGATGTAAATATTGTGAAGGCAATAACTTGCGTCTGCTACAGCCAAACGTTTCATATCTGTAGAAGTTTTTATGGAACTTTATCACAACCTATACCCTTTTTGCGGCGAATCACACCGCAACCTGCTGATCCCCGGCTTGCCCTCAAACTGCAATCACTATAGGATACTTTCAACTTCGAACCGTTCAATGCACTCCTCCGACACAGCCTCGCCGCGCCACGATCAAATTAGCAGTATCCGAACATCAGCCAGGAAGGGAGACATACTCCATGGAAGGTCTACGCAAACCCTTCTTTTACATCGCAATTGCTCTATCCGTTATCGTGGTGTTGTTGGAGCTTGGCAAAGTTACGGCGGATAGTCTTATTAAACCAGCATCCCCGAACATAGACTGCAACACATTGAGTGGCCCAACACAGCTACAATGTATCGACCTCAAAGTCAACCACCCGGATAAATATGCCCAACTCATTGCCAAATCGAGCGAACGTCCCCCTGGACTGGGCATACCGTATATGGCCCTTGTTGACAGCATAGTGGTCTTTACTATGGCTCTTATGGGTGCATCTCTCATATTCCCAAAGTCGGCAGTAGGTCGTACCCAGGGTTGCGCCACATTCATCTTTTCAGTTTTGTTGATTCTACTCTGTATCGTGCTTATCTTTGCTGCCATCAACCTATTGATTTTGATGGTATCCCTGTTTCTGGCGGTTCCGTTTGGGACACTCGCCTATCTCGCCATTTACGGGTTCTTTGACCGTGGCGGGGCAGCTATCATTTTGAGCCTGCTCATGTTGCTCAAACTTGGTCTGGGTGGCAGCTTACTATTGGCCCACCAGCGGTTTCTCCAGAATCGCGGTCTGGTATTTCTGATTCTGACATCTTTGTTAGCAAACGTTATCGTCAGCTTTTTGCACGGCTTCGTGCCGGGAATTCTGGTCAGCATCACCGATGACATTGCAGGTATATGCAACGGCGTCATTGCCGTTATCTGGGCAATACTCTTGCTTGTCTTCTCTATTCCATCTGTACTCAAAGTTCTCAAACCAAGTTGAGAACAGCGCGAGCCTATTCCAGGCGGAGTTTACATGGGCTGGCACTGAGACACTGGATGGCGAGGTTGGCACCGTCTTTGTAGACCTTCAGATCATTCAACACGATATCGGCTTTTCCGGCGCTGACTGTGCCTGATGCAGTCTGGACATCGGGCGATTGAGTCACCGGGTCCGTTTGGTTCAGGCCGACGGCGGCAGAAAAACCTTCGCCAAGCAAGCGGAGTACGAGGCGGCGGACATCCCTGGAAGACGAGTTGATGGTATATGTGCAGGTCGCGAATTGCGGCACGGTAAAGTTCTTTGCCGATTGATCGACAACACAACCCACAGGATTCGGAGGCTGGGGATTCACGCTTATGTCGTTTATCCCGACGTGAGGCGTCAACAGATTGCCAAAAAAGGCGACCCAGGGTTGATCGAGGCTGGGTGATTGGTTTCCGTTAGCGATACCCGCGCCTGTGCCAACAACGAACAGAATGATCAGCAGAACTACCAAAGAACTTTCCTGTCTTCCAGCGCAGAACAATGGCCCGGGCAATGAACCCCGGCGGGATCAACAATATCAACAGGTCGATGAGGGCACTGAGAATGCCGCCTGGAATCTTGCTCGTTATTCCGCTGAGAAGCGCGCCACCCAGAGCAAAGATAATCACCCACAGCGGTAGGACACCAGCTAAAACCCAACCAGTTCGGGCGGGCCAATCTAATTTGCGCACCTTGACGGCAATCCAGCCGCCGAGTGCTGTTCCCACCCAAATACCCAGTCCCGTAAATAAAAGGATGGGAATGAAGATCAATCCGAGCACTGTTCCCAGGTCGCTACTCTTAATCACCGCAGTCAGTATAAGAACAATGATAATGCCGACAATTACGCCCGCAGATACGCCAGCCAGTGCTCCGACAATGGCTCCGATGACGGTAATGAGGTAACCCTTATCTTTAACCGGAGGCGGTGGGGGTATCGACGGGCCTTCAGGGACTTTGAAGGTGACGGGCTGCCCCTGACTGAACAGCTCATCCGGGTTTTGCACACCAACCATATCCAGACGGAAGGTATAATCGCCTGCCGCAGCCGTGTTCGGCACATTGATTTCTACCGCATATTGCTGCGTGCCGCTCACAGAAAAATCTCGCTCGATGTCTCCTTCCAACTTGAGCCAATCCGCGTGAGTCTGATCAAGCGGTACCAGGATCGCGCGTCCCCGAATCGGGCCGCTGCTGACGTTACTCACTGTATACGAAGCTACCCCCTGTCGCTGGCTGTTCAGTTGTACCTCAGGCGTTACAGCGGTAATGTTGAATGGACTGGGCATGGCTCTCTTCCTATGGTTGGTGCCACTCAAAAACGAGCAGCCTTATGCTTCGCGAGGCTAAATGTGTCCAGCCTTCCATTGCAGGACAATTGCCCGCGCAATGACTGGCACAATTATCAATCCGACCAGAAGCACGAAAATTAAAACAATACTGCTTCCAAAAAGACTCAACGCGATGATTGCGCCAATCAGATCGATGGCTCCGAGTACAAGCGCTGTTTCGCGTCCCCAGTTGCAGCTTCCCGTCGTGAGTGCAATCCAGCCACCCAATCCAGACACGATGGCGAACACTGCCGCTCCGACAATTCGTGAGACTATTTCACTATGAAACAAACCGGATGCGATGCTTGCCAAAATGAAGGCTATCGTCAACGAGACCAGGCCGCCGACTACGCCCCCGGCTACAACGAGTAAATAGCCCCGTTTGACCACAGGCTTGGGCGGCGGCGCACCTTCCGGCACGTGGAATGTTACTGATGGCCCTTGACTGTATAACTCGTCGGGGTTTTCTACCCCAACCATGTCCAACCGGAAAGTATAATCGCCTGCCGCCGCAGCAGCAGGCACTTGAATTTGAACGGCGTACGGCTGCGTTTCACCGGCGGCAAAATCTCGCTCAACGTCGCCAATCGGTTTTAGCCAATCAGCCTGTGTCTGTCCCAACGTTGCCAGTCGGGCACGCCCCCGTATCGGCTGCCCGCTGCTGTTAGCGACATTGTAGGATGCCTGCCCCTCGCGCTGATCGCTCAGTTGGACTGCGGGCGTCTGTGCAGTGATGGTGAAGGGACCGGGCATAGCCTACTCCTCGTGGTGATGCGAGCCAGTCAGATAGTTCCCTGGAAAATATACACCTAGTGAGCAATCAACGCGATGACCAACGCCACAATGAACAGTCCAAAGACTACGAACCAAACCCATATCTGGAGATTGCTTACTGTCGCTCCGAAACTCCCGTTGAAAGCATCAGGGCTTTTTTTCGCGCCGACAACCCATGCCAGAATAGAACTGGCAATTGTAGCTACTCCGAAGGCAATCAGCCCAGCCGATGGCGCTGTCGCTCCGAAGTAAATGGCGGCTATTCCGATCACGATAATGATTCCAAAACCGACCCAGTTCGGAATCATTCCTAGAAGTTTGTTCAGCGCTGGACTACTGGAATTCATGTTTCCTCCCACATCCCTATCTGCCTCAAGACCACATAGGAATGATATTTGTCTGACTGGTTGCCGTTACATTGCTTTCCGCAATGCGTTCAGCGTAGGCGTCGCTACCCCGACCACCAATCACAGGAACGTTTTCGTCAACGGCTCCGACCAGGTGAAAGACGCTGCCAAAAGCGCCCAGATTGAGTGAATGGCCCGCTTCATGCTCCATGTGCCAGTCCATCGCATCTTTATGGACAAAGGCGAAGTTCCCCATATTGAAAGCAGTTTTGCGGAAGTTGAGATTGCTGACGAAGCCGCCCTTCATAAAGAAGGTTCCGGTTTTCCAATCTACCTTTACACCCTTAACTTTCAGGAATTCTGACCCGATTATGAGTCCAATGATGTGCCCAATCGCGCTAAGCACGAAGAAAGTAAGTCCAAGTCCCACTACGAGCCATGAGGTGGGCATCAGCCAGTTGAACCAACCGAGGAACCCCTGGTAGATGTCAGATTCGGATATCTGCGGAAACACAGAGATAAAGCCAACGAGCGCGATGACAATTCCGACGATCACTCCGCCAGTGCTGCCCAATGCGTTTCCCCAAATGACGCTTCCAAGCAAGCCATTCAGAGCACTATTGATGCCTACCAGGATGCCGCGCGTAAAGCCGCTTGGTCCCGGCTCCGCTCCTGCCCCAGATGATGAGGTAGCGCTGGCAATGATATAAATGATGATGACTGCTGCGGCCAGGATAGCAACAACCGGGGACGATAAACCTGCTGCGAGATCAACAATGAGAACTGCAATCGCTCCTACCGCAGCACCAAAACCAGCCGTCGAGAGATCAAGTGTGTTCATCAGTTATCTCCTTTGTTTACAATACTATGGTGGCCCGAACCTCAACTCATAGGTGACATAGGCAGGTTTCTCCAATTCGATAATCTTTTCGAGAAGCACGTGATAAGGCGCGGTTTCCTGGGGTGCAAAGATGAGTAAATGAAATGGAATTGGCTGCCCGTCAGGGCCAGTTACTCGCTCATTGATTTGAAAGCCCTGCGCGCCTGTCGCAGTTTCCAGGAAGCGGAGCAAACCCTTTGATGTGCCGCGCCACTGCGATAGAAAAGCCGCGTCAGCGATTAGTTCGCGCAGACGCCCCAGCCCGGTGGGGAACGTGGGTGCATCCAACTCGCTGACACTGCTATCACTTAACAGCGTGTCCAGGTCTGCCCAGCCCGCCAGAAACGGCACGAAACGATTGGCGCTGCGACGCGGATCAAAGAAAGCATCCAGTTCTCGCAGTACGTCCTCTGCGGGTGCGTGAAGCGCTTCCATCACTTCGAGCAGCGTTGCTAAAACACCGCCCGGAACAACGGTGCGCTGAAACACACCGGGCAAGAACATCTCAATTTCTGTTTGCTTCATCTTCACTCACCACTGTCACATCATGTGGGCCAGATACAAACAACCAGGTTGGCGGCAGTGTCACCCGCTCGCCGAACTCATCACTGGAAGCCAATTGATAGCTCTCTCCCTCGTCCAGGCTGCGATAGACTCCTTTTGTACCACCTGCCATCAGTACCGCATTGGGCCTGAGCGGTGGAGCGGCGGGAACCGTATCAAGGGTGTCTACAGGCAGAAAACGTCCAGGATCACGCAATGGGAGTCCACAATTAACGTTAGGGGCTTGCCAGGCAGTATTGGGAGAATCAGGATTCAACCACAGAACCCCGGCGTGATGAGACGCCGCGAGAACTTTTGTCTGCACGAACGCCAGGGCTTTACAGCTACCCCCCGACCATGCCTGACTAAAAGCCTTCCAACGGTCCGGCGGGTCTTGCAGACCCCAAAGCTCCCACCGAAAGCCCCCCTTACCAGGATCGTCGCCGCCAGCAGTAAACGCGCCAGCCCACAGGAAGGCGCGTTCACCTACGTACTGAACCGCCAGTGTTCGTATATCTTCGCCTTGCAGTCCGATTTGACGAAAATGCTGCCCGCCGTCTGTCGAGAGATAGACACCGCGCGTATTCTGTGCAGCGACAATGATGCTCACCGCGCCGCGAATTTGCCTTGAGGCAGACACCGCATAAAAGCCCATATCCTGACTGGCCGGATCGACCAATAATTGAACCGGACTGCTACCCTGCTGCATGGCAAGTTCATATAGCCCTTTGTCGGTTGCCATCAAAAGGATCGGAACGCGATCCCGCAGTGTCCATGTCAAACCTTGTACGTGGATCGCCTGAAGATCGGTTGCCAGTTCCCAGGTGTCGCCGCAGTCCTGCGAGACGCGCAGACGCGATCCGCTGTTGTTCGGCAAACTTGAAGCGATAGCGACCAGACCAGGGTGAGTGGGGTGCGGCTCAATGAGGTTGATTTGCTCGTTGGGATAGGACGCGACTGGCTCCCAACCATCGCCATCATTGAGCGAGCGGTAGAGGGTCGCTTTACTCGCCACGTACCATGTACTCGGCTGGTTAGGGTCAGCAACAATGCTGGTGACTGTATCGCCGGGCACGTCGTCTACCAGCAGCCGGACACGATCAACCCAACGCACAGCAGGTTCAGAGAGGGCAATGTCATACACATGCGACACCCGCAACGCTTGTCCAAAAGGCCAGCCCGTGGAGTTAAACTCCGTCGGAAGCGGCGTAATCGTCTTGTACAGACGATCTACAACACGCTGCTTGACCGCCTGTAAATCTTCCTCGCGGCGCACGACAACCCGTGCCGTTACTCGCGCAGTTTTGTATCGCGCCCAATCCACCTGACAGGTTGTGCCGAGTGGACGCCGCTCATCCAAAGCCGATTGAATTTGCGCCCGTGCTTCCTCGGTTTCTCTTTCCCGAAGCGCCGCCGCCGTGACTTGCGCCCCACTCGCTCCGGGCAGATCAGGCACAAGCAGGATTTCCACTGTACCGGGCGTGGCATAGGTCCACAGGGCGGCTTTGGTCAGTGCCCTGGTTCTGGCAATAGCCTGCGAACTGGTCAGCGCAATCAGTTCAAAGTCCTGGGCAGTAACGGCCCGCTGCATTGAGTGAAATTCCAGCGGCCCACGAATGAGCGCGTTCTCTAAAGTTTCGGCTGCCCGTCCGCCAGTCGCTGGTTCGGGATTGGTAACCTGCACACCCGCGATGGGGTCTTTGAGCACGGTCAATGTGTTAGCTGCAACATTGCCTGTAGGTCCGCCGCCACGGCGATACCATAAGCGTATTTCCCGCTCCGCCGCTGGCACGGCTGCCAGTGCTCGTGGCGTGTCTTCAAGCTGTCCATCGGGTTTACTTGCCAATACCGATGGCGCGAAAGTGATAGTGCCAGTAATGCGATCAACCACATAGACATATGGATCGGGGCCGAGGTTGGTGAAGTTCTCCACTTCTCGCCATATTCTGTAGGCCTTTCCCCCATATTGGATAGCTGGCGCTCGCTCATCCAATTCACCGGCGGCAGCTTCGACACCGACAATCAGATCAAGCCCATCTCGCGTCGGAGCGATAATTGGAGGGCGAAGCGACGTCACGTAAAGCCCCGGCAAACCCGTCCCGTGCTGGTTGCTCAGTTCCGCCTCGATCTGTTCGCAATGGTAAGCGGTAACATCTACAGAAGGTTGTCCAGCGGCAATAGGGGCTGCACTGGCTGTAACGAATACGGGCGGTTCACTTCCGCCATCGCTGCGGGCAATCGTGACGCGCGTTCCGCGCGGAATTTCGATTGGCTGATCGCCCGGACGGGCGCGGCTAAATCGCAAGGTCACAACAGCAGCGGACGGTGGATGGAGCGATACGCCGAGCAGGTTTAAAAAGGCGATATAGGCTTTCTGAGGTAGAAAGTTGAGACGGTAGATCATCGTCTCGGTCAGGTAGGCGAAGACATCCAACAGCACAATGCCCGGATCACTTGGCGAGAGATCGGTCCAGTCCGGCATACGCTGCTGGATGATACGTTTCGCACCATCTACCAGTTGGTTGAAATTGCGGTCATCGAGATTTGGCAGCGGAAGTGGCATCAGATCGCTCCTCCCGTCAGATTAAGCGAAAATATGAGTTGTCCGGTGCGCTGTGTTGTTCGCACCCGATATTCCAGCGCGACGTTGAGTCGCTCCGGTGCTTCTGGATCTCGCTCAGCGTCGAGAGCCATCACGTCAATACGCGGCTCCCACACATCGAGCGCCCGCTGCACATAATGGATTGCCAGCCCGGCAGTGGTTGCGTCGTTGGGCGCGAATACAAGGCGGTGGATCAGGCAGCCATATTCGGGGCGCATGACTCGCTCGCCCGGAACCGTAGACAGCAGCAGGAGAATCGCCTGGCGAACCGAATCATCGCCTTCAACCATATCGATGCCACCACGAGACGATACGCGCAGCCCCGTATCTTCTGCCATGACAGGCATATCCGGGTGGACAAAGCGCCAGGCACGATAGCGTGATTTGTTCATCCCGCGCCCTCGACAAATAGCTGACCGGGGCTGCGCACTTTGTAGAGAACAATTCCCGGCGGCGTTCCATCCGTAAGACCGCTGACTGTATCCAGGCAAACTCGACGGTGGTTCACACGGATAAAGCTGGAATAGCCAACCTGTACCCGCAGAGTCTGCGTGCATGGCTTGATGGTAAGGCCATAGTTTGGGCAGGCCGAAATGGGGCGGCTTTCAGGATCACTTTCTACAAGAACCTTCCGTTTACCGACGGTAACGAGGGCTTGCACGGGTTGCAGCCCTACATGACCCAACTCGTGTTCGCAGACGATTACGGCATCTTCGGTCAAAAATTTCATCAGGCCCTCTCGAAGTCAATAGAATTGCCCCGAATGACAATCGCCTGTCCAGGGGCTTCGATGATGAGATCGACTACCGAGTGAATATCAACTTTCTGTGGGGAGAGTTCAAAGTAACTGCCGTTATTGGTTTCCACCCGGATAACGTCTTTTTCATCGTCAAGACGAATGCGCTGTCCGCCACGAGTCAACAGTGTATAGCGGCGCACGACACCGTTCTCAACGCCGCTGTCAGGTGGGCCTTGCAGTCCATACAGGCCTCCCAGAATGACGCCTTCACCGGGGTCTTCATGGATGAGGAGCACCAATACCGTGTCACCGATGTCGGGCAGGGCGACCAGACCCTTGCCCGATCCTGCCCCAACGGTGACGATTCCCATCCAGTCGGTTTCCACATTGCCATAGGTCGGCAGCGATACGCGGACGCGCCCGATATGTTCAGGGTCATCAATTTGCGTCACCACGCCAAGCGCGGCGACAACTCCTCTGACCCGGTTGTGGGGAGTCGGCGGGACGGTGGAAATCTCGGAGGTGAAGCCGCCACGCTCGTTTATGGTATGGGTCACTGAGGTTAGCACATAGCGACCAGCCAACGAGTCGGCCACACCACTCACTTCGATTGGTGTGCCCGGTTGCAGGGCCGAATTGCCCTCCGCAATACCCCAAAGAGTCACTTCACGGGCTGCACGTTGATCAAGTTCGGCCTGGGCCAGCGATTCGGCGTGCAAGTCATCTTGCGCCGCTTCGTCCACGAGATTACGCTGACCCGTTCCCCCTACGACATCGGGCGGCGCTTCCGCCGAGACATCACGACCAACACGAGCATCGGATGCCCGGCCCTGGTGCGTTTCTACTCGGAGAGGATTCCAACCCGCAGCTTCAACGACGCGGCAAGTGGGATCGCTATTTACCTCAATCCGTGCTTCCAACAGCGACTCGCCTAACGCAAGAGAAACAGAGTCGCCGATCCCTTGCAGCGTCAGCAAGTGCAAAACGTCCTCGCGCAGCGCCAGATACAATCCACAGCGCTCGGCAATTTCAACCAGCAGTTCCAGATCGGACTGGCGGTGCTGGATCAGATGCTGCCACAGTGGTCCGTTGGCATTGGCCTCAACCGTTACACCGAGATCAGCAACCATCTCCTGAGCCAGATCGCTGAGCGTGACCTGCACATGAGCACGCGCCGACTGGCGTTTACGCAGGCGGTGAAGCATGTCGTAACCCCGAACTCGCACCTCGTAGCCATGCGCTGGTCCATAGACGTGCTCGACGGCGGTGATTTCGCCTGTAAACAACGGAACACTTTGACCGCGTGCAGATACACTCAAGGCCGCCCCCGGCGTCAGGGACGACAACACTGACTGGTCATAAAAAGTAAGCTCACATAACGTCGGCACAGACAGCCGCTGCTGAATGCGCACTTCGCCCAACGCAAGCTCTGGCGCAAGTGGGCTGCCATCGACATTCACGATGAGCTGCGGCAGGGTGGCTACACGGCTCATGCGGTTCTCCCTGTTGTCAGCGGAGGGATGCGCAGCAACGTACCAGACACGATCTGCGCGGGGTCGGTGATGCCGTTGTACGCTGCAATCAGCCGCCAGAGCGAACTATCGCCGTAATATTCATAAGCAATCTCATCCAGGCGTTCGCCCTCCATGAACTCGTGGGTCGGTAACTCTTCATCTGTAACAGATGCCGCTAATTCTTCGGGCGATACAGTCAGCGTTTGTTCCGGTTCAGGGAGTGCTGTCTGTTGTGTTACCGTCTCGGCAACTCGCAGCAGACGCATCCGCAGCCAGGAACGCTGTGGAATACCCTCCGTCGTAAACTGTTCCAGAAGCTCCGAGATTACGGCGACAACGCCCGGCATATTCCAGGCTTTGCCCCATACGAAGCGAACGATTCGCGGTTTCCAATAATCATCGGTGCGGGCAATGTTTTCAGCTAGGTTCCAGAGCGGCCCGGTTAGGTCCCGAACATCTTCACTGGTAATCGTTGATCCAGCTAAGGCTACGTCGAAAAGTAAATCCAGTTCAAGTTCTGTTCGACCACCACCTGTATAGATCAGGGGATCATCGGTCAGCCCTGCGCCGGTAAGCTGCCCGCTTGTCGAATGGCGCGGACGTATCCCGGCAACACGGCGTACCGCAATACTCTCTGGATTGAGCAGGCAGCCAATCCGTTCATTGGTGTCTTCAATCAGAAATGCGACGCGCTCCATTAGTCGCCCCTCTGCTCTTTTTCCAGCCGCTCAAGATGTTCCCGTTCTTGCGGTGTCTGCTGCCAATCTTCATCTTCTGCTATCTCTACTTCTGGCAGCGGAATCCAGTGCCCTTCAAGAGCGACGAGCTGATCATGCTCGTTAGTCATCTGGCTAGCAAACGCCGGGTAATTTAACTGCGTGGTCGTATGCTGTTGAACACGCTCACGCGACGCTTTGTGTCTCCTGGGAAGTTCCACCTCAATGGATGGAGGTTGGACTTCAATCGGCAGTGCCTGCAATCGGCGCGAAGATCTGATGGAATCAACTGACTTCTTCGGCTTTCCCTCAATCAGCCTGGGCCAGGCGACTTCGGCAGGCTTCGGGGCGTCATTATCGCGCGGTGTGGCATACGTTGTAGTATTGTTCGCTAGCGGCTGCTGTTTCGTGTCGCGAGTAGTTGAGAGCTGATCCCTACTGCCCTGTGAGACGGCCTGCCTCGGTGGTAGCGACTCCGGCGATGGTGCGCTCGGCACAGAAGCTATGGGCAGATCAATGCCATGCTCTGCTGATTCCTGAAAGGCCGGGATCGATTCTGGCCTGTGTGTGTCTGCTTCTGACCCTTGGGCAGTTTTAACTGTCGGCCTGGAGATGCGAGGGCTGTATTCAGGCGGGTTATTTTGTGCTGAACGCGGCTGTTTTGTGTAGGCGACTGGCTCTTGAGTTTGTCCGGTGCGTGGCATCGTTTCCGCTGTCGAACGGGACAAATCTTGTTCGTTTGCAGCCATTTCTGGCAGCGGCGGAATTTTCAGTGTTTTCAGTGTACGCAATGAGTCCGGGTCGAGCAGTTGTGGCGCACCTTTACGCACGACCTCAAGCCAATGGGCAGGAGGGCCAGCAGGTCGAAGTTGTTCGAGCCAATGCTGCGGCGGCCCGGCTTCCTGATTGCCGGTTTCTAACGAAGGATTGTCTGTTTCGTGCGGATGGCTGTCCACGCTGGAAACAGGCACGGACTCCGTTACCTGGCTAGCCAGGAGGTCTGCCCAATCTCGGAACCGTCGCGCTAACGAACTCAGCAGCGAATCTTTAAGGCTTGACATAAAATCACGCCCGTTCTAAGGTCTCGAATACAAGAACCAGCGTTTCGACGGCCATCTCACCGTGCATCGCGTCCAAGGCCGCGCCGCGCCATTCCGTTGCCCAGGCATTGATCAGGTCCCAGCGCATCACTTCGGTAATTCCCTGGCTATCGAGCATCAGAATAGAGACGTTTTTGCGCTGCACGCCGCCTTTTACGCCAGCCATGAACCAATCCCAGAGTTCGCGCGAGGGAGTAAGCCCATAACGCAGCGTGACGCTTGAGTATTCCACGCGACCCGGAATGCGATGAACAACCTGATTCTGTCCGCCCTCTCGGTATTCGAGGGCCTCCACTTTGATACCCATCCCGCTACACTCGGTGAAATGCCCTTCGACAACGCCCTGGATCACGAGCTTAAAGTTGTAGGCACGATACGGATCTATGAAAACACCGGGCTGTGCCCCTGATGGGGCCGTTTGTGGTGGTTGTTGAGCAGCTTCGGCCATCTCTACGACTCCTTAATTTTTATAGGGTCTCGACTTGTGCGCCGCCAGCGTACTGGCTGATACGGAAGACGATGAACTCTGCGGGCTTGACAGGTGCGATGCCTACGACCGTAACCACGATGCCAGCATCAATAATGTCAGGCGGATTGGTTTCCTCGTCGCACTTGACAAAAAAGGCTTGTTCTGGTGTCCGGCCCATCAGCGCCCCGTCGCGCCAGATTCGAGTCAGGAATGCACTGAGATCGCGCCGAATGGACTTCCAAAGCGTGTAGTCATTTGGCTCGAAGACAATCCAGCGTGTGCTCTCGGCAATCGATTCTTCGATCATATTGAACAAGCGCCGGACATTGAGATAGCGCCATTCGCTGCTAGCGTCAGCCACGGTCCGTGCTCCCCAGACACGGATCCCTTCTCTGGCAAACAGTCGAATCGTGTTGACCCCGTTCTGATTGAGCAGTCCTTGCTCATCGCGGGTGAGGCGGTGTGTCACGTTCAGCGCGCCTCGAACAACCTCATTAGCGGGTGCTTTATGCACGCCGCGTGTGGCATCCGTCCGCGCCCAGATGCCAGCCATGTGGCCTGAAGGCGGAACATTTACCAGATCATTCGGAGAGAGCGGATCACGCACCGTAATCCACGGGTAATAATAAGCGCCAAACCCCCCATCACTTGGCCGGGCACGAACGCCGCCAGAGGGTGCCGGAGTTGTTGCCGATGTTTCAGAGGAGGCAGCGCTGGCGGCAGCACGTGAGCGCGCTGAACGGCTGGGTGCGGTTGCTACCTGAGTCAGAGTATTAAGGTCTGTGACCAGTTCGGGGCTATCCAGTACCGCAACGCGATCCTGAAGGGTTTCGCAATGCGTGAGAATTGCATCGTATGAGCCAGCATCGATAAATCCCGGTGCAGCGACAATCGCAATCTCGTCAATGCGCTCCAAAAGATTAAGCCCTGTACCGTTCCCCATAATCGGCTTTCCATCGCCAACGTTGACCACGTAGCAGCGTGTTCCACCGTTCTGGAAAAAGCCAAAAACAGCCTGGGAAAGTGGTGTACTTTTACTGCCTTCGGAGACGAACTGCGAGAGAAATTGCGTCCAATTGTTGACAGCGACAGTTTCATTCACGCGTTTGCTAGCGTCTGGGGCCACGCCGACGAAGGCTGCCGTGCTTGTCCCGACGGCCTGAATTGGCCTGTCGCCACTGGGGACTTCCTCAATGTAGATGTCTGGGGCTAAATAGTTAGGCATATTCTCCCTTCCTTCAATCGAACACGTCGAAATGGATCACAATAGGTTCACTATCGGTCGGCTCAACATTCACGTCTAGTGCTCGGCCTTTGGCCCGAACACGTAGCAGCTTCTTACGTGGATTGTCGGGAACACTGGCAAACCGGAACCTACCGCGCGTATCAGTTAGCTCATAGAGCTGAAGCATAGGAATTTCGACCCGTGCATTGACGATAGGTACATCCTCAGGGCCGAGGACCACCCCACGCAGGCTGACAATTGATGAGGTCTGCAAAACCATCGGCTTGCGGACAAGTTTGGTCGCTGGTTCCGGGCGATCCTGGCGCAGCGGGACAACCAAAATAAATGATGGTTGCGGGGGCACGCCAAACGCCGTCCAGGCAGCGGCTGGCAGCGGCTCAAGATCGACCTCGAAGTCGGTGTTGCCCATTGCCGCGAAGATCAATTGACCCAACAAGCTGTGGGCCTGTTCTGGTTCGTTGGCCCATGCAGTGATGAGGTAGCGAAGTTCGATTTGAAGGGGAGGCCGCGTATTGCTGCGAGGCGCTGGTTTGTCTTTGAGTTCTAAAAGATAAAGGCTGACACCACGGTCAGTTTGCGAGGGTTTTGGCGCGGCAAGCGAGACATTAATGTCACCGAGGATGCCTCTAATCCACTCGCTTACGCGTGTATCAACCTGATCAATCATAGGGAAAGCTGTTCTCCGCAGGCTAAGTCGAGATTGGCTATGACTTTCGTATGTCCGCAGGCTAAGTCGAGATTGGCTATGACTGTGAATGAATGGTACGTTGATACTGCTATGGAGAGTTCAAAAGAGAACGGTGATGCAACATTTAGAAAGCATTATAGGCATTTCGCGAAAATTGCAAATTCGCGCGAATATTTGGCGAAACTCGTTTCGTCAAGCGGGAAAACACTACCTTTGAGAGTTCCAATTCGATTTCAGGGAAATATAAACTGTCCAAAAGTTTTATAAATTCTTGTATCTGGTGTTTATTGTACAGTTATCACACAATTCCCGGTCTAGGCAATTCTTCCCATCTGCATTCGGTCTGAAAATATTCGTATTATGATTACGGTTCGCGGATTCGCTGTCTCTACCGAAAACGGCAACCTAATTTTGAGTTTAATTAATGCAGCATTGCATTACGTTTTGGGGTGAGCAATAGTGATATATCTCAACCCTCGGATAACGTGCGTTTTTACAAGCAACCAATCCAGTGGGGCAAGTAGGCGCAAGAGATTCCGTTGCAACCAGCGCGGCCCATTCAACTCCTGAGCCAGAAATCCATTGATCCCCCAACCCTCGTTGTATCGCTCAATAATGAAATCTTTAGCAATCGTGTCTCGCGGGAAATCAGTACGCCCAACACCCTCAAATGGCGATAGACCGCGCTGTTCGATTGCTACACCCATCCGTTTGACAGCCTCACCTCGTATTTGTACCAGGCGCAGAAATTTTTCTTTGTAACTGAGATTGGTTGGCAACACTAGCAGAAAAAAGCCCACAAAAAGCGAATTAAAGAATGTAGTATCTAGAGGATCAGAAATAAACAATCCGCCATCCGGCTTCAATAAGCGCTTGCATCGGGTGAGGAGTTCCGGAGGGTCCGGCATATGATGCAACACGCCGGACATCACGATCCAGTCAAAGCGGTCCGTGATAGATTCCATGTGATTGACATCTGCGACTTGGTAAGTAACCGTTCCCTTAACGCCTTCAGTCGCTTTAATTTGGGCGTAGTAAGTTTTGGCGATGTCGAGTGCGCCCTCAGCAATATCCAGAGCAAGGACATTCGCGCCATGACGTGCCATTTCAAGGGCTTGACAGCCAGCCCCACAGCCTAATTCAAGAATTTGATCGCCTGGACGAATACGGTTGTAAAATTGCTCCAGGTTGCGCCGTAGAATCCAGTATTCAGGGAGTTCGCGTAGATATACCCAGTCAGGCCGTTTATTCGCATGGTAGGTGCGTTTGTTGGCGCTCCAAATAGCAGCTTCGCCTTGAAGGCGTTGAGCATAACTTTCCTGTGACTGATCGGGCATCACTATACAATTCCTTTGAAGTCCTGATGGTTTTATGGCAGCTTCATGTATTGTTGCAACGTTAAATGCACCCTATAGTAATGATACCACAGCTAGCTGGTGAAGCTGTGTGATTATGCGACCTGAAAAAGAACTCTCGTATCAACGGTGGCGGGATGCGTTTCCAGAAATTTATCCTTCTTGAATGTCAACTGTAAAAATGCTTATCATTGGGACATACATATGGCACCGATACTACTCTATCTATCTATCGTTATCGTCAATTACAAGACCAGAGAACTTTTGCTTGGTTGTCTCGCTTCAATTTACTCCAACCAGATTTCCAATTTGATTTCATTCGAATGTATCGTCATCGATAATGCTTCCAATGATGGCAGTTCGGAAGCAGTGAGCGCGACATTTCCACAGGTACGGCTAATAACCAATACTGAGAATCATTACTTCTCAGCAGCGTATACTCAGGGAATCAATGAAGCTGTGGGGCGCTACGTGCTGGTTCTTAATCCAGACATGATCAT
>WNFM01116840.1_pt1 | contig 22128 bp, 19 predicted proteins | sample 5400271 | NCBI WGS metagenome assembly WNFM01 (sample SAMN13153352, study PRJNA577476) | soil metagenome | isolation source: 60 cm saprolite on Douglas fir-dominated hillslope | place: USA:California | collected 2013-09-17
GCGCAGGATGTGGATGCCCTGCGCCGTGAATAACCGCGTGATCGACTCCTCTGTCCCGCTCTCCTCTTCGTGGTTGCCCAGGCAGCCAAAAACGCCGAACGGCGCACGCAGCCCCGCCAGCGCGCGAACCACCTCTCCTTGCTGGCCAGTGTCCCAGGCGATGTAGTCTCCGGTAAGAGCAATCAAGTCGGGCTTTAATTCATTGGTGATACTCACACAATGGTGAATATAGTCTGCAGTGGTAAAGGGGCTGATGTGAATGTCGGAAAGCTGGGCGATGTGAAAACCCTCGAAGGCTTTGGGCAGGCGCGCCAGCCGGACACGCTGACGAACTATCTCCACGTTCTGCCGCTCGTAGAGAAGCCCATAGCCGGCAGCGATGAAGGGAGTGGCGCTGATCAAAACAGCGGTTTGCTCCAAGAAATGACGGCGGTCAGGCGACACTGGGTCGGCGACGCCGGAACTAGCAGCGGCGACGCACCCTTTTGTGCTCTGGCGTGCTTTGCGGTATGCCCACGTTGCGACACGGGTCGCACGCTCAACAGTCCCGAAAGCAACGACTAACGCAAAAGCCAGCATTGATCCTACGAACCACCACCAGAAAACCGCTTCGAACACGATGTTAGAAAGCCCGTAGTAGGCCGCGCGGAAAGTGTGGCCTTGGCCGATGGTGGTCGGGAAGCTGTAAGCGATTACGAATAGGTACACGAGGTCAGCGATGACCACGAGCCGGACACGGGGCTGATCAGGGAAGAGCCATTTGCCGAGATCAACAATGCGTCCGATCCAGAACACCTGGCTTGCAATAAAGATCAGGAGCAGGGCGAAGAGGTTTAGCTCGAAAGAGAGGAACTCATCGGAACTTACGACCAGGAACGCAACACGAGCAAGGATCAACAGCAAGATGATCGCGCGCCAATGAGCGACGGCGCGCAGGTACACCAGCAGAAAACTGCTGGTCCGTCCGATTTTGGCGGCACCTAGACCAGGCGTCATCAGGCACCACCCGTTCTTCGTAATTCCGGCATCTCAGACTCTCCGCACCAATTCCAACAACGTAATCTCCGGTCGGGCGCCGATGCGGATGGGGGGACCGGTGGTTCCGATGCCGCGGTTGACGTACAGCTGGCTGTCGGCTCTCTCGTACCATCCGCTAACGTAGGGAGTTTCCGGGCGTACGAGGGCGAGGCCCCGGTTGATGAACGAAAGCGCCAACTGGCCGCCGTGGCTGTGCCCGGCCAACGTCAGGTCGATGCCCAACTCTACGGCGCGATCAAAGCTGTTGGGATTGTGGTTCAGAAGAATGTTGACCGCGTTCGGCATTACCAGTTTTTCGCTTCCCTCGAGATAGCGGTCGACAAGGTGCCCCTCATGATCTCTGGAGGATCGCGCTTGCTGATAGTCAACGCCGATCAGGTTCAGCACTTCTCCATGCGATTGAATTGGTGACCGCTCTTGGCGCAGGACGCGAATCCCCGCTGCAGAAAAGAGTCGTGTGATGGAATCCTCGGTTTCAGTATAGAACTCATGGTTGCCGAGGCAGGCGAAAACACCGTAGGTTGCACGAAGGCCCGCGAGCGCTTGCACCACCTCTCCTTGCGCTGAGGGATCGTCGGCGACGTAATCGCCGGTTAGCGCCACCAGGTCGGCTTTCAACTCGCTGGCGATTGTGACGCAACGTCGAATTTCGTCCGCGGTCATGAAGGGACTGATGTGAAAGTCGGAAAGGTGAACGATGCGAAAGCCCTCAAAGGCCTTAGGCAAGCGTGCAAGCCGAATGCGCGGGTTAGTCACTTCCACGTCGAGCCGCTCGTACAGAAGACCGTAGGCCGCGGCCACAAACGGCAGCCCGCTTACCGCGACGGCAGCCTGCTCGAGCAACTGGCGGCGGGCGAGGGAGGGCGGGTCAAGACTGATGGCGGCAGGCGCGGGAGCGGCGCCGTGGCCTGCCGCAGCCTTGCGCACTTTGCGGTAAACCCACGCTGTGGCGCGAGTCGCGCGATCTACCGTCCAGAAAACCATTAAAAGGGCGAAGCCCGCCCACGACCCGACCAGCCACACCCACCAAGCCCCGTCAAGCAGAGCGCTGCGCAGCGTCAAATGGGTCGAATCGCCTCCCGGGATATTCCATATGCCGAAGTTGCAAGCGAAGAAGAATAGATAGACAACGCCAACGATGATCCTAAGGCAGACGCGCGCCGACTGCCCGAGGATGAACGGCTCCCCGAGGCCGACGACGCGAGGAATCCAGAAAACCTGGCTGCCAATCATCGATACGAAGAGGGCGGAGAAGAACAGGAAATAGAAGGGCCCCTCGCGCCAATTGGGAATGAGAACGAAAGTGAAAAAAGCAACCCACGAGAAAAAGATCACGCTCGCGCGCTTGTGAGCTCGGAAGAAGTTGATCATCTTTGCCATGGTCGTGCCGGAGGAAGTTAAGAGTCCCTAACAAAGACCTGATTTCGACGTTCGCGGAACGCGTCGGAAGGGTCAGGGGTGTAAGGTCCAAACTTCCCGCCGGTCAGGCCTCGCGCACCAGTTCCAACACCGTAATCTCAGGCCTTGCACCAAGCCGGAGCGCGCGCCAATGAGCGACGACGCGCTGATAAACTGTGCAGAAGCTGGCCATCCTCGCCCTACCCGTGCCTCGCCCTAAGCGCTGCCCAGAATATCGCAGGTGCATCGGCTGGACAGGAAGATTCCTCCTTAAGAATTGTTGGCATCCATAGTTGACGCTAGGTTAACGGACACTTGGCCGCGTGCGATTAGACAAGACTAACCGCAAGTCCCCCGGCAGCTCGTGTTAACGCACTGGGAAGTTTTTTGGTCGAAGTGACATCCTGCCTGAGGAAGAAGTTGTCTGTCGCCCGAGCGGAAACAGCTGCATGTATGTGACCTCCCAAAAGCTGGGGCGATGCTGGCCGCGAAGGCTGCCAGGAGCGCAACGAGCAGGAACACTTTCGGTATTCGCCTTAGCATTTCTTTTCTCCTTCTTTCTTTTGAACTACATCTTACTTACAGTTTTTGGCGGACGACTGGGCAGGTCCGACCGGCAGCCGGTTGGGTTTGACGTCAACCTGGCTTTGCAGGGGAGGAGCCGTCTCTTGCCGTTCGCCAAAATATGCAAAGATCGTGTTCCAACCTGCCTGATCGAGGCGTCCAGCCCACACTCTCTCTACTCTGCCCTCGCCTCCCACCAACAAGGTGTTGGGAACTCGCGCGAGCCCGAGTTGGGCAAAGGTTCTGTAGGGCGGGTCGGCCAGCGTAACGGCGAGAGGTATGCCGTGCTTCAAGCAATAGTCTCTGGTGACTTCGCTCGGATCACGGCTCACCCAAAGCACGCGGATGCCTTTTTGTTCGAGGGTGCTTGCCAGCCTCATCCAGCCTTCCTGATTTGCCTGACAAGCCGGGCAGCCCGGAGAAAAAGTGATGATCAGGAGCTTGGAATCTGCCGATGGAAGGGTCACTGGCTCCAAGCGGCCATCGAACCCGATGCCCGCAAGCATCTGCAGCTGTGTTCCCGCAGTGATTTGCGGAGCTAAGGCTTCGTTCAGACGCCGATTCTGAAGGAAAAGGAAAATGTTCTCCGCGAGCACTCCCAGCCCAGCAAGCCAGAGAAAGATCTCCATCACCTTGTTAAGTCGGTTTCTTGGCTGCGTGCCTGCCACTGATTCCTCGCGTCTGGTTTCACCTGGTCCGGTTTTGGCCGCTACTCTCTGCTGGCTGAAGACTCAGCGAGTTGTCGGGGTAAGTCAATCGCGCACGTCTTGTGTCTTGCTCACTTCTGCCTATCGGTATAACTGCTTGAGTGGATTGGGCTAATTCGTGTGTTCTTGGCTTTAAGGACGGGGCTATACTCATTCCAGTTCTCACAGGAAGCTTCGATGTCCTCCACAAAGCTGCGATTCCGGGATTACCAGCTCGATCCTGATGGTTTCGAGCTAAGTCGCGTTGGCCATCGCCTCCGTCTGGAGCGCAAGCCGCTGGAGTTGCTGATCCTCCTAGCTCAAAACCAAGGTCAGCTTGTCAAACGTGAAGAAATCATCGAGAAAATCTGGGGCAAGGATTTCTTCTTCGACGCAGAGAACGGAATCAATAATGCCGTTCGCAAAATTCGTTCGGCGCTGAATGACAACGCCGAACACCCACTCTTTGTGGAAACCTCGTTAGGCAAAGGCTATCGGTTTATTGCTCCGGTGGAACTTGAGCTCGAACCCGCTGGCTCAACTGCACCGGAGCGTAGCGTAATACCCCAAGGGCCGAAGTTCTCTCGCTCGAGGCGAGCTTTGGTCGCTGCCCTGGGAGTCACGGCGCTCATCGCCACAGTCTTCGCTTTCAACATTACGGGCATCCGCAGCCGGATTTTGCCTCGCGGTGTACCCCCGATTCACTCGATTGCCGTTCTGCCGCTGCAGAACCTTTCGGGAGATCCCAACCAGGAATATTTTGCAGACGGCATGACCGACGCGCTGATTACGGAACTGGCACAAATCAGTTTCCTGCGCGTCATCTCGCGCACCTCCGCGATGCATTACAAGGGTTCGCACCAGCTACTGTCTGAAATTGCAAAAGAACTGAACGTGGACGCAGTCGTCGAAGGCAGCGTAATCCGCTCGGGCAATCATGTACGGATCACGGCTCAGCTGGTGGAGGCTCGGTCAGATCGTCATTTGTGGGCCAAGGCCTACGATCGGGACATACGGGAAGTCGTGTCTCTACAGCAGGATGTGGCGGACAGCATTGTCAGCGAAATTCAACCTAGGTTGAGACTACAGGGAAGTACATCCGTAAGTCGAAAGCGGCAAGTCGACACCGAAGCTTACGATACTTACCTTCAGGGCATGTACTTCTGGCACAAGTTCAACCAGGCGGACAACCGCCGGGCAGTGGAGTACTTTGAGCGATCCGTCCGAAAGGATCCATCGTTTGCCCGGGGATACGCCGGCCTATCGAATGCCTACTACGAACTAGCGTATTACGGCAGACCCATCGATATCATGCCAAAGGCAAAGGAGGCCGCTGAAAAAGCGCCGCGACTCGACGATACAGTCGGTGAAGCTCATGGCGCCCTCGGCTGGGTGAAATGGAACTATGACTGGGACTGGCCTGGTGCCGAAACTGAGTTTCGTCGCGCCATTCAGCTAAACCCCGGCCACAGCATCAGTCATGGAATGTATGGCAACTTTCTCGACTCCATGGGCCGCTTTGAAGAAGCTTCTCGCGAGTTCCAGATTGCCCAAGAACTCGATCCCGTGGCCTTAATTGTGATTAGAAACACAGCTGACCACTTCCGCTGTATGCGGCTATACGACCGCGCTATTGCCGAGGATCAGAGAGCTCTCGAGATGGATCCCAGTTTTGCAGATGCGCATGAAAATTTGGCTTACGCTTACGCGAACAAAGGGATGCATGAAGAAAGTATTAAGGAGATGGAGCAATTGGCGATTTCTGATGGCGAACACGATCTGGCAGAAACGATGAAGATAGCCTATGCACGCGGCGGGTACCAGGGCGCGTTGAAAAGCCGATTGAAGTATTACCAGGATCGACGAAAGGCGGGTTCTCACGTTAACTTCTGGGACGAAGCCTTCACTGACGCGCAAGTGGGGAACAAGGACTTGGCGCTGCAAGCGCTTGAGAAAGCCTACGATGAGCGCGAGGATATCACCGATTTAGCTGTCAACCCCTCGTGGGACTCGATTCGCCCCGATCCGCGATTTCAGGGCCTCGTGCGCCGCGTCGGGCTTCCGTCGACTCCCGTTTCAGGCGTCCTGCCACATTAGCTACCAGCCTCCTTCGAGGCTGAGCGCCCCTGCAGATTAAACTGGGGCGCGAATCCACCTACATAGAGAACGCGAAGCGCCAAAGTTTTTAGGACAGCAGACATGTCGGAATGGGAGAGGTGCGACCATCCCTTCGAGTCATAAATCCGGTACCTGGAATTTGGAAGCGCCATTGGCGCTTGCGACCGATTGAGAGCGGATCACGGGCAACTCGGAAGTTGTGTTTCCTTTCTCGGAACAGGTTCTGCTCGTCTCATCGGCAGAGGGCTTCGCGTCCCGACGATGAAAATCTTCGGGGGCAATAAGGGGGCACTAAGAATTCCGTCCCTTTCCTTTCAGTTACTTAGAAGGCCAGGCTGCACCGCAAAACTCCTTTGTTTCGAATTCAACGGGCGATCGGGTTCGATCCCCACCGCCCCTACCAACCATCCCATTTGCTGAGAATGACTTAGCGATTTCGCGAGGCGGCATAAGGCGGCAATAAGAAAAAAGGAGCCTCAAGGGTGGCGCTTTTGGCTCTCGAGAACCATGTAGTCAAGTTCGATTTTCAAGTATTGCTTTCTTTCGATCGGTTATCCGCATTATCAACTAGTCCACCGTGTAGTTACGTTGATTCTGTTCCGCATCCAGCCGGCAGGCATTTAACTCGGAGACGCAACGTGACTCAATCTGAACGAATGCCACGGCGACACCAAAGTTGGGATCAGAGAGGAAGACCTTACCATGAACCTGGAAAAAATACGGCCAAGCATAGATTTTCAGCAGAACTGATGTGTTTGCCGGAAGAGGATTCATTACGTAGAGACGGCAGCCTCCACGGCTGAGCTCATACAAGCTTGCAGTGAGGTGAACATCCGAGTTTTCTATTGCCAACTCGACGTGAGCGAGAAACGGATACGCCGCCGTCGGGCTGCCGTCTTGCTCCATATGGCTACGAGTGGGAACAGATCCGGTATGGTCTCCCGGATTCTGCGAAAGGGTGGAGGAACAGACACCAGTCAGTATGCCCCAATGAAATCATTTTACCCAGGATCGGCTTGCTTGAAAAAGAACGGCTCCAAATAGGGCGGCACCAGGAATGGTGAGGACCCAGGCATAGACGATGCGGCGAGTGATGCCCCAATGGACGGCAGTTAGACGGCGGGTAGAACCGACACCCACAATCGCGCCGGTTACGGTGTGCGTGGTGCTGACTGGGATTCCGAAATGTGCTGTGCCGAAAAGCGTTACGGCGCTGGCGGCTTCGGCCGCAAAGCCACCGAACGGATTAAGCTTGGTGATGCGCTGGCCCATGGTCTTAATGATGCGCCATCCCCCGGCCATGGTGCCGCCAGCCATCGCCAGATGACAGCAAATGATCACCCAACGGGGCACCTGGCCCGATTTCGCAAGGCCTCCGACAGCCAGTGCAGCAGTGATGATGCCCATGCCTTTCTGAGCGTCGTTGGTGCCATGCCCCAGGCTATAAAGCGCGGCGGAGAGAAGCTGTAGGCGGCGGAACCACCTATCCACACGCAGCGGGCGCTGGCGACGGACAACCCAACTGGTGAGAATGGTGACGGTCATGGCAACGAAAAAACCGATAACCGGCGAGAGAAAGATGAAGAGAACCGGCTTGGTCCAACCTCCAAGGATGAGAGCTTTCAGACCGGCATGAGCGACGGCCGCGCCGCCGTAGCCGCCCATGAGGGCGTGGGAAGAGCTTGTGGGCAGACCTAGGATGAGGGTGATGGTATTCCAGGAGATGGCGCCGAAGAGCCCTGCGAGCAACACCTGCTGATTTACCAGTTCAATGTGCACCATGCCCTTGCCAATCGTGCTGGCGACGGCAGTGCCGAAGACGAACGCAGCAACGAAATTGAAGAAGGCGGCCCAAACGACGGCCCGGAAAGGCGTGAGGACACGAGTGGAAACGACGGTGGCGATGGAATTGGCAGCGTCGTGCCAGCCGTTCGAGAACTCGAACGCAAGGGTGACAAAGACCACGATGAACAGAAGAGTGAAGCTGGTCATCGGCAGGTCAGGCGCTTTTGAGGATGACGCCTTCGATGACGTTGGCGACGTCTTCGCACTTGTCGACGGCGGTTTCGATGACTTCGAAAATCTCTTTCCATTTGATGATCTGGACGGGATCCTTCTCTTCGTCGAAGAGCTGGGCAATGAGGGTACGGCAGAGGCGGTCACTGTCGTTCTCGTAGCGGTTGATTTCGATGCAGTGCTTAAGGGCTTTTTGCGGCGTTTCCAGGGCGCGGACAGCAATCTCAACCTCAGCGGTCGCCGAAACCAGGACCTTGACGAGATCGATGGTTCCGTTACGGATGCTGTCGACGCGATAGAGCACAAATCGGCTGGCAGCCGCGTCGATCAGATCAATCACGTCGTCCAGGCGGCTGCAGAGCTCGTAAATGTCCTCACGGTCAAAAGGCGTGATGAAAGTCTGATTCAGCTTGGTGAAGAGGGCGTGGGTAATCTCGTCGCCCTCGTGCTCGATGGCTTTGACAATCTGCACTTGCTCCGGCACACCGGTGTAGTGCGACAGCATTTTATGCAGGGCGTTGGCCCCTACATGGATATTCGCTGCTTGTTTGGCGAAAAGGTCGAAGAAACCAACTTCGCGCGGCAAAAACCGCTGCAAAAGTCCTGGCATGGTATATGACTCTCCCCTGAAGAGTCGAGTTAAGGCGTGGTTACGATAGCAGAGGCACGGAAGACGAGGCAAGAACACGAATGGAGGAGGGTGCACGACATGAGAATTAGGATCGAAGTCTGATAAGGTTTCAGCGGCACGGGTGACAACCGGATTCTTCGCACATTCATTGTCAACGCAGCCCACAGCGCGGGAAAGTGGTTCTATTCTGGAGCCCTTGCTGATCCTTGAGCACCAATCGCGTTGCAGCATAAGAGTCAACGCTGAAAAGGGGTACACTGGGTGCAGAGGTTTGATCAGCGTGCTAGAGACTGCTACCGATGAGAAGAAAAAACGAGGAGAGCTGAAAGCCAAGCGAGATTTACTCTTCGAGCAATATTTGAAGCATCCAATGGATACGCACCTGTCTTTGGAAATCAAGAGCATTGACGATCAGCTGGCGGAGCCAGCCAAGCAAGTGAAACAGAAAACTAAAAGTTCGAACTAGGCTTCCAATATCCCGCCGATTCCGTCGGCCGGGGGCTCTCACCTTTTGAACAGGATTGTCTTCGCCGTCGTGGATTCTTCGAGAAGTTGTCACGTTGGTTTGCGATAGCGGCTAGACACGGCAAACTAAGACACTGTTCCCGTAATTCCAATTAGGCATTTATCGTACGGTAGCGTACACTCACCTCGACTCTAGAGCGCGTGCGCGAGGTAGCGTCGCTAATGAAGATTTTACTGTACAACCCGGACAACGGCGTCACTCGTAATTTCATGCCGCATCTCTGGATGTTTCTGCTGCAAGCACTTACTCCCGCTGGCCACGACGTGGTGCTGATTGACGGCAATGCGCAGCCCATGGATGAAGAAAGCATTGCGCGCTACGTGCTTGAGCATGATATCGGGCTGGTTGGCATCGGTGCGATGACCCGGATGATCGCCAAAGCCTATCGCATGGCGGACGCAGTGCGCGCGGTGGGAGTAAGAGTTGTAATGGGCGGGCCGCACGTCACGGAATTAGCTGATGAAGCGCTTGGCCGCGACGGCGGCCCGCGGCATGCCGACGCGGTTGCCCTCGGTGAAGCTGACGAAACATGGCCCAGAATCGTGGAAGACGCTGTACGCGGCACGCTTAAGGATGTTTACGCGCCTGTGGACGAGTTTGGCCAGGAACGCAAACCATCGTTACAACCTTATCCCAGGATTCCATGGGGCCAAATCAAGCTCGAGCAATTCAATTTGCTGCCGGGCATTTTGCATCCCTTGCTCAAGCGCGTGGGAGCGGGTTGGGGAACTTTTCGCATTATTCCCGTGGAATCCGGGCGAGGTTGCCCGTACGGCTGCGAGTTTTGCACGGTGACCGGATTTTTTGGTGATTCCATTCGTTTTCGCACCAACGAGAGCGTGGTGAGTGAGCTATTGCTGCTGAAGGCGCGCGCCCGGCAGGAGGGCGGCCAGATTGCGGTATTTTTCATCGATGACAATTTTGCCATCAACGTTAAGCGCACAAAATCATTACTGCGCGATATCATCGCCGCCAACGCGCAAGTGCACTGGGTAGCCCAGATCAGCGCTAATTTGCTGCGTGATGAGGAACTGGTTGATTTAATTGCGGCCGCCGGAGGTAAGTGGATATTCATTGGAATGGAATCCATCGATCCGGCAAACCTTGCGGATGTGAAAAAGGGTTTCAATAAGCCGGGAGAATATGCCGTGGTGCTTGACCGGTTGGCGCGGCGCAACGTCTTTGCCATCACCTCTTTCATTTTTGGCATGGACAATGACACCATTGGGGTCGCCGAACGAACTCTGAAGGAAATTCGCAGCTGGCCTCCGGGCCTGCCAATTTTCGGTTTGATGACTCCACTGCCTGCGACGCCCCTTTACAAGAGACTGGAAGCCGCCGGACGGCTCACCCGCCCCAAGCACTGGCAAGAGTTCATTCCCTTCGCGGCCAATTCCTACAGTCCGCAGGCAATCGAAAAGGCCGTGGACTCGCTGAACTACAAGCCGCTGGGTTATCGCATCAATATTTTTATTGCACGGCTGTGCTTCCGGGGAATCTATTTTTCGCAAATGGGCCGTTTCGCCTGGCTGAAAACAATAATCGAAAATCGGCGCACGATTTTCAAACTCCTGAGGCAAGGGTTGGGAGGAGGGCTGCACGCGGCGGCGCCTGCAGCCGCGACCCATCCAGTAACGGAGCAGCGCCACTAGCGGCGTCTTTCAGGCGAAAAATGATCGTTCGCGAAAAACTGTCTATGCCGAGACAAGTTTTATGTCACGCTAACCACTGAGAACGAAAATGAAAATTTGTACGGAAGCGGATTACCTTCAGGCCCACCTAACGATGATTGTGGGAGGATCTCGCCGTTGGAATGCGGCCTTCCTGAACCTCAACCTGCGGATAACGCCGATACTAACGAAATGGATTGCCCAGCAACGGCTTTTCAAGAAGAAAAATCGCAAGAATTCGATGTCACGAGGCTGAAGAGGCAAATAAGCGGTTTGCATTGGGGAAAAAGGCCTGCGATGATTCATGGGCGGCAACTTAATTCGCAGGATATGCGGAACGTTTCGACAAGGAACAAATGACCCCACCGCGATTACTGGCACGCTTCTTCCTAATTACCGTAATGGCTGTAGCAGTGACGGTGGCTGCTGTTCCAGCACTTCACTCCGAGACTGCGACCGCAACCCATCTGCAGTGCGAATCCATGGAAAATCCGTTGGGAATCGACATCGCCCATCCACGGTTTTCCTGGTGGATGGAGGGTGACGCGCGGGGCGCAAAGCAGAGCGCTTATGAAATTCAGGTTGCGAGTTCGGTCGAAGCACTGAGCAAAAGTGAAGCAGATGTCTGGGACAGCGAGAAAATTGGGAATAGCGAGTCCGTGAATGTGCCGTACAGCGGGCCGGAATTGAAATCGCGGCGGCGGTACTTTTGGCGAGTGAGGGTGTGGGATCAGGATGGGAAGACTTCGCCGTACAGCGCGATTCAGTGGTGGGAAATGGGTTTGCTTGCAAGAGAGGACTGGAAGGCGGAATGGATTTCGCGGAATGATGCGGTAGCGCGCGGGGACGAAGAAGCTGGCGCCAAGTGGATCTGGATGGCGAAGGAGCCAGCCAAACCGGTTGTTCGCGAGCACGGGTTCCGATTCGGGTTCGAACTCGGGGAGACGCCGCGTGCGGCTACGTTATTGATTACTGGCAAAGAAAATATCGCAACGTGGGTAAACGGAAAAATAGTACTCAGGAAATCCGGGTACACGCCTTATGGGACGAGGACTCCTTGGGGCCGAATGCGGGTAGTAGACGTCGAGAAGGAGCTACGGAAGGGCGAAAACGTTATTGCGGCGGAAGCGATTTTAGATCCGAGCGACGTAAGCGACGCTGGATTGATTGCCGTGCTGCGAGTGGAGATGGCGGACGGGAAGATCGCCCGATTTGTTTCGAACGAAGACTGGAGAGCGGCTCAAGTGAAGGGCGTAAACAATTGGTTTGCCGAGAAGTTCGACGATTCTGCCTGGCCGAAGGCTGCAATTCTTTCGGAAAAGGAGCAGGTCAAACTGGGGAGGCCGTGGCCCGCTCAGGCGGCAAATCTGTTTCGAACGACGTTCCAGGCCAGCAAGCCGGTCCGCTCGGCGAGAATTTATTCGACGGCGATGGGAAGTTATCAGCTCTATCTCGATGGGCAACGAGTAGGAAACGACATTCTTGCGCCGGGCTGGACGGACTACCGCAAGCGAATTGTTTATCAAGTGTATGACGTCACCGCACAACTGAAGGAAGGTGCCAATGCGCTCGCAGCAATTCTCGGAGACGGATGGTACGCCAGCGGAATGACCTGGCTGCAGAACCGCTATATTTACGGGCCGCCGCCGCCGCGGTTGCTGGCGCAACTGGAGATTGAGTACGCCGACGGGACGCGGGACACGGTGGCGACGGATGGATCTTGGAAGACCACAGCAGCGCCGATTGTGAAGTCCGAGATTTATGACGGCGAGGAATACGATGCGCGGAACGAAGTGAGCGGCTGGAATCAGCCTTCGTCGACGAAAGGGAATTGGGAAGCAGTTCGAGTCGAGTCGGCTCCGGGCGTGGCAATGGTGGCGCAGGATTATCAGCCGATCCGAGCGGAAAAAGTCTTGAGTGCGAAGCAGGTCACCAATCCAGCGCCGGGGGATTATGTTTTTGATCTCGGACAGAATATGGTGGGCTGGGCGAGATTGCGCGTTGCGGGTCCACGAGGAACGAAAGTAACGCTGCGTTTCGCGGAAGTGCTGCAGCCAAACGGCGAAGTCTACACCGACAACAACCGCACAGCGGAAGCCACGGACAGCTATGTGTTGAGCGGAGATGGCCAGGAAATATTCGAACCGCATTTTACGTTCCATGGATTTCGGTACGTCGAGCTAAAAGGATTTCCGGGAGAACCGTCACGCGACGCGGTCCAAGGAGTGGTGTTTCACTCGGACATTCCGTTCACGATGCAGTTCGAGAGCGGGAATGTGAATGTGAACCAACTGTGGAGCAATATTCTGTGGGGCCAGCGAGGCAATTTTCTGAGCGTGCCGACCGATTGCCCGCAGCGCGACGAACGGCTGGGATGGACGGGAGACGCTGAAGTCTTCTGGCGAACCGCTTCGTTCAATCAAAATCTGGGAGCTTTTTCTCACAAATTTACGGCGGATCTTCGCGACGCCCAAACGGAAGCGGGAGCATTCACGGACTATGCGCCGAGCTCGACTACGGGCCAGGAAGGCGCGCCGGGATGGGGTGATGCGGGAATCATCATTCCTTGGACCGCGTATCTTCAGTACAAGGACCGCCGGATTCTCGAGGAAAACTGGATGGCAATGGAAAGATGGATGGAGTACATCCAGAAAGCGAATCCCAATTATTTGTGGCGGAAAAATCGCGGAGGCGACTACGGCGATTGGCTGGCAATAGGCAGCAAGACTCCAAAAGGATTGATCGCGACCGCGGTGTGGGCAAACGATGCCCTGTTGATGTCGCAGATCGCGCAACGGCTCAACCGGTCGGCGGATGTGGAGAAATATTCGCAACTGTACAAGACGATCCGCGCGACATTCCGAAAGAGCTTTATTAAAACGGATGGCACGGTGGGAAATGGCAGCCAGACCTGTTACGTACTCGCGCTGCACGCAAATCTGTTGGAGGAAAACGAGCGACCCGCCGCGCTGAAGAAACTGGTCGACGATTTGAAAGCGCATGACTGGCACCTGACCACCGGATTTTTGGGTACGCCTAATCTGCTGGCGGAACTGAGCCGCAATGGACGGAGCGACGTCGCCTACCGTCTGTTGCTGAACACAACCTATCCATCGTGGGGCTACATGGTGACGCACGGCGCGACCACGATGTGGGAACGGTGGAATGGGGACCAGATGCTGAAGGATCCCGGGATGAATTCCTTCAATCATTATGCTTATGGTGCAGTCGGAGAATGGCTATATCGCTTCGCCGCCGGGATTGACGAGGATCCCGAGGATCCCGGATTTCATCACATCGTTCTGCATCCACAATTTAATTCGACGATTGGATCGGTCAGAGGCGCTTACGATTCGTCTTATGGAGCGATTACTTCCGGGTGGAAATTCACGTCCGACGGAATTACGTGGGACGTTACGATTCCTGCGAACACCCGAGCTTCCATTTATCTTCCTGCGGATTTTGCCGGGAAACTTTCCGAGGGAGGCGCGGTGCTTCGGCCGGGCACAAGTGCCACCGAATTACAGGCAGCCGGGAAGCAGACGGTTTACGAAATTGGCGCTGGAACGTATCACTTCACGTTACTGCGATAACTGGAGGGTCAGCGGTCAGTCTTCACTGGCAGGTTGTAGAACGTCGCTTTGATTGTTCTTGCGCTGAAACCGGTAATAAACGAAGCCTGCCAAGACGACCAGAGCTGCCCCGACTACGGTTTCAATCATTGCCAGACGCGAAACGGTGAGTGCGGTCATAAAAACCAAGAGCCCTGTGATTAGAATCAGCCAAGTGAGCGCGGCCCAGCACAGTGGACGCGAGACGTGTTTGCGCTCTTCTGAATCGCGCTGGTCCTTTCGGCGCGATTTCCCCCACAAAACCGCACCTACGACCATTCCGTAGGTGACATACATGGCGAAAGTGCATAGGGCGATGATCACGACTTCGACTTGAGCCCATATGGTGAAGAGCGCGGTAATCGGGATAATCACCCAGATGGCGTTGGCCGGAACTTTGTGAACGCTGACTTTTGCAAGAAAGCGGGAACCGGGAACTTTTCCGTCTCGGGCCATGGCCCAGACCAACCGGGTGAGGGTGGTCAGATTTGCCAGAACGCAGGCGAAGATGGCGATGGAGATGAGGGCAAGAGCGATGCCCACGACGTAACCCGGGAAGTAGCTGCCGATGATATAGAGCAACGGCGTGGGGTGATGACTGGCAGTTTCTAGCGAAGGCACAGCCAAAGTGAAACCGATTAACGCAGCCAGGCCCAACAGAGTGGCGATTACCTCCGACAAAACAATCGCGGTGGGAATACGCTTTTCCGGCATGTGCGTTTCTTCGGCGACGTTGGCGGCGGCTTCAAAACCACCCAGCGTCCAGACGCTCATTAGTGAAGAGGCGAGAAAAGGGCCAAGATAGGCGATGCCGCCGGGAATTCCGGGATGCGAGAAGAGATAGCTGACGGGATGAGTTTTGCGCAATAACGCGATTCCGAGCAGCAGAAAGCCGATGACCACAGTACCGAGAATTTCCGCGATCACGGAGAAATCATTGACCAAACTGGCAAGCCGAATTCCGAAATGATTGATGAGCGCGGCCAGGAGGAGAGTGCCAACAGTCGCTGCGACGATATTGCGATTGGTGTTGGCGAGGCCGAAGAACGGAACTAGGTAACTGGCCAGCGCGTAAGCTACGCCAGCCATTCCGGTGACGAACTGAAGGATCATCATCCAGCCGGCCCACCAGGCAAGCTGTTCGCAAGCCAATTCCCTGGTCCATTGATAAGCATAGCCGGAGAGAGGAATTTGCCGGGCCAGTTGACCGAACACCAACGCGACCAGCAGTTGACCAGCACCGACGATCAACCAGGTCCAAATGAACGCGGGCCCGCCGGCGCGCAGGCCGTCGCCGTAGTTCGCAAAGAGGCCGGAAGTGATGCAGATGACGGAAAAGCTGAGAGCGAAGCTGGAAAAGTAACCGAGAGTACGGTTTAATTCCTGGCGGTAGCCAAAGCGCTGCAGCGCCTGCTCGTCGCCGCCGGGCGCGGCGGGAATTTGGTCCTGGGAATTTTGGTGTGAAAACACGGGCAGATTATATAACCGGTTATGGGCGATAGAAAGGTCAAATTTGAAACTAATGGCCTTTCCTATGCAAAGCGCTTATTTCGGTTCAGCAGCGCTTGGCAATTGCCCGCCGGTTTCCTCCTAGAGAGCGCAGTGCGTTTTTGCATCCGTAATCCGGCCGCGGATAAGACTGCGCACGCGAGATCGAGAGATTTGGTGCTGCGTCGCCCAGCCAATTGCTTTGGCGGCGAAGCGAGTCCGTTGTGCGCTATCCTGCAGAAGGCATTGTATGTCATGACGGAAGCATGGAGTCGATGAAAGTCAACCTCCCAAAATTCTTCAGAAGCGCGCTCGGTTCGTTTGCGGTGCTTGCTTTTATGCTGGCGGCCAATTGCCTTGCGCAGGGAAGCGCGGCGGGCCGAGAGAAGTCAGCTTCTCCGTCCGATGCCGCAATTTCCGAGGGCATGGGTGATCTTCAGCGCGGCGATCTTAGCGCGGCGCGGAGCGCGTTTGAAATAGCGGTCAAACTTGCTCCGAATAGCGCTGCAGCGCATAACCTGCTCGGCTGGGTCCTGCTGTCACAAGCCGAGGCCACTCCGGCAATCGCGCAGTTCCATGAAGCGCTCCGGATCAATCCGGCATATGCCGCGGCACACATGAACCTGGCCAGTGCGCTCGAACAAACTGGAGATGGAGCAGGAGCCGTGCGCGAGGCGCGGCAAGCGGTTCGACTGGCGCCAAAGGATTCGGAAGCTCACCGAACGCTCGGGCGCACTCTGGCGAATACCGGCAAGACCGACGAAGCGGCAAGCGAATTCAAGCGGGCGCTGGAGTTTGGAGCTGCTCGTACAGAGCTGCACGATGAATACGGCGCGATACTCGTAGCACAAAACAAGATTGGGGAAGCCGCGGCAGAGTTCCAGACCGCCCTGAGTTTGAGCGCGGATTACTTTCCCGCGCACTTGCATCTTGGCGTGTTGAGGCTGAAGCAGCAGATGTTTCCCGATGCCGCGGATCAGTTGCGCGAGGCTGTGCGTTTGGCTCCGGGCGACCCGCGGACGCATTTTTTTCTGGCTGAAGCATTGCAAAATTCAGGCGATGAGCCGGGCGCGATCAGTGAATTGCAGGCTGCATTGAAATTGCAGCCGAACTATCCGGACGCTGGCAATCGGCTGGGGATGTTGTACCAGCGAACGGGAAGAGCGGAAGGCGCGGTTGCAATATTTCGTGAAGTGGTCGCCCAGCAGGCTGGGAGTCCCGAGGCTCGTAACAATTTAGGATTGGCGCTGCTGCAAATTGGCGATGCCAAGGGCGCCATTAATGAATTTCGGGTCGCATTGCAATTGCGGAAGGATAACCCCGCATCCGAAACCAATCTTGGCGTAGCTTATCTGCAATTGTCGGATTTTGATGCAGCCATCGCGCATTTTCAAACTGCGCTGAAGGCGGCGCCGCAAGATCCGACATTGCACTACGATCTTGGCCTGGCGCTGAAGCTGAAGGAAAAATTTCCCGAAGCGATCGCCGAAATGCGCAAGGCGACGGAGTTGAATCCGGACGAAGCTGACGCTCACTACACGCTGGGCGTTACGTTGTGGCAGCAGGGAGAATTTACCGGGGCCACGGAAGAACTGCAGCAGGCGATTCGAGCGAGACCTGATTATGCGGAGGCGTACTACACGTTGGGCTCGGTGCTGAAGCAGCAGGGAAAGTTGCCGGAAGCAGCGGCGGCACTGCGCGGAGCGATACGTCTGCAGCCGGATTTTGCCGGGGCGCACAATAACCTAGCCGCGGTACTGCGGCAGACGGGCGATACGGAAGGTGCGGCGGCAGAATCGCGCGCCGGCAGCGAGATTATGAAGCGGCAGACCGACCAGCAGGCTGCGGTGCTGGCACTGCGGTCGGGAGAGCACTTGATGAACGCCGGTGATTTGGATGGCGCGATTTCGCAATTTCGCGCGGCACTGAGTGCGGCTCCAGAAAATGCCAAGGCGCATTACGAACTTGGGCTGACACTGAAAAGAAAAGGCGATCTGTCGGGCGCGACGCAGGAATTTGATACGGCGCATAAGTTGGATGCTCGTTTAGTTGCACCATAAGAGGCGCTTGTACGTTTGGATCTGATTCAATCCTGTGAAAAATCTGCGGTTTGGGCAGCACTGTTGCCAGCAGTCAGAAAGAAGTAGGCCAAAGCAAGCGCAAAAACTGCGGCAATTGTCAGCGTGCGTTTATTCATGAAGAACGGTTTCGAAGGTCATTACCGCCAGAAGGCCGACGGCGCTCTCCAAGCTAATTACAATAAGCGCTTATAGTGCGTGCCATTCTTTGCTGTCAAGCATTTTATGGCAACATCCGAGCAGAATCCATAGTACTATCGCGCGAACTGCCGGTAACGTGAAAAGTTGGACGGCGTGACCGAAGGTGCTTTTGCTCAAACCGCTAAGATTCTCGGGTCACGCTCATTGGTGGCACGTGCTTTGGGTGGCAGGACTCGGCCGCTATAAGTGAAAAGGAATCACCGCGATGAAAACACAGATCGGCGTTGTGGACTGGAGCATCATCGCTGTGTACCTGCTTGGCGTGGTCGGAATCGGAATTGGGGCTGGCTTCCTGCGCAGGAAAGAAGAACGCGGCGGCGAGGGCGGACAGTATTTTCTTGCCGGCAACACCCTCGGCTGGCCAGTCATCGGATTGGCGATGTTTGCGGCGAATATTTCGACGGTACACTTGGTCAGTCTTGCCGAGGCCGCCTACAAGTACGGTCTGGTGTTTGGCAACTTCGAATGGATGGCCGGCTTCACGCTGATCCTGCTTTCATTATTCTTTGCGCCTCTGTACCTGCGTTCTCGAGTTACAACCTTGCCGGATTTTCTCGAGCGGCGTTTCAATGGTCGTTGCCGCGACGTGCTGGCGGTGATCTCGCTCTTTTCGGCCATTGTCATTCATATGGGAGTGGCGCTGTACACCGCGGCATGGGTACTGCGCGGAATCCTGGGGCTCGCGCCCGGTGCAACAATTTTTGGAATCGATGCGCTGCTGCTGTTCATCGTGGTTCTCGGTTTGCTCACCGGGATTTATACGATGGTTGGTGGACTGCTGGCGGTGGTGTGGACCGAAAGCGTACAGACCGTTTTGCTGTTGGTTGGCGCTGTGATCGTCACCATAGTGGGCTATCTGAAAGTCGGTGGTTGGCCCGCGCTTGCGCATACCCTTCTCTCCAATGCACATCCACTGGCCTCCGTTGCAGGCAGCAAGGTCAACTGGAGCACGGGAAATTTTCTGAACATGGCGCGTTCATCGAGCGATCCATCAGGTCTGCCGTGGTACTCGATCCTGTTGGGCTACCCGGTGCTGGGAATTTGGTATTGGTGTTGCGACCAAACAATCGTTCAGAGAGTGTTGGCGGCTAAAAATGAGCGGCAGGCCCGACTCGGGCCATTGTTTTGCGCGTTCCTAAAGATTTTTCCGGTGTTTTTCTTCGTGCTACCCGGCGTAATTTGCGTTGCGCTAGTTCAACAAAACGCCTTTGGCGGAGAGGCTCCCCGCACCTCGGCGGACACTTACACTTTTCTGCTCACGCATCTATTACCGGCTGGATTGAAGGGTCTGGTCGCTGCCGCGATGCTGGCCGCGGCAATGCAAACGTGCTCCGCGGCGCTCAACTCGACGGCCACGCTGATTGCTTACGATCTTTTCAAGCGTCATCAGCCTGGCCTGGCGGATCACAAACTGGTGGCCATCGGCAAAATCACGACGATTGTAGGAACTGTGTTGGCCATCATCTGCTCTCCGATTTTTGGACACTATACGACCATCTTTGAAGGAATCAATAAACTCATTTCGTATGTTGCGCCGCCGATCACGGCAGTGTTCTTGTTCGGAGTGTTTTGGAAAAGAGCTTCGGGCAAAGCGGCTCTAATCACGATGGTTGGGGGATCTTTGCTTGGTGCAGTTGTGTTCTATGTGGATTGGACCAAGCTCTATGCCGGTGATTTTATGCTGACGGCATTTTTTCTGTTTGTCGCTTGCAGTGTCATCATGACCGCGGCATCGTATGCGTTCCCTGAAAAATTGAAAGAGGATGCGGTGGCGTTGGTTTGGGAAGATTGGCGTGCGCCGTTGCGGCGTGACGTAAACGGAAACGCCCTCGGGAATTACCGCGCAGTTGTCGCCGGATTGCTGGCGGTGTTTGTTGGGCTGTACCTGTGGTTTCGCTAAGCGAATTCAGAAGGGAGTGATGATGCGAATCCTATTGAGTTTGCTGTTCGCCGTGGCACTTGCGGGTTGCGCGACACAAAAGCCGCCGCAGCGCTTTGTGTGGGTCACTGGACTAAAGCCGGGAAAGGCGCAGCACTACCGGGAGCTTCATGCTCATCCGTGGCCCGGTGTAAACAAAATGATCAAGCGCTGCCACATTCAGAATTTTTCAATCCACGAGCGCGAGATTGACGGCAACTTGTACCTTATTGCGTATCTGGAATACAGCGGGAACGACTTCGACGGCGACATGAAAAAAATGGCCGCGGATCCGGAAACGCAACGCTGGTGGAAGGAGACCGATCCATGCCAATCGCCGCTGCCGGATGCCGCGGCAAGAGCGAAGATCTGGTCGGATACCGAGGAGCTCTATTACCTTAAATAGATACGCGGGAGAAGCGATCGGCGATCGCTGCTCGGACAAAATATCATGATTACATCGACGAGCACGCGGGATGCCCGTTATCCGATCGGATCGGGGCACGGAAGCGATGCCATACATCGCGACCCGGTCTATTCTTACGCCGTCACTCTTCTAAGCGACGATGGCGGACACGTTGGCTCGGGCCTTGCATTCACGCTCGGAGAAGGCACGCAGTTAGTTTGCGAGGCAGCGCAATTTTACGCGAAGCATCTTACCGGCCAGGGAATCGAAGACATTATGAGCCGGTTCGGTGTATGGCAGAAGCAGATGGCGGACGAACAGCAATTGCGCTGGCTCGGTCCGCACAAAGGCGTTGTACAACTTGCTCTAGCTTCGGTGACAAATGCGTGCTGGGATTTATGGGCCAAGTCGCGCGGACTGCCGCTTTGGAAATTACTGCTTGATCTGACGCCGGAACAGATTGTAGCCACGTTGGATCTCTCTTATCTGGAAGACGAACTCGACGAGCAGGGAGCTGTGACCATGCTGAAAGAGCAGTTCGCGACGCGAGCAAATCGAGACAGCGTGTTGAAAAACGGATACCCGGGCTACGATACGTCGGTCGGCTGGTTCAATTATGACGATGAACAAGTTCGCGAGAATTGCCGGACGGCACTGGACGCCGGGTTTACGGCGATGAAGCTCAAGGTGGGCTCAAGCGATCCGGAAAGAGATCTGCGCCGCGCAAGAATCGTTCGTGAGGTTGCCGGCGAAAGTGTCCGCGTGATGGTTGATGCCAATCAACAGTGGACGCTTCCACAGGCGCTGAACATTTGCCCGAAGCTTCAGCCAATTCGTCCATTCTGGATCGAAGAGCCCACCCATCCCGACGACATTCTTGCTCACAAGACGTTGGCTGACAAGATTGCGCCAATGAAGCTGGCGATCGGGGAGCATGTGCCAAATCGAGTGGTGTTCAAGAATTACTTGCAGGCAAAGTGTGCCGGATTTATTCAAGTGGATGCGGTGCGCGTGGCCGGTGTTAGCGAATTTATTGCGGTGAGCCTGCTTTGCCGTAAATTCGGAGTGCCAGTGGTGCCGCACGTCGGTGATATGGGCCAGCTTCATCAACACCTTGTGTTGTTCAATCACATCGCGATGGACCACGAGACTGTTTTTCTCGAACACATCCCGCACTTGCGTGAACACTTCGTACATCCGGTACGCGTCGAACCCGGAGTCTACCAAACACCGCAAGAAGCGGGCGCAAGTTGCGATCTAAAGTCCGCTTGAGAGCTTGGTCAAGCGTGTGAGTCACGACTAGCTTGGCGGGTCGGCACGAGAGGATAGTGCATCCTGGATCGGCTCGGAGCCGCACTCCGCCGCGATTACGGTGATGGAGTCGTCCGGAGCTTCGCTCGGCAAATCGGAAAACACCAACTGACTGCCTTGCTGCGAAAATGCGACCGGGCGGCGCGAGGCCAGAAACCTCGCCGAATTCACCTTAAACTTGACGCCGCCGACGGTCATCGTTGATCCCGGCCAGAAATAAATGTTGATGAAGAGCGTGTTCCCCCTCCGCGTGTAGGAACCGATGTTGCCATGCGGGAAGCGGCATTTTTCGGACGAATATACGGCGTCACCATTTTTCTGCAGCCATCGGCCGATTGCTTTCAACCGCTCGACGCACTGCTCCTGAATTGAGCCGTCGGCGCGAGGTCCAATATTGAGCAGATAGTTGCCGCCATCTCTCGCGCATTCGACGAGATTTTGCACCAGTTGTTGCGGCGATTTCCAGTT
>WNFM01183117.1_pt2 | contig 22117 bp, 24 predicted proteins | sample 5400271 | NCBI WGS metagenome assembly WNFM01 (sample SAMN13153352, study PRJNA577476) | soil metagenome | isolation source: 60 cm saprolite on Douglas fir-dominated hillslope | place: USA:California | collected 2013-09-17
CTCATTATTTTTGTGTGAAGATGGAGCATGCGGCTCACAGGCCGCATGCTCCATCTTCACATATATGTGCTCTTCAGTTGCCTCTGATCACTCGTGCTGAGCGTTCTGGTAAATTGGGTGAAATGTGGACAGATTTTGAGGTGAGACATGGGAAATTGCCATTTGTCAAAATGAATTACTTGCACCCCTCTAAATGCTGTAGTGATATGGCACGTCGTACTTTGCGCGTCAGAAAAACACTGAGAAACCTTGATGGACGTTCTAGCCAAGCACGTCTTCTAACCGATCGATTTGATCGAGGTCTGCAAGGCAGGGCCAGAAAATCAACTCATCGGTGCCGATGTCGGCAAAGGCCTTTCTCATTTCTTTGATGGCCTCAGGTGTGACTGGCATCGACCGGACTATCATCGGGCCCCACTCAGCTCCATAATAGTGATGAATGTAGTTCCCTCCGCGCGTTTGCGCCTCTGGTCCCAGCGCATAATAGACACAGGCAACCAGGCGCGGTTTCCCCGCTCTGCCAGCAGCATTCCACACGTTTTCAGCTGCTCGGAAACTCTGGTTCGCCATCTGAGGTCCTCCCCCGCCAGCAATGAAGCCGTTTCCCCATTGTCCGAGACGGTGAAGCGCGGTCGGCGCTGAAGCTCCGATGAGGATTTCAGGCCCGCCAACTTGCGCAGGAGCGGGGCCGATTGCGCCAACTTCAGCGCTGAAAGGCTGGCCAGACCAGATGCGCTGCATAGTTGCCAGTTGTTCATCGAATGCTTTTCCTCTCGTATGGAAAGGGACGGATGCAGCTTGAAAGTCATCTTCGCGGATGCCAACCCCCAGACCCAGCGTCAGGCGTCCTCCCGAAAGCGCGTCCAGGCTAGCGACTTGTTTGGCCAACACGGCTGCGCTATGGAGAGGCGCGAGCAAAATGGTGGTCATCAAGCGGATACGATGGGTGGCGCCTGCCGCTGCGGCAAAGGCGATGAGTGGATCGTAGTTGTCATACACCAGGCGGTCGATGAGACCCATGCTTGAGAACGGCCCAACATCTGCTTTCTTTGCCCACTCGATCAGCTGTTTGCCCTGAACTCCAGGAATATTCGCTGGTAAACCAATGCCAATCTGCATGTCGTTGCTACTCATCCTATTCTCCTCTTCGTATGATGCTCATGAGAAATTTCCTTGTGGTCCGCATGTGTACTGGCACACCCGGACATCCATGATACCAAGACATTCTCTCGCTCTCACAGCCAGCGTTGGAATGTGCTGGTGATGCGGTTACCTGTGCAAAATAGTTTACATATAAACCATTTTAGCAAAAAAAATTACGTGGGTCCAAGGGCACGATCAAGTGTGCGTAACAGCTGATGGAGCGTGCGTTGATCCTCAGGTGCGATCAACGCCATACACTCAGCAACCAGCTCCTCATGCTCCGGTACCACTCGTGCTGCCAGCGCTGCGCCTTGTTTCGTCAGAGAAACCACATGCGTGCGACCATCCTCCGGGTCGGGCCGCCGCTCGACTAACCCGCGACCCTCCAGGCGGTTCAGCAACCCAACCACGTTTCCTTTCGACACGAACAGCCAGTCAGCCAACATCTGCTGTGAGATGTCAGGAACAGCCTGAAGTTGGGCCAGCACCCCGAACTGAGCAAGGGTGAGGTCATAGTCTTGCAGGTGTCCCGAGAGACGCCGTCCAACCGTATGCATGATACGGTTAAGGTGCAGCCATGTCCGGACACCGAGCTTCAGTTGATGCTTCATCCCTTACTCCCTATGCTTGGTAGTTTAAGTGTAAACGACTTTCGCGGTCTTGTCAACCTGGCAGTTTGCCTCGACGAGGGGCATGCGTCATTTTTTTCTACGCCAGCAAGCGTTGGAAACCTCGCCAGGACCTGCTTCTCATAGACCTTTCCTATCAATAGCATGAGGCCGTCTGGGTTGAGGCAATGTTCTCAGACCTTGTGCGGGCGATTACGGGCCATTGTGGAAGATGTTTTCGTGCGAGGGCCACGGCCGTTCGTGCCAGTTCGGTGGCATACCCCTTGTCCCATGCGCTTGGTGTGAAGCGGTAGTACAGATTGAGCACGTCCCGATGATGCCAGACCACATGCTCTACTCCACCAAAGCCGATGATGTTCTCCTCCTGCGGAAGCGTGACGGCCCAGTACCCGAAGCCATAGACCTCCCAGTGTTGAAGGCATTGTCGCAACATCTCCTCGCTCGTTGCCACATCTGGATGAGGACCAGCGGGGTTGTAAAGGTTCGTCGCCGGATCTCCATGCACAGCAAACATTGCAGAGCCATCTCCGACGCGCAGGCGGCGCAGAATGAGTCTTTGAGTGCCTACCTCGTTGAAGATGGTCGCGAGATCGGCGGGTTCGGGAAGCTCGTCATCTGTCCTGGGAATAGGCCGATGGTGTCTCTGTGTGTCGTCGTTTCCCATAAATCTCTTCCTTTCCGTCGACCGTGGCAAAGCCACCACTGGCAATTTTAGCCGTGATACGGTAGCTGCCAAAGACTTTGTTGATGTGATCGCTCTCGTTTGCCATAAAACCTTGTCCGCTTCCTCCTAGCTAGCTATGTGTGATTAGTAGCATGGACTTATCTGATATGCTTGAGCAAGATTATAGCATGATTACCTACATAAACACACAAAGGAGCTTTGAGCTACTAACATAACAAAACGCCTGCTATTCTTCTTTAAGCTCATGGATCGCCGTATGAATAAGCAGCAACAACCCTTGCTTACAGGACACTTCGGCGAGCTGCTCGGTAAGCACATTGCTGACGCCCCGTGGTTTGCCGAAGTGTAGAGTTTCTTTGTGTAATGGATAATACAAACCCTGCGTCTGTATACCTGTCACATCGCCTGTGAGTGGCAAGAGGGAGAGTAGATCACCTTTCTCTCCCTGAATATTTGTGCTACCCGGACCGCGCAGGAGCCAGCAGGTAGAGGGGCCATCAACGATGCGTATAGGTATTTGCTCAAAGCCTGCCAGCAGCATGATATTGCCCATGGTGTGATCGAAGCGGGCGCCACCCAGACCTCCAAGCAAAGTAATGGTGGTGGCTCCTTGCTCAATGGCAAGCTGGATGGCTAATTCGCTATCGGTCTCATCCTTTTCGACGGCAGCGCGTATAATGTGGCTGCCGCTAGCTTGCAATTGCTGCAAAGGCAGAGCTGCCAGCGAGTCAAAGTCGCCTACGACGAAGGCGGGTGTGCAGTCATATTGCAAAGCTGTGGCGGCTCCGCGATCTGCGGCGATCACCAGGTCGTTGTTGGCAATGGCGGCTCGCACCTTCTGCCCAGTTTGTAGCGTACCTCCGGCAAAAATCACAACGTGCATTACTCTACCAACCTTTCTGCTATGCTAGCTCTCCTGATTGTACAACCTGGTTCATCCCTTTTTCTCTAATCTATCTGCTATCCTTTATTTTCCTGCTATGTTAATATACTTTTCTGCTACTTGCGTAACCATGCCTTCTCATCCTACGTTATATTCAATGTAGTAATGTGAGTATAACAGCGATGGATATGCAGCCATTTCCTGAAAGCATGTGCGGCTTTTTTGCAGGTCCCTACCTTTTATGTGTATAAATCAGCAGAGGTATAAATAAACATATGTCTTCTCTAGACAAAAAACAACAGCCTCGTTCATGGGGACGTTATCCGAAGGTAGAACACTCGCGGGTGCAAACGGTCTACTGGCGCAGCGAGATACCCGACCTTGAGCATTTTGAGCAATCACTTCTCCCCTATGGCTATGGACGCAGCTATGGCGATAGCTGTCTCAACGATGGTGGTATTTCACTGGATATGAGCCACCTGCGTCGTTTCATCTCATTTGACGAAGATGAAGGTATTTTACGCTGTGAAGCGGGTGTGTCGCTGGCGGAAATTCTTGAACTGGTAGTGCCGCGTGGTTGGTTTGTCCCGGTGTCGCCGGGTACCAAGTTTGTTTCGGTAGGTGGTGCAATTGCCAATGATGTCCACGGCAAGAATCATCACAAGGCAGGTACCTTTGGTTGCCATGTGACCCGCTTCGAGTTATTGCGCTCGAACGGACAGCATCTCATTTGTTCTCCTTTTGAGAATAGCGAGCTTTTCAGCGCCACTATTGGTGGTCTGGGCCTGACAGGCATTATCTTATGGGCGGAAATTCGTTTGAAGCCTATCGTTAATCCTTACATTGATATGGAGAGCATCCAGTTCTCATCGCTTAATGAATTCATCCAGATCTCGGCAGAAACTGATAAGAAGTATGAGTATAGCATGTCCTGGGTCGACATTTTGATTGGTGAGAAGGATATTTGTCGGGGCATTTTTATGTGCGGCAATAACAACCAGTCCCGTGAGTTTGTCCACAAGCCTGTAGGCAAAAAACTGCCCCTGGCCGTTCCTTTTGACTTTCCCGCTTTTGTTCTCAATACGTTCACCGTCAAAGCCTTTAACGAGCTCTACTTCCATAAGCAATTGAGCAAGTCAGTGCACAAGGTTGTACCGTATGAGCCATTTTTCTATCCACTCGACTCTATTCATGAGTGGAATCGTATGTATGGCAAGCGAGGCTTTTTACAGTATCAGTTTGTTGTGCCATTTGAAGGTGGTTTTGCGGCCATGGCTGAAATTATTGGGCGTATTCGTCGTTCAGGTGAAGGTTCGTTTTTGACGGTGCTCAAAACCTTTGGCTCGGTTCGCTCCCCTGGTATGTTGTCGTTCCCACGTCCAGGTATAACGCTGGCGCTGGATTTTTCGTATGGTGGCAAGAAGACGCTGCAATTGCTTGATGAGCTTGATGAAGTTGTGCGCCAGAGTGGCGGCGTTGTCTACCCTGCTAAAGACGCACGTATGAGCGCCGCGAACTTCCAGGCTTTTTACCCACAGTGGCAGGAGTTTGCCCAGTATGTTGATCCACACTTCTCCTCCAGTTTCTGGCGGCGTGTAAGTTTTTCTGAAGAGTTGGTGACGGTTTAAGATGAGAATACTGATTATAGGGGCAACTTCAGCTATTGCCTACGAAACAGCGAAATGTTTTGCCAAAGATGGCGTAGAGTTTTTCCTGGTGGCTCGTTCTGCCGAGAAACTGGTAGATGTTGGCAATGATCTCAAGGTGCGCGGCGCTAAGCGTACTGAGACCTATGTGCTCGATGTCAATGAACTGGATCGCCATCAAGAGATGATCGAAGCCGCTATTGAAGCGCTCACTGGCCTCGATATGGTGTTGATCGCCCATGGTACGCTGGGCGATCAAGAGAAGTGCCAACGCAGCGTGGAAGAGACACTGAAGGAATTTACCACCAATTGCACCAGTGTGATCTCCCTCTTAACCATCCTGGCCGATTATTTTGAGCAACAGCGGCGCGGCTGTATCGCAGTCATCTCCTCCGTAGCAGGTGATCGCGGACGCCAGAGCAACTATGTCTATGGTGCCGCTAAAGGTGCCGTGACCGTCTTCCTGCAAGGACTGCGCAATCGCTTGCACAGGTCGGGTGTGGCCGTGATAACAATCAAACCTGGTACAGTGGATACACCTATGACGGCTTCCCTGAAGAAGGGTCTCCTGTTTGCCAGCGCGAGCAGGGTCGGACAGGGCATCTATGAAGCTATGAAGAACCGCAAAGAGGTGGTCTATCTGCCCTGGTACTGGCGTCCTATTATGTTCATCGTGAGAAGCATTCCCGAGCCCATCTTCAAAAAGCTCTCGCTCGGCTAAACATAAAAAAGATGTGCGATTGTGATGAAGGCGCTCGCAGAGGGCCTTCATCACAATCGCACATGAGTTTCAAAAATTTGGGATAACTCATGACCCCTTATAAGGATGTTGCCTGAAATGAGGTGTACGTTGCGACGACACCAGTTTGCACCAACACCCTTAAGCCGCAAAAACCTGACTGTAATGAGCTATCTGTTGCCGTTACCATCCAACTTGTTGGCTCGGTGCTACCAGTTTGCCAAACCTTCGCTGAGAGTGTCGAACCAGAAACGCGAAACCGCAATGTATACGATGTTCCGGCTTTCGGAGAAAATGGTGCTGTACCAAGGATCGTGGTTGAACCATTAATCTTCTTTTGCACCACTAAATTGGAGCCATCAATATACGCTTTATACCAATTGTTCCCATCGATCCAACGCAATACGCCTCCAATGTTTGTACCGGTACCGTTGAAGCTACTGAGCGAGCCGCTGAAGAGAATTTCGGCATTGGTAGTAGTAGGTCCGAGTACGGCACTGTAGCTGGTGCTGCCATTAGCTACCTGACCAGTATTTCCAACAATGGAAAAGACGTTGATGTTATTGGCATCCCCTCCCCAGGTGTGGCCATCTGAAGCGGTGCCCCAGAACGTCTGATTTGCTCGTTGGAAGGTGTCTTTCGCTAATACGGCTCCTGGTGTCGGTGTCGGAGTGGGTGTGCTAATACTTGTCGACCGGGCAAGAGCGAGCTTGTTGCCAAACTCCTCGTCGAACCAGATACGATTCTGCTTATCAACATTCAAACCATCATGAGGATGACTGTTTGGTGACGGCGAACCGTAGGTGGTGAATGAGCCGGTACCACTCTGGGGGAACGAGCCAAAGATGCTCTGTAACGAATCATCAAACCAAACGAGTCCATTTTTATCAGTACTTATACCGGAGGTATGCGTACCACACGTTTGACAGGACTGCGGGTAGGCGTGTTCGGCTACTCCATTGTTAGTACCAGGTACGGCCAGCTTGATTTGCAGCTCACCAATCATGCCAACAAAACCTTCGGACCACCAGATGTTGCCATTGGCATCCACCGTCAGCAGATGGGGAGTCAAGCTACTTGCTGAAGTGTTGCGAACTTTATATTCCAACAAATTGCCAGCCGTGGTATATTCTGCAATACGAGCCACCGATGAATTATTCTCAGTGAACCAGATGTTGTTGTTGCCATCGACAGTAATACCGTAAGGTTGGCTATTGGAAGCGGGAGTTGCGATCTCCTTGAAGGTGTGTGTTATCGGATCGAAGCTACCAATTTTGTTCGTGTAGTGTTCGGTAAACCAGATCTTCCCATTGTGGTCGATGGCAACATCCCAGGGACCTGCACTAGAAGTAGGAACAGACCATTGTTGGAATGTGTGAAGCCCAGGGTTATACATACCAATAGCATTATTCATGGGCATGGGGAACCAGACGTTGCCGTTTCCATCAAAAGCGAGGAAGAGAGGCTGAGCATAACCCGCGGGAAGCTGGTATGTGGCAGACCAGCTCAAGGTACCAGGGTTAAATACAGCAAGCTTCCCCGGAGGTGTACTTGTGCTGCACATCGGTGAAGGATCGCAGGAAGGTATGGCCAGCCAGACCTTTCCCTGGCTATCGAAGGCTGTGCCCCACGGATCGTTTCCAGCAGGTATAGTGAAATCGCTCTTAGTGAGAGTTGCTGCCTGTTGCTGCGCTAAAGTTGGGTGTACTGACCCAAAGATGAGAGTAACACTGGTGAATACCACCGTAAGTGCCACGAGACATAACAGAACTTTTTTATTCCACGTCATGATAAATACTCTTTCTTATTTTAGAGCTTTCACTATCATAACGAAGAGATATGGCTTAAATAACGCTTGGTCGGTTTATTACTTCAAGGTCCCAATTCTCTGGGGATTTTCCTTATGCATTTCAAACTTGTATTCTAGCCTATTTCCCTTTTTCTCGTTGTCGCAGTGCCTCGTACAGGGCAATACTGCCCGCGACAGCCGCGTTCAGTGAATTAATCTGGCCATGCATGGGGAGCTTGATAAGCAGGTCACAGTGTTCGCGGACTAAGCGGCTGATGCCTTTGCCTTCATTGCCGACAACGAGGGCGAGGGGACCAGTCAGATTGGCCTGGTGATACTCTAATTTGGCCTCACCAGCCAGGCCAACTACCCAGACATTCTGTTTCTTGAGGAACTCTATCGTACGGGTGAGATTGGTCTCTTGAGCGATAAGCAGGTGTTCAGTCGCCCCTGCTGAGGTTTTGACGACGGTGGCATTGATTTCGGCTGCGCGGTGCTCAGGCAAGATAACACCGTGTATACCTGCAGATTCAGCGCTGCGCAGCAGCGAGCCCAGGTTATTAACGTCCTGGATGGCGTCCAGGATGAGCAGAAAGGGCGGCTCGTTTATGTGTTCAGCATAAGCCAGGATCTCCTCTACACTGGCGTATGTACGGGGCTCGACAACAGCCACACAGCCCTGGTGCACTGCTCGCTGACTGATGTGATCCAGGCGCGCGCGTGGCACCGTTTCTATGGGTATATGCCGCTTTTCAGCTTCCTGTAAGATGGTGGCAAGTCCTGCCGCTTCGCGCAGTCCTTCAGCCAGTAGAATACGTTTAACTTTGCGCTGCGAATGCAATGTTTCTAAAATTGGATTGCGTCCCCAGATATATTCAGTCATGAAATCCCTCGCCGTATAGAATTTGCCTGTCAAAGTATAGCATAGGAACATCTTTTTGTGTTGCTGGAGTGGCTTCGCCACCCCAGAACACAAAAGCTCTACGAGAAAGAGCTTTTTTTCTAAAAATCCAGGATAACTCATGTTTTTTGTATTGTGGTGGGATACACAGCCAATGGCTGCGCATCCCACCACAATACAAATTGAATCGATCCATGGCATACCGAGAGACAATCCGCCTGCACACATTTTTCCTCAAAAAGTGTCAGGAGAGACTTACGCGCTCTCGCCCACTTGTTTTTGAAGATCCGTGCCGTGCTCTGTCATGTAGGGGTCAGACATCGCTGACTTGCCCTCTGACGACAGATGGTGAGTGTTGCATACATCAAACAACGAATTAGTTCGCGAACTGCGAATTAATTCCCACACTTACCACGTAATGAATGTTACTCCTGGACCAGGTGAAAAATGTACATAAGTGACCGCATACGGATTGCCTCCCCAACTCGAATTGCTCGCGATCACACTTCCATCACTAAGAACCTGTTCTACTACCGCAACATGACCCATACCATAAGCTCCTTGTACCCACGGCTGAAGATTGACAATGGCTCCAACGCTGGGTACGCTGGAGACATGCCAGCCATATTGGTAAGCCCGAGCTGTCCACTGCCACGCATTGGCTTGTGTTCGCCACGGGACATATGTACCATGCAATTGATAGTAGCGTTGATCGGCCCACCACGTACAGGAAGGATAAGGGAACCAGTTGTAAGCGCCGTTAGACGGCGCGCTTGTATGTGTAGGCGCGGCGCGCATTGATAGCGTATTAAGCGCTACACAACATGGTGGAGTACGCTGTGAAACGGGTCTTTTTAGGGCTAACTTCCCCAGAAAGTTTCTCTGCTTCAAATAAGTTGTATGCCTGGCTGTGACACAACATTGACCGGATGGCGAAGCGGCTCTTGCGAGCGGTATCGCTGCGCCATGGGTTGTATGTGTCACAGGTATAGCACGTCCTTGCGCGTACACTCCCTTAACATATACTCCTGTCGTAAGGCCAAATAAGGGTAGGCAAAGCACTACGACAAGATGAAATTTTACGACAAAACTAAACGTTTTGAAATGCCGGAATGACTTCCGGTTGTATCGTTGTATGTACAAGACTCTATCTTTCTAGTTGCACATCACCTACAGATTGTCTCCTTTCTAATATACATCTACACTCATAATCAACCCGTAAATATGAGTGCGAAGGATGGAATATAATAGCATGATGAAAAATAGAACGCTAAGAAACACTATAAAATGCAAGGATAAAACCTTGCCGATTACACAAAATAGAGATAATAAGTATGTCTTGTGTATAGAAAGGTGCATGATAAACAAGACGAGGAGTGTTACAGCAAGCGTGTATATTATTCCAGGCCGGTGAAAATTAGGATTGAAGGAAGAGACCAAACAAAAGCTCGCGTACAGGAGCGAAACTTTGGCGGTGAATGGGTGTGACACCGTGTTCACGTAGCGCTGCCAGGTGAGCGGGCGTGCCATACCCCTTGTGTTGATCGAAGCCATAGTGGGGATATTGCTCATGCAACTCAAGCATAAGGCGATCACGTGTGACTTTGGCGATAATCGAGGCGGCCGCAATAGAGAGACAACGAGCATCACCTTTGATAAGTGAGCGTTGTGGCAGGGGAATGTCGTGTAATAACAAGGCATCAAGCAACAGCGCGTGGGGAGGGAGAGGTAGTTGTGTGAGAGCAGAGCGCATAGCGCACTTTGTTGCCTGTAATATGTTGCGCTGGTCGATCAACTCAACAGAGCCGACACCGACGCCGACTGCCAGGGCGTGTTGCATAATTACATTATACAGGTGTTCTCGTGCCTGGGCGGTGATCTGTTTAGAGTCGCGTACACCGTACAGGCGCGTTGCCAGGTCAGCATCATCGAGCTTTAAAATGACAGCAGCAGCCACCACGGGACCTGCAAGACAACCTCGTCCTGCTTCATCAAGTCCCGCTACAAAAGAATAGCCCTGTTCAAACAGGGCCATTTCTTCTTCTAGCGTTGGCATGGGTTGCTTATTCGCTTGCACTGGTATCAGTTGTCACTACGGGCGTACTTGCTGCGGCAGCTTTTGCTGCTTTGGCAGCCTCCTTGGCCGCGACCTCTTTACTTGTCAAAGGACGAAGTTCTTTGAGGCGGGCAGCCTTACCGGTTAAACCGCGTAAGTAGTAGAGCTGCTTGCGACGTACACGTGCGTGGCGCACCACTTCGATCTTCTCAATACGGGGCGAATTGATCAAGAATGTGCGCTCAACTCCTACACCATGTGTGATGCGGCGCACAGTAAAATTCTCGTTGACGCCACCGCCACGCAGGCGCATAACGACGCCTTCAAAAGGCTGTAGACGTTCGCGGTTGCCTTCAACGACTTTTACTTGCAGGCGTACTGTATCACCTGATTTTAGCTCTGGTATATCTTTTCGTAACTGAGCATTTTCGACAGCGGTCAGTAACGCCCGCCCTGCTGGCCTGGTTATGGCTTGCTTGTCAGCCATCCTTCTACACCTCCTGTGCGCTTTATGCTCAGCAAAGTAAAATACTTGAAAGTAAGCGGAGCATCCGGCGCGAGAAACCTATTTCGCGTTAAGCTGCTTCATCAGGCGCGATTTGCGGCGAGCAGCATTGTTTCGATGGATAACCCCTTTTTTGGCCGCGCGGTCTAGCTCACTAACGGCAGCCCGTACCGCTTCTGCAGCGGTATCAGCATCTATCGCATTTGTGGTTATGGCGTGGCGTGCCTTGGTTACCTCTGTTTTTACAATTGACTTAATGCTGCGATTGTGCAAGCGGCGTTTTTGCTCCTGGCGCATGCGCTTTTCTGCAGCGGCATTATTGGGCATGTGAGTACAATTCCTCCCCGAAACGTCTGTCTATCTGCCCCATCATGTGGGCGTAATCTACAAAAAAGCCGACTGTGCGTCGGGCGTGATTGCCTAGGAATTATAGCAGAAATGGCGTAGATATGTCAAACCAGAAAAACTTTTGGCGCGGAGCATGAGTTATCCCGAATTTTTGAAACTCATGTTTGATAGTGATGAAGGCGCTCGTAGGGGGCCTTCATCACTATCAAACATCTACACAAAAACTGTACAGGGTCTAATACACTATTACCGAGGCTCCCCATGCGACCTGGGGATAGAGCCAGGCAATCTCATTCGAGTTCATGTTGATGCAGCCGTGACTGCCATTGTCATTAAACGATGTTGTGCCGCTGGAGTCCGCGTGTGGAAAGTTATCATACTTCCCAAAGTTAGCTCTCCACCAGGCATCATGGAAGAAGTAGCCACCGGTGTGAAATTCCATCGCATATTGAATTGGCGTTGGTGGATACCAGAAGGCTGATCCGGGCGGCTCGCTTGATTTGAATTTCGTCGGGTGCTGGCGCAGGAAGATGCTCCAGAAGCCAGGAGGGGAAGGCTTCAGATACTGGCCTGAGACAATATTGAAAGCTCTTACCAGTTTGCCGTTGTTGTAGAAGCGCAGGGCTTGCTCAATTAATGACAACACCAGGACCTCTCCACTATTGGGGCCATAGACACTGTAATGTTTCATTAATGAAAAGTCGGCAGCATGGGGCTGGTCATAGGGTGTTTTGTCGCCATAATCGGCCTCCATAGCTCGCAAGTGGAGCAGATTGTTATTGATAGTATCAATGGCCGACTGGTAGTCAGATAGCGCTAGTGTGGACTGAGCATACTGCAAAGCTGCATTGCCATCTGGCCCTGTGCCATAGGCACCATACTCATAATCCAGGCTGTAAGAGCCACCATCATATGGATCGTGATACTGGTGTGAGTTACCCCAGCTTGTCACCTCCTGGTTGTACTGCTTGAGCAGGTAATTGGCATAGCCCTGGGTCAAGGCAAATTGTAGGGATGCGAGATCATGATCAATTTGTGAAGATACCTTGAGAAAGTCGCTTACCGTTTTAGCCTGAGTCAGTGTCGTCTGATCATTATTCAGAAGTTTCTGAAAAGAGCTGGTATCCTCTCCGTACTGCTTCAGCTGGATAATATTGGCTTTAAACTGCTGTAACTTAGCGGCTCCTACATAGGGAATAGCCTGAGTCGAGAAATCGGCGGTAGCCTGGAGCTGAACCGTCGACTGCTGGATAAGCTGTAAAAAATCTTCTGGTGTCTGGGCCGAACGGAAAAGCTGGAGATTTTGCTGATACTGTTGATTGAGGGCCGTCGTGTCTACATGTGATGCCTGTAGTTGATGGATATCCTGGCGGAAGGCGACCAGGTTATCATATGCAGGTCCCATCAAGTGCAGCGCCGTCGTCGATCGATTGGCGTTAAAACTGATCTGGAGATAGTCTTTGGGATACCTGGCTTGCGCCAGGTTGTTCTGGTACTGTGTTAGCAGGGTAGCAAAGCTTTTAGCTTCGACAAAATTTTGCGCTTTGCGTTGTGCCACAGCGTCTTCAAACGCCTGAATGTCAAGTGAGGCCCGATAATCAAGCTGCTGTGTCGATTGCGTTTCTAGACCTTGTACTTGTAAGGTCAGCATCTGATATTGCTGTGATAGATTGGTATAATAGTCTGTTGCAGGTTGACCACTAAATAGCGTGAGAGGGGCATTTGTATTACTAATTTGCAGTTCTTGTTGAATAATAGGCTTTAGCATTGTGTCTGGTACGCCGATACTCTGGGCATGAGCAATTTGATTATTCAGGCTGGTCTTGCTCATATTTGCCTTCTGCTGTGTTTGTGGATCTCCTCCACATGCACTGAGTAAGAGCGAAGTAAGTAGAATTATGCCTACCCATACTGAAAAATGCCTGGTCCGTTGCCGGGAAACGGGAGAATGTGTCATTGTTAGTCGCGCCTCCTAACGAGTTATGCATGTTGTCAAGGTAAGCCAGAAAAAAGTGTTACCAAATAGAATACATGCAAACTTATCAATAATTACATCGCTTGACACCAACGAAAGTAACATCTTGTATTGCGATTCTCCCTGGTATTCTCGTGGATGAACCAGGCAGTCGGGCATTTATTCGACTGCCTGGTTCATCCACGAGAAAACAAGATTTCTTATGCCAAGGCTTGTTCCAGGTCGGCCAGGAGGTCGGCGCTGTCTTCGATACCCACTGACAGGCGCAGCAGCGTATCAGTAATCCCACGCGGCTCGCGGATCTCCCTGGGAATTGAGCCGTGAGTCATAGAGGCCGGGTGGCAGACAAGCGATTCGACGCCGCCCAGGCTTTCCGCCAAGGCAATGACTTTGAAGCGACGTACCACCTTATCAACGTCGGCATACGAACCTTTAAATTGGAATGATAGCATGCCACCAAAACCGCTCATCTGACGCCTGGCCAGCTCATAATCTGGATGGCTAGTTAAGCCTGGATAGTAAACCTTGTCAATACGTGGATGCTCAACAAGGTATTTAGCCACCACCTTAGCATTCTCCTCGTGCTGGCGCATGCGCACGGCCAGTGTCTTAATGCCGCGCAGGGTCAGCCACGAATCAAAAGGCGAAGGCACACCGCCTGCGGCATTCTCATAGAACTTGAGTGATTGGTAAATCTCTTCATCGTTCAACACCAATGCCCCACCGATTACATCGCTGTGTCCATTGATATATTTCGTTGTGCTGTGGACAACAATATCTGCTCCAAACTTCAGCGGCTGCTGAAAATAGGGACTGGCAAAGGTGTTATCAACCACAACTAAGAGGTTATGCCGGTGAGCTATGTCGGCGACCGCCTGAATATCGATCAGGTGCAGCAATGGGTTGGTAGGTGTCTCTAACCAGATCAGTTTGGTATTTGGACGTATTGCCTGTTCATACTCCGCGAGATTGCTTGCTGTCACATAGGTAGTATCAACATGGTAGCGCCGCATCACACGCTCAAAGATGCGGTAGCTGCCGCCATAGAGATCATCACAAGAGACGATATGATCGCCCGCGCTCAGAAGGCTAAGAATGGCCTGCTCGGCAGCCATACCAGAGGCAAAGGCCAAGCCATATTTTCCCTCTTCCAGGGCCGCGATACATTGCTCTAAAGCTGTGCGTGTAGGATTATGCGAGCGCGCGTATTCATAGCCTTTATGCTCTCCCAGACCTGTCTGGGCATAGGTTGATGTTTGAAAAATTGGGGTCATGATCGCACCTGTTGATGGATCAGGCGCCTGACCCGCGTGAATGGCCCGCGTTGCGAACTTCATTTTTTCCTCTCATTTCTTTGATATCGCGTCACTATTCAGGACCCTCGATGCTGTAGCGGCGAGAAGTCAAAAAAGTAGGCCTGAAGGTTACGATACAGCTTACTAATATATATTGAGTAGCGGTAACCGCGTGTGCCCCTACATTCAGGATAACCCATGATAGTAACTCTCGATGCCTGCGACTATATCATGTGCAAGAAGAAAGAGCAATGCACAGTTTTTGCATATAACCTTCTACTTGTCGAAACGTAATAATACAATGTATGCTATATGTAACAATTATTGAACATTTATAATTTCGATCAATTGCGAAGGATCACAATTATGCAGGCATCCCATCATATACCACAAAACACATCTTATTCTTCTTCAGATAAGCCAGTTATTGGCGTTTTGCTGATGCACGGGTTGAATGGGAGTAGGAGCGACCTGGCCGAGCTGGAGACGATTCTTCAGGATCAAGGTATGCTTACTGCCAATATGCTCTTGCCAGGACATGGCGTGCATGTGCGAGAAATGTTGCCCCTTGGCTGGCAAGAATGGGCTGCTGCTGTACGCGACGAACTCAACGACCTCAAGCAGCGCTGTGACCTGGTCTTTCTGGTGGGACATTCGCTCGGTGGTGCGTTGGCCTTACATACTGCTGCGCATACAGAGGTAGCAGGTATTGTAACAATGTGCGCCCCCATCCATATGCATCCTTTGACGCATGTGGCTGTGCGTGTCGCCAGACGGTTCACGCCACTACTGCCGACTATTCGCGAAGATATACGTGATCCCGAGGCGCGGCGCCGTTATGCACGCGACGTCTATCGTTGGACACCTATGGGACCCGTTGAGAGTATGCTGCAATTTTTACCCACCCTGCGTGCTGAACTTCCCGGGGTGACCGTGCCTGCGCTCATTATGGTCTCGATTCATGACCATGTCGTGCCTGCACGGGATGGGCGAGAAATTTACCGGCATATTGGCTCCAAAGAGAAGCACCTGGTGACTTTTCATCGATCCTTTCATGTCATCATGAAAGATTATGACCGCGAAGAGGTTTTTGCCAAAACAACGGCCTTTATTCTACGCCATGCCAGCACAGCGCAGCCACATAACAAGGCGGCAGATCAGAGCGCATGACTTCCCAGCGTAGTTGTGTCGATTTCATAGGTTTTTGCTGTGCAGCGACCTACCAGTTCGCTGCGCACCAGGCCTGGCTCACTCTCCTAGAGAACTTCACCTATGCATACATTTTAGAGTATACTTATATTTTGGTAGGGAACAAACAAATTTTAAGGAATGTGAAACAACGTTGGCGCAGCAAGTAAGTAAACCACCCGAACATGATGAATTACAGCCTCATACTTCGCAACCGCTAACCAGGCAGCATACACGCTTATCCATGGCAGGAATAGTCTGCTTGCTGGTGCTGATAGGTGTAGTTATTCTCTCATCTACGGGTTTATTAGTCATAAGCCTGGTGCGAGGAACGTCGCAGTCGGTTGCGCTAGTGGGCACAGGTACACCTACATCGCAGCAAACGCAAGTTCCTGGCCAGACAGGAACGCCAACGCAAGCAAATAGCCCGGCAATTACACCCACGGCCACACCGCCGATCTTTAGACCGGGTAATACCTTAGCAACGTCTCTGCAAGTTCCCGGTGGGCATTTTATTATCTATGAGCAGCAGAACTACCTTTACATGATCTCTACCGCTCCAGGTGCCGCACCTCAATTATTATCTACACCTGGCTATGTTTATAACCATGCTGTGCCTCCGGTACTTACGCTCACGGGACAATTGTTATATAGTGGTGACGGCATCTGGCTAGCTGATATTTTTAGTGGAACCGCTAACCAGCTAGCTACTCTCGATCGCAACCAGGTAATTACCTCGATGGCTCTGAGTAGCGATGGTACAACTATTGCCTGGACGACAGAACCGTCGAATGGCAGTGGCATGGATAACATCTATGCCGGTGCGTTGGACAACCCTACAAAAGTTTTTAAGCAGGCATCCGCGAATTGTCCCTGCTTTCGTATATTCTCTTTTATGAATGGTTCAGGCAAGCAGGGTAATACCACGCTTCTGCTTACAGATGGTCAGCAAAGTCTCGAAGCGATTCAATTTGGCCTATGGTCGTTCAACATTACGAAGCCGCTTGTTACACCTCAGCCTATCTTAGATGGCGACTCGCAGCAAGGGCCACTATTGCTCTCTCCATACGGTAATACGCTACTCTATTCGACCTATGAGGCACAGGTGCCTGTGCCTACCGATGAGAGTGTGCCAAATGACCTGGCTACCCTCAACTATGCCAATAGTTTGAATGTGGCTGCCCTTCAGGGACAGCCATTGACCCAGGGTGTGCCACAAGTAATCCTGCCAAAGCAGCAAGAGTTGAGTAACCATGCTGCTTACCACTGGGTGACAACGCCAATCTTTACTCCTGACGCTCAAGCGCTGGTATACGTCGAATTTTCGAGTCAGGCCCAGGCCCCCTACGATCGCAGTAGTGCTCTCTACATCGCGCACATTAGTGGTACAGGGCAACATTTGTTGGTAGGTAAACCGCAGCTGCTTGCAACCTCTACAGCCGGGCTGCTTGAGCTTGGTGCATGGCTCAATAGCCATGTACTTGCGCTCTACGCTGACAACTCCATCTACGTATTGGATGTCCAGAGTGGTGCTGTGGCGACCATTGTTCAGACGAACGCCTATGCGCGTGTCATTGCTGTTATTGGACAGGGGGGCATATGAATAAAACTCTTTTGAAGCGTGTCGTCAATATTTTTTGTGTAGAGGTGGAACGTGCGGTCTGTGGGCCGCACGTTCCACCTCCACGGATGTATGCTCTACAGCTGTCCACAGGCCGCTCACTTCATTGCTAAATCACTCAACAGCGCTTTGGCCGCGTTGTGGCCTGGGGCGCCCATCACACCACCGCCGGGATGTGTACCTGAGCCGCACAGGTACAGACCTTCAACAGGGGTGCGGTAGCGCGCGCACTCGGGCGTGGGGCGCAGCGAGAAGAGTTGGTCGGGCGTAATCTCGCCGTGGAAGATGTTGCCGTTGGGCATGCCATAGCGCTCTTCGATATCAACAGGGCTGAGCGCCTGGTAGTCGATGATGGCATCCGCGAAATTTGGCGCAAATTCGGTCATGGTATTGATAATGCGTTCGGCCATCTCTTTTTTCACCTCGTCAGACCACTCACGACCTTTGAGGTGGTACGGTGCGTATTGGCAGAACATCGAGATCGTGTGATACCCGGCCGGAGCCACCGTTGGATCAGTTGCCGATTGCATATAGGCTTCGATGTAAGGCTTCTTTGAGAGTTCGCCACGGGCGGCATCATCAAAAGCATCCTGAACCCAAGCGGGCGTGGGACTGATCTCGCACGAACCGGCATGTTGTAGTCCGGGCGCGGTTCCTGGCAGGCACTTGAAGCTGGGCAGTTCTTTCAACGCCACATTCAGCTTGATCACACCGCTCTCAGATTTGAAGTGCGAGATGCGTTTGAGAAAATCTTTATCCAGGTCAGCATCAGCGCAGAACTGTAAGAAGGTGCGCTTGGGTTCAGCATTGGAAAAGACAGTATCGGCCCGCAGCTCTTCCCCATTCTCCAGGCGCACACCCTCGGCCCGGCCATTGTGGACCAGAATTTTGGCGACCGGTGCATTGGTACGAATGACAGCGCCATGGGCTTCGGCGGAAGCTGCCATGGCGAAGCTAATGCGTCCCATACCACCGCGCACATAGCCCCACATCCCCTGTTCGCCGTTGACTTCGCCAAACATATGATGCCACATCACATAGACCGAGCCAGGCGTTTTGGGTCCAATAAATGTACCGATTACACCTTGACCGGCGAAAGCGGCGCGCAGGTAGTCGGATTCAAAATAATCGGCGAGCATGTCGTAGAGACTGCCAAACATCAGGCGGCGGTAAATCTCTTCATCTTCACCACGGAAGCGTGCTGCCAGGTCCGCTACCGAGGGCGGCTCCTCCAGCAAAATAGGATTGAGAATCTCCGATGCACGATCAAAGAACTGCAAGAAACGTGGATACGCCTCTGCATCATGGGGGGATAAGCGACGAATCTCCGCGATGGTTTTTTCGGTACTGGCGCGGAAGAAGAGATGGTTGCCATCCTGGAACGGCACAAACATCTGCGGATCTTTGACATAGGCATCGAAGCCGTAGCGGTGTAGTTCCAGGTCACGAATGATCTCCGGTCGCAATAAGCTGACGACATAGGCACACGGTGACATGGTAAAACCGGGAAAGGGCTCTTCCAACGTACAAGCACCACCAACGCGGTCTCGCTTCTCAACCACCATCACCTTTTTGCCTGCACGAGCCAGGTAGCCCGCCGCGACCAGGCCATTGTGTCCTGCGCCAATGATGATCACATCGTACTGGTTGGGACTCGTCATAGGGGATAGCCTCCTTTGGAATGGAACGATAGAACGTGCAACGAATACATATACGGAGACGATACACTGCATATATGCCGGGTTGAGGAGCTGCTATGTTTGCTCATCGCGAACTTCTGCTGTCTTCGTCAACAACATGGCGCTCGCCAGTTCCTCTTTGACCCTGCCCAGTGCAATCGTGGTTATAGTGCGCGTCACACCTGAAATAAGACGCAGGGCAATGAGCAACTGCCGCAGCATCTGGGGAGAAGCTGTGCGAACTTTCAACAGGTAGGTATCTTCGCCGTCGACATCATAACACTCGAGGATCTGCGCTTCTTTGAGCACGAACTGCTCAAAGCTGTTTTCTTGTTCAGCAGTTCCTTGCATGGTAACACGGATAAATGCAGTGAGGCCGAAGCCCAGCTTTTCTGGTGCTAGCAAGGTAGTATAGCTCTTGATGATGCCTTCTCGCTCTAAGCGCTGAACGCGTGAGTAGACCGACGGACCGGTCAAGCCGATATCCTTGCCAATCGTCGCGTATGACACACGACCATCCTCAAACAGTTTTTCCAGGATCTTCAAATCTATAGCATCTACCGTCATTTACCTGCTTCCTGTTGAAACATATACGAAGAATTGCAATGTTTATTAGAGTATAACCAGGAATTCTCAAAAAAACAATGCCTGCCTTCATCCATGCCGTCTCCCCCGGAGACCGAGCCCCCGGAGGCGGCTGGCTATCTCTATAGTCAACGCAAAACAGAGCGGTCCAGTCTGGCTGGACCGCTCTGTTTTGCGTTGACTATTTTTTATTTTGTGTTATCGGTCAGTCGCAAGAATTCCATGCGCGTCTGATATTCGGCACGAAACACACCACGCATGACAGAGGTTGTCATAACTCCTGGTGTACGAATGCCACGCGCAGACATGCACAGGTGCTCGCCCTTGAGTATGACCGCGACATCCGGCGTTCCGGTAATACGGCTAAGTTCATCAGCGATTTGTTCGCCCAGGCGCTCCTGCACCTGTAGTTGATGAGCAAACTTGTGGGCGATCCGTGCGAATTTGGAGAGACCTAGCACTTTGTCGCGGGGGATGTAGCCAATCGCAACATCGCACCACATCGGCAAGAGATGGTGTTCACACAACGAGAAGACACGCATCCCAGAAACACAGACCATCTGATCTGTCGAGACAGAATTAAAACTCGTGTCGGTTGTGCCCGCGTCGTACTCGATAAATTCACGCCACCAGCTAGCCCAGCGACGTGGTGTATCTTGCAATCCTTCTCGGTCAGGATTTTCACCTATTGCAATTAGCAGTTCGCGTCCCAATTCAAGTAGCCTGGGATAATCGACTTTCTTTGTGGGCGACTCCTGTTTCTTTGCAGGTAACTCCTGTTCAGGAATATGCCCATTATTTCGCGCTCGATCCTGATCCGTTGGTAATGCCATTGTATATTATTCCTCATTTCAATATATTGCACCAGCGACGCATTGAGTAATATGCGCCGCTCAGGTATATTCTCAGCTCCTGGAAGTATTTTCCGGGCGATCAGCTTCCTCCGGTTGGAACTGCAAGGCGACGGAATTGATACAATAGCGCATGCCAGTTGTCTCTCGCGGTCCATCATCAAAGAGATGACCCAGGTGCGCACCACAATTTTTACAGGTAACCTCTGTGCGTGTCATGAAGAATGAACGGTCTTCATGCAGTTCAATGTGTTCCATATTCACCGGACTGTCGAAGCTGGGCCAACCTGTTCCAGAGTCAAACTTGGTGTCCGATGAGAAGAGCGGCTGTCCACACGCTACACATTCATACATTCCTTTAGCGTGATTGTTATAGAGCGCGCCTGTAAATGCTCGCTCGGTGCCCTTCTGACGTGCCACTCGATACTGCTCAGGTGTCAGTTTCTCTTTCCAATAGGTTTCTGGTTTATTTCTCAGGTCGCTCATCGTATCCTCTTTCTTGAATACACGTCTGTGTGTTTATTCAAATTTGATCTCTTGCAGGATATTGCTTATCATCACGTATGTATGTACGTGAAATAGGTACGCCTCTTCTTGTACGAAGTAGCTGTCCCTCTTCTTGCAAAGCAGATGACAAATGTTTTTTCTACTATACTTCCATAGATAAGAACACTGCGCCCCAAGTATATGTTCCCGTTTATCCATCCTGCTAGTATGAGATATTTGCTAACTAATCCTCCTTATTAGATATTATACGTGCCCTGAACAGGTAATGGTTCACCTACTCAGTTGGCTCACAGCAACCCTAAAGAGTATGCTTATTGAGAAAAAACTGAATAATATGATCAAAGACTTGAGAGCACATTTACAAATTCTTCTTTATAATGGTTTCTGACCTAAGGTGGAAATGGGCGCAAAACAATCGCACCTGGCCCGAGGAAGATCAGCCATTGGCTACAATGCAAACAAGCTGGGCCAGGTACTTCACGATTGATGGGCAGATACGTGCGAAAGCGAAGGACATGACTGATACCCAACGTATTGTCGATGCAGAACGGATAAGTACCGGCATATCGAATAAAACTTTTGGCACTTTCACTGGCGCAGTCGACCAGCTTGGTACGGTAAACCGAGCATACTTTGCCAGGACATATGCGTCAGAAGCAGACTCCCTGACACTGTACACGACCTTGTGTCTTGTCTTGTTCCCTATAATTGGCCTGGCCGCGCTATGGGGAGTATCTCGCCGCTTGAAGGATTTCTAGACGCTCTATCAAAGCGCTTGCGTAAGGGTAGCTCTTGCGGCTACCCTACTGAGACTGCTACCAGAACGAAGGAACAAAACCCGTCGAAAAAGCGTCTTTCATTATAGTAAAAAAATCCTTGAACAGTGAGGGAATGTTGTCTTATGAGTGACTCATCTATGGATGCACCTGGCAAGGGACCGAGACGGAAACGTAACACGGCTGTTTTCATGACAGTACTTATCGTATCTCTTTTCATTTACTTATTTTATGGCTTAAGAGGTGGAATTGGCGGTCAATTTCCTTCTACATGGGTGAAGGCAGATAACCAGCCTGCCACCAATACGATGCGTGG